>Ga0163154_10010266_pt1 | contig 10461 bp, 5 predicted proteins | sample OliLakLV19MP9P1_FD_148649 | JGI IMG/M metagenome (GOLD analysis project Ga0163154, IMG submission 148649) | Freshwater microbial mat bacterial communities from Lake Vanda, McMurdo Dry Valleys, Antarctica - Oligotrophic Lake LV.19.MP9.P1 | ecosystem: Environmental > Aquatic > Freshwater > Lake >...
GCCTTAACTTAATGGCAGTGAGGGCTGGGGTGGGGTAGCTTCGCCGTTACGATTTTAAGTGATGAAGCGACTGAATTTTAATGGCTAATGCGTTCAGCGTAAAAAGCAGAAGGCTTTGAATGTAAATAGGTAGCGAGTAGACAGGTAAACAGGGAGACAAGTAGACAGGGAGACGCCACTTGTTTTACCTGTCTACTTGTCTACTTGTCTTCCTCCTTCTCACACACCACTGGTAGAAAATAGATCTTTCGCTGTGGCGGCTTCCAGGCCATTGGCGTGGGCGCGCCAGACGGAACTGCCGCGTTTGCGGCGTTCGGCGCTGCCCCGCTGCATGGCTACACGGCCGGTGCGCACCATCTCCATCAGCCCAAAATTTTCTAACAGACCGATCAGTGAATCGACGCGCTCTTCTGAACCGACAATTTGCACCACCATCGAGTCTAGCGCCACATCGACCACTTCGGCGCGATAGATATCGACAATTTGAATAATCTCTGAGCGCGTTTCTGGTGTTGTGCGCACACGCACCAATGCGAGTTCGCGCGTGACGCAAAGCTTCTCGCTGATATCGTCGACGCGAGTCACGTCGATAAGCTTGCGCAGTTGCTTGATCACTTGGTCAACCATGTGTTCATCGCCGTCCACCACAAAGGTCATCCGGCTGATGCCGGGCTGTTCGCTGTGGCCCACCTGTAAACTATCAATGTTAAAATTGCGCCTGCGCAGCAAGCCAGACACCCGGTTTAGCACACCGGGCATGTCGCGCATCCAGGCGACGAGTGTATGTTTCATCAGTTCCTCCTTTGGATTTACGATTTTTGATTTTTGATTTACGAAGCTGCTTCACGAACGAGATCGTTCGTCAATCGTAAATCAAAAATCGTACATTGTTTTACCAACTCGGCTCCACGCCGCTATAGCCTTGCACCACCGTCGGCTTGGGCCGGCGGATCAATTCGTCCACCGCCGCGCCAGGGGCCACCATTGGATAGACGTTCACTTCTTCTTTGACACGGAAATCGATCAGAAAGGGACCAGGGGTATTGATTGCCTTCTCCAACGCCGGCCCAACCTCACTGGGGTGGCGCACAGCCAACGCCGGGATATCATAGGCATCAGCCAGCTTCACATAATCGGGGGAGAGAATGGGCGTGCCGGTGTAACGTTTGTCATAGAACATCTGCTGCCACTGGCGCACCATGCCCAAAAAGCCATTGTTGATAATGGCGATCTTAACGGGCAGGTCACGCTCTTGCTTGAGCACGGCCAACTCTTGCAGCGTCATCTGGAAACCACCATCGCCAACCACGGCCCAGACCAGACGTCCAGGACAGGCCATCTGGGCGCCAATCGCGGCCGGCAAGGCAAAGCCCATTGTGCCCAGGCCACCGCTAGTCAACAACTGGCCAGCGTGATCATGGGTATAATATTGGCATTCCCACATCTGGTGCTGACCCACATCAGTCACGACAATCGGCCTGGCATCCTTGGTGCAATGCCAGAGTTGCCGAATGACGAAAGGTGGAATCAGTTCGTCAACTTCATAATTGATAATATCAATCTGGGTCGTCTCACCACGCCATTCGTTCAATTCTTGCAACCAGACCTGATGGCGACGGGCAGAAATATGCGGCAACAGCGCGGGCAGCGTTTCAGCCAAATTGCCAATCACCGCCACATCCGGCACCACATTCTTGCCGACTTCGGCGCGGTCCAGTTCAAAATGAATAATCTTAGACTGCTTGGCAAACTTGTCCAGCCGGCCGGTGATGCGGTCATCAAAACGCATGCCCATCGCAATCAGCACATCGCAGCCTTGGATCGCACGGTTGGCAAAGGCTTCACCGTGCATACCACCCATGCCCAGGCTGAGCGGATGGCTTTCCGGCACGTTCCCAGTGCCCAACAAGGTGGTCACGACCGGAATTTCGGCGCGTTCGACCATTTCCAACAATTCTTTGCTCATACCAGACAGTTGGATGCCGTGACCACAGAGCACCAGCGGCCGCTCGGCACGATTGATCAGATCGGCAGCACGCCGGATCACCGTTGCATCCACCTCTGGCCACGGCTCAAAACCGGGTAAGTCAACTGGCAGATCGTAACGGAACCAACCCGTGGCATTCTGCACATCCTTACAAATATCGACGAGGACCACACCGGGGCGCCCTTCGCGGGCAATATGGAAGGCTTCTTTCATAATCATCGGCAGTTCGTTGACATCGGTGACCAAGTAGTTGTGCTTCACCACTGGTTGTGTCACACCCACCACATCAGATTCCTGGAAGGCGTCGGTGCCGAGCAGATTGGTTGGCACCTGGCCGGTGATCGCCACCATGGGAATGCTGTCCATTTGCGCGGTGGCTAGCCCAGTCACCAGGTTGGTAGCGCCCGGTCCACTGGTGGCAATGCAGACCCCGACGCGTCCGGTCGCGCGGGCATAGCCATCGGCCATGTGGGCTGCACATTGCTCATGGCGCACTAGCACATGATGGATTTTACCCTCTGCCTCGTAGGAAGAGAGGGCATCGTAGGTGGGCAAGATGGCGCCGCCGGGATGGCCGAAGACCAGATTTACACCTTCCATCACCAGGGCTTCCCAGACCATCTGCGAACCCTTCATCTGCCGGGGTTCAGTGGCCCAGGCCGGATCGGAACCGTTACGATGGCCGTTACGATGGCCGTTTTGGCTTGACTGCATAAGATTTCTCCTTTATTAAGATGGGGATCGATGAAAAAAGCCGATTAGCATCCAATCGCAAAGAACAAAAAAACCCTTCCCAGTTGGGAAGGGTCTACAGTGACCGTAAGCAGTGCATGCACTGTGCCGGTTAAGCCTCTCCAACCAGTAATCGCCGCTGGCGAATAAGTACTACGACCAGAAGCTCGCTAAGAATGCTAATTACTACGACTAGGTTGGAGATTAAAGCCCGATCTTGCATGTTTCTACCCGCCGAATCAAATTATCTATCAGCTCAAATTATCTATCAGATTGGTGCACATGATTTCAAGTTGTGGTCTGGTTCGATATCTATGGTAACACTTTGCACAACCCAAATAGAGCAAGTTGCCTCATGTACAGAACAGTATAACGAAGGTAACGAAGCTTGTCAACTGTCTAAATAGAGAATTGGCAGTAATATCGAGTCGCTAACTTATTGCATCCACCATCCAATCGCCACCCCGTTACGCACATTTACCCTTACACATTAATTTCGATTGTGTAAGAAAGGGTCAGCACTTTGTAACGCCTTTTCTCTGTAAAGTGGACTTATACTAGGGTTAGCATATACCACACAGCACTTCATCGATCGATGCCATAACAGTTGCCACTTCCATTTTAAGTTGCAGGCTGGCAGCGTTCAATCAAGCCTGGCAATTCGATGATCGGCGCTAACAATAACTTTTTATCTATTAGACATTATCGGGAATAAGGAATTTACACGAGATCGGACAATTTGCCCACCAGAGGTAGGAGCTTATTCCCGATAATGTCTATTATTTAAATAAGCATGGTTTTAAAAGGGAATATAGGCATGAAATCCTTTAGTAGCGAAAGCTGTAAAGACAGTAGTGTAGGAATCATGGCAGGTCATCGATGGCGTATGCCCTCCCATGCCGGTCTTTATCTATTAGTTATAGCCAGTCTAATGGTCAGCACACTGTTGCCCATCAACGTGGTACAGGCAGCAGGCGTCATCAGTGGCGTCGTCTTCCATGATCTAAACACAAATGGCGCCTTGGATGGCAGCAATGAAACGGGCATTGCCAATGTGACGGTGACGGCCTATGCTGCGGCAGGTGCAGTGCAAGGCAGCATCACGACCGGGGTTGATGGCGCATATCAGTTGGCTGCCGGTGGCGCAGGCCCTTACCGCATCGAGTTCACTAATTTTCCGGTCGGGCTGAAAACAGGGCCGGCAGGTGCGCAATCGGGCACCAGTGTGCAATTTGTGGCCGGTGATAGCGCCAGCAATATCAATCTGGGTTTGAGCAATCCAGCCGATTATTGCCAAAACAACCCAAATGTGGCGGTCAATTGTTTTGTCTTGGGTGATCCGCTCACGCCGGCCCAGAATGGGTTGCTTTCGGCCAGCAGTGGCGAAACTGTGATCCACTTTCCGTACAACGCCAGCGGCGAGACGGACCAAAACACAACCCTGGCTTTTGCCAACCAAACCGGCGCCGCCACTTGGGGTATGGCTTATCAACGTTCAACACGGACTATTTTTGTGGCGGCCAGTCAACGCCGGCACAGCGGCTATGGTCCGCTCGGCACAGGCGGTCTCTACACGATCAACCTTAATGGCAACCTTAGCGGCGCGGCGCCGCTAGTGAGCAATTTTATCAGCCTGGATGGGTTGGCCGGTGTGAGCACTGGAGCCGATCCGCACAGCGGTTTGCCCGGCTGTCGCCAAGCAGATGTCGGCTGCAACAGTATCGATGCTGCCTCGTTTGACGCCGTGGGCAAGGTTTCGTTGGGCGATATTGACTTTTCCGAAGATGAGCAAACCCTGTGGGCAGTGAATCTAAATCAACGCACACTATTAGAAATTGCGATTGGCAACCCGCCGCAACTGCCCACAGCAACGGCGATTAAATCCCATCCACTGCTGGGCAACGGCGCTCCCTCTTGCACCAATGGCCAATTTCGGCCCTGGGGTTTAAAGATCCACAACGGCTTGGTCTATGTCGGTGGTGTCTGCTCGGCAGAAGCGAATGGCACAGCCGCAGACCTGGACGCCTATATCCTAGCGTTTGATCCAACCAATGCCGCGGCTGGCTTTTCCACAGTGCTAACCTTCGGTTTGGATTACGCCAAAGGTTGTGCATGGAATCAAGCTGCCCCCGGTGCCCACGGCTGCGTTTGGAATCCCTGGCTTTCCACCTGGCCCAATTCATTTCCGCTGCAAGGCGGCGATCATTACTCCTGGCCGCAGCCAATTCTTTCGGACATCGAGTTTGATAGTGATGGCTCGCTGATCTTAGGCTTTGCCGACCGCTGGTTTCTGCAAGGCGGCAATCCTCAACCACCCGCCACTGCAGGTGATCCCACCAGCCATGTCGTGCACGTGATCAATGGTGGTGATATTCTACGCGCCTGCAATGTCAACGGGACGTTTGTACTCCAAGGCAATGGCGGCTGCCCCAGTAAAAGCGACAACAGCCAAGGACCGGGCGGTGGTGAGTTCTATTTTCAGGATAATGCCCCCACTGGCTTCACGCAAACAAGTGAAAATAGCCAGGGTGGGCTCGCCTTGTTGCCCGGCGCCGATGAAGTGATGACGACGGCGATCGAACCATTTAATAGCAGTGACGATGCCGGCGTCGTCTGGCACAACAACAAGACCGGGGCGCGCAACGACGCCTATCGGGTCTACACATTTGATCACATGGCCAGCAAGTCGCTTGGCCTGGGCGATCTGGAAATTTTGTGCGACGCGGCCCTGATCGAGATCGGCAATCGCATTTGGCAAGATAGTAATAGCAACGGCATTCAAGATCCTGGTGAAGCCGGTATCAACGGCGTAACCGTCGAATTAACACGTAACGAGGTCCTGGTAGGCGTCACGACTACGGCCAATGATGGTCAGTACTACTTCAACGATAGCAACGTCAACCTGAATGGCGCCACTGGCATTGTCCCTGGCACCGGCACGCCAGGCAGCCATTCGGAATATGCGATCCGCATACCTAGGGTCGTTGGTGCTAGCCAGCAGGTAGCATTAGCCAACTTGCAGTTGACAGAAACCAACGATGCAAGCCCATCGCCCAGCGGTTCAGACTTGAACGATTCTGATGGCGTTATCAATGGCGAGGATGCGATCTTTGCCATTCCAGCGGGCGATCTACAAAGCGCTGGCGATAACAATCACACATATGATTTTGGTTTTACCAACTTGATAGTGCCGGTTGGGCTAGTCAACTTGGGCAATCTTGTCTGGCACGATGTGAATAACAATGGCCACAAGGAGAGTGGTGAGTTGGGCATTTCGGGTGTCGAGTTACGGCTATTTAAGGCCGGCGATGATCCACTAACTGCGCTCCCTATCCAGACGACTACATCCAACGGCAATGGCGCTTACAAGTTCATCGACTTAGCGCCCGGTGATTACTTTGTTTACATTCCCCAGCCACCTGCGCCATATCCGATCAGCAGTGATCTAACCATCATCACAGACAATCAGATAGATAGCGATGACAATGGCCAGCAAAGTGGCGTGGGCAATCCAGTAAGCAGCCCAGTGATCAACCTGACCTTCGCAGCAGAACCAGACACACTAGTCGACGGTAATAATTCCAATGGTGATCTCACCATCGATTTTGGCTTCTATGCCCCGTTGCAAGTGGGTGATTTTGTCTGGTATGATTTGAACCAGGACGGCAAACAGGCCACTGACGAACCCGGTGTACCCAACGTCAAGGTAACACTTTTCAATGCCAACACGGGCGTTGCCGTCACTACGGATGCAAGCGGTAATCCTGTGTCGCCCCAGACCACCGATCAGGATGGCAAGTATCTCTTTAGCAATTTATCGACCGGCAACTACTACGTAATCTTTGATCTAACGACATTGCCAACTGGCTTTGCGCCCACCTTCCAGAACGCGCTTGGCGTAGCCGATAACCAAGATAGCGACGGGGATCCGACCACGGGCCAAAGCGATGTGACCGGCCCATTGGGCAGCGGCGCTAAAAACTTGACCCTGGACTTGGGCATCACGATGCTCGACCCCAATGCCGTGCGCATCGGTGACCTTGTCTGGGATGATCTAAATGCAAACGGCATTCAAGAAGCAGGGGAACCAGGCATTGCCAATGTGCGTGTTACTCTATTCCGCAGCGATGGCTCATCCACCGGTTTAACCACTCAGACCAGTGCCAATGGACGCTATCTTTTCCCAAACTTGCCGCCGGCTAATTACATTGTCGTCTTCGACCGCAGCACGCTACCGGCTGGCTACGTGATCAGCCCGCACAATGCGGGTAACAATGATGTGATCGACTCTGACGCCGCTCCGAGCAGCGGCGAAACGGCGGCCACGGGTCCGCTGGCCGGGGGGCAACAGGATCTGACCCTCGATATGGGCATCTTTGGGCCAGCCAGTCTGGGCGACCGGGTCTGGTTGGATGTGAATACAAATGGTGTTCAGGATGAGGGTGAACCAGGCGTCCAAACGGTGACAGTAACCCTGTTGGACAGCCAGGGTAATCCATTATCAACAACCATGACAGATGAGGACGGTCTATACCACTTCGTTGGCTTACGCCCAAGCAGTTATTCATTGCTCTTTACCCTGCCAAACGGTCTAGCCTTCACCCAACCGAACCAAGCTGACAATCCGGTGCTAGATTCGGATGCCGATCCAGCAACAGGCCGCACAATTGTCACAACGCTTGTCAGTAGAGAAAATGACTTGACGTGGGATGCCGGTTTGATCCCCACAAACATGGCCGCGCTGGGTGGCCACACCTGGAACGATGGCATTGCCGATCTCGCCGACGGTGAACGAACACCAGATGAAAAACTGTTGACTGGCGTAACGGTGCGCTTGTTAGATGCGAATGGCACAGAGGTAAAACGGACGCTTACCAATGCGAACGGCTTCTACATCTTTGACCCACTGCCGCCAGGCAATTATGCACTCTCATTTGTTATGCCAGACGGGTTTAGTACTTTTACGATTACCCACAATGGCAACAATAACAGCGATGCGGACCCAATCACCGGCCAAACTGTGTTGACCAGCCTGGAGGCAGGGGAACGTGACCTGACCTGGGATGCCGGCTTTGTCTTATTTCCCACGGGCACGGATGAAGACAATGAGCCAAAGAGCAGTATAATTTTCCTGCCGTTGGTTGCAAAGTAACGTAGATCCAACTGGGTTTGCAACATAGAAGAGAGGATAAGCAGCATTTGCTTGTCCTCTCTTCTATACCCACTATGTCATTTACCGTTATATCATTATTGGCTGGGTGGCCTCTGCAATTCAGGTTAATTTATAACACCATTTTCCATAGACATTGGTTTCCAAGGTAAGCAGACAGTAAACCGGCTCCCGATATCAGGTTTACTTTCCACCATAATCTGACCACCCTGCATATCGACAATGCGTTTGACAATGGCCAACCCTAACCCACTGCCGCCAAACTTGCGCGTAAGGCCAGAATCTAACTGGACAAAGGGCTGAAAGAGCAATTCTTGGTCTGTCGGTGCGATGCCAATGCCTGTATCCCACACCGTCAACTCGACTAACTGCTGATCGGTACGACCAATGACTTCTAAACCGATACGGCTAGCTTCCGGCGTAAATTTGATCGCATTATCCAGTAGGTTAACCAACACTTGCTTCAAACGCCGTTCATCAGCCAGCAAACCGATAACAGCATCATCATAATCGAAGCTAATTTGAATCTGTTTGCGAATCGCTTGCTCACTAACCAATTCCAGGCTCGCCTGGCAGAGCGGTTTAAGGATCACTGGCGACATTTGCAACTCCAGCGCGCCCGCCTCAATCTTGGCCAAATCGAGTACATCATTGATCAGGTGGAGCAGATGCTGTCCACTGCGCAGGATGCTCTGGCTGGCTTTCAACTGCCGAGGTGTTAGTTCACCATAGATCTCCAGTTGGAGTGCTTCTGTTAAATTCAGAATGGCAGTCAATGGTGTACGCAATTCGTGGCTAACTGTTGCCAAAAATTCATCTTTCAGGCGCGACGCGCGGATGAGTTCTAGATTGGCCGCGCTTAGTTCAGCAGTACGCTCGGCCACGCGTTTAGCCAACTGAGCACGTTCTTCTTCTAGTTCTTGTGTGCGGGTAGCGACACGGACCTCCAGATCATCATTTAATGCCGCATTTTCTATTGCAACAGCAATTTGATTAGCAAAAAGTACCAAAGGCGGTAAATTTTCCGCACTAAATCGGTTGCGAATCGTACGATTTTCGACATAGATCGCCCCAATTGTGTTGCCACGCGCAATGAGTGGCACGCACATCACCGAACGCAGCTTCAGAAAATTGACACTATGGGATTGATCAAAGTGGGGATCATTCATTGCATCACGCAAGATTAACGGCGTGCGCTGGGCCAATGTTTGGGCTAAGACAGCCCGGCTAATCTGGTCATCGGCCTGTTCTACTACTGTCCCATTGTAATGACGCGCGACGCGAAAATCGAGGGAACCATCAGGCTGTAAGAGCACAAGATAGCCGCGCTCGGCGCCGACTAGATCCAGTGCTTCGACAATGACATGGTTGAGTAAAGGTGTCAATGCACGCGTCTCGGCTAGGCGCCGACTGACGTCGAGAATATGTTCTAAAAGTTCCAGGTTCATAAGTGCTCTGTAGAGTAACGGTGACCAAGGCAACAATGATGGCTACAATAATAACGGACCGCGAAAAATAGACGTTAAACGAATCCCACTATTGTTACTAATATTGCAAAAGGTAATGAACCATCGTTTAGTCTGTCGTCTGGTCAATCACCTATGATCCATCGTTTATTATACATGACCCAAGGCAGAACTGTAAGCACAGTTAGCTTACAAATCGCTGTGAAAATCAAGCCCTGAATGTTTAACCCTCTAATAGTTTGACACAGCACTCAGCAAGTTCTATCATGACATAGTTTGGGATTGATCATCTACCCATTTTCGTTGCACCCGTTTTGTCAGCTTGTTACAATATCACTTAGCCAGTGTAAGTTCATTTGGTCTATTTGCTCAGCAACCTGACTAGTAGCTAACAGATAATTTAGCAGACAGATCTATAGGCGAACTATGCGCAATAACACAATAACGTTGGTTTTGATTCTTTTATTAGTTTTAGTGGCGCTCTACATTGTGTTGCCGGTAGACCACCCTGCCTGGTTGGAACGTTCGCGCTCGGCAGACCCAAATGTCCAGCGCGAATTTCTAGACTTAAGGCTGGGGTTGGATTTACGGGGTGGCACCCAAGTGCTCTTAGAGGCCGATCTGCCGGAAGGTCAGGCCATCCCCGAAGGTGCGATTGAGGCGGCCAAGACGATCGTCGAGAACCGGGTTAACGGCTTAGGCGTAGCCGAAGCCGTTGTGCAAGTCCAGGGCGAAAATCGCATTATTGTCGAACTACCCGGTGTTAGCAACCCCGACCAAGCGGTTGAGACGCTGCGCTCTACCGGCCAGTTGGAATTTGTCGACCCGGCGGGTACCCAGTTGGGTAAAGACATGGTGATCAATACAACTAATCACCCAACCGCGGCGCAGAATTTTATCCAAACCACAGGCATGAGCAACGCCAACACGCTGGCTAGCGCGCCCTACCCCGATCAGGTATTTACGACGGTGATGACCGGCGATATTTTGCGCAATGCGATTGCCACCCAGGACCAATTTAACCAATGGCAGATCAACTTTGACCTTACCAGTGAAGGAAGCCAAACGTTTGGTGATTATACGAGCAGCCATATCGGGCAGGCGCT
>Ga0163154_10010274_pt1 | contig 10457 bp, 9 predicted proteins | sample OliLakLV19MP9P1_FD_148649 | JGI IMG/M metagenome (GOLD analysis project Ga0163154, IMG submission 148649) | Freshwater microbial mat bacterial communities from Lake Vanda, McMurdo Dry Valleys, Antarctica - Oligotrophic Lake LV.19.MP9.P1 | ecosystem: Environmental > Aquatic > Freshwater > Lake >...
GGCGCAACGACTGCGCCTTCATCGACCGGCATTGGCGGCTGTGGCGGCGGTGGGTCGATGGGCCCGGGCCGGGGGTGCTCAAGGGGTCCGCCGCCCTCGCGATCGTGAGCAACACCATCCAGGCGGCCCTAAGATGAGTCTGCGCGTGGCGATGGTGACGCCGGAGCATCCTGGCTGCGGACCAAGCTACGGCGTCGGCGCCTATGTCGCCACCCTGGCAGGATCCCTACGCGCCGCAGGTTGCCCGACATTGGTGCTGGTCGCCGGCGATGAAGGCCTCTGGCGGATTGAGAACGATAGCTCGCCCAGCCGCTGCGGCCGCGGGGGACTGCCCTTCGCAGTACGACCGCTGGCCCGCGCGGACTGGTTGCGATCGCAGTTGCGGGCTTGGCGACCGGAGGTGGTCGAGAGCGCGAACTGGGGTGGACTCGGAGCTCTGCTGCGTGGTCGATGGCTGCGGGTGGTGCGACTGTCGACACCGACACTCGTCATTCCCCGCAGCGGACGCACCGCGCGCCTCGCCCGCCCCCTCCACCACGCCTGGGAGGCGCGCGCGGTGCGCGAGGCCGCGGTGGTGATCGCGGACAGCGCGGCCATGGCGCGACTCGGCCTGCGCGTCTATGGTCGCGCCAGCGATGCGATCGTTGCGCATGCGTGGGCCGGAGCGATCGCGGACGAGCCCGCAACCGGGGATGACGTGCTCTTCGTCGGTCGACTGGAGCCGCGCAAAGGCGTCGACGTCCTGCTCGCTGCTTGGGCCGCAATTCGCGCGCGTCATCCAGCGCGGCGGCTGCACCTGGTCGGAAGCGACCCCACCGGCTGGGGGGGACGGATGCTGGCTCGGCACGGCGCCGCCCAGATCGCAGTCCACGGCCGGATCGATGATGCCGAACTCGCCAGCCTGCGCCGGCGCTGCGGGATCCAGGCGGTCCCCTCCCGCTTTGAAAGCTTCGGCATCGTGGTGCTGGAAGCCTGGGCTGCCGGGCTGGCGGTGGTGGCAAGCCCAGCAGGAGCGCTCGCCGAAGTGGTCGGCACCGCCGGGCTGATCGCACCGTCCGGCGATGCCGCCGCACTTGCGGGCACGCTCGAGCGCCTGCTCGGGGACGTCGGGCTGTGCCGACATCTGGCCAGCGCCGGCCGCCGGCGCCTGCTCGCCGCGCATGCCCCGGCCACCCTCGCCACCGCCACTCTGGCCGCCTACGCCGGTCAAGGCATTCGAGGACGGATCGTGGCCGGGCATACTGGCACCGCCTGAGACTGCGCCTATCTTCGATTCATGGGTGACGGCGCGCAGCCGACAGTCGAGGTTACCATCATCGAGCCGCCGCGCGCAGGGATCGACCTCGGCCTCGGCGCATGCTGGCGATACCGCGAACTGTTCGCCGTGCTCGTTTGGCGCGAGTTGGCGGTTCGCTACAAGCAAACCGCGATCGGCGTCGCGTGGGCCGCGCTCCAGCCGCTAGCGACGATGGCGGTGTTCACCATCTTCCTCGGCCGGCTTGCCCGAGTGCCGTCCGAGGGCCTGCCCTACGCCCCCTTCGTCCTGGTGGGCCTGCTGCCGTGGACGCTGGTCTCTCGCGGCTTGGGCGAGGCGGCCACGACGCTCTTGGCTAACGAGCGCCTGGTCGGCAAGGTCTACTTTCCGCGCCTGCTGCTGCCGGCGGCGGTGGTGGCTGCGGCAGCGGTCGACGCCGCCATCGCGCTCGTCCTCGCCCTGGGGGCGGTGCTGATCGCCGGGCTGCCGCTCACCGCCAGCGCACTGGCCGCGCCCCTCGTGCTGGTCGCTGCCGGGGCGCTCGCCATGGGCCTGGGCTGGGGCCTGGCCGCGATCGATGTGCGCTACCGCGACGTGCGTTACGCCCTCCCATTCCTCACCCAACTCTGGTTCTTCGCCTCGCCGATCGCCTACCCGGCCAGCTTGATCGCGCCTGAATGGCGCTGGGTCTACGGCCTGAACCCGGTGTGCGGCCTGGTTGAATGCATGCGGTGGAGCCTGCTCGGGCTGCCACCCGACCCGGGCGTCGTGACAACGTCGGCGCTGGCCATCGTGACCATCGTGATCACCGGCCTCGTGGTGTTCCGCTCGGGTGAGAGCGACCTGGTCGATCGTCTATGAGCTCCTCCGACGCCATCGTCGTCGAGGGGCTCGGCAAGCGCTACCGCCTGCGCGAGGGCCCACGTTATGGCACCTTGCGTGACCGTATCGCCGACTTCGCCGCCGGCCGCCGTCACGCCCCTGCGCGGGACCTGTGGGCGCTGCGGGACACCACCTTCACGGTCGCGCGTGGCGAGGTGCTGGGAATGGTCGGCGGCAACGGAGCAGGCAAGAGCACCCTGCTCAAGCTGCTCGCGCGCATCACCGCGCCCAGCGCCGGCCGGGCCAGCATCCGCGGTCGCGTCGGAAGCCTGCTCGAAGTGGGCTCAGGCTTCCACCCCGAGCTCACAGGCCGCGAAAACATCTTCCTCAACGGCACCATCATCGGCATGCGTCGCGTCGAGATCGCCCGGCGGTTCGACCAGATCGTCGCCTTCGCCGAGGTCGAACGGTTCCTCGACCTGCCGGTGAAGCGCTACTCGAGCGGCATGTATACACGTCTGGCGTTCGCGATCGCAGCGCACCTCGACTGCGACGTGCTCCTACTCGACGAGGTGCTCGCGGTCGGAGACGCCGGCTTCCAGAAGAAGTGCCTGGGACGCATCGGTGAGGTGGCTGGTGATGGCCGCACCGTGATCTTGGTCAGCCACAACCTGCCATCTATCCGCAGCGCCTGTCAACGCGTGCTCTGGCTCGAGCGCGGCACCGTGGTCGCCTGCGATCGCACCGACGCCATCCTCGACCGCTACGTGCGCAAAAGCATGGCTCCGGTCGACGCAACCGATGTCCTGCGCCAGATCGCAGCCCTCCCGGAGGACCCCGCGATCCGCCTGCTCGCCATCTCCGTCACCCAGGATGGCGTGCCCACCTCGGAGCCGTTGAGCGGTCGACCGGTCGACGTCACCATCGACTACGAGGTCAAGCGCGAGACGCACGGACTGCGCGTCTATGTGATCCTCCGCGATGACGAAGGCACGCCGCTGTTCAGGAGCTTCGCCTACGGCGAGGACGACGAACTGCCGACCATGCGTCCCGGCCGGTATCGCTCCCGGGTCGCGATTCCCGCCGACCTGCTCGCCCCGATATCCTATCGGGTGGAGATCTCGGCCGCCGTGCACAACGAACGCCACTGCTTCCCCAGCGGGATTTCGCTGCCGATCATGGTCCACGACGCAGGACGCCTGCGTCATGCCTACGCGGCCGGGGGTGGCATCGCCGTCAAGTTGGCGCCGGCGCTGCCGTGGTCCACCGAGCGGCTGGAGGAAGATCCATGCTCTCACCAATAATCGGCCAGATCATGGGAGCCACGCCATGACCCTGCCCACGGACGGCCTCGGCCTGCCCGCCTCGTTGATTGCCGACGACGACCACCCCGAGGCGCTCGCGCTGCCGCCAGGCCTGGCGGCGTTGCCGCGATCATCGGCTCCCAACTTCACCCTCTACCGCCTGGTACGCCATCTCCGGCCTCAGCGCGTGCTTGAGATCGGCACCCAGACCGGAGCCTCGGCCATCGCCATGGGGCTCGCATGCCGCGACAACGGCGTGGAGGCCGACATCACCTGCGTCGATCCGTTCTATCCGACCGGGGACAACGAAGGCGGAGCCAGCCTCGCCGCTTGGTACGCCAACGTCCACGCGTCCGGGCTCAAATCCGGGATCCAACTGCTGCTCACGACCTCGCAGGCAATCCTGCCCGAGCTCGATCGACGGTTCGACTTGGCCTTCGTGGATGGCAGTCATCTCTACGAGGACGTCCGCGCCGATATGCTCATGAGCCTGGCGCTGCTACGTCCTGGCGGTTATCTCATCGCCCACGACTACATCATCTACGAGAGCGTCAGACGCGCCTGCGATGCGGTGATCGCGGAGTACGGTCTGCCTCACGCCGTCAACTCGATCCAGATGAACCAGCGCGGCGAACGCTGCGGATGGATCGTGGCGCGCCGACCGATCCACCTCGAGGTGCCCATCCAGGAGCCGGTGCGCGAGCGGCCGCCGCAGCGGCCGGAACCGAGTGCGTTCCAACGCCTGAAGAGCCGCCTCCCCCCCGGCTTCAGGGGGATGATCAGGTCGCTGCTCGGACGACCACGCGCATGAGGGTGCTGATCGAGGGCGAGAATCTGGGGGACTACCTGGCGAAATGCCACGAGGCGCTGCGTACCGGAATACGCGCCCAGTTCGATACCCGCCTGCACGGGCGCGGATATCCCGGCCAATGGCGCTGGCGGCCGATCCGGACCTATGCCGAGCTGGTGCAACGGCTGTTCCCGGATGCGCCGCCCGACCTGCTGCTCGTCGCCTGCGAGTTTCCGAACAATGCTCGCGCGTTCCGCCTGCGCGGTCTGGCTGAGGCGAAAGTGGCCACTGCGTTCGTCCTCGCCGACTGGTGGGTGATCGACGAGCACCACCACGACGCCTTCACCGAGCTGGTGGAAAGAAACCGGGTCCACCTGGTGCTTTCACTGTTCCCGCAGCCTCGCCAACGCTGGTCCGCCTCGTCGATCGCGAACCGCATGGCTTGGCTTCCTCCCTGCTTCGATCCGGCCCTCTTCAACGACTGGCGCATGCCCAAGCGCTATGACGTCGGTTTCCTCGCCGACGGCACCGCCAATCCCAACCTCGCGTTTTACCCGGAGCGGGCCGCGATCCACCGAAGCCTTCTCTCCCGCGGCGATCTCCGCTACCTCTGGGCCAAGCACCCTGGCTGGAGACGACACTCCGTGCGGCATCCGCTGGTAGGCCGCAACTTTTCGCGGGCGATCAATTCCTGCCGCATCTTCGTCACCACTGGAGGCATTCACCGCAACGCGCAGCCCAAGATGTTCGAGGCGCTCGCCTCACGCACACTGCTCATGTCGGATGAGCCAGAGGGTGCGATGACCCTCGGTTTCATCGACGGTGAGACCTATGTCCGGATCACCCCTGAGGACGTGCTCGACAAGGTCGACTACTACCTGGCCAGGCCAGAGCTGTGCGAGCGCATAGCCGAGAATGGTTACCGCTTGGCGATGTCCCGGCACAGCTGCTACGCGCGGGCGCTCGACCTGCGCCGGCTGGTGCGACCGAATCCGGCCGATCCGCCCCTTGTGGGCTTCACGACGTCCGGCCCCCAGGCCTCATAGCCTGCGCCGGCAGCGCCGGCGCAGTGAACCAGCGAGCAGCCGCCGGGCCAACCCGAACCGCTCGACCAAACCGAGCCGGCCACCATCGACGTGCGGGACGACGCGTGCTCCCGCCGGCTGAGCGAGCAGGTGAGACCACAGCGCGAGATGACGCCGCGCATAGGCCTGCCAAGTCCAGCCGGCGACCGCTGCGCAGCGGGACCGCCGTTCGCCGGCGATGACGGCGATAGCGGCTCGCAGCTGGACGGAGGTGGTGAACGGGTGGGTGATGCCTGAAACAGCGTCGAGGTGAAAGCCCTGCGGGGTGACGATGGTTCCGACCCCAGCGGCGAGCGCGTCGAGGAATCCCATCGAGCCCTCGTCGAGACCGAAGTACAGGTAGTAGTCGAAGGTCGGCATCCAGGCCCGGTAGAGCTCGAGGTCGAACGCGGGCGTGTACTCGATGGCAAAGCCACGTTGTTCGAGCACGGCGATCTGCGTATCCCACCCCTCGCCCATGATGCGGAAGCGAGCCTCCGCCGGATCCAGCTCGGCGACTACGTCCAGCAGCATCCCTTGGCGCTTGCGGCCATCGGCGTGCACCTTGCTGGTGATGCCGAACACCAGCGGACGGGGGACGACCCAGCCGTCGTGGGCAGGCTGGATGGCGACCAGCCGTTCCCGCGGCAGGCCCTGCGCCGCCAACTCGTCCACCGCCTGCGCCGACATGCACACCGCGGCATCGAGGTCGCCCATCATCCGGCGCAGGAGACGGACTTTGCCGATCTCGTCGAGGTGGGTCACCATCGCGGTATCGACGGCGCCGGCGCGCCCCACCCGGTCGAGATAGATGATGTGGTGGTTGACGTCGGCGGCGGGATCGGTCGTCCTGGCGATGTCGGCGTCGACGCCATCGCCGCGCAGATTCTCGCAGAGCCTCCGGGCGAATTTGCCCAGGATCCAGGCATCGACATCTTCGTAGCAGACGATCCGGACTCGCATGCCGTCAACGCGCCCGGGCCAGCGCCCAACCATGCCAATCACGCTCGACGAGCGCGCCTGACCCCAATCCCGCACCCCATCCGTTAGTGGTAAATCCCGTGGCTTCGAGGGCGACCGCCAGCTCGGTCCGGCTCCAGGCACGCAGAAGATGCCGCTCGCGGATGCGTACCGGACGGCCACAGAGGTCGCCGTCGATCTCGATGTCGAGATCGACCACTGGATCCCGCCAGGTCGGAAGCATGCTCCGGTGGAAGGATCCTTCCTCGACAGTGAAGGAACGCTCGCGCCGGGACGGCGGATCCAGGCGGACACCAGGCAGATGCCAGAAGTCGAAGAGGAAAGGAGCGCCGGCGACGAGATGGCGGCGGACCGCCGCGAAGCACGCGGCGAGATCGTCGGCTGTGGTCAGGTAGGAGACGACATGGAACAGCGCCACGGCCGCAGCGAAGGTCTTCTCCAGCACGAATGAGCGTGCGTCGTCGACCACGACCTCGACACCCGGGATCGCCCGGCCCCGCGCGATGGCGGCCATCTCGGCGCTCCGGTCGATGGCGGTCACCTGTGCGCCATGACGGACGAATTCGCTGAGGTGACGGCCGGTTCCGCAGCCGACTTCGAGCAGCGTCGAGGGCAAGCGACCGCCACCGTCGCCCAGCCGCGCCATGACGAAGCTCGCCTCGCTCGCGGAATCCTTGTCGGCATAGATGGCATCGTAGACCCGCGCGTAATCGCTGAAGGCCCCAGGGGCGACGGGATCAGGCATGACCGCACACGTGGCGCACGGCGGCAACGACCTGGTCCTGCGTCACCGCATCCATGCCTGTTCCGCTCGGAATGTAGAATCCCCGTTCGCCCAGGCGGTGGGCGACGGGGCAGGCCGGCGGCCGGGATGGGGCGAACCGGAGAAGCGCTGGCTGGCGGTCGAGCGGCCAGAAGAACGGACGGCTGGCGACGCCAAGCCCGGCGAGGGCGCACATCGCCGCCGCCGCATCGAGCCGCACCTCCGGCCGAAGCACCACGCCATAGACCCAATACTGGTTGTCGCACCAGGGCGTGCGCACGGGCGGTAGCTGGAGCGATGCGAGATCGGCGAATGCCGCGGTGTAGCGGCGGGCGGCCGCCTGTTTGGCGGCGATGGTTTCCGCCAAACGCTCGAGTTGGGCCACGGCGACGGCCGCCTGGAGGTTCCCCAATCGGTAGTTCCACCCGAGTTCGTCGTGCCGAAAGCGGAACTCGCGCCCGAACGCGAGGTTGCGCAGGCTGCGGCAACGGTCGGCGAGGTGATCGTCGTCGGTCAGCACCATGCCGCCCTCACCCGCGGCCACATGCTTGTTGGCGTAGAAACTGAAGGTGCTGAGTAGTCCGAAGCCACCGCAGGGGCGTCCATGGCTGGACTGTCCATGGGCTTCGGCGGCATCCTCGATCACGGTCAGTCCATGCGCGTCCGCCACCCCGCCCAGGGCCTCCATATCGCAAGCCATGCCATAGGTGTGCACCACGAGCAGCGCCCGGGTGCGCGGGGTGATCGCGGCCAAGACCGCTTCGGGGGTCATGTTCCAGTGGCCCGGGTCGACATCGCACGGCACCGGGATCGCACCGGCGCGAACGATCGCCGCAGCACACGAGATGATGGTGCACGAAGGCACGATGACCTCGTCCCCCGGCGCCAGGCCGAGCACATGGAAGGCGAGCTCGAGGGCCGCGGTGCCATTGCTGACTGCGATCGCATGACGGCGTCGGCAGAGCTGGGCCATCCCTTCCTCGAAGCGGCGCACGAAAGGCCCTTCGGAGGAGATCCAACCGCTATCGATGCATTCGGCGAGATAACGTTTCTCGTTGCCAGCGAAGCGGGGGATGTTGACTGGGATCACGCCGCGGGTCCGCCAGGCAGGATGCGAAGCTGGGCAGGCGTGGCCGCGGCGAAGCGGGTCTTGTCAGCATCGCCAGCGTGCGGCCCTTGCTTGATTTCGAGCATGGTGACCTCCTCGATCACCTCGAAACCGTGGCCACCAGTGACCAGGAGCAGGGTGTCGCCCGCGCCGATCACACGGCTCTCCAGATAGTTCCCAGGCGCGCCGTAGAAGTCGACGCGCAGCCGGCCGCGCTGAATCACCAGCACCTCCTGGGTGAAGGCGACTTGGCGGTCGATCCGGTTATGGACATGGGCGTCGATGACCTTGCCGGCGGGATGGTGCATGTGCGCCAACTGCTGGCTGAACTCTGGCGGGGTGAAGAAGGTAATGCCCTGACGATCGTAACTGGCGCGCACGATGAGCGCCAAGCGGATGTCTCCGGCGCTGATCCATTCGACCGCGGGCGGTGTCCGGCTGGCGTCCTCGGAAGGCATCTCTCCGGTGTACGGTACCGCGCGCGGCAGCGCAATGAGTCAGGGACTGTACCCCGGAAGGTAGTGTTGGGCGCGCGCACCCGCACCCGCCCCCGACGCGCCCACGGCAGCGGAAATCGCCCTGGCGAGGTGGGGGTCGGTCCTCCACGCTCCTCCATGCCCGAACGTCCGGCAGAGTCGAGTCCACGCGCGATGCGCGTCGCCATAGTGCTCGGCAGCCTCGCCTTGGGCGGAGCCGAACGCCAGGCGCTACTGCTCGCGGAGGGCCTGCGCCGCCGTGGCGGGGTCGAGGTGCGTATATTCGGACTCGGAGCGCCCGGCGCCGCCAGCGCCCTGGCCGCCGCGAGCAGTTTCGTCTGCCGAGCGCTGCCGCGGGTGGAATCGCGGTGGCCGGCCTTGAGCCTGCTGCGCGTCGCACGCGCGGCGCTGCGCGTGCGACGCTGGCGGCCCGACGTGCTGATCCCGTTCACCGCCCCGGCGAATCTGCTCGCCGGGCTGGGACGCTCGCTCCACGGCGCACGCACGCTGTGGAACCAGCGTGATGCGGGCATGAACCGCCCCCCACCGTGGCTCGAACGGCGCGCCATCCTCCACGCCGGTTGGCCGGTCGCCAACGGCCCGGAGGCGGCAGACTTCCTCGTGCGCCTGGGGGTCCCGGCGCAGCGGATCGCGATCATCCCCAATGGCGTCGCCCACCAACGATCCACGGAGGGGACCGTGGCGCTCCGCGCGCGATTCGGGGTGCCACCGCGAGCCTGGCTGGCGACTATGGTCGCGAACCTCTCGCCGGCGAAGGATCATGCGACCCTCCTGCGCGGCTGGGCAGCGGCACGTCTCAAAGCCGCCGGGACGGTGCGACTGCTGATGGCAGGACGCGATGACGGCCGGCTCGATGGACTGCGCCTCCTCGCGTCCGATCTTGGCATTGCCGATGAGGTGGTGTTCCCCGGAGCGATCAAGGACGTGGCGGGCATCTACGCCGCCAGCGACGTGGTGGTCTTCTGCTCGCGCGCGGAGGGCTGCCCCAACGCAGTGCTCGAGGCGATGGCAGCGGGGCGGGCCGTGCTGGCGTCGGCAATACCGGCGGTGCGCGCGGTGCTCCCGACTGAGCCGGCCGCGATGCTGGTCGCCGAGCAGCCGGAAGCATGGGCGGCCGCCCTGGAACGCATCCGCTCCGACGCACCGCTGCTTGCGGAGGCTGCAATCGCCAATCTCGCGCGCGCCGGCAGCTTCGCGGTCGACGTCATGAGTGAGCGCTTTGCGAGGCGACTCGGACTGCCGCTCCCGCGGCCGATCGCTGCGTCGACCTCGCTCGCCATCCTCATTCCCACCCGCGACCGCCACGCCTGCCTCGCCCGCTCCCTGCGCACGGTGCTGCCGGCGGCGGCCGCGGCCGGGGTCGCGGTCGTCGTCTGCGACCAGTCCGCCACTCCCTTCGTCGCACCGGTTGGCGTCCGCGTCCTCCACCGCCCTGACCTCGCCGGCCTGCCCGCCGCGCGCAACGCGCTGCTGCGCGCGACCGACGCCGAGGTGGTCGTCTTCCTCGACGACGACACCGACCTTGCCCCGGATTTCGCCCTGCGACTGCGCGAACTGGCGACGGGCGAGCCGTATGTCGTGGCCTGGGGCCCGGTGGTCGAGGTGCGCGACGTGCGTACCCGTCGCTTGCACCGCCTGGCGCAGCACGGCGTGTTCCGCGATCCTCGTCGGTTGACCGCCAGGCGCTGCGACCGGGCGACGCGGGCCCTGTTCGGGTGCTGCTTCGCCGTCCGCCGTGACGCCGCGTTGCGTACCGGTTTCGATGCACGCCGGTCGGGGTACGCGCTTGGCGAGGATCTCGATTTCTTCCTGCGCCTGGGCGGGCCAGTGCGTTTCGCTGCGACCCTGCGCGCGGCGATGCACCGCGCGCAGG
>Ga0163154_10010275_pt1 | contig 10455 bp, 22 predicted proteins | sample OliLakLV19MP9P1_FD_148649 | JGI IMG/M metagenome (GOLD analysis project Ga0163154, IMG submission 148649) | Freshwater microbial mat bacterial communities from Lake Vanda, McMurdo Dry Valleys, Antarctica - Oligotrophic Lake LV.19.MP9.P1 | ecosystem: Environmental > Aquatic > Freshwater > Lake >...
GTACCAATGGAGGAGCAGGAGGAAATGGTGGTAATGCCGCAGTAGGAGCTGCTGGTGCTTCAAACTCAAAAGGAGGTGGAGGTGGTGGTGGTGGCGATGACACCTTCCGAGGTGGTGCAGCAGGTGTGCCCGGTGGAGGCTCTGGAGGTGGAGAGGTTACAGGCGCAGGAGCTGGCGCTGCGGGTCAATGCACCATCACCTACACGATAGCGAGTGGCGATACAAATACACCAGTGCCAGACAGGATCTTCAATGCAGACGTTATTTTTGACGCAGATATTATTTTAAATTAACGGCAACACGTACAAGTTATGACCGAACTACCTTATAGTAATAGAGAAATCCTCGCTATGTTTGAAAAGCACAACAGTATCTTGATGGACATGTCCAAGACACTCAAACGTATTGAGGAAAACACTGAAGACACGCAAACCCGAGTTGAAAAACTTGAGCTACGCAATGCCGACAAAGACGGACAAAATTCAGTGGTCAAGTACGTGTCTATTGGCATAGCTACATCCATTCTTGGATACCTCGCATGGCTTGGGTTCCAAATATTTGAACTCACACAACAGTTATCAAGACTTCCTCATATATAATTTATGGAATATTCAACAGGAGCAGAAAAATCACCTTATGACCTTCGTACATTTTCATACGAGCCAACGCTTGGTGCTCGAAAAGGTGGAGTGAGATACAAAGCAAAAGACATTTTAGATCAAAGTAAAGTTGGTATCTGCACATCAATATCCCTTACCCAAAACGCCAAAAAAGCAACGGGGAAAGACTACTCAGCAGACTTTCAATACCTACTCCAAAAACTCCATGTCGGAAACTGGGATGAGGGGTCTTCACTCTCTACTGCTCTCAAGGTAGCAAAAAATATCGGGATGCTTCCTGAAAAACACTGGACTCATACAACATTCGCAGACAGAAAACTTGGCTATACTAAGTATATAAAGAAACTTCAAGCAGTGAGTCCTGCTGAAATAGAACGGCTTAAAAAGCTCTGTGTGAAGATTAAAGCATATGCCAAAGTACCTGTTGACAGAGATTCCCTATCGAACGCCATAAATGAATCAAAAGCAGGTATCCTTGCTCGTTTTGACTTAGGCTCTGAATGGTGGAAAAAACCTATAGAGCCTATTCGACCTCCTAAAAAGGTGATAAGCGGTCACGCTATCACTCTGTCTAACTACGATGGCGATTCATTTCGTATCGCAAACACATGGGGGGATGACTGGGCTGACTTGGGTACGGCATACCATCTCTTGGACCAGTACAGTCCTACAGAGGCATGGCTACCCTACTACAACGAAGTACCCGAGTTTATTGAAGTGAAACTCGATAACCGTACTGCGTTAATGGGGAAGCTCTTAGACACGCTCCAAACATTATTAGCATTACTACAAAAAAAATGAATGTCCTCATCCCATTTATCCTAGGAGCACTCTTAGGAATTATTATCAGCCCAATAATTATTTAATATGTCAAAAACAGGAATTGCAACGTATGTACTTATCATTGAAGCAATCTTAGGGTTACTCGGTGTAGAGCCAGCAGTAGGCAGTATAGAGGCTATTGTAGTAGGGGTTATCACCGCTGTGTCTCTTGGTATGATTCTATACCATCAGATTGTGGATAGAGGGCTTGTCGCAGGACTCCTAAAGAGGTAAACTGTACAGGCAATCGGGTGTACGATTGTAGGGGTATTAATCAGCGAAATCCACTTTGGAGAGTGGATTTTTCTGTTGTTTTTGGTACAATTAAATAGACCTTCACGATAGATTCATCTCTTTATGGCAGTCCACATTCCCTCTTTGTCGGTAGGAACGGTGGTGAGCATAGTCTGAAACTCCTCTTAGAAAAGGCTTATACGATACTTAGCACTACTTCTATTACTGTTCGCATTTCCCACAATAGCAACCGCACTCCCCTCAACCCTTGGTGAGAACGGTATTTATTATGTTGAAAAACTCCATGACAACCCTATAGAACCTGTACGAGCACTCCCCTTTTCAATACGTTCTAACTGTTACGCATACGTTGAATACGTGCTTGGTAACATGCCGTCTATGGCTACCATACAGAAAACCGCCTCCCCTGCGTTTGGCAAGGTGGCGGTATTTAACTATTCAGGTGTCCCCCATGTCGCTGTAGTACTCTCACAAGGGTACGGAACCTTTAGAGTGAGAGAGAGTAACTACGGTGGTGACTTTGTTTCAGAGCGTGAAGTGTCTTTTAGTGACGCATCTCTTCTGGGGTTTATTCAGTAGGGTGAACGTCTTTGTCTGCAACCTCTATCCCTTACCGTATAAAGGCTTCACTACCTTCTCTATGATGTCGTTTAGTGTTTTGTTGTATACTTCCCATTCAATAATGTGTTCACACGGATATGAAACATCTAGGCAGGGTGGGGCAACACAAGAATGGTATTCTTCTTTCCTCATCCCCTCTATCCCCTCAACTAGGCTGGTGTAGGCGTGGTTACGGTCTTGGGTGAGTATTCCCTGTACTTGCTCTGACACAGAACCATTTGATTGTTCTCCATTTGTTGTAACAGTAAACTCTATTTTCTTTTCTACCTCCTTTACTGACGGTAACGGTGTTATTTTCATATGCTATTTATTCTATTAAGGTGATGATGGGCTAAATGCAGTAGGTAAGGATTTGACGAGACATTGTTGAAGTGTTTTGTGCAATCATTATTAGATTGAACTTACTCGTATAGTCACCTTGCATAGACTTAAACCTTATAGTCCTTATCTCTCCAGAGAATCTTGAACGGGAATTTGAATCCCTAATTAAGCGTCTACCTATTCCGCCACTACTGCATTTAACCAACCATCTTACTCTTCTAAGGTTTATTCAGTAGGGTGAACGTCTCGTGTCATTTTTTCCATTTCCTTTTGATATTCTAAAAGGGCATAGATTCGTGCTGTGTTCATGAACTCAGGAGTCTTTTCAATAAAGACTTCTTGTGCTCGCTTATCAACTTGTTCCTCAAAGCTCAGTGATGGTTCCTTTTGGTATGCCTCAACTGCGGGTGAAGGAATGAACACATTGAATGTCTGGAACAGAAGTGCCACGAAGAGAGCCATACAGAGGATGAGTAACTTGTGCTGAATAATCCAACTGTTTTTAATTTGATTTATTTTTTCTTTCATATATTTTTTAGTATTACGTCTGCAATACCTCCAACACATCCATAATAGCATACATCTTGAGATGAAGAAGCGAGTTATCCACAATCTAAATAAACTATATGTAGCACTGTATAGTTATCCCCACAGTGTACGCTATCTACACTTGACGTTGTATGCTCATCAGCATACAATCAAGGGTGATGAGTAAAGAAACATTGGTACAGCGTACCTATAGAAGCACCGAGAAGCAGAATTTAAAAGTAATAAAGATTGGGAAGAAGCTAGACATGGACAGCTCAAAAGTTATCAGACATTTAATAGATATGTATGGAAAAGAGCTATAAAGAAATCGCTGAACAATATGTCAAGAGTAAGAGAAGTCACCTGATGGAATTGACGTTTGGGTGTGAGGTGGAGTGTACCTATAAACCAAACAAAAGCCTCGAAGCTGAAAAAGAAAGGACAAGAATGATTATGGTTGGTGAAGAAGATAGGGATGAGGGTATTGACGGAGGTTTGTACAACTTTGTTCGTAACTTAGAGTATGTTGGTTGGACTACAGAAAACTCTGAGTGGTGGAAGATTGTAAAAATCATCGGCCACCGACCTCAATTACAGGACTGGCTTGGGGCGTTTGACAATGCAGAGGGTAAGCCAGAGGGTTACTACTATTACATGCTTGATGGTTCAATGCACTACGAGGCTCCTGGAAAGCCACAGTATGTCTTATTTAAATTTGACAGAGATACTGGCCAACCTAACTCCCCAGAAGATTATAAAGCCTTTAACGACATTGTAGGTATTAACGTATGAAAAAACCACACACTAATTTTGAAGTAGAAAGCTACTCACAGGGTCAAGACAAGTTTTGTGCATTACTCATTCTTGTCGCTCTCATAGGTGGACTCGCAATCGCACTACTTGAATGGACAAATGTTATAGATTTATTTATTAACTCATTTTCTAACTAATATGGACATAGACGAAGAGACGAGCGAAGAGTACAGAACTAAAGAAGCCCAAGAATTAAAAATATGTATCACACTTAACGGTGCAGAACTCTGTAGGCCATACACCTTTGACTCAGTAGCAGAGCTTAACCCGAAGAAAGTGTGCAAAGAGGTAGAAGCAATCCTGTCCTCGTTACTAGAAACTGATAAGCAGTCAATATAACGGCAGTTAGACAAGAGAAAACACTTAGTATATAATTGTCATCCGCTATTTTGGTTCAGACTGGGATCCGCGTAGCAAATAATCCTCGCAAGAGGGTTTTTTGTTATGCGCACTCCTGTTCATCTTCATAGTCGTCTTCGTATACGCCCACATTGCTATTGAAAGCTGTCTTGTCCAAGGTTGGAGACTTATCTATATTTAAATTGGGATTGTTTTATTTGGGAGACAAGAGGAGAACTCGCTGAAGAGTGTGCGCCTGCTGTGGGCAGGTAGTATGACAAGATTGGCTGCTTTTGTCTAGCCATACTCTGTACAGTATATCACTTCTGTTGTGTGTGTATAGCAGACTTATCCACGCCTATCCCTTGACAACTGTTACAACGGTACTAACAAGTGGCTGACCATCTATCTTGACATTAATGGTATAGACTCCTACTTCAATAAATTCAATAGCGTTAAAGTTTACTATTAACGGCACGATTTTAGGAGTGTCTGTATTTTGAGTAAATTGTTCTAGCGCTAGTATCATATTCTCACTATTCATAACATTACCGTCGGGCTTTACTAGGTTAAGTTCAACATTTAAATCTTTATCTGGTAGCTCGTCAAATACTAATTGTGCAGTTACACCAAATCTGACCACTTTAGAATCTTTATTTGCAGCAATATTAATGAGGTTAAATAGACCAATAGCACTAACTTTATTAGTTAGGTTGTCTAACAAAATATTGTCAGCAAGTAAAATCTGGCTCATTCGTACTTTCATGTTCTCTTGATTATACAGTACTATTTCTTCAGATTCTACTAAAGAGAAAAAATCCATATTTATATAGTTATGTTGTTAAGGGATATGTGTGACTTATCCACAGTGAAATGTTCTTGGTACGCTTGTGTGGATATAATTAAAGGATGGAAAAAACTCATGGCAAGTACGATGACTTATTTACTGAGCCTGTAAATGAAGGGAAAAAGTACAAGCAGTATCTCACGCAGTTTAATATACACATGCCAAAACTTGATTCGTTTGAAAAGATACGGCGCTTCAAAGAAAAGAACCCCAGTTAAGAGGTTCTAGTGTGTTGTTCACGCTTGGATTCCAACAGGCTTCACCTTCTGTTGAAGGAATGGCCCGAACTGGATTTGTGGTTCTTGCAACTGTACCCAGTTCACTCCATCAGGGGCGAATGCAATGACTGCAACGGCCTTGATGTCGGTTTTCCCTTCGAGCGTGTCGATAGTCTGTGCGGTATCACCTTCGACACCTGCATAGAGGAAGACTGAGCAGACGGCTTCGGGGGTGTTGACCTCCGCAAGCGCCTTTGGTCTGTCAGGTGAGGACATGACTGCCTCCACCTGTTCTGGTGTGTTGCAAAGAAGTCCCTTCATTGTGGAAACTTCTTCACCAATCGAGCGTGAAGTGAACAAGAGAGCCACTATCAACGAAATAGCGAGAATGAGCGCGAGGATGTTCCACGGGCGGAAGACGAATGTCTTCTCCTCCTGGAACAGCTCGTACTGGTAGTTCGGTGTGAAGTCTGCCTTGCGCATTTTCATCTCCTGTTCCGCTTGGCGTTGTTCTGGTTTGAGTTGCAAGAGCCTTCTTTGCTCTCTGTTTGAACGAGCGACGTGCTCGGCGACGTTTCTGTTTACGTGTCGTTTCATCCTCCCCTCCATTTGCCGTTGAGTTTCTACTGCCTCATAAACACGCGAGGCGATAGATAATGCAACTTGCCCTTGCGGATTTCATAGTCAACGACCATGAAGCCCAGCGAGCGTGCGAATCCGAGTCGTTTGAAGAACTCAGTTTCGTCTTGGAGTCCTGGACACGCAAGAAAATGAGTCTCATCGAGAATCAAGTGCGTGTACGTGTGGTAGTGTCCCGATGTTTGAATCTCAGGACGGTCATTCTTCGGCATGTTTTCCGAGCGTTTTTGCTGTTTATATGACAGCGCATACGCTTGGTTACCACGCGGGTGGAGCATGTGTAGCCGCACTTCCTGTGGGAACAGGACATAGTGCGAATACTGCCCCATGTAGATGATGTCAGAACGCCCAACAACATCCTTACCTTGGTGATGAAAGCCCTTGGTAATCAAGGACAGCCTATCCACCTTGGTCTTTGCGTAGTCGTCATCGTGGTTGCCCCCAATCACGTAGGTTTTGATACCGTCACGCTTGGGATAGTTCTTGATTGCGTACAGTGCTTGCTCTTGCGAACCATGCACCTTCACAAAGCTGATGTGATTGCGGTACTCAGCCCAGCCATCCGTCAAATCTCCGTTGTGGAAGACATGAGTTATGCCGAGATGCTCAAACATATCATAGGCTTCGTTGACGAGGTCAAGCCTATCAGCTACCGAGCACAGATGTGTGTCGGAGATGATGCCAATACGACCTTCATCAGAAAGTTCCCGTGAAAGGTCAGTTTGATTGCTGTACCACGTTGGTGTGTCCGTGAAGAAGTAGCACTTGTCGAACTTCCCAAACTGCAAGTCACTACGCAATTTGCGTAGCTCATGGATTGCATCGCTGAGTTCATCAGCGTTGAGCTTGGTTGCGGACTGGAGTTCCTTGAACTTCAACCGCTTGTCTGAAAGGGCTTTAGTAACCCTCTCTGTATTGGTTAATTGCGTTTTCACGTAAATCTCCTGTCAAAGAACCCAGCCATCGAATATCGAGCTGGTGTTTGGATACTAAAATAGCACCCAAAAACAAGGGCACTATTCTCTGTGGGACGTATGGAGGAGGCATTCCATTACCTCAAGTATATCAAGTCTGAAGATAGTGTGAAGGGGAGTTATACACCTTTAATTAAATACCCAACTAAATATCAGTCTAATAATATGCGTAAATGGTACTTTCTCGCCTCTCCAACAGTCCCCGACATGGCTCCCACTATAGGCGTGCATATTGTGTTCACTTATAATAACGAAATACCGACCAGAGTTAATATCTACAGGAATTAGAACATCTTTTATGGTTTTCATACAACTTCTTTATCTGATACTGGTTTGGTTAGGGATGAGAGATGGCAAGGCATGTTCTCTGTATACCATCTACGATTACTCGGACTACAGAACTCACATTTTCCTTCAACCAACACTCCTCTTTCTGCGTGGCATATCCAATAACCACTAGGGTCTCCGTTGATTACATAAGTAGCACCACAACAAAGACATACTCTTTTGTTTTTTTCAAGTGGTAATATTTTCATATCTTATTCTTTATCTGGTACTGGAGTGTCTAGGGCGAAGAGGATTTCGTCTTTTACATTCTCCAAATCACTCTCGGCATTTTGATAGCCAATACAAGATGCTCTCATTGGACATTTTGAATGGTCGTATTCAGGAAGTTCCACAGCTTCCACTCCTTTCTTATAACCGTCTTGCTCAGCTTGCTCTATCTCCCTTTCCTTGACGGCGAGTAGCGGTTTAATGTAGGTGTCAAAAACACGGTAAACCGAAACTGGCTTTTTACCAATCTCATCACCGTCATGGTGGTTCCATTCAAACTCGCCTTTGTTCCACATCTCTATAAACCTTTTTTGCTCCACCTCCCAATCCCCCACCACCGCTTCTTCGGCTTTGGCTAGTCTTCCGAATATCTCCTCTGCTTGCGATAGATTTACCACAAGCTCGTCTGGTAAAGCCTCCCGCCCGTTTATGGCTATCATTTCTAATTCCGATATCTTGTCTGTTAGTGATGTCATAGTTTTATGATATTGTTTTTCTTCTGGGCATTCGTGTTCCTCCGACCCGTCAACATCGTTACCTGTTCCTTCGCCACATATAGGGCACGTGTAGAACTCAATTTGGTCTTCGTGTTTTGTCATACGCCATTGGTTTTAATAAGTTCGTCTAGGTGGGCTTTGATTTTTCTGGCTAGGGTGTTGTAACCTAACTTTTGGTCAATTGTGAATTGCGAATCAGCTTCTTTAACGTACGTCTCCTCCAACATTTCACTGTTCCTCAACTCGGTCAGTAGGGCGAGGCGGTCGGCGGCCGCATATTGCTCTAGCATGTCTTCAAAGACTGGGATTGTCTTGCCTCTAGGGATATAGGCGTGCATCCATGTTAGGATTTCTTCTCTTTGCTCGGCGACGCTTGGTATGTTTGTCATAGTTATTTAGTGGTTTTAATAAGTTCGTCTAGGTGGGCTTGGAGGCCGTCTAGTGCAATTTCGTACCCTGATTTTGTTGCATGGTCTCTTCTACGGCTATGTTCCTCAGACGAATTACATCGTTTTATTTCCTCAGCCCACTCTCTCAGCTGCGTCAGTAGGGCGGTGCGGTCGGCGGTGAGTGCGGTGAGGAACTGCTCTTTGAGGAAAGCTAAAAGCTCTACACGACGTTCTGGTGAAGCGTAGGTAGCGACGTACTCAAGTTCCTTTTCAACTTTACGCCAAACTCTCTCCTCTACGCTTGGTATGTTTGTCATAGTTATTTAGTGGGTGGGGTTAGGGATTGTAATGCTCTGTCGTAGCCTTCTTTAGTTACTTTGACACCCTCATTAAAAGCATTGAGTATCAGCGTCCTTGTAGACAAATCAATCTTCTCCCCAACTTGGTTCAACCATTTCTCTCTCTCCTCTCTTGCCCCTGCTTCACGTTCTGCGATGAGGGCTTGTCTGATTACACAATGCTCTCCTATATTGGCTCTGTCGTCTTCACAACCTTTACAGTTGCAACCTCCCCTCATGGCGAAGCGAAGGTATTCTATTTCCTTTTCTACGCTTGGTATCTTAGTCATAGGTTAATATTTTTACGTTGTTTTTCGTACCAATCCAATAAATTGTGCATTCCGTTGAGCCATTTCATGTTGTACTGAGAGCAAGACACTCGTAAGGCGTTCCACTTAATCTCCATAGCTTTGTTAAGGCTCTTCTCTGTTTTAAAGTTGGACATAGATACTACTTCCCCAACTTACTTTTAATCTCTAACACCGATGCTTCACATAGTTTTTCGGTCTGGTATATTCCTAGGAAGTTTTTGCGGTCGTTGTCAACTCTGTCATCATTCCAAATACGTGAGTCAGCCTGTCCACGTCCGTCTATAAACCAATACTCCATGCCAAGCGTAGCCTCCCACGTTGGTGTGTCCCATGTGTAGCCGTCTTTTTTTAGTTGGGCTTCGGTGGTGGTGTAGGAGTATTCAGCGTGGTTGTTGAAAAAAGAGAGAGGCAGTATCGTTCCGCACACTTCCATTACTCTGCGAGAACGTCCTTCACTGTTTTTTACTAGGTCGCCTTGTTTTAATGTTGTCATAAATTATTTCAACTTACTTTTAATCTCTAACACCGATGCTTCACATAGTTTTTCGGTCTGGTATATTCCTAAGAAGTCTCTGCGGTCGTTGTCGAAATCGTCGTCATTCCAAACATCTCCGTAAACATCACCACGTTCGTCAATAAACCAGTACTTGATGCCGGGCGAAGCCTCCCACGTTGGGGTGTCCCATGTTGTGTAGCCTTCTTCTTTTAAATGTATTTCGTTGGTGGTGAAGCCGAAACTTTCGAGGTTGAAGATAGCAGAAATATGTAATATCGTTCCACACACTTCGAGAACTTTACGAGTATTTCCATCTCTGGATTTTATCAGGTCGCCTTGTTTTAGTGTTGTCATGTTAGTTAAAAATTACTGTGAATAAAATCCAATACATAGGAAGGTTGATTATCAAGCCAACTAACCACAATCTGGGGCTACTTGGTCTCTTTTCTTCCCCAAACGTAAACACTTCGTAAGTTTTAGACCCAATTGCTAAGATGAGGTAAAAGCTCGCTACTACTGTTAATATTGTCATAGTAATGATGTTATCCAACTAATAATGCTGTGCCACAAGCTAGGGTCTACGGTGTGTATGATTGTTGCGGTAGCTTGGTTGAACTCGGTTGCTAGGACAGTAGCGGTTACTCCTTGAGAGGATACTTCTTGTAGTACGTGTACTGATGTTTGGATTTCCATGTTATTTAATTAGAATTTTCCTTTCTTATCAACAATGCTTTGAAAGGCTTGTATTTAGAGTTGAGTAGGTAGTAAGTCCCTGATTTGTGTAAGTGCTTGCTGGGGACTGTCTGGTCCTGGTATAGCTTTTTTACACGCGCTGAAAACCAAGCATACGTGACAGTAGCTTGGTCTTCATT
>Ga0163154_10010276_pt1 | contig 10455 bp, 8 predicted proteins | sample OliLakLV19MP9P1_FD_148649 | JGI IMG/M metagenome (GOLD analysis project Ga0163154, IMG submission 148649) | Freshwater microbial mat bacterial communities from Lake Vanda, McMurdo Dry Valleys, Antarctica - Oligotrophic Lake LV.19.MP9.P1 | ecosystem: Environmental > Aquatic > Freshwater > Lake >...
GAATCGCTCCCGCAGCGGTTGCGGAGTGAATCGTCGCGAACACGAGATGTCCGGAATTTGCCGCGCGCACGGCGATGTCGGCGGTGTCGGGGTCGCGCACTTCGCCGACCATGATCACATCGGGCGATTGACGCAGCACGCTCTTCAGCAGGTCGGCCCAGTGCAGATTAATCGCTGGATTGATCTGCGACTGGCGCAGGCCGTCAACGGCGTATTCGACTGGGTCTTCAATCGTATTGATCTTGCGTTTGCCGTCGTTCAACTTGACCAGCGACGCATAGAGCGTCGCCGTCTTGCCCGAACCCGTCGGCCCGCTGACAAGGATCAAACCGCTGGGACTCTCCAGCATGTTTTGAACGCTGGAAAGCTGTTCCCGGGTCATCCCCAGGTTTTCCATCATGAACAGGTGCCCGCCGCGCACGAGAAGACGGAGGGCGAGGTCTTCGCCGTACATCGTGGGGATTTGATTGATGCGCAGATCGACAATCTCGCCCACCTCGGGATCAAAAATCCAGCGACCATCAAGCGGGCGGCGCTTCTCGGAAAGGTCCATTCCTGCGGCCGCCTTGATATGGGCGATGCAGCGCTTGCCGACTTCGGCGGGAATGATGCTGATGGTTCGTGTGACGCCCAGGTGTTTTACCTGTGCGGCGAGATGCTGCTCGTTGGAGAGAAAGAAGAGGTCGGACGCGCCAAGTTTGACCGAATGCTCGATCAGCCGCGCGACCGCCTTGTCTGGTGGAAGCTTGCTGATATCGACCATGATCGCGACGTTTGCCAGTGCATCACTCATCCTGGAACTCCTCCGTTGAGCAGCGCTTTGGCGGCGTCTGCATCCTTTGCCAGTGGAACGACTTTCCCGATCTTCAGCAGATTCAGCACCTGCTCGACCTTCGCCGGGATCGTGTGAATTACGATTCCTCCGCCGCTCTTCTTGAATTCTTTATGCGTGTTGATGAGCCATCCGATTGCAGATGAATCGATATAGCTGGTCTTTTCAAAATCGAGAAGAACTTTGTTCTTCGACCAAAGCGGGCCCATGATCGCTTCAAGCGGGTTCTTGCCGTCCGATGAAAAATCTGTCGATGTGACCGAGCCTTCACAGGCCAGGTTGATGATGCCCTCCCTGGAGTCGATGGAGAGCAAAGTGAGCTTCATGATCGCTATCTCCTGCGTCAGGCGACACCGGTGTGGGCCGGTGTCCGAACGCTAACAAGCCAGTATTCTTTCCTCGTGAAGCCGACAAGCCATCACGAGGGACAATCTCTATACCTGCCGTTCATTAAGATTGTCTTCGGAAAGAACGGATTATGCCAACTTGAGCGTTTGAGGCAACTCTCGGCGATTGCGAAACGGGGGGAGCCACGTTTCCAGGGCGCGCCAAATCGATAGGGGTTGCTGGCCTGGCGAATTGTCGGTTATTTCTCTGAAAATTGAATGTTTCTCTTTCCACTGTCAATATTCCGCCGGTATCGCATTCAAATTCCGGGGTTTTAAACAAATCGGGGTCAATTCTGTCATGTCGATTCAATTCTGGATGATCTCCAATCGCGCAGTCGTCACCAAGTCCGGCAAACAGTCTCTCGGCAAAGAAGAAGGGACGCTCAGTTTCTATACGAAACAGGATGATGGGAAATCGCTGAATGACCTCGCAAACTGGTCGGCTGTTTCAGCAGAGCGGTTTCAAAAACTGCTGATCGGCCAGGCCGATGCGTTTCCGCGCATTCCTGAAGAGCAGCACGAAGATCAGAAGCATGTGACGATTTTCGTCCATGGCTACAACAATTCCTGGGACGGTGCTGCCAGCCGATATGAGAAACTGGTGCGCGATCTGTACGCGGGATCGCAAAGTCTGGGCGTCTGCATTCTGTTCACCTGGCCGTCGGACGGGGCGACCAGCTCCTACTATCCCGACCGCAAAGATGCTCGCGAATCCGCCGAAGAACTGGCCGACGTGTTGTCGAGGCTTTACGACTGGCTGTTGATCAAGCAGGCCGACGCGCACAACGACGTGCGCAACGCCTGCCGCGCCAAGGTGTCGGTGATCGCTCACAGCATGGGAAACTACGTGCTGCAATATGCGATGCGCTGGGCCTGGACGCGCGCGAATCGGCCGCTGCTGGTGAGCCTGGTCAATCAACTGATCATGGTCGCCGCCGACGTGGACAACGATCTCTTCAAGGATGGCGAACAAGTTGGCGATGCCGACGGCGAAGGGATTTCAAATCTCACGTATCGCACGACGGCGCTTTATAGCGGCCGCGATTCGGTCCTTGGCGTCTCCGCAGGATTGAAGCATTTCGGCAAGCGGCGACTGGGGCGCAGCGGGCTCGATCGCAAGGCCGACCTGCCCGACAACGTGTGGGATGTCGATTGCTCGACCCTGTTCACCGCCGCGCAGGACAACATTCACTCGGCCTATTTTGAGGAACCGAGAACCGTGGAGTTGATGCGGCAAATCCTGCGCGGCCTTGATCGTGGCGTTCTCGTGGACCGAGGATTTGCACCCGGGGATCGATCCGTTCCCGTCACCACCACGCCGACCACCGAACATTAGAGTCACTTCATTTCATCAGCAGCGCTCCCCCGCGACCTGCTCGCGAAAGGGCGCGTTGGTTGGGTCATGGGTGCTTGAAGCGTTGTCTCCAATTTCAGGCAACCAGTGCCGCATAGGCGGATCAGATTGTCCCGAATCAACTGATTGCGCTGTGACGGGTGAATTCGCGCAACGCCGAGGTTACAGCGCTTCGAGTCTCTGCTGTTTGTCGAGTGCCAGCAAAGCGTCGAGCAAGGGCACGAGATTTCCCTGCATGATCGCATCCAGGTTGAAATTTTTCTCGCCGCCCCCTTCGCCGCCCAGGCGATGATCGGTGCAGCGATTTTGGGGAAAGTTATAGGTGCGAATGCGCTGGCTTCGGTCTCCCGAGCCCATCATTGCTTTACGAGCGCTCGTCAGCTCGGCATGTTGCTTGGCCTGTTCACGTTCATACAACGTCGCTCGCAAAAGCGCCCAGGCGCGCTCCTTGTTCTGGCTTTGCGATTTGTGTTCGGTCATTTTGAATTGCAATCCGCTCGGCTTGTGCAGCAGTCGCCAGCCCGTCTCCACCTTGTTGACATTCTGACCTCCCGGCCCGCCTCCGCGGCAGCCGGATTCTTCGATATCCTTTGGATTCACTTCGATCTTCACATCGGGCAACTCCGGCAAAATTGCCACGGTTGCGGCGCTGGTGTGGATGCGACCCTGCGTCTCGGTTTCGGGGACGCGCTGCACGCGATGCCCACCGCCCTCAAAACGCAGCCGCCGGTAAGCCCCGGCGCCGCGTACGTTGACGATCATTTCCTTAAATCCACCGCGCTCGCTGGGGGAAAAGTCCGACACATCGAATCGCCAGCCCTGCGTTTCGACGAATTTTCGGTACATCTCAAACAGGTCACCGGCGAAAAGGGCGGCCTCGTCGCCACCCGTGCCGGCGCGAATCTCGATGAAGAAACTCGTGACTCGATTGTCCTCGGCGGCAAGAAATTCATCCTTGAGACTTTCAAGAATCGCACCTGCTTTATCCAAAACATTCGGCAGTTCCGAGTTGGCCATCTCCGCAAATTCCGGATCGCTTTTCAACTGTTTCAACTCGTCGGCCGATGCGAGTGTCTTCTGATATTCTCGGTACTTCTCAACGATCGTTTCGATCTGTCCGGCTTCACGATTGGCTGCCACCAGCCGCTGGGGGTTGGCCAGCAGGGCTGGATTGTTGAGTGATTCTTGTAAAGCATGAAATCGTCCGGTGATTTCATCAAGCTTGCGAAGCAGGGCTGTGTTGGGAGAGTCAGTCATGATGGATTGAAGGCCATGGCGGAAATGATCGGCGAACGATAAATCAAAGCAGATAATGGTCGTGAATCAGCCTGACATGGGTTGATAAAAATGTTCGTTGAAGCGTCAAGCGTATCTTACTTGAGCTTGGCATCATCTCACAGCACCGACTGAGGTTCGGCGGACTCGAAAAATTCCAGCACTTCGCCGGCGGCGTCACGATCATGGAGAATTTTGTTGTGATCGCCGGATGTCAGCCAGAGACGTCGCTTGGGTTGATCCGCAGATTGGAAGAGCCGTTTGCCCCGATCAAAAGGGATGATTTCGTCTTTAACGCCGTGAATGACCATCACCGGTCGCGGCCAGACACGGCTGATCAAATCGGCAGGATGAAAATTCGCCAGGTTCCGCCCACATTGCGCGGATGCCAGGGGCAAACCGATGTTCGGCAAGAGCCAACTGAACGGCGGGATGAAGTATTGCCGGCTGATATCTTGCGTCAGCTGCCCGAGATCATCGTAGGTTCCATAAACAGCAATGGCGTGAAATGCCCGTCCCTCGACCGAATCCTCTGCTGCCGCAGCAATCAGGGCGGCAGCGCCCATGCTGGCGCCGACGCCAAAGATACGGCGGCACTGTTTTGGCTGTGCCGCAATCAGCCAGCGCACCGCGCCAAGCACGTCGTATCGCTCGTCATCGCCAAAGCTGCTGAGATGCCCGGCGCTTCCGCCGTGGGCGCGGAAATCGAAAATCAACACGTTGTAGCCCGCGTCCAGAAACGACCGTGTCATGAAGAGTTGATTCGACTTGTTCGCCCCCAGCCCATGGCAGACGATCACCGTCTTATCCGAATGACCCACTCCCGCCGGGGAAGGCATCCACCAGCCACTGACTTCGGCGCCATCAGTGGCCGGAAACTGCACGGTTTGATAGGGCTGCCCAAATTGCACAATGGGGTCGTCAATGATCTGCACTTTAGGGCGATAAGTCATTACCGACGCCATCACATAGGGCAAAACCGTGACGATCAATATCGCGCTGCGCGTGACGGCGGCCAGCGTTAGGCGCGTGCGACGCAGACGCGACGAGCCTTTGCTATAGGGACCGACGCGATAAATTCGGCTCACCACGCGGGCGAGCACGCTGTCGAAACCCTTGAGGATGAACAACATTCCCGCTCCCAGATACGAAGCGAGGAGGACCTGACTGGGCAAGACTTTGGCCCCGGCGGCCATCGCATAGATCACATTCAACCCCACCGCGAAGGCGATCCCCGCGACCCAGGTCAAAAGATAGGAGCGATCAAATCGGTAATTTCCACGGCGGCGGAGAAAAGAGAGAGCAAAGGCGGCCACCGGGGCAAGCACATAGAGCAGAACGAAAAGCCAGTGAGTGAGTTGCAGCATCGCCGGGGCGCGATCGCCAGGCCCGCGCGCGGCATCTACAACCTGTCGCTGGGTCTGCTGAGATCGTCGCGTGACAATGTATCCGCAACCGCTTAGAGCTTCCACGACGGCGGATTCTCGCGATATTCAGCAAGAGTCGGTAATTTGACATCACGCGCCGAGAGCGTCGGGGCTGGCAACGGCCAGTTGATCGCCAGATCTTTGTCGTTCCACAAGATTCCCCCTTCGCTGGCGGGCGAATAGGGCGTGGTGACTTTATAAATCAGATCAGCAGGCTCGTTTCCCAACACGCAAAATCCGTGAGCAAATCCCGGGGGAACCCAGAGCATGCGAGCATTCATATCGCTTAACTCGACGCTGTAGGTTTGACCGAACGTGGGCGAATCCATTCGGATGTCGGCCACGACGTCCAGAATGCTTCCCCGCAGAACGCCGACGAGCTTGCCCTGGGCGGGGTCTGTCTGATAGTGCAACCCCCGCAGCACGCCGGGCGCCGAACGCGAGTGATTGTCCTGCACATAGTGCGTGGGAATATTCGCATCCCTGAAACGTTGTTCCTGAAATCTTTCCACAAAAAATCCCCGCGCGTCTCCAAACAGTTTCAACTGAATGAGGGCGAGTCCCTTGATCTCCAACGGGGTGACGGTCATGGTTGATGCTCTTGAGTATGGCGTTAAAAAAAGCGCTTGCGGCTTGAGCGCTTGTCGTAAACAAACGTCGAAAAAATTCAATCCACGTCTTTCACAAAATGGCCCGCCTGATGGTCTGTCAAAATGCGCTTGAGATACTTCCCGTAGTCGCTCTTGGAATAGATTTCGGCCAGCTTCAGCAGTTGATTCTCGTCGATGAAGCCCTTGAGAAATGCGATTTCCTCAATGCAGGCCACCTTCAGGCCCTGCCGATGCTCCAGGGTTTGCACGAACACGGACGACGAAAGCAAGGAGTCATACGTTCCGGTATCGAGCCAGGCCACGCCTCTTCCGAAAGGTTCGACTTCTAATTCCCCGGCGTCGAGATAGTGACGATTGAGGTCGGTGATCTCGAGTTCGCCGCGCGCCGAAGGCTTGAGCGATTGGGCGATTTTCACGACCTTGCTGTCGTAGAAATAAAGACCCGTAATGGCCCAATTGCTCTTGGGGTGTTTCGGCTTCTCTTCAACACTGAGCGCCTTGCCTGAACGATCAAATTCGACCACGCCGTAGCGTTCAGGGTCGTGCACCTGATAGGCGAACACGCGTGCTCCATGCGTGAGCTTGGCCGATCGCTTCAACTTTCCACTGAGTTCGTGGCCGTAGAAAATGTTGTCCCCAAGGATCAGGCAGACCGGTTCGGTTCCGACAAAATCCGCGCCCAGCGTAAACGCCTGCGCGATGCCGGCAGGCGTCGGTTGCTCGATGTAGGAAAGGCGAATGCCGATCTCGCTGCCGTCACCGAGCAGGCTGCGGATCAGGGGAAGATCGCGTGGCGTGCTGATGATCAGAATATCCTTGATCCCCGCCAGCATCAGCACGCTCAGTGGGTAGTAAATCGTCGGCTTATCGTAGACCGGCAAGAGTTGCTTGCTGATCGACCGAGTCAGGGGATAAAGCCGGGTTCCGCTTCCGCCGGCCAGAATGATGCCTTTCATATGCGTTGCTCCAAATCTCAGGTCGCGTTGATTTATCTTAGAGGCGCGGGCTGTTGTCTATGGCCAGGTGGCATGATTGTTCGATTATAAATCCGCGTCGGCGGGCAAACCGGTGTGGCGCGGACGGGTGCCGTAACGCGTGCCTTCGCCGGTATCGCTTAGCGCGCTTTTCGAGGAAAGCACCACCTGCGGAGTCGTGGGCGCGTCGCTGATGGCGCAGGCGAGTTGCTCGTCGGCGGGTCTCCACCAGTTTTTCTTGACGCCCCGGACCACCTGATCGACACATTGCTGCGGCGTGCTGACGATTCGGAAGATGTCTAGATCTTCATAGTCGATGAAACCGGGCATGAGATTCCTGCGCATCCATTCGACGAGCCCACTCCAGAACTGATCGCCATAGAGAATGATGGGAAAGGCTTCTATTTTGAGCGTTTGAATCAGCGTCAGCGTCTCAAAGAATTCGTCCAAAGTCCCGAATCCGCCCGGAAAGCAGACGAATGCCGATGCATACTTCACGAACATGACTTTGCGGACATAGAAATAATGAAAGTCCAGGCTGATGGTCTGATACGGATTGGAAAACTGCTCCTGAGGCAGCGTGATGTTCAGGCCGATGCTCTGCCCACGAGCTTCGTGAGCGCCCCGATTCCCCGCCTCCATGATTCCGGGTCCGCCGCCGGTGATGACTGCGAAATTTTTCAGCGCGAGCAGGCGGGAAGTTTCTCGGGCGGCTTCATAAAACGGCTCACCCGCCTTGGTGCGCGCGGATCCGAAGACCGATATGGCTGGGCCCACCGGGTCCATCACCTCAAACCCCTCGACAAACTCAGCCATGATCCGAAAGATGCGCCATGAATCGGGAGTGGGCGGAGGCCCTTTTTCCCCGGTCGACTTGCTTTTTTGTTGCTTCACTTTGGCTGAACTTTTTCTCGCCATGATTCGAGTTCCCACTTTCATACGTTGTTGTCGGTCGCCGTGTGTGCCGGCATGCTGATCCTACCGCACGCATCGGCATAGCCAAGCGCACGCAAAACGCTCGCTTGCCCCTTATTGGCACGTACCCTACGCTCCATCACCTGACAAAGGAGTGTTGATGGGCGCCATGCCGACTGATCCGCATCTTTACACCAATCGCCTGGCCCGGGAAACCTCTCCCTATTTGTTGCAACACGCGCACAACCCGGTGGATTGGTATCCGTGGGGTTCGGATGCTTTTGATGCCGCAAAACGAGACAACAAGCCCATTTTTTTGTCGGTCGGATACAGCACCTGCTACTGGTGTCACGTCATGGAGCGCCAATGCTTTGAAAACGAAGCCATCGCCAAAATCATGAATGAAAAGTTCATCAACATCAAAGTGGACCGAGAAGAGCGGCCCGATGTGGATCAGCTTTACATGACCGCAGTGCAGATTCTCACGCGGCAGGGGGGGTGGCCGATGAGCGTCTTTCTTACCCACGAACTCAAGCCGTTTTACGGGGGAACCTATTTCCCGCCGACCGATGCACACGGGCGGCCGGGCTTTCCGCGGTTGCTTGCCGGTCTGGAAGAGGCGTGGAAGCACCGGCGGGGCGAACTGGAGGCGTCGGGAAGTCAGTTGGAGGAAATGCTGGAGCGCGTCGCCCAACCGGGCGCGCCCGAGTCGCCGGTGAAGTTTGATTCCTCCCTGATAGCAAAGATCATCGAGGAAAGTATTGCCGACTATGACCCGCAATTTGGAGGCTTTGGCCAGGCGCCGAAATTTCCGCGGCAAACACTCCTGGAAGTTATCCTCGCCTATCTGGCGCTCCCAGCACATCCGACTTCCGGCCCTGCGATCGGGCCGGATGCGAGCCAGCGCGAACATCTGACCAAGATGCTGAAGCACACCCTTGATGCCCTGGCCGCGGGTGGTATCCGCGACCACCTTGCCGGCGGATTTCATCGCTATTCGACCGATCAACAATGGCTGGTGCCGCATTTCGAAATCATGCTCTATGACAACGCGATGCTTGGATACGTATTCACCGAAGCGTCGCGACTGTTCGCCGAACCAAGCTACGCGTCGGTTGCGCGCGGCATTTTTGATTTCGTCCTGCGCGAAATGACCTCGCCAGAGGGCGCGTTTTATACGGCGTTTGATGCCGAGGTCGATGCACAGGAAGGGTTGTCCTATCTTTGGACCAAGGCCGAAATCGAGGAACTATTGGGCGGCGAAGACGCGCGGCTTTTCAACCGCGTGTACGGACTGGATAGCGGGCCGAACTTTGCAGATCCTCATCACGGAAGCGGAAAACCAGACAAAAATATTCTCCACCTGCCGCGCCCGATCGAGTCAGCGGCCACGCAACTTAAACTGTCGAGCACGGAGTTGGCCGCGCGACTCCGGCCCATGCAGGCCAAGTTGCTCGATGCGCGTCGCAAACGGAAGCAGCCCTTGCTTGACACAAAAATTTTGACGAGTTGGAACGCCTTGATGATTCGCGCGTTGGCTTTGGCCGGCAAGACACTGGATGAGCCGCGCTACACAGAAGCCGCCACTCGCTCCGCCGACTTTCTTTTGAAATCGCACCGCACGACGGAAGGTCGCCTGTATCGCACGAGCCGGGACGGGCCGGCGAAGTATGATGCGTTCCTCGATGATTATGCTTTTCTCATTGATGGCCTGCTCACCCTGGCCGACGTCGGCGCGGGCACCGGCTATCGAACCGAAGCCGAAGCACTGGCGACAATCATGCGCGAGAGATTCCTGGATGTCCGGCGCGGCGGATTCTTTTTCACGGCGAGCGATGCCCGTGACATCCTGGTGCGCCAAAAAACCGCGACGGATTCCCCCTTGCCCAGCGGAAACGGTGTGGCGGCGTCGGTGCTGATCCGATTGGGCGAGCTCGACGTGGCAAAAAATGTGCTGGCCGCTTTCGCCTCCCATCTGCAACGCAACGGCGAAGGAATGAGCAGCCTGCTGAACGCCGGGATCGACTATCTCAAAATCGCCAGTCCCTTCATCGTCGCCGCCAAGCCGAACGCCGATGAGGATCGCCCGCCTTCTCCACAACAGACGGCGGCAAACGTCGTCGCTATCGGTGGAGTCTGGACGAGTGAAACCCAACTGGAAATCGAACTTGCCATCGCCGACGGATATCACATTCAGTCAAACCAGGCGGGCAAAGAGTTGATCGCCACGACAATCAGCGTGCAGGATATCGATGCCACAATCGACTATCCCGCAGGCGTACGCCAGACCTTCGTGTTTGCCGATCAGGCCATCAACGTATACACGGGTCGTGTGATGATCACGCTTCAGTTTCGGGTTCCGCCTGCGAAACTGCCCCGTTTGGCCATCACCTATCAGGCGTGCACGGATGACGCCTGTTTGCCGCCGATTACCAAGCATTTGCAGATCAAGCGCGCTTAAGCGCAATACTTCAGAGTCTAAAGCTATGATTCCCACAAACACCGATGTCAGTATTCGCGTCGAGTCCCATCCTTCAAAAGCCGACGCCACAGTTGTTCTCGTCCACAAAGAGAAGAAGTCCGGTGTGCGTATTCGCGGCGCTGTGCCGGAAGAGCTTGGGGCAATCGTCGAGGCGCTCGCGGACGCTCGCGTCGTCACGGGCAAATCCAATGAGGTG
>Ga0163154_10010280_pt1 | contig 10450 bp, 8 predicted proteins | sample OliLakLV19MP9P1_FD_148649 | JGI IMG/M metagenome (GOLD analysis project Ga0163154, IMG submission 148649) | Freshwater microbial mat bacterial communities from Lake Vanda, McMurdo Dry Valleys, Antarctica - Oligotrophic Lake LV.19.MP9.P1 | ecosystem: Environmental > Aquatic > Freshwater > Lake >...
CACAACGCTACCTGCCCACAGCTTGCTCACGCCTCCCTACCGGGGCGGCGAGAACTGGCCGCCACTCGTCAGCTAGCAAGCGCGCGCGACGAGGAGCACTTCGCCGTCGCCGCCGCGCTGAATTGTGACTGCGGCGGGTTGCCGTCGAGCCGCGTCGAGGATACACACTGACCCACGTCGTCCCGAGCTCTCAACTGGCCGGGTTTGACCCGACCACGACTGGCCGGATTTGGGGTGACCGCCGAGGCCGGACGAGGTAGTCCTCGAGTCGCAACGGATCGAGGCGGCTGAGGTCGAGGTCCGAGTACACATCGAACGGGTAACGTCGTCCGCGCAAGTGGAAGTACAGCGCGTCGAGAGTCGCCTTCTCGGCGTCGGCCCAGCGAACTCCGTGTACGGGCGCGTATCCGAAGTCGAAGTGGTGGGCGATGTGGACGTGGACGATCTCCACACCGAGCCCGCGGTAGACGTGCGCCCGGCCCGGCTTGGCGGCGATGAGCTGGCGGTCGGGTCGCGGACCGATCACGAGCGCTCGCGCGAGCGCCGTCCCGAAGGAGACGTACGATTCGGGCGCCAGGCGCTGGCTCAACGTCGGCAAGTCGTAATCGCCATGGACGTAGAATCCGCGGGAGAACCTGCGGAGCACGCCTCCCCCGAGCAGCGCGTCGATGCGTCGCGTGAACGCAGCGGGGTGGCGCTCGGCCAGGAGCACCTGCAGGTCGGTCTTGGTGAAGACCCCCCTCTGGGGCGCGCTCACCCCAGCTATGCGCTGCGCGTCCTTCACGGACTTCATATCGCAGGAAACACTACAGATCTGTAGGTTTTCATGCAATATGAAATGTGCGACTCAGGTCCAGGGAAGGACCAAGTTTCCCCGGATCGCGCCGACGCAGCGGCGCCGCGCTCACGCGCTCGGCGCGGCGGTCGCCCTGCCCGCGAGCTGCGCGTGGGTCTCCGGCTGCAGCTGCGCGTAATCCTCGGAGAGGTCTTGCTGGCTCTGGCCCGTCGCCCGCACGTAGAGGTCGTACAGCTTCTGCTCGACCGGGAACTTGTAGTTGCCGCGCTCGAGGCGCTTGCCCGCGATCTTCGACAGGAGCCTGCGCATCCAAAGCGGGCCCTCCTGCACGTGCATGTCGTAGATCGCCGCGGTGTTGTTGTACCGCTGCCACGTGTTGCGCACGTCGTCGGGCAACGGCGTGTTGTGCGAGTTGTACTTGTACTCGAAGCAGTTGCCCCACTCCTCGAAGTCGCGCGGGGGCATGTAGCCGCCCTTGACCGCGGTCGCGAAGTCCTCGGTGCCCGGGATCGGACGGAACGGGTACACGTCCGAGCCGGCTTCGGGGTAGAGGTATTTCAAGTGCGCGGCGGCCTTCAGCGTCGCCGCCATCGACTCCGCGGTCTCGCCGGGGAAGCCGATGATCCAGAACGTGCCCGGCACGATGTTGCGCTTGACGAGCTCGCCGACCGCGATCGGGATGTGGTCGATGCCGATGTCCTTCTTGATGCGCTGCTGCATCTCGGCGGTGCCGGTCTCGGCACCGAGCCAGAGCAAGTGGCACTTCGACGCCTCGAGCAGGTCGAGCGTGTCCTGCTTGTACCGCATGATCGTCTCGATCTCGATCGTGCCGTTCCAGTGGATCGGCACCTTCAGATCGACGAGCGTCTCGCAGAACTCCTTCGTGCGCTTCTCGGCGACGCCGAAGTTCGCGTCCTGGAAGCGCAGCACGTCGAAGCCGAAACGCTGCTGCAGCTCGGCGATCTCCTCGGCGAGCGCCTTGCCCGGGATCGCCTTCCAACGACGCCCCGTGAGCTGCGGCGAGCAGCAGAACGTGCACGGCTCCGGGCAGCCGAAGCTCGAGAAGAAGCTGAAGCCCTTCGGCGGATTGTCGGGCGTCCAATGCCCCGGCAGCGGGAAGCGGTGGCGGACCTTCAGGTTGCCCGACGGCGCGAGCTGCAGCGCGGCGTATTTGTCGTACTCGAGCAGCTCCCACGGCACGCGCACGAACTCATCGAACCCGACAACGGCGCGGTGCGGTGTCAAGATCACCTTGCCATCGCGCTCGACCGCGAGGCCCGGCACGTTCGCGAGGTCCTCGCCCGCGTCGACCGCCTTGACGACGTCACGGAACGTGAGTTCGCCCTGGCCGATGCCGACAGCGTCGGCGATGCCGTGCTCGAAGTAGAGGTCCGGGATGACACTCGGGAACCAGCCGCCCCAGATGATCGGCAGCTTCGGGTGCTTCGCGCGTACCATCTTCGCCGCGACGTAGCCGTCGTACACCTGATACCCCAGGATGCACGAGCTGGCGAAGAGCAGCGCGCCCTCGCAGGCCTCGTCGATCTTGCGCAGGTAGTCGGGCTCGATCATCGCGTCGATCAGCACGACCTCGTAGCCATCGGCCACGGGCCCGGAGGCGATCTGCAGGAGCTCGAGCGGTAAGAGGTCCGCGCTGAAGCGCTCACCACGCTTCGGGTCGGCGCGGTGGGGCAGGAACAGGACGATTCGCTTCGTGCGTTGGATCATGGCGCGTCGCTCCAAGTCAGATGGGAGCCGAGGGCGTCACGCCCGGCGTACGGTCGAGGCGGACCGGCTGCTGCGCGCGGGCCCGCTCGAGTTTGTCCTTCTTCGTCTGCCGCGTGAGCTTGACGAACACATGGAAAGCCTTGTGTTCGATCGGCAACGTGTAATTTCCGGTCCGCAAGCGCCAGCCCGAGATGCGCTTCAACACGGCGCGGAACCACTCGGCGCCCTCCATCGCGAGGCCATCGTAGAACGTCGACGCGACGCCGTAACGCTTCCACGTGCGCAGCACGTCCTCGGGGATCTGGATGTCGTCGAACGACTCGCGGTACTCGAGGCAGCCGCCCCACTCCTCGAGCGTCCGCGGCGGCTTGTAGCCGAGCTTGACGGACTTCTCGAAGTCCTCGGTGCCCGGGATCGGGCGGAACGGGAACACGTCCGAGGCCGCGCGCGGGAACTTGTACTTCATCTCCGCCGCGCGCCCGAGGGTCGCGAGCATCGACTCCTCGGTCTCGCCGGGATAACCGATGATCCACGAACACCCCGTCGTGATGCGGCGGTCGTACAGCGCACCGAGGCTCGTCTCGAAGTGCCCCATGTCGATGTTCTTCTTGATGACCGCTTGCTGCTCGGCCGAGCCGGCCTCCGCGCCGAGCGACACCATGTGGCACTTCGAGGCCTGCAGTTTGTCGAGGCTCTCTTTCTTGTAGCGCGCGATGGTCTCGATCTCGTAGCAGCCGCTCCACCAGAACGGTGCACCCCCAGCGATCAGCGTGTCGGTGAATTCGTTCGAGCGCTTCTCGCTGACGCCGAAGTTCGCGTCCTGAAAACGCATGACGTTGAAGTTGAAGCGGTCGTGCAGCTCCAACAGGCGCCCCGCGAGGTCCGCGCCGCCGATCGCCTTCCAGCGCCGCCCCGTCACGATGGGGGAGCAGCAGAACGTGCAAGGCTCAGGGCAACCAAAGCTGGAGAAGTAGCTGAAGCCGCGCACCGGCGTCCCCGCGGGCATGTCCCACGGGTCCGGGTACTTGTGGCGCATCTTCCACGGGCCGGGGTTCTGCTGGCGCTCGACGTACTGCTCGAAGTCGATCAGGTGCCACGGCGCGTCGGGGAACTTGTCGAACCCGACGACCGGGCGGTGCTCGGTGTAGATGATCTTGCCGTCGCGTTCGAGCGCGAGGCCCGGCACCTGCTCGAGGTCCGTGCCCGAGTCGAGCGCCTGCACGACGTCCCAGAACGTGAGCTCACCCTGCCCGAGGGCCACGGCGTCGGCGATGCCCTCCGCGAAGTACTGCTCAGGCAGCACGCTCGGGAACCAGCCGCCCCAGATGATCGGCAGCTTCGGGAAGCGCTCGCGGATGACCTTCGCCACTCGCGCGCCGTGCGCGACCTGGAAGCCGAGGATGCACGAGGTAGCGAAGCAGAGCGCGCCCTCGCACAGCTCGAACAGCCGCTCCTGGTAGTCGTCGTGGACCATCGCGTCCACGATCACGCATTCGAAGCCCTCTTGTTCCGGCCACGCAGCGATCTGGAGCAGCTCGAGCGGCAGGAGGTCCGCGGCGACGCGGACACCCTCCGCCGGGTCGGCCCGGTGCGGGAGGAAGAGGACGATCCGCTGTTTTTTCTGGATCATCGGCTGTGGTTTGGCTGTTCGCCCGTTCCGTCATCGGCCCATCGGAGGCACCGGATCCAGTCCGGATGCGGGACTCGGCGAGGGCTGCGGTCGGGGCGGTGCCAGTGGGAAATCTGGACCAGCGGAGAGGCTAGGCCAGAGTAGAGTCTGGGATCGAAGTGGGGGTGCCAGCGTGTGGAGGATACCTCGCCGCCGCGCAGCACGGCGCCCGACGGCTGCGAATCATCGAGGCTTCGCAGGCGGTTGATCTGGAGACGCACTCAGCTGGTCACGTCCCGATGCGGGACGGCGCCTGCGCAGCGCTCCCCGTGGGAAATTTGGACTACTTCGTCCGATAGTTCGCGAGCACGAACTCGTGCCAGGCCGTATCCAGCTGCCCATACGACCACCCGAGCAGCTCCTTGAAAGTCTCACGCTGCACGTTCGGTAGCGCGGTGCCGTCGTCCCGGAATTCGGCGTTCACGAGCCCTTTGACGCGGTCGATCAGGGTCGGCACGAACGTCGGGTGCGCGCGCATCAGGAAATCGACGATCGACCAGGTGGCAAGGTGATGCCCCTTCCCCATCTCGGCGAAGTTCCGCAGGTTGACGAGCTGGGCCATCGTCGGCGCCTCGCCCTTGGCGATGAGCTTCACGACCTCGGGCTCCCAGTCGATCTTGTTGAACATGTCCGCCTGGCCGCCCTCGGACGAGTCGAACGTGTTGAAGCGCGGGTCGTTCGCGCGCTCGAACCAGTGGCCCATGCCCTCGCGCAGCCACACCGGCGCCTCGTACGAGTAGTGCCTGTACCCGTCGATGTAGGTGATCGTGAGGTTGAAGATCAGGTTGTTGTGCAGCGCCGCATCGTGCTTGAGCTTCCCTTCATCGAGGTGCACCGCGTACTGCAGCGTGTCGCGCGGAATGATGTTCCAGCGCTGCGGCTTCTTGGTCGTGAGCCCGTAGTTCGAGTTCAGGTACGCGCGATACTGCCCGAGGCTCGGCAGCACGAGGACTTCGTACTTGCCCTTCTCACCCAAGTAGGGGCCTTGCCCCATGTACTTGCCCTGGGTGTCCCAGAGCTGCGTGCCGTCGGGGAAGTCCGCGTCCTTCACACCGAGGAACTCGCAGAACTTCGTGTAGTGGGCCTCGAGCCGCTGCGCCATCAGGTGGGCCCGCAGCCACGTGTCGAGGACTCGCGTCTTCGGGTCGACGTCGGGTAGCCGGAGCTGGAGCTGCTCGAGCTCCACGCGCAGCTTGTCGCGGTCGTCGGGGTCGACCTTGATCTCGGGCAATTGGAAGCCGAGCTGCAGGTGCGCGGTCTCCAGCCAGATGATCGGCGCGTCGAGCTCGCGCGAGACGCGCGTCGTGTCCCAGCCCTCGCCGCCGAACTCGAACGGCTGGCCGAACGCGACGTAACCCGCCGCAGCCACCAACGCCGGGTCACCGCCCCGCGTGTACGGGTCGTTGGCGGTGGCGTGGAAGGGCTGGGTGCGATCGCGCAGCTTCTGCTGCGCCGACGCCAACGGAGTGGCGTGCAGCGCGCACACGAGCGCGGCGCACAGTGAAACCAAGGACCTCGGGCTCACGTACGATCCTTCCAGCGCTTCGCTTCTTCTATGGCGGTGAAGACGGACAGGTTGTCGAGCGGCGGCGCGTCGTCGACGATGCCGCGCAGCGCGTTGATCGCCGCGACGCGCACGGGGTTCGCCTCGGCGTCGAGGAAGCGCCGCACCGTGAACACGGCCTCCTTCGTGCCAGCGATCCCCAGCAGGTTCAGCGCGGCCACGCGCCGTGTGTCGGAGCCGGCCTCGAGGAGCTTCGGCAGCAGATACGCCGACGCCGCATCCCCGCGCACGCCGCGCGCCGAGACGCGCAGCAGCGGGCCGTTGCCGCGCCAGTCAGTCTCGGCCTGCGCGAGGGCGCGCTCCATGCCCTCCAGCGCGCCCGAGGCGAGCGCCGCGCGGGCGGCGAGGTCGAGCTCCTCCGCGCTCGGCGCTGCCTTCGCCTGCGGGTCCGCGGCGCGGGCCTCCAGCGCCAAGTAGTGCGCGCGCGCCGTGTCCGCGAGGCCCGCGTCCGGGAGCGCCGCGACGCGCGCCAGCGCGAAGGCGCGTACGTGTTCGCTCTTGTGGGTCCACTCGCGCGCGAGGAGCCGTGTGTGGGGCGCGGTCGTGATCGAGGTGAGCGCGTCGCTCAGGCGAGCGCGCGCGTCGACGCCGCGCTCCTTGCCGAGCGCGTCGAGCAAGAGCGGGGCGAGCCCCGCGCCTGTTGCGCGGATGCGAGCCGCGGCGTCGAGGCCCATCTCCTCGGTCTCCGCCCTCCGCAGGCGCGCGACCTCACGCTTGGCCGTGGCTTCGTCGGCGAGCGCAGGCCACTCCGCGAGGTGTTCGTCGTCGTGTTCGTCGTTGGGCGCGACCGCGACGAACGGGTCGGCGAGCGCGCGGCGTTCGGCGCGTAGGGAGGCCGGAGCCGTTGACTCGGCGGCGCTGACGGACAGCGCACAGAGCGGCGACCCCAGCGACAAAACCAGGAGCGAGACACGGAGCGCGATCATGGGGTGCGTTGTACGGCGTGCTGCAGGTAGACGGGCGGAACAAAAGGCTCCCACTCGGGGTCGACGACCTCGATCGGCAATGTCCGTAGGGCTTCATCGATGAGCGTCCGCAAGCCCTCGGGCGCGAGGTAGAAGACGTGCACGCGCTCGAAGCGCAGCGTGGCTTGCGATCCGAGGTCCGCTTCCGGCGCCACATCCGGTTCTTCCAGCAGCCGCAGGAACGCCCAGCCCCCGGGGGTCTCGTAGACATCGGACCATGCGCCCACCGCGAGGGCCCGCGCGACCTCCCAGTCGATGAGCCCGACCTGCGCCCAGTTGCCGACGGCGATGTCGTGCACGTCCGCGTCGTCCGGGATCCGGCCGACCTCGGTGGCGAGCCCGCGCAGTCGCTCGGCGTGTGCAAACGCCGCGCGGCGACCTTCGGGGTCGAGGGACTCGGAGGTCCGCAGGGGCAGGACGATGTTCGCGAGCGCGAGGCGCCGCCAATGGGCCTGGACCTTGTCCGGCTCGATCGCCCTCGTCACGGCGGCCCAACGGTCGACTTCGGCCCCCGAGACGGGCACGCCGTCGACGGCCAAGACCGTCCCCGCGGGGTAGACCGGCTGAGGCGCGGGTGCCTCGTCCCGTGGGTTGCATGCCCACACCATGAGCGCGAGGCCGAGGCCCATCGCGCGCCACGCGCGGCGGGCGCACCGGGCGGCGGCAGGAACCCGGTCGGCGTCCGCACGGCGCGCATGCACCCGGCTCACTCGTCGCTCCTCCGCTCCTCGGAGCGACGGTCGAAGCGGGCGATGAATGGGAGTACGTTGCGCTCCAGATAACGATACGTTGCCAGTATATTCTCCTCCAGCGCCGCCGCGCCGGTCGGGGCCGGCGGGAACTCCTGCGGCGCCCCGCCGAGGAGATATGCGATCGGTCCGAAGTTGCCGGCGAGCTCGATGAAGAGCGAGCGCGGGTCCTGCTGCCACGATTCGATCCGCAGGGCGAAGGACGCGCTGACCTCGGCCGGCGTCCCGCCCTGGGGGTCGGGCGTGGCCGCGGGTCGCAACCCGACCCTCAGGCCGATCAGGTCGGTCGGGTGCCCGAGCAGCCCGATCGCGTCGCCGACCCCGAGCATGCGGTCCCGCAGGAACAGCCGCGTGTCCGCCGAGGTGCGAGGGTTCACGAGGCTGTGGATCACGACCGTCTGCGCCACGAACAGGGGCACCTGGCGCAGTTCCGCCGAGCGTCCAGCCACGGCTCGGACACGCTCGGCGAAGGCCTCGTGCGTGAGGCTCGAGCGCTCCTCGCGGAACTGCACGCGGTCGGGCAGGAAGGCCACCTGCGACACTGCGCCCGGCAGCGCCATCGGGTTCGACAGGACGGGCCCGACCTGGGTCACCTGGAACCCCGCGTAGGCGGGGTGGCCACCCGCGAACATCTCGTTGTGCAGCTTCTGGACGGGCCGCGGGTCGTTGCCGACCGGCGGGTGCAGGAGCTCGACAACGAGCGCGACCGTGCGGGGTTGGTAGTCCATTGGAGGCCTCCTAGGGTATCAACCTGAGGAGGACGAGCCCCGGACCGCGCTGCGCGGTGGAGTCGCCGACTTTCCTCTCTCACTCGCCCGCTTCGCGCGTACGCTCTTCACCCCGCGAATACTGTTCACCCCGCGAATACCGCCGGCCCCTGCGCCTTGTAACCCGCGGACCGCTTGCAGCTCCCAAGGACATGACCCGAAGTCCCGTGATGACCACCGTCCACTCCCACCTCTCGCCCTTTGGCGCCGGCTTCCTGGGGGTCGGCCTGCTAGGGGTCAACCTCCTTGCAGTCGGCCTACTGGCGCCACCCGCCTCGGCGGTATCGCTCGCGCCCGCCGTCTGCCTCTCGCAGGCGCAGGACGAGACCTCCGAATTCGGTTCGCCGCTCATCGTCGGCGGCGTGGGCATCTCCGACCTGGAGATCAAGCGCGCCCTCGTCTACGGCCCGGGCCGCAACGCGCTCGAGGCGCGCAAGCTGCAGGCCCTGATGGACCACGAGATCGCCCTGCGCCGCCACACCGAGCGCGACGGTGTCCTCGACGAGATGCCTGCGCCCGACACCAGCGCGATGAGCCCCGACGGCGCCGCCGCCGCGACTCAGCAGCACGAGGCCCAGGTCGCTGCGGAGGCCGAGCGCCGCATGCTGCGCTACTTCGCCGACCCCGCGGCCATCGAGCGCCGGCTCACGCACGAGAAGGCCGACTTCCAGGAGCGTTACCCGACGCTCGACCACGAGGTCGAGCTGCAGCGTGCGTACACGTCGGGCGACTGGTACCGCGCGCAGGTCGCGCAGACCATGAACTTCGACGCGCTGTTCTTCCCCGACCACCCGGACACGTGGCCGGCGCTCTCGCGCGAGGCCGTCTACGGCGGCTCACCCGAGGTCGACCTCATCGCCGACTATCAGCGCGAGTACGAGCGCCGCAAGTCCGTGGCGGACGAGACGGGCGAGCCGATCGTGGCCGAGCAGGAGATGATGATGGCGCTCCTGCGCGACTTCGTCATGAGCGCGCTCTGGAGCCTCGCCGAGATCAAGACGGCGACGCAGGGCATCCCGCCGGAGCTCGCGATGGTCATCGACGGCGGTGACTGGAAGGTCGAGATCGAGACGCAGGACGTCTTCGACGAGATGCGCCCCTACTTCTCGGAGCAGGACGTCGTCGAGACGAAGCACTTCCTCGCGTTGATGGAAGCGACGCGCCAGCGTATGGAAAAGGAGGGCATCCTCATGCCCGAGGCCGAGTTCCAGACGATGGTCAAAGACATCACCGCGCAGATGCAGAACTCGATGTTCAGCATGGAGTTCCTCGCGCTGCAAGGTCACGGCTTCCCGTCGCAAGAGACTTACAATCAGCACCTGCGCCTGGTCGAGTCGCTGCGCCGCTCATGGCTGCCCAAGCTCGCGCTCGACGACACCGGCCAGCCCCAGGCCGAGATGGCCGCGCACCTGCCGGTCGCCAACGCGATCATGGGCCTCGCGCGTGCCGAGGTCTCGGTGCTCTTCGTCGCGGCCTTCGACTTCCCGAACTACCGCTGGAAGGAGAACAGCTGGGACTGGGCGAAGCAGCGCGCGTACACGCTGCGGACCGAGATCGACGAGTACCTCGGGCGGCTCGCCGCGGACCAACAGGCCAAGGAAGCGGCCCTCGCGGCCGGTGAGAACCACACCTCGCCGCCTGACCTTCAGCCCTTCGAGATCTGGTGGGGCACGCTGCTCGATCTCAACAGCGAGTACTGGGATCCGCCTCTCCCGGCGACCGGCAAAGCGCCGCCCGCCATCGGTCTGAAGAACCGCGGACGGTTCCAGGACGAGGCGATGACGCGCAATGACATGAAGCGCGCGATCGGCGAGAGCGAGTTCACGCACTTCCTCGGCAACGACTCCGTCGTCGACAAGGTGTTCTTCGACCTCGAGCCCGGCATGATCGGTGGGCCGTACCTCGGGCCGAAGGGCTACTACATCATCTACTGCGAGAGCCGTAGCGCCCCCACGAACCCGCTGCGGATGTCGGAAGAGCGGCACGTCCAGATGCTGCAAGAGGACTTCACCCGCAAGTCCTTCCAGCGCTACGCTCACGAGAGCCTCGCGCAGGTCGAGAAGAGCGGCTTGGAAGTCGACCAGCCGCGTTGACCTGACTGGGATCGGCTCACGATCGAATGAACGGCGCAGGGCGCGCAACGCGCGCCCTGCGCCGTTCGCCTGTCCCCGCCGCAGCAGAGCACGGTCGTGACGAGCGTTGAGCCCGGCGC
>Ga0163154_10010288_pt1 | contig 10445 bp, 9 predicted proteins | sample OliLakLV19MP9P1_FD_148649 | JGI IMG/M metagenome (GOLD analysis project Ga0163154, IMG submission 148649) | Freshwater microbial mat bacterial communities from Lake Vanda, McMurdo Dry Valleys, Antarctica - Oligotrophic Lake LV.19.MP9.P1 | ecosystem: Environmental > Aquatic > Freshwater > Lake >...
ATCTAGAGGACACCGACGATTGCACGTCGAGCTGCGCTCTTGCCTCCTGCGGCGACGGTGTGACTCACGCTGGCGTCGAAGATTGCGACGACGGCAACGAAGAGGACAACGACGCCTGCAGCGCCAGCTGCACCGCGGGCGCTGGCTGCGGCAATGGCACGCCAGAAGCGGACGAAGACTGCGACGACGGCAACACCGACAACTCCGATAGCTGCACCAACGAGTGCGCCGGCGCCGCATGCGGTGATGGGTATGCACAGCTCGGGGTCGAGGACTGTGACGATGGCAACGCGGTCGACGACGACGCGTGCAACAACGCCTGCACCGTCAATATCCCCGTCGACTTCGGCTGCCCCGGCACTGACGTGACGCTCACTGGACAAAGCGACGTGACGCTCGGCGGCGACACCACGCTCTCGAAGCCAGGCTACGCAGGTAGCTGCGGCGGCGAAGACGCGCCCGAATACGTGTATGCCATTACGCCAGAGGTATCGGGCCTCTTGATGCTGGAGATGATCGCCATCAACAACGATCTCGATCCCATCTTGTACGTGAAGAGCTCGTGTGACGGCTCGTCCACGCTGGCGTGTGCCGACAGCACGTTTCTCGGCGGCTACGAGACGCTGAGCCTCGCGGTGACCGGAGGCGATACGTATTACGTCTTCGCTGACGGCTACGACACGACGGCCGGCGAGTTTCTGCTGGGCGCCACCTTGCTGACCACGGTGCCTGGTGACGACTGCCCGGGGGTCAACATTCCACTCAGTGGTTTGAACGACAGCTTCGCGACCAGCGGCGATACCTCCGCCGCCAACGCCGACCGCCAGGGCACCGGCTTGTGCGCGTCGAGCAACACACCGGAGATCGTGTACAAGGTCACCGTCCCCGAGTCCGGCAAGCTGGTCGCCGCCCTCGACCCCAGCTACGACGCGTCGCTCTACATACGCTCGACCTGCACCTCGCAGGCGAGCCAGCTCGTGTGCGCCGAAGATGGCCTCGTCGGTGACCTCGAAGTCGGCCAAGTGAACGTGGTCGCAGGCAACACGTATTACGTCTTCGTCGACGGTTGGGACGGCGATGCCGGCCCGTACAACATCGAATTCACGCTCATTCCCTAGCCGCTGATGACCCCGCTCGAAGCGCTGCTCCTCGGGGTTCTCGAGGGGCTTACCGAGTTCCTGCCCGTGTCTTCCACCGGGCATTTGATCTTGCTCGGTAGCCGTATGGGCCACGAAGACGAAGCCGCAAAGACGCTGGCCATCGTCATCCAGCTCGGCGCAGTACTCGCAGTGATCGTGTACTACCGCGGGTTATTGGCGGGGCACATCCGCGGGGCCCTACGAAAGGACCCTGCATCGCTACGCCTTTTGTCGGCGCTGGTGATCGCATTCTTTCCGGCAGCCTTGCTCGGCCTCGCGTTTCACAAGCTGATCAAAGAGAAGCTGTTCGGTCCCATACCGGTAGCGATTGCGCTGATCGTCGGCGGCGTGGTGATGATCGCTTCGGATTTCCTGATGAAGCAGCGCAAGGCGGCGAACACGGGTTCACTCGAGGACATCACGCCAAAACGTGCGCTCGCGATCGGCGTCGCCCAATGCTTCTCGCTGTGGCCGGGCGCGTCTCGCTCGATGACGACCATCTTGGGCGGCCAAGTCGTGGGCCTGACCACGTCGACAGCTGCCGAGTTCTCGTTCTTGCTGTCCATCCCCGTATTGGGCGCCGCGACGGCCTACGACATGTACAAGGGCGGTGGCGCTTTGCTGGCCTCGCCGGGCGGGGCCGCGTCGCTCGGCGTCGGGTTGGTGGCTGCCTTCGCAGTGTCCCTGGCCGTCATTGCAGTCTTCATCCGCTACCTGAAGCGCTTCGGTCTGTTGCCCTTCGGTGTGTATCGAATCCTCCTCGGCGCGCTGGTTATCGCCATTGCCTAGCCAGGAGTGTGTCGGGCCCGAACACGGGCGGCTGGCGAGGCTTTCTCCGACCCGAAGTACGAGCTTTCTCTCGACTGGCTCGCGGCCCGCGATCGCATTCGCACAGCCGAGAAGCAGTTCGCCGATCGCAGCGGCCCCGTGCGCGTGCTCGTGGTCCTGGGAGGCAGCCGAAACGACGGGACGTGTCCAGGCGAGATGTCGAAGACATTTCGCGTCGCCGCGCTGGTAGCGGCGGAGCTGAAGCAAGCAGACATCGAAGTCGTACAGCTCGATCTCTCGGAGCTGACAGCGGAGCCCTTGCTGCACATTCACCCTTGCAAGGGTTGTGTTTCAACGGCGATGCCGCTGTGTCATTGGCCATGCTCCTGCTACCCAAACCACGCGAGGGGCAGACGAACGACTGGATGAGCGCGATCTATCCGATGTGGGTCCGCGCCCACGGCATCCTCATCGTCACGCCCGTCTACTGGTACCAATCCCCCACCCCGCTCAAAGCCATGATCGACTCGTTTGCGCCGATGGTGGCAACCCGGACCCAACCACGACGCAGGGAAAGAAGCCAGCGCTCGCCAAAGAGATCGAGCTTGCGGGGTGGGACTATCCAAAACACCTCGCAGGGCGCGCCTTCGGGGTGGTGGTGCACGGGGACACCGCGGGCGTCGAGAGCGTCCGCCGCAATCTATGCGACTGGTTGACGGCGCTGGGGCTGGAGGCCGCCGGCGCCACCTCGCAGCTCGACCGCTACATCGGGTACTACGAACCCTACGCAGAGAGCCATGAGGCTTGTGACAGGGACAAGGCTTTCCAAACGGAAGCCGCCAACGTCGCCAGAGCGGTAGCGCGAACAGCCAGAGCCGCGCACGATGGCAAGCTCGTTGCTCGTGACGAAGGGTTGGAGTCTCGGAGGCAAAAGTAGATGGATCTTGGTGCAGCATCGCCACGCAAAAGCGCCGCACTGAGGCGATTCTCTCCGTGCATGTAATGGGTGTCTTGGAGCAAGTCGGCTTCGCCGTCGGCTATTACGTGGCGCTGGTGCTGGTCATGCGTCTCGCGGGCAAACGTCTCGCGGGTCAAGTCACGACCTTCGATCTGCTGGTTCTGATCACGCTGGGCGTCGTGCTGCAAAGCGCAGCGCTGATGCCCGGCCGCGCCAACGCTGCCATCTTCGTGGTCACGGTGTTCGCCAGCCATCGCGGGCTTGCAGCGCTGTGCAGCCGGTACCCTGGCTTGCGCCATCTGGTGCGTGGCCGCCCGCAGCCATTGGTCCGCGACGGTCAGGTCGATGAGCGAGTCATGCGCGCTGAAGGAATGAGCCGCGAAGAGCTCATGGCTGGGCTGCGAAAGCTCGGCATCTTGGATCCGTCGACAGTGGCTATTGCCGTACTCGAAGAGACGGGGCACGTCAGCGCGGTCGAGATGGATCACGCCGCAAAGCCGGCGAAAGATCCGAGTCTCGAAGCCGCACAGCTACCGTGATCTCGAGGCTCAGTGAGGCCGGACTCAGTTCAATGCGGCGTCTTTGGAGAGCACGGTATTGAATACGCCGCGCTCTTTCGCTTCAGTCAGCGTTCGCAGGGCGGTGCGGTAGCCGCGCAGCACGAGCGAGCGAGCGTTCCATCGATTCAAGTAGCCGAACGAACCAATGTCCGGGGCAATGTCCAGGAACACGACGCGCGGATGCGTGCGCGCGAGCAGCTCGACGCCGCGACGCTCTTTCTCGGCCAAGACGATGTTCAGCGATTGGCGCGCAACGGCGAGGATGCCGCTACGCGCAATCGGACGCTCGGGGGCGCGGCGATTCTCCGGCCGGTACACATTGGAAATGATGACGACGTTGGCGCCTGCAGCAACGGCGACGTCCGCGGACAGGGTGCGGACGATCTCACCGTCGAGGTAATAGCGGTCGCCGATGCGAACCGGACGAAACAAGCCAGGCACGCAGCAGCTGGCTGCCACTGCTTTGCTGATCGGCACTTCTTCGCGATAGCCCGGGCCGAACACTTCGCGCTCACCGCTGTCGACGTCGACAGCCGTCACGAACACCTGGTTGTTCAGCTTCTTGAAGTCGTTGAGCGGCAAGAAGCGTTCGAGCGTCGCCTCCAGCTTGTCGAGGGAGAACACACCGGAGGCGAGGTAACCCGGGTCGAGCAGATCGCGCGGGCGTGGAGCGCCGAGAAAGGTGCCCATGTAGAGGCGCGGCCCGCGATGACGACGACGCCAGGGCAGACGATAGCCATCGAGCAGCACGTCGAGCGGGATGTCTTGCCCATAGGTCGCGGCCACCAGCGCCCCGGAGCTGGCACCCACGAAGATGGAAGGCACGATGCCGACCTCTTCGCATGCCTTGAGCACGCCCAAATGAGCCAGACCCCGAGCCGCGCCCCCCGACCCAACGAAAGCAACTTTGAGACGTTTCATTTGAGCTTCTTTTCAGGCGGAGCAGACGACTGACAAGTTTATCGCGAATTGGACGAGCCGATCACTGAGGCAGCGTGAAGTCTTCGACCAGCCGATGAATCACGTAGCGGCCGCCAGAGCGGCGCAAAAGCAGCGTCATCTCGTCCGCCATCAGGGCGGCAGAGCCGACGCGAGGCAGCGAGATTGGGACCCGCACGACGACATCGCTCGGTTCCAGCTTGTCGTTCATGGAGGCGGCAGTCGTACCTGCAGGCGTGGCGGTGGGGCCCACCAGATCGGCCCACAACGACGCCGCCTCCTCGGCGCGAAACAACTCGACCCTGTCGTCCTGGAAGAAGGCCACATTGGTGAGCCAGAAGTAGTCGAGCCGCTGGAAACGGCGCGAGTAGAAGTAGAAGGCGTTCTCCCGAGCCCGCGTGGAGGGGTTGATCGCCGTCGCATCGGTCGACATCGAGGCCCGCACGGCTTCCAAATCTTCGCGCGTCACTGCATTGAAGAAGCTCTTCGTCGTCTCGCGAGCTGCATCTGCGCCGAGAGGGGTGCGCAGCGCGACGACACCATCACTACTGTCGGCACGATCGGCCGCGTCGGGCGGGTACTCGACTGGGTCGACAGCAACGCCATCTGGCCGGCGGCGCTCTGGCCCGTCGGCGTCGACCGCCAGGCTGGGACTGCAGCCCGCGCACACCAGCGCGAGACCGATAAATCTAGAGGGCTTCAACGTGGGGCGGGTCGCTGTGAGTCAGGGTGACGGTCGAGCGCGCCTCGAGCGCGATGTAGTCGGCGGGCAGGCGGTCGTCGTCGAAATCGGAGGCCACCACTGCGATGCGTGCCGAGATCAGGTGAGGCACCTTGGTTCGCGAAAGACCTTCGTCACCGAACATGCGCTCGAGGGCCTGCCTGCCCGAGAGCACGCGATAGCCCATCGCGTTCGAGGTGCGCACGCCGACGACGTATTCGCCGCAGGCGAGCAGTACGTTCAGCCGAACGGGCTCTTGGCTCTCTTCCGCGGAGAGCCGTTCGCAGAGCGATAGCGCCGAGCGCAATGCGCCTCGCGCATCGGCGGCGGAGATGTCGACCCGGTCGAGCTTGTTGGCGTCATGAAGGAACGACAGGAACAGATAGAAGGCGAGCTCGGCATCGGTATCGCCGCGCACGTCGCGCGCGAGAAACTGCGGCAACGACTCGAGCATGCGCGCCCGCAACCGCCCACCCGGCAAAGCGCTGTTGCCGCTCGCCTCTGCAAACAACGGCAACGTTCCCGTCTGCGCGTAGAGCCACTGGCGATAACGAAACGGATGCGTGTTCTCGGTGCGCAGCGCGCCGACTGTGGCCGTGCGCACGTGGCCGATCAACACCTCCGCGCGGATATCGCGCACCAGCTCGGGAAAGCCCAGCTCGGTCCGTTCATCGAACGGTCGCCGCTTCAGCAAGATCTCGGAGCCTTGGTAAAAGCCGACCCCCCAGCTGACGCTACCGGGCCCTTCTGCCGACGGTGGCGCTTTCGCCGGATCAGGCACGCGCACAGTGAACGCGTCGAGGTTGAGATTGAGCGCCCGCGCGCCCAAGTCGGGACGGTTGGCGATGAAGCCGACGAGCCTTGCCATCTTGATCCTCGAGACGCGGGAGGGCTCAAGGCCCGTGGTCGCCGAGCTAGTGTGCGCGACTTTGGAGGCGTTGGCCAGTCGGCAAGATCAGCGCCAGCGCGTCAGGGAGACAAACGATTCAGCATGCGCGGGAACGGGATCGTCTCGCGAACGTGAGGCAAGCCGCACATCCATGCGACGCTGCGTTCGACGCCGAGCCCGAACCCTGCGTGCGGGAAGGACCCGTAGCGTCGCAAATCCAAGTACCAACCGAATGCATCCATCGGCAGCTTGTGATGTTCGATGGCACGCTCGAGCGTCGCGAGATCGTCTTCACGTTGACCCCCGCCGATGACTTCGCCGTAGCCCTCCGGCGCGAGCACGTCGACACACAACGCGCAGCGATCGTCCGCTGGATCACGCTTCATGTAGAAGGCCTTCATCGCCGCCGGGTAGCGGTGGACCATCACGGGGCGATCGAAGCTCTGTGACACCACCGTCTCGTCTTCGCCGCCGAAGTCGTCGCCCCAGACGAAGTCGGCGATCTCGGTCCCGTCTTGGTTCTTCTCGCCAGCGGCGCGCTTCGCCGCGCGGTGCGCGTTGATGAGACGCACCGCCTCGTCGTAGTGAATGCGCGGGAACGGCGCTTTGATCGCTTCGAGCTTGCCAACGTCACGCTCCAAGACCGCGAGCTCTTCGCGCCGTGTCTCCAGCACCCGCTTCGCGATGGCACAGATCAGCCCCTCTGCCAGCTCCATGTCTCCGTCGAGATCCATGAAGGCGACCTCCGGCTCGACCATCCAAAACTCGGCCAGGTGGCGTCGCGTCTTCGACTTTTCTGCGCGAAACGTGGGCCCGAAGCAGTACGCCTTGCCGACCGCTGCCGCCGCTGCCTCCATGTAGAGCTGGCCGGACTGGGTGAGGTAAGCCTTGTCACCGTGGTACTCGGTCTCGAACAACGTGCTCGTGCCCTCACACGCGTTGGGCGTGAAGATGGGCGCGTCGACCAACGTGAAGTCGAGGCCGTCGAAGTAGTCGCGGATCGCCGTGATGATGGTGTGACGAATGCGCAAGATGGCGTGCTGGCGCTTCGACCGCAGCCACAGGTGGCGATTGTCCATCAAGAAATCGGTGCCGTGCTCTTTGGGGGAGATCGGATATTCGCCGACCGGCTTGCCGATCACGGTTACACCCGTCGCACCGATCTCGAAAACGCCCGCCTTCTTCGGGTGCGCCTTCACCAAGCCGACGATTTCGATCGACGTCTCTTGCGCGAGATGATCTGCCAGCGCGAAGGTCGCTTCGTCGACGTCGTTGCGCCCCATCACGCATTGCACCTGACCGTGCCCGTCGCGCAGCTCCAGAAAGTGCACCTTGCCGCTCGAGCGCCGATTGTAGAGCCAACCCTGCAGGCGCACGGTGGTGCCGACGTGGGCGGCAAGGGTGTTCGTGGAGGCCACAGCCGGCTTGCTCTCGGAAACCGCTGTCTCGGAAGCCACTCTCTCGGGAACAACTGTCGAGCTCATAGCTCGTTCTTTTCACATGAGACCAGGGCAGGAGCAAAGACCAATGATCGCGTTCTCTCTGCTACTGTTCGGCTCGAATGGCACGCTGGTACTGCTTTTGTGTGTTCGCGTTTGCGCTGACTGGCTGCGGCGCATTCTTTCCGGAGCTCTCGACGCGCTTCACGGAAGCCCCGAAGGTCGGAGCTTTCGATCCTCCGCCCCCGCGCGACAGGCACTTCGTCGAGGTGAAGAGCGGCGTCGTTCCGCCCAAAACGCGCGACGGCCGCGACTGGGACCAGGTGTTCGGCAGCTTGCCGGATCCGTACGTGAAGGTGTTCGTCAACGATGTCGAGCTGTTCCGCACGGACGCGGCGTCCGACACGCTGTCGCCGAAATGGCCCGGGTCGAAGGCCGCCAACTTCAGGGTCACGCTGGGCGACAAGCTCGAGGTGCAGCTATGGGATTCGAGCCCGCTGAACGACAGCCCGATCGGCATCCGCGAAATGACGATCACGCCGGACATGCTCGACTCGCAAGAAATCACATTCGACCTGGCGGGCGGCGGCCAGGTGCTGCTCGGTATTCAACCCGCGAAAGCGGTGTGGGGTCTCGGCTTCTGGTTCGAGCTTCGCAATGACAGCGCGTACGTGACGAGACTGGTCGAATCGAGCCCCGCCAGTCGGCTCGATGTCGCTGCCGGCGATCGCATCCTGAAGATCGACGACAAGCCGGTAGAGAACATGTCGGTCGACGAGATGAAGAGCCTCTTGTTGGCGATTCCGGCCGGCGGCCGAGCCGTCACGTTGCAGCACAAAGGGGGCGCTACCTTGCAAGTGACGCTCAAAGAGGGGCCGATCTACCCGCTGTTCGCCGACTACCCGAAGCTCCCCGTCGTGCCGAAGTGAAGATCGCCCGTGAAGATTCCGCCGTTCGGTTACGAGACCAGTGAAATACGCGCCGAGCTCGACAGCCTCCGCAACGACTTCAGCATCGCCGTCGTGCGCGCGAAGAACCCGTTCAATGTCGGGGCCATCATTCGCGTGGCGCATTCTTTTCTCGTCCGCGAGATTTTTTTGATCGGTGTCGAGCCGTATTACGAGCGGGCGGCGATGGGCATGAAGAAGTACGAGAACATCGTCGACTGCCCCGATGAAGTCAGCTTTCTGGAGCGGGTCGCCAACCGACCCTTGGTCGCGGTCGAGCGAGACCATGCCACCACGTCGCTGTGGGAGGCCGAGATGCCCAAGGACCTCGTGTTCGTGTTCGGTAGCGAAAATGACGGCGTGCCGCCGGTGCTGCTCGAGGCCGCGAGCTCGGTGCTGGCCATCCCAATGTACGGCATCAATCACTCGTTCCCGGTCACGGTCGCGACCGGCATCGTGATGGCCGAGTGGGCGCGGCGCAAAGATCCGCGGGCGAAGCTCGGGCCGCCCGCGTAACCAGACCTCGCCACGTCGCGTCGCGTGGTTGCAGTACGCGCCGGAACATTCACCTCGTATTCAGCAGTCCTTTGAGTTGCCGTGAGGCGTCAGTCGTTGTGAAATCCGAACATGAGCTTGCGCGCGGCGTTCCCTCTCGCCCTGTTGGTTTGCGTCTCGGTCGCCTGCGCTGAGGATGAAAGTCCCGGCGGCTCTTCCGAGGGTGGCAGCGGCGGTGCTGGTGCAGGTGAGCAGGGCGGCAACGGTGGCAACCCGGTGCCGACCGAAGCCCAAATGGTCGCGGCGTCCGCACCGGACGAGCACACGGTCGTCGCAGAGCTCGAGGGCACGCTCGAAGAAGTGCCGGACGTGCTGTCGGCATACGAGCTCTCCAGCGACTTCGGCGCGCTGCCAGTGACGAGCATCGACTTCGACGCCGCGGCGAACACGATCACGCTGACGACCGAGAAACAAAAGCTCGGGGTGACCTACTTCTTGACGATCAAGCACCCCGGCAGCCCGCTCGATCAAGACAGCAAACAGTTCTTGTCTGCAGATACGGCGACGTTCTGGGCCACCGACTTCGCAGACTTCTCCGATTTCGAGGTGGTCGCAACACGCCTCGCAGTCGGCGAGAAGATCGTGTTCTACGGGACCGACGCTTCGTACATCGACGGCGTCGACGAGGCCCTCGACGTGTTCGACAACCAGATATTCCCCAAAGAGACAGCCGTGTTCAACGCGATGGGCGACCTCGACGGCAACGGAAAGATGGTCGCGCTCGGGCTCGACGGCCACGGCTACTACGGGGGCTACTTCGGCCCAGTCAACTCGCTCACGCAAGAAGAGGCCGAGCAGCTCGGCTTCAAAACCAACTCGATGGAGATGCTCTACATCAGCTTCCCCGATCTGGTGGACGGGCCTAGCGGAAACGGTTGGAGCCCCGAGCAAGTGCTGCCGCACGAATTTTCACACCTGCTCTACAACGAGTCGCATGGCCTGTTCGACAGCGATTGGTCCTGGCACAACGAGGGGTTGGCCGAGTGCGCCGTTCACGTCGTGCACGGCGTGAATCCGTCGCTTTGGTTTTACACCCACGAGAGCTCGATGCTGGGCGACGGGCAGTCGCTCGTGATCTGGGAGTACTCCAACTACTCGCAGTACATCCAGGCGTACGTGTTCTGGACCTACGTGGCGTCACGGCTCGGCGGCGTGCCGAATTACGGAGACCTGTTCGCCCTCGATGGTGACCCTGCCAACATCGACGCCTTCCTGCAGGCCGAGCTCGGGCAGGGCCTGGCTGCCACCCAGCTCGACTTCATGACCGCCGCCTATCTGCAGCAGCCGACCGGAAGCTACGGCTTCGACGGCATGCTCCAGCTCGGTGGCGTTCCGCAGCTCGCCAGCTCGGCGTCGGTCGACCTGCCACCCTTCACTGGCGTGCTCCTGTCAGCGCCCAGCAACGGCGTGTCGCCGATCGGCGCGGGCGGCAGCGTGGTGCACCGCGGCGTGGTCGATAGCGCGCCGGATCTCGTGGCGCCTTTCGATGTTGCGGGTGGTGCAGTGATCGCGCTCAACACCGACCCAAAT
>Ga0163154_10010292_pt1 | contig 10443 bp, 8 predicted proteins | sample OliLakLV19MP9P1_FD_148649 | JGI IMG/M metagenome (GOLD analysis project Ga0163154, IMG submission 148649) | Freshwater microbial mat bacterial communities from Lake Vanda, McMurdo Dry Valleys, Antarctica - Oligotrophic Lake LV.19.MP9.P1 | ecosystem: Environmental > Aquatic > Freshwater > Lake >...
CGCACAGGGATTCACCAAGATGATATTGACCTGTTTGAATTGAACGAGGCGTTTTCTGCTCAGTCGTTGGCAGTCATCCGCGAATTGGGCTTGAATCCCGATAAGCTCAATGTGAATGGTGGCGCGATTGCACTCGGTCATCCGTTGGGATGCACAGGCGCAAAACTGACCGTTCAGTTGATGAACGAGATGAGCCGTCGCAAATCGAAATATGGCATGGTGACGATGTGCATCGGTGGTGGCATGGGTGCGGCAGGCATCTTTGAGAATTTGAACTAGGCTGATGATAGGGGAGAATATCATAAATAAATTCTCCCTTTTTACTGAAGGAAAAGTTAATTATTTCCAGATTCTTCAAGCCAAATACCATAGGTCTTTTTACGATCACTTTCAAGTAACCAAGATATATATCCATTTGCATTTCTACCCAGAACAATAGTTGCAGCTTCAGAAGAGCTACGAAATCCAAAATCTTTGGAAAAAACAAACTTCTCCCCTTGCTTAATTAGAATTTTTGATTCTATTAGAATATCTTTTGTTAGTTGATAGGATGTGTTTTTCTTGCTTAAGACAACGGCTTCAGACTCAGCAAGAACTACTATCTGTTCCCCTATTTCCTGCATGACCGCTTTAACCTTTTTACCCGTTATGACAAATTTGGGTTGCTCAAGAGGCAATGGTAATTCGGGTGACTGTAATAAGTTCAGGTGTTTTGGTCCTTCGATTATAAAATCAAGCCCCATCAAAGGTAAAACTATTTGAAGGTATTTGATAAATTTCCCCATTTTCCCAAGATTTGATTGCTGTTTGTTAGGGTCAGGCTTTCGATCATTCCTAACACGAACTTTTCCGGTCTCTTCCCCTAATGCAATTAATTTTGCTTCAAGATACAAAATATCATCTCCTGTTAGGCTATTATCACTTGTTGTTACAACAAAAATCTGATCATAACTCTCACCTAATAAGTGTTTATGAGATTTGGTCAAGCGCTCCTCTAAATGTTTGCTTTGCCCAATGTAAACTTCTCTTGTTGTTGAATTTGATAGAATATATACACCTTTATAGCCTTGAATTTGTTGGTTTTCACGTAATCTCTTTAGATTCTCACTTATTTGCCCTGCACGATATATCCGACCATTCCAATTATCCATCTGACCTATGACAATGCCATTTACTTCACCTTCATTGAGAATAATCTCGATTTTTGTTGATTCATTTACCATGATTTTTATCCCTCATAAGCGATTTGATATAAAATAGATTACAAGAGTATAACAACTCTCTTTTATAGTTGCAAAAATTGTAACTATTTTGAAAGTATGTGTAATGTTCAACTATCCCCCTATTCCTCACCCCGTATATCCGCCAAATGCGACAAAATTTTCATCTGGTCATTTTGGCTATATGCGCCCATATCCAGCGGTGTATTGGCATAATTGATATTCATCCCATAGCGCCCCTTCACGAAAGTTGCCTGATACACCGCATCAAAATCGCATAACACACTATCCCCATCTAATAATGGTAAGCGAATTTTGGGCATGGGTTGGTTAATGCCAAATTGATACAAAGCTGTTTCAAGTTTTTCGGTATTGGGATTGGTCAATGCGACATAGTAGGGGGTTGATTTGTCATGGTGTGGGTAAATTGGTACACGATAGATTGGCGATGGTGAAACGTGAAGCAGGTCAATTTCGACCAATATCATTTTTGACAGAATAAATTCTTTGCGTTTTTCGATATATAATTCTTTGCTACCAAGTTTATTGCTTGGAGAGAGTAACTCTATTACCATTACAGGAAATTGTTCGCCATCCGTTGAGCGAATGATAAGGACTAATTCATCATTTTCTATTATGTCGGTGTCCAATGGCAATAATAGGTCAGGTATCGTTTCGGTAGGAGTCGGTTTTAATTTCGTGATGGTTTTACCCAGACTCAATAAAATATCGGGATAACGAGTCTGAGGCGATAAATAGCCACGATAATGTAATGTTAGTTTGGCTTCTGGGCTTGCTTGATAATTTTCTGGTAGAACATCGTTGAGATAGCTTGTTAGCTCAATCAAATAATAATTGTGAAAGCTCTTAAAGTCATTATTTGCCTGTAATTGACTCATCAACAGGGGATTTACACCTGTGAATAAATTATCGCGTTTTTGAATTGCCATCATACATCCCTATATCACTATGGGGCATGGTGTTTCATGCCCCTATGCCATTATAAGCGATTATTCGTATAGCACTTCCCACTCTTCATCAGATAACCCCATGAGGTCGGTGGTTTTTTCGCAGAAATCCATCACTGCATTAGCACTTTTTGACGTATATAACCACCAGCCATTGGGCAATAACACAGAACGTTCACGATCCGTTGTGGTAAATGTACGTGGAAAACGCTCGCGCATTTCCTCAAACACGCCAAACTCAATGCCGAGTTCTGCCATGGTGATGAGAATGGCTCTCCATGTCGTCACTTCAAAAATATCCCCTAAAATAGATAAGGCACGAGGCTTTTTGCCACTATAATCTGAACTATCATCCATGCGGGCTTCACCCAATGACCCCCAAATATCGAGTAAGATGCTGGCGAGGGCTTCTGTCCGTGTGATGATGCTATTTTTATCCCATTGGATAGGGGCATCATCGCGCCCAAAATAGGCTTGGTTGATGAGGAGTGCATGATTCGCCAATAGGCGCTTTTTGGTCGCATAGGGGCTATTGGAGAGGGTCGAATTCCATTCTTGGGTGACGATGGTCAAATTGCCCAATGTATGCACATAATCGCGCAAAATTTCGTCTATTTCAGAATCGCTGGTGGCTTGTTGCCATGCCTCAGAGGGGGTCTGGGGGAAAATATGCTCAATGGTGGGGTTGCCATCTAAAACAGTATAGCCACCCGTATTTTGTGATAGATGACGGTTGATGCTATCCAATAAAAAGGCGAGGCGTGGTTGGGTTTTTGCCTCGTATAAACGGCGTTGACGAAGTGTTTCGCGGATGAGATTATCACTCGGATAATTTTTGGTGATGAGGGAACGGCGCAGGGTATCGGTATAATAGCCCGTATCTATCTCACGATAGAGAGTTGGAAACAGTTTATTGGTGTAATTTGAGGGGAAATTCGCCAAATAGCGACGTATAGTGTAATTTTCGAGGATGTCTAGCACCTCACAGAATTGTTCTGTATTGATAAGTTTCATATCCCAATCGGCATAAACCTGCATGAGAAAGGGGTATGCGGTGGTGGTTTCTAAGATATTTAGTCGGTGCAAGCGTATCGAAATAGGCTTGTGCGGTTCATTTTCTGGGCGCAACAGACGGTCATAATAAATGGCATAGCGGTGGAGCGTTTGCACCTCACCGATAAATGCCTCTGGCGCTTTGAACTCTTTTTCCATGCGGTCACGAAAGCGTTGATAAATGCGGTCACGGGCGCATAACGAATTTCCTCGCAACGATAGATAGTGGCGCAAAAATGCCGATAATTCCCCAATGCCCAAACGAGTGCGATTTTCGTTGAGCAATTCCTCAATGGCTAACCATGATTTGTTGAATATCGCCTCTTGGATATTTTCTGGCAGGCTCATGGCGATATAATTACGGACTAAATCGGGGGCGGTGAGGGGTTTGCCTTTGGCATTGAGGCTCTCAAAAATCTCATAAGGACGTTCTCGTTGCTCTAGGGTGATAAACACGACATGCAGGCAATTGAGGATGACTTGAGACAATTTTTCGGGGTCATTTTTTGCCAATTTAACGCGCAAATTCCGCAAAAAATACTCAAATGCGCCCCCAATGCGTGATTCACTTTGAGGCGGTACTGTTTCGTTGTCCAGAATATGAAAATAGGCATCCCTGTCATCGCGTTTGGCTGTGGGGACTAATTTATAATAGAGGAGGTCTTTTTCATCCAAATTGAGCAATATTTTGCGGATACGCTTATGTAGGGCAGGATGCGATTCTTTGACCAATTGTCCCAATGCCGAGAGTAGTACCGAGATTGTCGTGAGACGTTGTTGACCATCCACCAACTTAAATACGGGGATTGTGCCGTTGCGTGTGCCATCGTTGATGACCACCAGCGCCCCCATAAAGTGTTCTGGTTCATCATCGGGGGTATAAATTTCATAGACATCCCACAAATCTTCTAAGAGTGTCTCCCAATTTTCTTTATCCCACGCATACTCACGCTGAAAATGTGGCAAAATATACTGCACATCACCACCCCCACTAAATACCTTAGAAATTGAGATACTATCCGCTTTCATGGCAATTTTACCCTCAGTTGATCATGCTCAAATAAAAACAGTGTAGCAGTTTTGATTATTTGGGGCAACTTCCCCCAAATCTATGGGGTTAGCCACCAAGATTATGTGCTATGATAAGCACATCGTTACAATAACCATTAGAGGGAAATGGTAAATGAGAAAATTCACTGTGATATTTTTTTTGATGAGTATGCTTCTCCTAACCGCGTGTGATTTTCAAACACCCGGTAAGGATGCGTCTGCGTTTTTGCCCACCTTGCCAGAATACACCATGACCAATGCGGTGGATGTGGTGCAAGGCGTGGATATGATGAGTCGGTTTCGGGATTTGGTGCGCCCAATTGTTGGTAACAATGCCGCAAATACGATATTTCCAGTACAAATTGATGTGGTGCAAAATTATTTAGAGTGCATGATGGGGCGTGTGGATGCGCTTGCGATGCGTTTTTATTCACATGACGAATTTTGGAATAGTGTGGGCATGGTGATTACTGTCAATTGGGATAGATTTAGCAATTTGGGCAACCAATTGGCGTGCCTAGTGCCTAGCCCCTTGTTTGCTGATAACCCAGAACTACGCCCGTGCGCCGAAGCATGGGAATATATCGAAAATAATGTGCGCTATTTCTTCTTCTATGTGGGGACAAGTGTCAAAATTTGCGATGATTTTAAGGCAAACCTGCCACGCAATGCGTGAAACTGGTTTATTCCTCGCGGATGACCAGTTTGTAATCGCCTAATTTATCCCCGCCAGTGTTGGTTGGTCTGCGACTAACTAGCACGGTGTATAACCCATCGGCGGGGATGGGCGCAAGCTGATAGGTATATGCTGATGCTTCCGCCAATTCGGTGGGGGGGATGAGCAATTGATTTTGCGAATCGTATAATGATAGTATCGGGAAAAAGCGGTTTGAATCTTGTGGATATGCCCGCAATGTGAGTGTTTTTTCCGCTGTGAGTGGGACAGTATAGCAATTGCGGTCAAAATAATCGTTTAGCTGATACACGGGGCGTTGTGCTTCATCCTCAACATACACATAATCGGTGCTTGGTGAAGGTGGTTGGCTTTGCATCAGATATGCCAATGCCAGTTGAATCCGTTCTTGGCGGATGGCATACGAGGCGCGTCTACCGCGTCCTTCCACATCCATGAGGGTATTTATCCCTATCATCTGCCCATACCGATTAAATAATGGACTGCCACTATCGCTAGGGAGCAAATCGGCAGTATGCTCTATGAGGGCTTGATAGGGCGAAAAATTTACCAACGGACGGCTAATTTCTCCTCGTGTAAATCCCAACGAGACATTTTCGACGAGTGTGCTTTGACCATAACCCATCAAAAACACCTCTGCACCCAAGCCCAAATTGGTGCTGGTATTCATCACAATGGGCAAATACCCACCACCAGACATATCGAGCAATGCCAAATCTTCGCATGGGGCGATGCCCACAATCGTCACACTGCGCTCAACAAGGCGTGTGCCGATGGTCAAATAGACTTCTAGCGACCCCGCTTCTATATCCCCAAACGAAATGACATGCGCGTTGGTCAAAATGAGACCATCCTCAGACAAAATGACTCCCGTGCCGTGTACTGGGCTAAATCGGTTGCGCGGGAGCGATTTTATCCACACCATTGACCGTTCTAGATTCTGGGTGAGTTCTTCATAGGGTAAATGCGTGGGGATAATATTTTCCACGATGATGGTCGGTTCTGGCGAGGCGGTTATTTCTGCGGTCGCGGTGGGCGCGCGGGTGATATTTAATGATGTATTGAGCAAGCCAAACGCGATAAATCCACCCGCGATGACCGTCACAAAGACCCCAATGGTCAATGTGGGGAGCAGTTTGCGCTTGGGTGGTTTGGGCGCTGGCGGGGCTATACCAAATGGGTTGTGATTCATCCCAAATGGCGCATAATCATCATGCTGTGGCTGTGGATAACCCTGACCAAACGCATCAAATGGATTATTATCTTGTGGAGATTTTTTTGGCTTATTATTTTTCATCATATAAGCCATTATATCCAATAATCTAAAAGGTTAAAAGTGCTATGGCTTGGGATGTGCCTCAAAAAATGCCCATATTTCATCGGTAGCAGATACGCGCTGGCTTGGCTCGTCTGCTTCACGGCGGATAATTTGCCCACCCGCCCATGAATGTCCACCATCCACAATCGAGATGAGTGTCACACCTGTGCCAGTGGCATCGCAGGCATAGATGTCTGTTTGCACCATATCTTCATCGCGCCATTCGGTGGATGGTGTGGTCTCGCATTGATTCACTGCCACCCAAAAGGTCATGGCGTTTCCCACCGAAAGGTCGTTGCGGGTGGATAGGGCATCATCTGAATTGATACCACCCTCATAGCGCACATTTTCATCTGCCATACCGTGTATATGGATGACTGATACAGGGTTTTGTGGTTGTGGGATGATATATAAATTGTCGCTGTCTGGTGTGGCATAGCTACCGATTGTCCCCGCCATCACACCGACTGCGGCAATTCTATCCGATAATTCTGCGCCAAGCCGATATGCCATCATCCCACCATTAGAATGACCCGCCACATAGATGCGCGACTCATCTACGACATAGGTGTCTGTGAGCAGGTCTATCATGGCGCTAAAAAATCCCACATCATCCACATCTTGTGTGTGGGCATAGCCACAGCAAAAACCCGCGTTCCATGTGAGCAGTCGTTGGAGTCGTCCCGTCCCTGCTGGATAGACCAAAATAAAGCCCTCCTCACGGGCTTTTTCGCCAAAAGCCGATATTTCTTCATAGACATAGGGATTGCCACCGCCACCGTGCAACATAAAAACCAGTGGCATGGGGGTGATACCGTCATATTGGGGCGGAATATACAGCAAAAATAGGCGTTCTAGCCCATCGTGTATGAGGGTATATTCTTCAAATGAGATGGTTTCTTGTGCCGATACCGAGGGACTGATTGCCAAAATGCTACCAAATACTGTTAGGAGTAACCAATAGCGCATAATTGCCTCTCTGGGTTAAAACGATGCCATGAGTCTATGTGTAAAATGTTGGCTATCTGTGATGATAGTGTAAATTCTATGTAAAAAATAAAAAAGCCGAGTGATGGAGGCGCACCAGTCGGCTTTTTATCTGTATTTTATAAAAGCGCGATTATTCGGCTTTTTCGTTGTCGTCTTGTTTGACTTCAATTTTCACGGCTTTTTTCACATTTTCCACCACATTTTCAAAGGTGGTGGTGAGTGGTTCTGCCGCTTTTTTCATAGTGTCGGTCACATTTTCGACATTGGCATTGGAGCGCACTTTTTCGATGGTGTCTACGACATTATCAATCGCGCCATTGAACAATTTGCGATAGCCCTCGAGCATTTCCTTCACAGCCGATTGACCATGGTCTTTGATGGCGGTGGGGATGAGTTCTTCGAGCATTTTGCCAAATTCGGTGGCGGCGGTGCGTTGGTGGTCAAAGAAGGTCTCAAAGACATTTTTGTCTGTGGTGCCTTCTTCTACGGCTTCCACGACTTCTTCCACTTTGGCGTTGACTTTTTTGGCGGTTTTCTTTGTAGTTGTTTCGGACATGGGTATTCTCTCCTTAAATCCATGACATAAGATAAGTGTTTGTATAAGTATATACGCATGGGTTGTAGTAGAGTTGCAGGAATTAAATGAGCGTTAGATTAGAGTCGGATGAGAGGGTAAAATTTGATTAATCATACAGATATGTGTATTATCTAAAATAACAAACTTTTATTGTATATTTCTAGGGGTAATCTATTATGCCTGTTGAAATTTTTGGCGATTTTAATTTTGATATTATTGCAGAATCATCATTCAAGGAAGATTCTGTAAGAGAAGAACTGATTAACCCGTTACTTTATAATTTGGGGTATAGCGCCTCTGGCTTAAACCCAATATTACGGAGTAAATCATTGGCTCATCCAGTTCTTACAGTGGGTTCTTCACAGCGTAAAATAACCATGATTCCCGATTATTTATTGATGGTAGATAGTAAACCTGCTTGGGTTTTAGATGCCAAAGCACCCATAGAGAAAATAGAATCTGGTCAACACGTAGAACAAGCCTATTCTTATGCCATTCACCCCGAAATCCGCGTAAAATTGTATGCATTATGTAACGGGCGTGAATTCGCCTTATTTTCTATTGAAAATGATAAGTATTTATTCTATTTTCATTTATCTGAAATCGAAAAATACTGGGATAAATTATATGAGTTACTTTCTCCTAATGCCTTCAAGAATCAACCTGTATATGTTGTTCCTAAAAAATCTTCTAGTTTTGACTATGCCTCATTAACACCTCCACGCAGGGTAGAAAATATCAAAAAGCAAGGTGTGGCGCGTCATTTTGGCGCACATCCTTATTTTACAAGGCAGGCGTGGAAGGTTGTGCAAGAATATATCAAGCATTTTTCACAACCCAATGACCTTATTCTTGACCCATTTGGTGGTAGTGGTGTGACTGCGATTGAGGCACAAGTATTGGGGCGCAGGTCTGTTCATATTGACATTAATCCTCTATCAGTCTTTATTGTTAAAAATTTATCGCAACCTGTAGATTTTAATCTTTTGGCGAGTGAGTTTTCTCGAATTAAAGTAGATTTTTCTAAAAATGTTCCTACAACTGAGTCACAAATTGCAGAGGCATTAACTAAATATCCTTATCCAAAAGATATTGCCCTCCCAAGAGATGCCGATGTTGGTTTTGTAGAAGAATTATTTACGCCAAAACAACTCGCGCAACTCGCATTTCTAAAACATCTTATTCAAACTGTGAAGGATGAAGCCGTACACGGTTCTCTAATCCTTATGTTTTCTGGTTTATTAAATAAAATAAATTTGACCTATCACACCTCATCAAAGCAAACAATAGGGCAGGGTGATAGCGGTATATTCAAATATTATCGTTATCGTGTTGCCCCAAAGCCTATTGACCTTGATATCCTTCACTACTTTCAGAGTCGCTATGATAAAGTGCTGAAAGCAAAGAAAGAGTTAAAACTATTTGTCAACTCTGATAATTTTTCGCGCATGACTATCGAAAAAGGAACAGCGACTCAACTCCAAAATATTGAAAACGAAACAGTGGATTATATTTATACTGACCCTCCCTATGGGAAGAAAATTCAATATCTTGATTTATCTATTATGTGGAACTCGTGGCTAGACTTGCCTGTTACCGATGAGGATTATAACTTAGAGGCAATTGAAGGAGGCAAACTCAATAAATCTAAAGATGATTATTCGGATTTATTAGGACAATCCATTGAAGAAATGTTTCGTGTTCTCAAATTTAACCGTTGGATGAGTTTTGTTTTTGCCCATAAAGACCCTGCTTACTGGCATATTATTGTTGAAGCCGCAGAAAAAGCAGGATTTGAATATATGGGTGCAACCAGCCAATCAAATGATAAAGTCTCGTTTAAGAAAAATCAGAACCCGTATACAGTGCTTTCTGGACAACTCATTATCAACTTCAAAAAGACGCGCAATCCACGCACGATTATGAAAATGGATATTGGCGAGAACATCACATCATTAGTTATCGAAACTATTGAAGGTGTTATTGCACACAAAAATGGGGCGACTTTAGAAGAAATAAATGATGAACTGGTGATGAAAGCAATTGAATTTGGATTTTTAGATATTTTAAGCCAAAAATATTCTGATATTACACCCCTGTTGAATCAAAATTTTTCTTATGATGAAACAACGAAAAAATATCACATTCCACAAAATACAAAATTCAAAAGTCGGATAGATGTTAATTTGCGTATCCTTTATTTTCTAAAATCTTATCTCATTCGCATGAGCCAACAAAAACATGACTCAACATTTGATGAGATCGTTCTACATATTATGCCATTCCTCAAAAACGGTATAACACCAGAAGAACAAACAATTTTAAGTGTTTTAGAAGATATAGCCCAGCGAGTTGGTGAAGATAAATGGCGCTATAGGGAGCATCAACAATTGTCTTTATTTTGATAAATAAAAAACACCCCTTCTTTATCATGGAAGGGGTGTTTTTATGGTTATCATCCGACTTCTTCTAAATCGGTGGACATAATGAGCAAATCGCGGTGACGGTCATCGCGTGTCTTGACCCAATCGGATAAAATGGCTTCTGGCTTAAAGCCCAAATCTTCCACCATA
>Ga0163154_10010294_pt1 | contig 10443 bp, 7 predicted proteins | sample OliLakLV19MP9P1_FD_148649 | JGI IMG/M metagenome (GOLD analysis project Ga0163154, IMG submission 148649) | Freshwater microbial mat bacterial communities from Lake Vanda, McMurdo Dry Valleys, Antarctica - Oligotrophic Lake LV.19.MP9.P1 | ecosystem: Environmental > Aquatic > Freshwater > Lake >...
CGGAAACCCAGCCCCAATAGCGGGTCATAGCGCAGACGGCGCTCCTCTGGGACGAGTTGTGCCAATTGACGCGCCCCGTCGATGACATCCTGCGGGATGCGGTCATTCAGCGAGATGACGCCTTCGATTCCGCGTGTCACAATCGTGATCAGGTCGCTACGCTCTTGCAGCGGTGCGGTCAAGACTCGCCCATGAATATCGACCCATGCGTCGATGTCATTCTGTCGCCATAACACAGCTGGTTGACGCTCTACGATGCGGACGCGCACCAAATCGGGCGGCCAACCGAGGATGATTTCGGCCTCTGCGATGGTTGGGATGTCTAATAAGGTCTGGCGCACAACTTCCGGGTCGATGTCCAAGGCGTGCTTGCCAGCCACCCCGGTATAGGTAAAGACCGTGCCGGTATCCAGATAATTTGCCCCGCTGAGAGCGATGCCGCGCACGATAAAAATATCCGCCGTCAGCATCACGAACAGCGCGAGGCCGAGGCTTGCCAGCATCAGGCCGGAGACATAGCGCCAATTGATGGCGTTATAGCGCGAGCCGTGCTGAACCGACGGCGATTCCGCCTGTGTTTCTGGGCGGAGGACGGCGGCGGCGCGGTCTGACCGGTCACGCCGGGGACGGGGGGACGTGCTGCTCATGCGGCCAAAATCCAAGACGGGGTAATCTGACCCAACGGATGGCCGAGCATTGTATACAGCTTGCGCGCATCTTCCCAGTGTTTGCCCGCGTCAACCTGCCCCGCCGCCGCTTCCAATTGGCTCAACGCGGCCAGCATATCCGCAGTCAGACGCTTGAGTCCGACGGTACGGACGCTGGGCAAGAGCGACAGCAAGCTGGCCGCGCTCACCGTCGGTTCAGAGTCGCGTCCGGCCATCGCCAGCCCAATTTGCACCCGATAATGCGCCTCAGCGTCTACCGCCAGCGGGACGAAAGCCGCCGCGTCCATCAACCATGTCTGCGCGTCGTCCGACTGCCCGGTCTTGAGGGCGTGCATCGCCGCATTGACCCGCAGAATCGCTTGCCAGCGGGCGGGGTCGGACGGTTTGAGCAGGCTCAAGGCGCGAAGATGCAAGCGTGTTGCCCCGGCATCATCGCCCAATTCCGCCGTGGCTTGTGCGAGGTTACTGGTCTGGACGGCGGTCTGTAAGGTCAAACTCAAACGCTCTGACAATTGAACCGCATACGCGAGCGCGGATTGTGCGCGAGAGGTATGCCCCGTTACCCACTGGAACCAGCCGAAATTGCCCTGACGGGTGGCTTCTGCAACCACGTCCCCGGTCTTTTGGGCGATTTGGATGGCCTCGGTGAAAAACGCTTCCGCCGTCTCCGAGTCGCCGTTCTCAAGGTAGACGACTGCGGCATTGGACAACACAACCCCTCGCGTCGCGGAATCATCAGCGCGGCTGACCAACATCAGCGCCTGTTCAAAATCCTTGAAGGCGCGGGCGGCTTGCCCCAAAATCAGGCGGGCGTTGGCGATGTCGCAATATAAACGGGCGACTTGGCTGTTCTCACCCAGCGCATCATATTGATGCAGCGCCGCCGTCCACGATTTAATCGCCTCGGCGGGTTGACCTTGCTTCATGTGCATTAGGCCGAGGTCGCGCACCAGCCGCGCCGACTCCTCAGCGTCCCCAGCGCGTTGGGCAGCCGCTTGCGCCATCTGATAAGTCGCGGCGGCTTTATCGGGCTGACCGCTGTCCATATATGCGGCGGCCAGCGCACGGCGCACCCCTGATGGCGCGGCATCGCTGGAAGCCACGGCCTCTAGGTGCGGGAGGGCGTCCTCTGCATGACCGGCGGCGTGCAACGCTACCCCAAACCCGCCACGTACCATCGGATTATCTGGGCGCAATTGGTAGGCTTGTTGAGCGTAGGCCAACGCATCGGCTTTTTTGTCCAGATACAGGCAAACGGAAGAAGCCCGTAGCAAGGTATCGGCGCGTTCCGGCGCATCTTCTCGCATGAGCGCCAGCGCCTTCTCCAACTGGTTATACGCTTCGGTATAACGCCCTAAAGTTTGGGCGCGGGCGGCCAAAACAATATGCAGGCGGCGTTGTTCACCACGTTCGCGGAACTGCTGCGACTGACGCAAAGCGCGGACGAGCAAGGTCTCGCCTTCCACCGTTTCGCCGTTGGAAATCAACGCCTCGCCGATACGCCCGATAAAATAGGTGGCTGGCTCGTGGTCTTGGCTGCGATAGAGTTTTTCCAGCCCTTCCTTCATGGCATGGCTGGCATACGTGGCGTTGCCCTCATCCAGATAAATCTCTGCGAGGTGACATTGCGCCCGCGCCTCCGCGCCCAATGACTTCGATGCAATCGCTTCGGATTGGGCGCGTTCGAGCCGTTCGTGCGCGACCTGTAAATCGCCTTGCCGATAGGCCATCAGCCCCAACATGACCATCGCGTATGCCCGCTGATAGGACTGCCCCGGCGGGTTATCGGCAATCATTTTGCCCAACAGGGCATCAGCGGCGGCATAATCGCGCTGACGGACGTAAATATCGGCGCGATGGAGTTCCAACAGCGGGGTGAGGGTTGTATCGCCAAGTGCTTGTGTCAAGCTTAATGCGCGGTCAATTGCCGCCAGCGCCTCAGGATAATCTTCGCCGCGCTTGGTCATGCGGATGACTTCCATCGTGGCGCGTAAATTGATGATTTCAGGGCGCGTCGCTGGCGGCAGTTCCAGCCCAACCCAATGTGCGATGCGTTCAACCCAATTCATGTGCGGATGCCCCAAAGGAATACGATGTTAAACTTCTAGTGTACACCCGCCACATAAAAACGACATAAGTGGCGAGCGACCCGTTGTCGTATTTCCGCGTCCGTTAATCATCCCAAGCGATATATGACAGCGCTACATCTTCGCCCGACGGTCAACCGTGACCGGTGCGCCCTGCGCGGCTTGCCAGACTTCCTCGGCGATCTCCCACACCGCATCTGGACGAGCGATTTTACGGGCGCGTTCGGCGCGGGCGGTGAGGGCGTCTTTCCCCTCGCCCAACCATAGTGCTACGGTATCCGCCACCATCTGAGGCGACGGTGAAAAAGCCCCGGCATCATTCTCGACCACCAAGCGCACATTCCCGTCCTCTTGACCGGGAATCGCGCCGGACAAAATCAGCGGCAGGCCGGCGATACATGCCTCGCTGATGGTGGCTGGCCCAGCTTTTGTGACCAGCACATCGGCGGCGGCCATGAACTGCGGCATATTGGTGACGAATCCGTATGCCAAGATATTCGGATGCCCCGACGAGTCGATTTTCTCTTTCAACGCCTTGTTGCGCCCGCAGATGATGACGATTTGGACATCTTGCCGCTTGGCGAGGATGGTTTCCGCCGTCTCAAGCATCGGCCCCATGCCGTCACCGCCGGCCACCATCAAGACCGTGGTGATGTCGGTTTTCCAGCCCAATTCGGCTCTGGCGCTGGCTTTATCGGTCAGGCGGCGGTTGAAATTGGGATGCACTGGCAAACCGGTCACGCGCAGTTGGTCTGGCGTCAGACCGCACTGAATCCCACGCTCATACGCTTCTTGGCTGGGGACGAGGCAACGGTCTACACGCTTGTCGTACCAGAAAAACGGGGTCGTCACGAGGTCGGTCACAACCGTCACCCACGGCGGGCGCTGCCCATACGAGACATAAGCCGACATCGACGGCTGCCCCAACAGTGAGTGAACACAGCACACGACATCCGCCGGGTGTTCAACCACCATCTGGCGCAGATTGGCGCGATTCAGTCGATAGGTCATGCGGCTGGTCAGACGGGCGCGGGATGGGCTATCGGTCAGCTTATAGGCCAACGCCCAACCTTTTTGACTGTTGTTGATGACCCACGGGTAAAAATCCGGCATTTTGTTGGCCGGGTAGCGCATCAGGCGATAGACATCGACCAATTCACCCTGCACATTCTCCGCGCCGTATTTTTCGATCATGGCGTCGCGGATGGCTTCGGCGGCTGCGCGGTGGCCGCCGCCGGTATCGGACATCAAGAATAAAACTTTTTTGGTCATGGTTTTTCATACCTCTCAATGCGCGGGCGGGCAAGCCTCGCCCCTACAAATCATATCCGTGGTTTGGGCGCACATATGGCTACGCCCCTACAAATGCGAAATGCGCGGGCGTAACTCTGATGTACATCCTCATCACTTATCACTTGCCACTCATCACTATTTTTTTCACTTGTCGATTGAATTGGCTACGCGGAATCTGCACCACGCGGCCACAACCGACACATTTCAAGCCAATATCCATCCCGACACGCACGATTTCCCAGCGGTCAGAGCCGCATGGGTGCGCCTTCCGCATCTGAACTTGATCGCCTAATTGGACTTCAATCATGAATGTTTGCCTAATGCGGCCTGCAAGTGTAGCATTCTCATGTTTATACTGAATGTGCGAAACATTTAACAGGGGAATAAACTCGTGCTGTTTTTCCTAAGTAACCTCGATCAACCCATTGAGATCCTACTCTCGTATGCCATCGGCCTGCTGCTGGCGTTGCTGATTGGCATGACCGTCCATGAATGGGCGCATAATTATGTCGCGCACCTGATGGGCGACCCCGTCCCAGCGCGATTGGGACGCCTCACCCTCAATCCGGCTGTGCATATCTACTGGCCGGGTTTTGTTATGGCGCTCCTGATTGGTTATGGCGTCCTCGGCACAGCCCCTATCGCCGCCCATCGGATGCGTAATCCGCGTTATGGATACCTGATGGCGGTAGCTGCTGGGCCGGTCTCAAACCTGATTCTGGCGGTTCTGTTGTCTCTGATTTACCGAGGCTTATTCGGCAGCCTCACCGCAGACAGTAATTTTGAGCTTATCAAATACGTGCTAATCATCCTTGCTGTGATGATTCAGATGAATATCCTGCTGTTCCTGTTCAACCTCCTGCCGTTTTCGCCGCTGGATGGCTGGTCGCTTGTCTACACCCTGCTGCCAGCGCGTGAGGCTATCTGGTGGGAACGTAACCGCCAGAATTCGCAGCTGGTGTTCTTCGCGCTCATTTTCATCGGCTTTGCTATTCCGGGTTTCAGCCCGCTAAGTTACCTGATTTCTCAGCCGTTAGGCATCATTTTTGGCCTGTTAGTAGGGTAAACATGGGCGCGAAGTATCGGCTCAAACAAGGCGTGCGCGCCCTAACCGCCTCCCGTCACACCCCGGATGTGCAGATGGCCGCCCGTTTCCTCAGTCAGTCGCAATTGGCGCTGTTCCTAAGTTTGCCGCGTATGGAGCAGCGCCACGCGCTCACCGTCCTGAACGACGTGCTGGCGCAACCTATCCGGTCAGATGAGGACAGCCGCGCCCTAGATGACCTCGCGGTGGCCGCTTTGCTACACGATTGCGGCAAGTCGCGCTATCCCGTGCGCGTCTGGCAAAAGTCTCTCGCGGTAATGACTCGCAAGCTCTCGCGGCGATTGTTCGATTGGATGGCGACTCACGACGCGCAAAACCTGTTATGGCGCGGATTCGCGGTCAAGGCGCATCATCCGGCATGGGGGGCGCAGATGGTAGCCGAGGCCGGAGTCAGCGAACGGGCGCTGTGGCTCATCACGCACCATCAAGATGCGCCGGGTCAATGGGATAGCCACCCACACGCCGCACTGCTCCGCGCCTTACAGACCGCCGACGACGCGAATTAGTTTCGCCACCCTTATAGGGCGACCCATGGGTCGCCCCTACAACGGGATTAGGCTATAATTCCAACATAATCACACATTCAAATCTCACACGTCTAAGTGTTGGGACTGGTTTACCATTCTCATCACTCACGACTCATCACTCATCACTCATCACTTCGAAAGTGACCCTATGGACAACCTCGTTATCGCTATCGATGTCGGCACGCACAAAGTCTCGACTGTTGTGGCGCAAATCCGCCCCGACTCGACCTTTGTGATTGGCGCAGGCGTCGAGGCCACACGCGGCATGAAAGCGGGCATCGTCAGCGACCTTGACGCCCTGACGCGCTCGATTGCCGGTTCGGTCTATAAGGCGGAACAAGCCAGCGGCTATACCATCAAACGGGCATTCGTCAGCCTAAGCGGAAACCACATCGGCAGCGGCAACAACCGCGGCGCAATCGGAATCAACAGCCCACGCGGCGTCAGCCCAGATGATGTCGAACGCGCCATGCAGAACGCCCGCGCCATCGCCATCCCACACAACCGTGAAATCCTACACGTCATCCCGCGCCATTATCTCTTAGATGGCACGAATCGCGTTCGTAGCCCATTGGGGATGCACGGTTTCCGCTTAGAGGTCGAGGCCAACATCATCACCGGCAGCACGCCCAGCCTGAACAATCTCGAACAAGCGGTAGAGGGCGCGGGCGTGGTGGTTGACCGCTTTCTGGTGAGTTCACTCGCCAGTGGCGACGCGGTGCTGACCGACGGCGAAAAAGAATCTGGCGTCGTCGTGCTGGACATCGGCGCAGGCACGGCGGATATGGCGATTTTCGTTGAGGGCGCGGTTTGGCACACGCACGTCGTCCCCATCGCCGGGGATTTAATCACCTCAGACATCACCCACTGGCTGCAAGTGCCGTTTGAATTGGCCGAGGCGGTCAAGGTGCAGCGCGGCCATTGCGTCCCCAAGCGGGTGAGCGAATTAGACTCGTTCCTTGTCGAGCCGTTCGGTGAGGGCTTGCCCATCGAAACCAAGCGGCGCGAATTGGCCGGGGTGATTGAGGCGCGGGTCGAGGAAATCTTCGAGAAATGCCGCGACGAAATCAAGCGCTCTGGTTATGACGGGTTGCTACGGGCGGGCGCGGTCTTGACCGGCGGGACGGCGCTCTTGCCGGGGATTGATGAACTCGCCAAGTCGGTACTGGGCGTCCCGATTCGACTCGCCAAGCCAGAGAAATTGACCGGGTTGGCCGATATGTTGCGCTCCCCCGCCTATAGCACGTCTGTCGGCCTGCTCCGGCTGGGGTTGCAGATGGACGCTGTGAGTTCATCTGACTCACAGACCGCCCCCGCCCCCGGAAAATTGGGCGATTGGGTGCGCGGATTCTTCAAACGCCTATTGCCAGACGACGAGGAATAATCAGCGACATTTAAACGTGGCGGACAGGGCAATGCCATGTCCCTGCGAAAATCCCGTACTCGTAGGGGCGACCCATGGGTCGCCCATCGCCCCCGCCTGCGCTATCATCCTCTATATACTCACCATCCCCCGATATGTCTCCCATACATTTCCCTATATCAGCCCCCGCACACTGCGCGGTAAGGTTCTGATTCGCCCATATACAGCGCCCACTCGGATTCCGTCAAATCACGCCCGACGGCGTAACATAGCGACTCAATCGACTGTTCCGGCCTGAAATCCCATTCGCTGATGACCGGATCAGACCCCACCGTAATCAAGCGCTGACCGTCCGAGGTGAAGGCCGCATCATAGCCGATATAATGCGCCTGAGTCGGCAAGCCAATCGGTAAACCGCGTGCGGTATCCCACAGCCAAAGCTGGCTGTACCCATCCATCACCGCCAAAACGCGCCCATCTGGGCGAAAGGTGATGTTATAGATAAACGACTCCGCACCACTCAGCGGCGGGACGGTCAGTTGCTCGGTTTCGATGTCATACAGCAATACCGTATTACTGAAAGACGCCAGCGCCAACAGCGTGCCATCTGGGCTGAAGCGCAACCCAATTTGAAGGGGGTAGTCCAGCGAAACCCGTTTTTGCAGGGTCATGCCGTCCATCGTCACATCATATAGCCACACATACCCATCGGTGGATATGGCCGCCAATCGCGTCCCATCGGGGCTAAACACCGTGTTAATCACATGATTGGTGATGTCTACGCCGATCTCGCTCTCAAACCGGAAAAAGTCCCCCACTTGCGCCTGTTTCTCGACATCCCACAACGAGATGCCCGTATCTGGGTGATACGCGACGACCAAGCGCCCGTCTGGGCTGGCGGTCATATAGGTCGAAGCGGCGCTACCGGTCAGCGACTCGGTGAGTAGCTCGCCAGTTTCGGCATCCCAGACAAAAATGTGACCTAACCCCGACTCTAGCGCAATCAAGCGACGATGATCTCGTGAAAGGGACAACACCGTCAGATACAAAAATTCTTCCCCGACTGGAATCCGCGCCCCAACCTCTTGCCATGTCGTGATGTCATATTGCCGGATGCTGTCGTTCTCGATAGACACCGCCAACCGTTCACCGGCCAAAGACATCGCTATCGCGGGGCTGGTGCTGTCCTCGATGGGGCGTTGCAAAGCTGGTTTTGCATATAAATCCCACGTCGCTAACATCCCACCAGAATCGCCCGTAACCATCAGATTTCCGGCTTGGTTAAAAACGACGCCAATCACCTCGTTCTCGTGATAGGTGGATGTAAATTCGGCTTGCCCGTCAACCAGTCGGTAAAGCGTAAACTTTCCGCCGGTCTCCATCGCCATCACCCATTGCTTACCGGGGTGCAAAGCCAGCCGATTCACCGTCAAAGGGACGTATATCGGCTCAGAGAAAAGGTCGCTTTCGGGGTCATATACGGCGATGAACTGCCCGTCATTACCCGGAACGCTTGTCAAGGTCAAGTACGTATCGCCCTCGTAAAAATAGGCTTGTTGAATGCCCTGCGCTTCCAAATTCTGGGTGATCAGGGGCGACATACTGGCGGCTTTTATGTCAAATAAGACCGGGGTGTCCCGATACCGATTCGCCAAAATCCGCGTGCCATCTGAATTAAACGCCATCGACAAGACTTGGAAATCTATCGCCTCACGATATAACTCTTGCGCCGTGTTAAGGTCATAGACCACCATGAAATGTTGTCCTGTAGCGGGGTTCAGCGCCGCAGTCGCCACTCGTCGCCCGTCATCACTGAAAACCGACACATACAGCGTGAACTCCGACCTCGGATACTCGAACAAGGTCGTCGGCTTGACGGATTGAGTCGCTAAATCAATTTTCAGACTGTGGACGCCAAAAAAATCGGACAGCAAGAGCGTAGTATCGTCTAAAAAATAAACACGCGAATTCGGCACTTCTGTCGCGCCGCCAAGCGTATAAATAATTTCGCCCGTCAGCATATCCCTGATGGACAGACGATCTTCTCCCCAGAAATGCACCAAAGCCATCAAGGTCTCTGATGGGTTATACGTCGCTTGAATAATGCCTTGCTTATGCTGATGATAAAAGGTCTTCACAAGATGGCTTGAAGTCCCCATCAACGTGAGTAAGGCGCTCTCGGCCTCGAAGACCGGCGCGGTTTGATAGGCGGCTACGCCCAATAACATCGCTACTGATGAACGATTATCGCGTAGCCCTAGCGCTTGCGCGGCAATTTCCCGCGCTTTGGCGATTTGCGCCTCACGGTCAGCCCTGTCACGTTCGGCAATCGCGGTGGCGGCTGCGCTATCGGCACGGACGGCATTAGACTCGGCGGTGGAAGCGTTATCGTCAGCACGGACGGCATTGGATTCGGCAGTAGAGGCATTGTCATCAGCGCGGACGGCTTGCTCAACGGCCTCTGATCGTTGCTGAAGCGCGAATACGCTCAATAATCCGGCCACGACCAAAAAAATACCGAGGCTGGCAATCAGCATCCGCGCCCGATTCAACGCCCGCGCTTGTAAGGCCAATTCTCGCGCTTGCTGATCACGGAGGGCGTTTTCTTCGGCTTCACGTTGCGCTTGTGAGGCTTGGATGTAGTCGCGGTGCATATCGGTAGGGAACGGCTCTTTGTCGGCATTATACGCCAGCCAGCCTACCGCTTGGTCAAGGTCAACCCCGCGCAAAAGTAGACTGGTATCTCGGTTGCCACGCCCCCATTCCAACGCCCGATTCAACAACCGAGTATGGGCGCGGGCGTGCGCGAGGTCGGTTTGCAGCGCCGCCAAAAGTTTTGACGCGCCCTCCGTGAAATCTTCTTCGCGGTAGAACGCCCAATTGATTTTGCTCAAGGTGCGCCAATTGTCCCGCGCTACAACGTTGATGTCCCGCCCCGCCAGCATATCGACCACCGCCGCATCAAGGTCACGGGCGGACAATGCCGCAAAAGATGCCTCGTGATCGGTCTGCCCGTAGACCACTGGCACGGTTCGCTTATTGAGCGAGAGCGCATACGCCATCTCAAGGTGGCAGACTGGCGAGGTCAGCCAATCGTTCGATAACAGCACCAACACTGTCTCGGCGTTCTCAATGCCGCGTTGAATCTCACCCCACCAATCCGATGACAGTGGGATGCCCTCCCAATCAACCCATGTATCGCTCTCGGTACGCGCCAGCGCCGCGACCAGTTTGCGACAGGTTTCCTGATTGCGACGTGAATATGTGACAAAAATATCTTTGTCCATTCCAACCCCCCAGCTTAATCATCCCGCATAGACTATAACGCCAGTCACCAAAATTTGCATAAATAGAATTATTGTTCTATAATACAGCTGTATTAGGTCACATTCAGGAGGGG
>Ga0163154_10010297_pt1 | contig 10441 bp, 6 predicted proteins | sample OliLakLV19MP9P1_FD_148649 | JGI IMG/M metagenome (GOLD analysis project Ga0163154, IMG submission 148649) | Freshwater microbial mat bacterial communities from Lake Vanda, McMurdo Dry Valleys, Antarctica - Oligotrophic Lake LV.19.MP9.P1 | ecosystem: Environmental > Aquatic > Freshwater > Lake >...
CGCTCGTAAAAAATAAATTACGCAGCAGGGTAGTATTGCAAACTGATGGTCAGTTAAAAACAGGTAAAGATATTGCCATTGCCACTTTATTAGGGGCAGAAGAATGGGGCGTTGCAACAGCAGCTTTGGTTACAGAAGGTTGTATTATGATGCGTAAATGTCACATGAATACCTGCCCGGTTGGTGTAGCCACACAGAACCCTGAATTACGCAAACGTTTTACAGGCAATGCAGATCATGTAGTAAATCTATTCCGTTTTTTAGCAGAAGAACTGCGTGAAATAATGGCGCAGCTTGGGTTTAAAACCGTTAACGAAATGGTTGGCCAGGCCGATTGCCTGGAAAGAAGAGAAAATATTACGCATTGGAAGCACAGTAAATTAGATCTTTCTCCCATATTGTACAAAGAACCTGCTTCTATCTATACGGGTTTGTACAACAAGGAATTGCAGGATCATGAATTGGATAAAGTATTAGATTGGAAATTACTGGCTGCTGCTAAACCTGCATTGGAATTGGGTAAACAAGTTTCGGCATCTTTTAATATCACCAGTATTGACCGTACAACCGGAACAATTTTATCCAACGAAATTTCCAAAATTTATAAATCCGAAGGATTGCCAAATGATACCATTCATTTTAAATTTACCGGTACAGCCGGACAAAGTTTTGGAGCTTTTAATACTAAAGGTGTTACGCTGGAACTGGAAGGCGATGCCAACGATTATTTTGGAAAAGGGTTAAGCGGTGCAAGATTAATTGTATATCCGTCTGTTGCCGCCACTTTTATTCCGGAGGAAAATATCATTATTGGTAATGTTGCTTTTTACGGCGCTACTTCCGGTGAGTCTTATATCCGTGGCAAGGCTGGTGAACGTTTCGCTGTACGAAACTCAGGCGCAACAGCGGTTGTAGAAGGTGTGGGTGATCATGGATGTGAATATATGACTGGTGGAAGAGTTGTAATTCTTGGCGCAACCGGACAAAATTTTGCGGCAGGTATGAGTGGTGGAATTGCTTATGTCTATAATGTAAAAGGCGATTTTGAAGCCCAGTGCAACAAAGAGATGATTGACCTTGATCCGGTTTTAGATGAAGATAGAAATGAACTGTATCAACTGATCAGCAATCATTTTACTTTCACCAAAAGTACCGTTGCAAAATTTGTATTAGATGATTTTGACAACCAGTTGCAGCATTTTGTAAAAGTGTTTCCAAAGGATTATAAGAAGGCAATCGCTGGTAAAAAAATTAAGGAACAGGTAGGAAAATAATAACGAAGCATTTGATATTGCAAACAGCAGGAAGGTATTTACTGTTTGTTGGTAAACCTTTCTAACCATCTAAACTTTCTAAACGGGTTTAAACCATGTTCAACAACATTAAACCATGTTCAACAACATTAAACCATTTTCAACAACATTAAACCATTTTCAACAACATTAAACCATTTTCAACAACATTAAACCATATTCAACAACATTAAACCATATTCAACAGCATTCAACCATATTAAACAACATTAAACCATTTTCAACAGTATTCAATAACATTAACTCATCTTAAACTATATTCAACAACATTAACTCATCTTAAACTATATTCAACAACATTAAACCACATTCAACAACACTAAACCATCTTAAACCATATTCAACAACATTAAACTTTTCTAAACCACATTCAACCACATTCAACCATATTTTAAAACATGGGTAAACCAACTGGGTTTTTAGAATTTACTAGGGAACTTCCTTCCAAGCGTTCACCACAAGAGCGGGTAAACGATTATAAGGAATTTATAGAAAAATATACGGATGAAAAATTGAACCAGCAATCTGCCCGGTGCATGGATTGTGGTGTTCCTTTTTGCCACAACGGCTGTCCGCTGGGAAATGTTATTCCAGAATTTAATGATGCTGTTTATCGCAAAAGTTATAAGGAGGCTTATGAAATACTTTCATCCACCAATAACTTTCCGGAGTTTACAGGCCGCATTTGTCCGGCTCCCTGCGAAACCGCTTGTGTGCTCGGCATTAACCAACCGGCCATTGCCATTGAAGAAATAGAAAAGCACATTATTGAAATAGCTTTTGAAAAGAATTTTGTACAACCCAATAAGCAAATCGCCAGAACAGGAAAAAAAGTAGCTGTTGTTGGTAGCGGCCCTGCGGGACTTGCGGCTGCGGCTCAACTAAATATTGCAGGCCATACGGTAACAGTTTTTGAAAGAGATGATTTACCAGGTGGGTTGCTCCGTTATGGCATCCCTGATTTTAAACTGGAAAAATGGGTGATTGACAGGCGCATCAAATTGATGGAAGAAGAGGGCATCGTCTTTAAATGCAATGCCAACGTGGGTTTAAATATCAGTATCAGTGATTTGTTGAGAGAATACCATGCCATTGTTTTGGCGGGTGGCTCTACCATTCCCCGTAATTTAAATATTCCCGGCAGGGAATTAAAAGGCGTTCATTTTGCGATGGAGTTTTTAACGCAGCAAAATAAACGGGTTGCCAATATTCCTTTTTCAAAAGAAGGAATTGTTGCCAGCAATAAAAACGTTGTAGTATTAGGTGGTGGCGATACCGGTAGCGATTGTGTAGGAACAAGCAATCGCCACAAAGCATGTTCTGTAACACAGTTTGAGTTGTTACCTAAGCCACCTGCAGAAAGAAATAAAATTATGCCATGGCCAAATTATCCCATGTTACTAAAAACAACTTCTTCGCATGAAGAAGGCTGCGACAGAAAATGGGCTGTATCTACCAAAGCATTTATTGGCGATGATGAAGGAAAATTGAAAGCAATACGACTGGTAGATCTGGAATGGAAAATTATTGATGAAAAACCTGCAGCTTTTGTAGAAGTACCCGGAAGCGAAAGGGAAATCCCCTGCGAACTGGCCTTACTAGCTATGGGCTTTGTATATCCGCAACACGAAGGCGTAATACAGGAGCTGGAACTGGAACTCGATGAAAGGGGTAACGTGCGTGCTACGGAGAAAAGTTATCAAACCAACATCAATAAAATATTCACAGCAGGCGATATGCGCCGGGGACAAAGCCTGGTTGTTTGGGCCATAAAAGAGGGCAGGGATTGTGCCGAAAAAGTAGATGAATTTTTGGTTGGTCATTCACTGCTGGAAACTGCTGATGATAATGCAATTGCCCGTTATTTATAAAATGATAATTTACCAGCTTAGTGTTTGGTTTTAAAGATGATGACTAAAGGGGGTGCTGAAAGGCATCCCTTTTTTAGTTATACTACGCAAGCGATGAATTAGTGACCAATTTTTTTATGAACCAGGCAGAAGTTTTTCAATTAAGCTTTAGTGGCGTCGCACTCTTGTACATTTTATCAATGATGAGCAAAATACCAACTTACTAATTTACACCTTGCGAAGTATAGTAAACCTGTTGATACCGGAGTAATTCATTTTTTTGGTTTATCTAAAATTAAATTAAGAGCTAAAATTGACATTAATTCATGTAATTAGCAGCAACTTCGCAGTATGAAAAATTTCAGGCAACAACAACACAGGCCGAAAAAAAATACATTGATTGCAGGCAGAGAGGCCATCATTAATGCATTGGAATCCGGCAAACAATTGGAACGGATTTATATGCAATCCACGGTTCACGGAGAAATAATTAATACCATCCGGTTACTGGCAGAAAAAAACCTGGTGCCTATTAATAAAGTACCGGTAGAAAAATTGAATGGTTTAAATGTTAGTAACCATGAGGGTTGCATAGCTGTAATCAGTAAGATACAATACCAGAACCTGCAGGATGTGATTTCGTTGGTAGTGGAAAATGGTGAAACGCCGCTATTTGTAATATTGGATGGCGTTACTGATATCAGGAATATCGGCGCCATTGCCAGGAGTGCCTATAGCTTTGGTGCACATGCCATCATTATTCCCGATAAAGGTGTGGGTGCATTAAATGAAGATGCAATTTTAACTTCTGCAGGCGCCCTGGAAATGATGGCTGTTTGCAGGGTTACCAGTTTGATGAAGGCGGTGGATGAATTGCATTTGAATGGCATTAAAGTATTTGCCAGTGAAATGAAAGCTACTACCAAAGTGTATGAGATTGATTTTAAAGAACCTTGTGCCATCGTTTTGGGTGGAGAGGAACATGGTGTTTATCAGCCCCTGTTAAAAATATGCGATGCAGTTTTTCAAATACCCATGCCGGGTGAATTTGAATCACTCAATGTATCAGTGGCCAATGGTATTATTCTGTATGAAGCCATCCGGCAGCGTGCTGTGGAGGCGTGAGGAATTATTGATATTTTTTTATAGGATTAAGTCCTTAGTTCGCAAATCCTTGTCAGTATTGAGTTAGACTCTATTTACTTTTTTGCCTCCCGATTTTTTCGGGACAGGTTGATGCAGTCGAGTAGGCAAGGGCATTGCAGCCCAAGCCTCTCACGGAACCGTACGTGATAGTCTCCCATCATACGGCTCTTGTTATCTAATCTTTGTTTATTCCAAATTTCCAATGATAGAACAATTCAGGTGCATCTTCCTTCATTCTCCCAAACTTTGCTAATGTTGCTGCTTTTGATGTAATCTTATACTTCTTTGCAATCCACCGCCTTATCAAGCCATCCAGATACTCAAATATTCTTACAACCCGTGATTTGAAAAACTTCCCATAATAATTTATCCATCCTCTGATTTTAGGATTCAGCACCTTAGCAAATGCATCCAGCGTTCCGGTTGTCCATTGTGGATTTAATACCTTTCTAATCGCTTGGCGGATGGATGTTTTTGCTGCATTGCTAATTGCACCGTTAAACAGTACAATCAGCTTATTGCGGTCAAATTTATCCTTTGCTGTTCTTGGTCTGAATGTGTAACTCAAAAAGGTAAAACTATGCTGGTCATGCTTTTCATTTCTACGATAGTTTTTACAATACACCACTTTGGTCTTCTCTGGGTGTAGCGTTAGTGAATACCCGCCCATCTGTTGTTCTAATGCTGCCAATAGCTTCTCTGCCTCTTCCTTGCTGTGACAATGGATAACGATGTCGTCTGCATAGCGTTCAAAGGGATTGTTGGAATTACTTTGTTTCATCCACTTATCAAAGGCATGGTCCAGATAAAGATTGGCAAGTAGCGGACTAATTACGCCTCCCTGCGGAGTACCTTTTGTTCTCTCCACGATACTTCCATCTTCCTGTTCTATCCCTGCCTTTAACCATCTCTCTACGTATAGTAATACCCACTTCTCCTGTGTATGCTGCTTCAACAACTCCATCAGCTTTTCATGGCTGATATTATCGAAGAAGCCCTTAATATCTACATCTACCACCCATGCATATTGCAGACAATTTGCATGACATTGAGCCAATGCATCATGTGCGCTTCTGCCAGGCCGGTAACCAAAGGAACTGTTATGAAACATCTTGTCCATCGCTGGTTCCAAGTAGTCTTTTACAATACCTTGTGCTATCCGGTCTCCCACAGTAGGAATGCCTAACGGCCTGAACCCTCCCTGTTTCTTTGGAATAAACGCTGTTCGTACCGGTGGTGGAAAGTAGCTACCAGATGCCATGCGATTATAGATTTTATACAGGTTTTTACTCATATCGGCTTCAAACATTTTAATGCTTTGACCATCTATACCTGCACATCCATTTTTCGACATAACTTTCAGATAACTGTCGTACACCATCCTTTTACTTACAGGAAACGATTTTGTCTTTTCTTCTTTCATCATTCCATCCGCCACGGCGGACGGTTGTTTAAAATAATAAGACCAGATAACCGAAGCCCTTCGCTCCATACCCATTACAGATACTTCATCACTACTATGGCTTCGTCCGACGCTTTCTGACACATCTCCCGGCTTGACCGGAATTAAGTAACAATAATAACCTACATCGGCTTTTGCCAAATTGGTGTTCCAATTAAGGAAACTCTCATTACGGCATTTTTAGCACATTGTCAGAGAAGCCTCTCCTGTTCCGAATAAAAGCCTGTGTAATGCTCCTGCCGTCTTTATGCCGGTTGACCTGTAACCAGTAAGCAGCTATCCGTTACAGTCCATCCTGCCGGCCTTTCTTTCCCGACAGTTTTGTCAACATCTAATGTTTTTCGACACATTAAGTAGACGGTTCACTTACGTCCAGCTTCATTACACTCACCTGATGCCTCAAGGCACCTTTTAGCCCAAACGTTCAATACCATACCTTTTGAATACAGCACCTTTGGGTGGTTTGCAAACATTATCTGCATAACGTATGCGACAGGCCAACTGTCATCTTCTATTCAGCACTGCAAAGAAAATTATTCCCGAACTTTGCTTTCAGGACACACAAAAAGTAACAAAAAAAATCAAGGCTTCGAATAAAAAGGCTCCCGACTTTCGGGACAGGTGAAATTTTCCACATCAGCCTAAAATCAAGGAACTCGCCACAAGAATGCAATAATTTACAGGTTGTACCGGCTCAAACAGCCTTGATTTCTTAACGGCTGATGTGGAAAATTTCTAGCACTTTTTATTCAAGGCCATAACCAGCCTTCGTTTGCGAATAGAATACTTATTCCTAAACATTTGTATTGATGGAATAAAAAAAGCCCCCTGATACATATCAGGAGGCTTTGCTTCTATAGCGTTAATTTTTTATTGTTGTCCGGCTAAATAGCTGAAACCCTTATCAAGCCTGTATGACCTCACCCCAACCCATCTCCAAAGGAGAGGGGTTGGGGTGAGGTCAGTAAGCTTTTAAACGAATTCGTATAGCTTTAGCAGGACAATAGCCTTAATTTTTACAAAAGCGTAGTAGGACACACATAATTACTCTTAGCTATGCTGGTAGTGGCAATCTCTTTAAAGCCACCAATTACATCCACAAAATTATCCCAACCTCTTTGTTTTAAGATAGAGGCTGCAATCATACTCCTGTATCCACCTGCACAATAAAGAATGAATGGTTTCTCCTTGGGCAATTCTGCCAAATGATTATTGATTTGGTTTAAAGGAATATTTACTGCATCAATTACATGCTCCGAATCGTATTCGCTTTTCTTTCTTACATCAACAAGCAATACATCTTCCTGCTTATATTTTGCTTCCAGTTCCTTTGCTGTAATCCTGTTAACCATATCTGTTTCTTTACCGGCCTTTTTCCATGTGCTGAATCCACCTTTTAAATAACCAATGGCATGGTCGTACCCAACACGGCTCAGGCGGATAAGGCCTTCTTCTTCTTTGCCTTCATCTGTTACCAATAAAATTTCCTGCTTAATATCGGTAATCATTTCGCCCACCCATTGTGCAAAACTGCCATCCAGCGCAATGTTGATGCTGTTGGGTATAAAACCTTTGGCAAAATCTTCTGCACTCCTGGTATCTAAAATTAATGCCCTTGTTGCATTGGCTGTCATTTCAAATGCGGCTGCATCTAATGCCTTTTGTCCTCTTTCCATTACAGTGTCTAAACTTTCATATCCCTGTATGTTCATCAGCACATTTTTAGGAAAATATCCCGGAGGAGGTGTAAGGCCACTAAGAATTACTTTTACAAATTCATCTTCGGTCATTGGTTGCAATGCATAGTTTATTAATTTCTGATGGCCCAATGTATCTGTAGTTTCTTTACTCATCATTTTACCACAAGCGCTGCCAGCACCATGGTTAGGGTATACAATTAAATCATCGCTCAATGGTAAAATTTTATTTCGGAGCGATTGATATAAATGCCTGGCCAGTTTTTCTTCGGTTAAATCTGCAATTACATGCTGTGCCAAATCGGGACGGCCTACATCACCAATAAACAATGTATCGCCGGTAATGATGCCATGCTCTTTACCATGCTCATCCATCAACAAATAAGTAGTGCTTTCCATGGTATGGCCGGGTGTATGAATAACTTTTACTTTGTAATCGCCTATAGTAAATAACTGGTTATCGGTTGCAGTAGTTGCTTCATAAGATGGTTTGGCTGTTGGGCCAAAAACTATTTCGGCTCCTTCTTTTGCTTTTAGGTCTAAGTGGCCGCTTACAAAATCTGCATGAAAATGTGTTTCAAAAACGTATTTGATTTTTGCATTGTCTTTTTTTGCCCGGTCAATATAGGGTTGTACTTCCCTTAAAGGGTCAAAGATGGCGGCTTCGCCCTTGCTTTCTACATAGTATGCTGCATGTGCAATGCAGCCGGTATAAATTTGTTCTACTTTCATAATGAATCGTTTTAAAATTAGTGATATGATTATTTAATTATTTTTTTCAACATTAATGTCCGACCCCGGTTGGGAAAAATATCTCTTTAATAATGATATAAATACCCATTACTAAAACAAACCAGCCAAAAGCTTTTTTCAACTTATCGCCGGGGATTTTTTTAGAAAGGTAGATGCCTATAAAAATACCGACCACTGCAAAACCGGTAAACGAACCCAGCAATTTCCAATCTATAATTTGACTGCCCTGCAAATCTCCAATAAATCCAATGAGTGATTTTGCAGCTATAATAAACAAAGAGGTACCCACTGCCAGTTTCATAGGCATTTTGGCTAATAGCACTAAGGCTGGTATAATTAAAAATCCGCCACCTGCTCCAACTAAGCCTGTAAGTAAACCAACAACAGCACCTTCTAATAGTATCATGGGGTAATTATATTTCATCGGCGCATTTTCATCCACTTCCGCTGTCTTTTTACCATTCCTAATCATGCTGATAGATGCCAATATCATTACAACCGCAAAAAGCAACATCAATGCAATTGGTTTTGTAATCATCAATCCGCCTATGGAAAACAATTCTTTAGGAATTAACGGCACCAGCCACATACGGGTAGCATATACCGCAGCTATTGAAGGGAGACCAAAAATGAGTACCGTTTTAAAATCCACCTTTTTTTGCAGGGCACTTTGCACACCACCAACCAACGCTGTAGAACCCACAATAAATAACGAGTAGGCCGTTGCCAGCACGGGGTTTACGCCCAATACATACACTAAAACAGGCACTGTTAAAATAGAGCCTCCACTACCAATTAAGCCCAATGAAACACCCACTATTGCTGCTAATAAATAACCAACTATTTCCATAATGTATTTGTTAAATTGAGTGCAAAGATGATAGAAGGAAAAAGGAATAATGGTAACAAAGGTTACATTGATGCAACTATCAAATATTTTTTCAGGGAAATAAAAGTAGCAGGCATTATTAAAGCCGTTTGCTTAAAGACTTATTCGAGTAAAATGCCGTTTCTTTTTTATTAAACACGTAAAGACGCAACAAGCAAGGTATAAAAATTATTCCCGGTTAAAAAAGGGATGCACCCTAAAAAAGAGCTATGTTTTTCTATAACGTAAAGCCTTTAATTTTTAAGCCTTCTTTTTTTAATCATACCACCTCTTGTATCTTTTATACTACTCATGATTGTAAAAGCATCGGAGTCTATTTTTTCAATTTCGGCAGTAAGTTTACTTACCTCCAGCCTTGTTATTACGGAATAAAGAATATCCATGGGAACTTTATTTTCGCCTTTGGAACCAAAACCATGCTTGCCCTGGTAAACGGTTACACCACGGCCAAGTTGCTTCGTAATCATTTGTCTTATTTCTTCGGACTTATGAGAGATAATAGTTACCCCGGTATATTCCTCAATACCCTCAATAATAAAGTCAACCATTTTAGAAGCAGACAGGTAAGTAAGAACGGAATATAAAGCAGTTTCAAAAGAAATCAGGTAAGCAACAACAGAAAAAATGAGAATATTAAAAATGAGGATGATGTCGCCAATGGTAAGCCGGAACTTTTTGCTTAGAAAAATTGCCAGTACTTCTGTTCCGTCAATGACAGCGCCTCCTCTTACCGCAAAGCCAATACCTGCCCCCAGAAAGAAGCCGCCGAAAACAGCCACCAGCAATTTATCATGGGTAATATCAGGGTAAGGGACTATAGCTGTACACAATGCGAGCCCTGCAATAGCTAAAGCAGTTTTTATAGCAAACTCCCTGCTTATTACTTTATACCCTAAAAATATAAAGGGGATATTGAGTACAATTAATAAAACAGGAAGTGTGAATGAAGTTAACTCTGCAATTAATAATGCGATACCGGTTGCGCCGCCATCAATAAACTTGTTGGGCAACAAAAAACTTTTTAATCCAAAGCCTGCAGACAATATTCCGCAGATAATTAAAAAGCTGTCGATAAAGAATCTTCTGATACTTAATTTAAGTTGATACGCCTGCTTTGCCGTTCCATATTTTGAGTATGAAGGAGCATTAATTGCATCCTTGCTTTTTTTTCTTTGAAAGAAGTTTTGAACAACTATTTGTGTAAAGAAGTTACTCATTATTGGTATTTTAGATTAACGAGATAGATTTATTATACAAACCTTCTACTTCTTTTAACGCCTGTGCTATCCAGGCAGCAGTCGTTCCACGTAATTTTTTCTTTTTCAATTATT
>Ga0163154_10010299_pt1 | contig 10440 bp, 9 predicted proteins | sample OliLakLV19MP9P1_FD_148649 | JGI IMG/M metagenome (GOLD analysis project Ga0163154, IMG submission 148649) | Freshwater microbial mat bacterial communities from Lake Vanda, McMurdo Dry Valleys, Antarctica - Oligotrophic Lake LV.19.MP9.P1 | ecosystem: Environmental > Aquatic > Freshwater > Lake >...
CAATGGACTTGGCTGGTAATCAAACCCGAGTAGCATATGATAATCACCAACTCTCTCATAATCATTCAGCTTGGTCGTTTGTGCGATGGTGCGACTTAGTAGGTGTGCAGAATAAATCTATCCAGAAAACAGCAAAATATCGTGGGGAAGTGAAGCTGCACCAGCCTAATCCGGATGTATACCGTGAAGAGTTAGAGGTTCTATCACGGAACTTCAGCACAAAATATCTTCTTGCGATCATGAACTCTTCGTTTGCTCGACAATGGCTTGCAACTAGGCGACGAAATAAACTTCGCATATACCCCGAGGATTGGAAGCCGTTTCCTATTGCTGTTATTCCACTATCAGAACAACAACCCCTCATCGATCTCGTTGATCACATTCTGAACGAATTCCAGACACACGGCCACCCTCTACCTAATCCAGCAATAGCACGCGTGGCTGCGTGGGAGCAGGAGATTGATACGCAGGTGTATGCAATCTATGGCATCGAACCAAATGCTGTGGGATCTATTGCCGCAGCTGCACCAACTGATCTGGGCGAAACCGACGACGGCGATGATGGGGATGGCGAGGCGTAGGTATTTGCGCTATCATGCAGCAGATAATACTGATGTATGATCTTCAGATGCGAAGGGAGATAGCGTATGACTGCACCACTGACCACTATTCGCCCGCTGTTGGTAGATGAATATTTAGATATTGTCGCTGACGATGATATACGGGTCAAAGGCCATCGGATCGGCTTGGAGCACATTATCCAGCGCTACCACGAAGGCTATAGCCCTGAACAAATTGGGTTGGATTTCCCTGGCCTGGAATTGAAGGCCATCTATGTCATTATCAGCTACTACCTACAGAATCAGGGCGATGTTGATGCATACATCGCACGACTTGACGCCAAGTTTGCAACGGATTACCAATCGTGGGCTGCTGAACCTCGCTCGCCTGCATCGTTGCGCGTGCAAGAACTGCGTGCCCAACGCGAACGTACATACCAACTATGAAGTTGCGTTACCTCATCGATGAAAACCTTTCGCCACGGCTCAAGAGTGCCATCCAACGACTCGAACCATTCGTTGATGTGCTGCGTGTCGGCGATCAAGGCGCTCCGTCGTTTGGAACACTCGACCCTGACGTGTTGGTCTACCTTACTGCAACCCAGCGACTGCTTGTTACTGACAATCGTAAAAGTATGCCAAAGCACCTTGCGGATCACGCGGTTGCCGGGTTCCAGCATAGCGAAGCCGAAGAGTGGATAGACCGCACGGAATGGCTTAGATTCTAAAGCAGCAAAACTATGCCTCCATTCATCCCACCTGACTTCATTGACAACAATCAGCACAAGCTCAGCAGTGTCCTAAGCCAACTCATTACTGAGATGGCGCAGACTGAGGCTGCGATTGCCAGCGGCTATTTCGAGCCAAATGTTTGGAAGCTCGTTGGCCCAGCATTACAGCGCCTACAGCGCTTCCGGCTCTTGCTTGGCCGTCAGCCCGAGATCGTGCTGCCACAGAATGATCTTGTTGATCTGCGCCGCTACTACCAGCAAAAGCTCCAGGGCGATCTTGAGCATCTGCAATACAATGCAACCCACGCGCAGATTATTGAAGAACTCATTGCGTTCTTATGCCGCGAAAGTGTACAAGTTCGCCTGTTCAATCGCACCTTTCTGCATGCCAAAGCATACATCTTTCCCCACTATGCTATTGTTGGCTCCTCGAACTTCACTCCTTCTGGCCTTAGCAATAATGCCGAACTCGACCTCGTTAACAGCATGCAAGCAGTTGCCCGGGACTTGTTGCACAACTGGTTCGAGCCAAAATGGGTTCAGAGTATCGATTATAAGCCTGATCTTATTGCTACACTCGAAGCATCAAAATTCGGCAATCGGCCCTGGACACCGTATGACGTGTTCATGAAGACGTTATACGAATACTTTCGTGGGCGACTGACGCCAGAGGACGAGGGCACAAGTGGATTGGAGCTTGCCGAATTCCAACGCGAAGGCTTGCACGAGGCAATTCGATTGCTTGATCGTTACGACGGTGTATTGGTTGCCGATGCTGTTGGTCTAGGAAAGACTTTTATTGGTCTGGGGCTGCTTGAACACTACCTCATTGGTCAACGTCGGCGTGGCAATATTCCCCGTGGGTTGATAATATGCCCAGCACAACTACGTACAACAGTGTGGGAACCAAAGCTGCGCGACTATCAGATTGCTGCGACAGTGCTTTCGATGGAAGAAATTGGGCGTCAGGATTTCCCTTGGAAAGAGTATCGTAACGTCGATTTCGTTTTGATTGATGAAAGCCATAACTTCCGGAACTCAGCCACGACACGCTATCGAAACCTCTTCAGATTGCTCGCGGCTGGCAAGCGTCACAAGCGTGTAGCGCTCCTTACCGCGACACCAATTAACAACACAATCTGGGATTTGTACCACCAGATCATGCTGCTAACACGCGGGCAGGAAGATTACTACCGAGATATCGGTATTGGCAATCTCCGCAGCTTCTTTGCCCGTGTTGATAAGGGCAATAGTGAACTATTCGATCTTCTTGAGGCGACAACCGTTCGTCGCAGTCGCCGCGATGTGCAGCGTCGCCAGCAAGCAGGCGAGCGTGTGCTCATCAATGGTCTGGAAGTGCGCTTTCCAGAGCGAATCCTTGGAACAATAACCTATGATCTTGACGGCACATATGCTGGCTTTTACTCTTCGATAGCGCATGACATCGAGCGCCTGACACTCGTTTCCTATAACATTGAACAATTCAAACGAAGCAATCAGGAGCAAACCACGATTGATCGCAACTCTGCGATTATTGGTATTTTAAAGACACTATTCTTGAAGCGTTTAGAAAGTAGCATCGCCTCATTCGAATCAACACTACGACGCCAGCAACAGTTCCAGCGGATGTTCTATGAGACACTCATAAAGCGCGGTAGGCTCTTAGATAGTGCCACATATCGGCGCATCTCTGCACTGCTTGGTAGCAGCGAAGATGGCGATATAGGTGATGAAGGTATAAATAACTCGCTTGCCACACTGCTTGGTAGCCTGCCTACCGCTCGTGCTCAAGATTACGATGTCGCAGAACTTGAACGCAAGCTTGAAGCTGATCTAACCATCTTTAATGGGATGATTGAGCGTATCGAGATCATCCGCCACCGCGCACAGTCTGGCGCAGTACACGATGATAAGCTCGAACAATTAAAGCGTGCTCTACAAACGGCTCCATTGCTCGGCAAGAAGCTGCTGATCTTCAGCTACTATGAAGAAACAGCCCGTTATCTGCATGACCAGTTGTGCCAAGATCAGGCATGGCTCGGGACAGTCGGTAATCCGTCTATCGCGCTTCTCACGGGAAGGCACGATGCTGCCCAACGTAAAGCCGTTATTCAGCGCTTCGCGCCACAAGCAAACAATGCTATCGGCATCAACAACACTATCGATATCCTCATCTCAACTGATGTGCTTTCGGAAGGCCAAAACCTTCAAGATGCAGGGGCGCTAATCAACTACGATTTGCACTGGAACCCTGTTCGCATGATCCAGCGTGCTGGTCGCATTGACCGGATTGGCTCACCACATCCCATACTGCGTATCTATAATTGCTTCCCAGAAGACGAACTTGAACAACTGCTTGGCTTAGTAGGGCGTCTTCAGTCGCGTATTGCAGCGATTGGGCGTAATCTTGGCAACGATGCCTCTATTCTCGGCGAAGTTGTGAACGAGAAGAGCCTTGATGACTTGCGACGGCTGCGGATGCGTGACCAAACGATTCTAGCTAAACTCGAAGACGAAGAAGAGGCATTGTTCAGTGGCGATGACATGCGCTTGCCATTGATTGCGTATATTCAACAAATTGGCGAAAGCGTTATCAGTGAGATACCAATGGGTATTCATAGCGGGCGCGGCAACCAACAGCTAGATGGCATCTTCTTTGCTTTCCGCTCGCATGACCGGTATTTCTGGCGTTTCTATGAAACCATGGACGGTGCACTGAAGACACCAGCGATAAGTGATCGACGCCAACTCTTTCAGATGCTTGCTTGCCCGCCATCTGAACCACGTATGGTGCCACACCATACAATTTGGACATATTTAGAACAGGCTACGCGCCATGTACTCACCGATATCCAGCGGCAACAGGGCACACAACGCCTACGCCCGCCAATGGCTGGCACAAATCTGAAACTTTACCACGCACTCGCAGTAGATAATGGCCGCCTTATCAATACAAAAGGGCGTGCCATTGGTGATAACCCCGAGCGGCAACAGTTAATCCAACAACTGATGGCGATGTTGCAATCGACTCCACTCCGACCCTTTGAGCGTGATTCTGAATTGCGACGGTTGCAGCAAACCTACCAGGAAACGAACGATCTTGACACGCTCATCGCCGATCTTGATACGTTTGCTGTTGAACACGAACTCTATTCAGATGTCGCCACCGAGCGGCCATCAACATTTGCAGGTATTACGGCAGAAGATGTTGAGTTGGTTTGCTATGAAATTTTCTCTCGCTCATAGTTCGGAGTAATAGTATGCCTGTATTTGCTTATGTGAGTTCCGATTCAGCTGGACGACCATGGCCACCAGATAATAGCCATGAAACGCTATCTGCAATTGAGCTTATTAAAAGCCTTTGGGTTGCATTCAACCATGAAGCGGCAATATACTGTGTTGTTAGCAATCTACATCACCCAAATGCCGATTTGGTCATTCTCACAGAAACTGGCATTGGTGTGGTCGAACTGAAACACTATGCAGGACGAATCCGTGAAGGTGCACCAGATACTTGGTTTGCAGGGGCTGTTCCGATCAAAGCTGGGCGATATACAAACCCACATCTTCAAGTGCAAGCATATGGCACTGAAATTCGGCGGCTTATTACTCCTCGCCTTACATCTTGGTGGCACTCTCCACCTGAGCAACGCTGGCAGGCTTATAAAATGCAGACGTCAGTATGCTTTACTAATCGTGATGCTGTGATTGATACTGCGAGCCGTGATCTAGAGCGCCGTGAACAACAGAACCGCCACAGTTGGGAGGAGTTTCTGTTCTTAACACCGGCCCTCTTTCCGGCTTGGGTTGCAGCACTCAAGTTTGGTGTTGACCAGGGATATACTCATAGATTCGAGCCATACCGCTTAACCCCCTCACAAGTTGTGGAGGTTGCAACTACTGTGTTGGGCGGCACACCTTGGACACAAATCAGCAAGGTCATGCCCACTGGTCACCCATATGCGTATTTGACTATGATCGAAAGCGGGCTACCAGTTCAGACATATAATCTCATCAACGAAGAACATCTCGTAGGTCGTGAAGCAGAAGATCTACGTGTTCCTGCCCGTTTTGAGCGTGTCAGCCGAAAGCATGCTCGCATTAGCCGTATCCTGAATGATGTCTATATTGAAGATGTGGGAAGCAGCAAAGGTACTTTCATCAATGGCACGCGAGTCTCAGGGCAACAGCTGCTCCTTCCCAATCAGCAAATCACGCTTGGTGGTATGGCTACTGAAGAGAAAGTATGCCTGCTTACCTTTTCACGTAGCCCAATTGCAGCAGCTGCAACCTATATGACGGACTCAATACCTGACTCTTCCTCGTGATTATTTATTTCCATCCTCCTCGATTCGACCCGCATAGAATCCTGTATGAGAATGACTCATGAACGATTCGATGCCCATCCTCCTCGATTCGACCCGCATAGAATCCTGCATGAGAATGACTCATGAACGATGCGATGCCCACTCTCCTCGATTCGATCCGCGTACAATCCTTCATGGAGGAGATTCATGCAGGATTCTATATTCATGTTGGTCGATTCGATCCGCATAGAATCCTGCATGAACTGACTCATGCAGAGGAGCAGCGCAGCCAAACTACCGGTTGAGCGTGCAATCATCAATGATCGATCTGCTGGAACAAACAATCACCCACATAATGGTAATAAAATGGTTAAGGGCATGCGGTATTGTATCAGCACATACGTCGACGCACTGTGCGCGACGTAGGATTGGCAAATATTGAAAGGAACATCCCAGACATGCCAACACCACTTGCACCCGACACACTTGACGCTGACCGCGCCGCGCTACTGGCTCTTCGAGACCTGACCGACTATACGGCGGTCAATCCGTTGTATGCGACGGAGTCGCTCATCAGCCTCGCGCAGGCGATGGATCGGGCCTTGCAGGCGACGCAGCGCGCCCGCAAGGCACTGGCCGCCGCCCGCGACGCGGAGATCGCTGCGACGCGCGAGTTCCACAATGCGATCATTGGTGCCAAGGCGGCCGTGATCGCGCAGTATGGCAACGATTCACCAGCGGTTCAGGCGATTGGACTGAAGAAGAAGTCGGAGCGGAAGCGACCGTCACGGCGCATCGCCCGTGGCACCGAGGCTTCGGTATAACATCGCGCAGAGGCGCGGTTACAGCAGCAACCGCGCCTCTGCATGAGGGCAGTGTTTCAGCAGTTGTTTCTGGTACACAAACAGGTACGGATGCCATAATCATACAGATAATGTAGAATAGTGTGTGCCTATGCCAAAAGAACTATAGCATTCCTATTTGAGTTATAAAAGCGCGTAGCGCAAAGCAGGGGTTTCGGGGCGCAGCCCCCGAGAAAATCTCCCTTCTTTTACAAATCCGCTAGGATTGCTATAGCTAGTTCTTGACAGCGGTAAGCAGCAGATTGGCGATGAGAGGCAGTTGAGCAATGGATCGAAAATATTGGTGTTGGGAACTCCAACAGCACGGCTATGGGCCAGATTGGCGCTTTTGTGCATCAATCCATCCAGTTGGCCCACTGTTATTTGAGCATCTCGCACAACAGTATATCCCACAGGAATTGTTTCATTATTCTGAAGATGATATGTATTGCGCTGATCATCAGCAGTTATGCCATCAGCATGTCTATATTGATGATCATAGCTTTCAGAAGCTTGAACACATGAAAGAAAAACAGGAAAATATCTGGATCTATCATCAGATCAGTATTCATCAGAATCTACTTATGATCGAACGTGGGTATGCTGGCTGGCAAGATCCCTATAATCAGGCTGAAACAATGTTATTGCTGGATCTGTTTGCTCGCCCAGAAATCGAACTCGAACAATGGCGCATTATTGCCTATGGGGATGGCTATGAGAGCAAGATTGTTCGTGTTGGCACGAGCCTGGCCGATCTACAATCCTACCTTGCGTGAAAGAGAACCAAGCAGCAAGAGCACGAGGAAACAAGCGAACAAGAGCGTATTGATGGCTGTTTGTTCGCTGGCTCTCTTGTTCTAGTATGTTCGTTTGTTCCTTGTTCTACTGCTCACCACACTGGCTGCATGTCCCAGATATCGGCGCAGATCAGCCGTGCATCATTGCCCCATGCGCCGATGGCCAGCCCCAGGCTGTTGGCTTGTTGGGGGTAGACACGGCTGGTAAGGCATTCGCCTTCAATAAATACTTCAATCACAGAGCGATCCACAAAAACTCGTACCTGTATCTGCCCATTTGATGCTGGTGACCAATCCATACCAAAGCTTTCACGGTGGCTGGTGGAAGCGAGGCTGGCAATTGATCGATCAATCTCCAGACGGCCACGCGCCCGATCAAACAGAATTAATGTCTGCTCGCTTCCATCTGGTGCTCGGCAGACAGCCAGAGCGACCTGGGTTGCCTTGCCAAGATCAATGGTCAGATCAACCTCGATCATATTGCCAGCCTTTGCCTCAAGATTAATCAGTGCATCAGATGGAAGCTCAATAGCGCAATATTGGCGGTGGCGTCGCCGCAGTTGTTCGAGTTCGGCAATTGGCTCGGCAAGCAAGCGGCCCTTGGAACCAAGGCGTAGTGTGCGTGGTAGTGACATAATGCCGGCCCAACCGGCAACAATTTGTGCATTGAGGGTTCGACCTTCCCACAGCCACCCGATCATGATCCGGCGACCCTGATCATCTCGAAATGAAAGCGGTGCATACAGATGTCCACCCGCATCAACATCGCCATCTGTGTGTGGCGTGAAGGTTCGCCCGTCGAAGCTGCCGATCAGGTAGATCGCCCGTCGTAGTGGGATCGACGAGACGATCAGCACATGCTGATCGCCAAGAGCGAAGAGATCTGGGCACTCCCATATCTCACCGGTTTCGGCTGAACGGCCATCGCAGATCGGCCCAAGATATTCCCATTGACGCAGATCGGCTGAACGATAGAGCAGTGCTGTGCCACCTCGAAAACGGATTCCACCACCAATCAGTTGATACCAATCGTCACCATCCCTCCAGACACAATGATCACGAAAGGTCAGCAAATCCAAATCCACTGGCGAGGCGCTGATCAGTGGGTTGTGCGGGTTCTTGTGCCAGGTCAACAGATCATCAGTGCTGATTGCCAAACAGGGAAGCTGGCGATCATTGCGATTGCCGCTATAGATCATGGTTGGAATACCAGCAGCATCAACGATCACACCAGACCAACAGCCATCGCTATCCGGGCTATCTGGTGTGGGTGATAGAGCAACCGGCAGATCCTGCCAGTGCAACAGATCGCGACTGACCGCATGGCCCCAGGAGATCGGCCCCCAGATTGGTTCTTCTGGATTGTATTGATAGAATAAATGATACTCGCCACGCCATTGAATCAGGCCATTTGGATCGCTCATCCAATTCGCGGGCGGCAGAAAGTGGTAGCCGGGCCGGTGCGGATCGGCCTGTAACCGCTCTCGTAACATTGTGTGCCTCTGTTTTCAAATCGTCGGTTCGCATACTATACCGCACAGATCTCGTTTTGTCTTGCAGTTTATCTACTAGACCGAACAAATCTATCGTCGACTCTTGTTCGCTTGTTCAGCAACAAGGAACAAAGGAACAAGGAGTGCATTGTTCAATGTTTTCTTGTTCTTTGTATAGAATGCTGGGCCTGTGGTGCTACAAAGTTACAGGGCCAACCCAAGGTCGTGATGGAGGGCACGGACAACGGTATCGACCTGGTGTTCTGGCAGGAGGAAGGAGATATGCGTCCCAGCGTGGGTGAGTGTCAGAATGGATGCATTAGCACGCCCAAGTGATGTGAGCATGCGTGCTGTTAGTGCATCATTGCCGGGTGTGGTAATCAGTGCCACCATGCCAACCGGCGAGATCAGGGTGATTTCAGGTGGCTGTACCTGAGCCTGGTCGCCGGTGTGGGCATTGATCAAGCATTCACGGGCGAATGCTGCATCGGCAGCGCGGACGGCCAGTGTCAGGCTGTGTTCACTGAGGCTCTGCGTGAATGAGAGAATATCGACACTTGATGCTGCCATCCGGCTGAGTGCTGGTCCCCAATCTGCATCATTGGAATGGCTAGAAACGCTGAGCAGGCTGAGGCCACGGGCCGAGATGATCGTTCGTGCTGGTTGTTCGGCTGGTTGTGGGCGCGCAACAACCCTGGTGCCTGTGCGCTCGGGGTGGTTGAGGTTGCGAATATGCAGCGGAATCCCACGCTGTTCAAGTGGTGCCAGGGTGTGTGGATGCAGAACCTCCGCGCCAAGCGCAGCAATTTCGGCGGCTTCACTGAATGAAATCTCTGGGAGCGTGCGAGCGCCAGCAACAATCTTTGGATCGGCCGTGAGAATGCCATCAACATCAGTCCATAGAAATACTTCTGTGGCTTCAAGGGCAGCACCAATCAGTGTTGCTGAATAATCGCCACCACCACGCCCCAATGTCGTCACCACACCATCGCGGGTTGCGCCAACATACCCAGTAATCACCGGCACAATCAAGGCTTTGAGGGAACTCTCCAGGCGAGCGCGGACGCGCAGGAATGTTTCGGGCAGCAATGGGCGTGCGTTGCCAAAGTGTGCATCGGTGACGATCAGTTCGGCCCCATCGACCATCTTGGAGGCGATGCCACTGCGCCGCAGCAATACCGCAACCAGGTGAGCCATGAAGCGTTCGCCCAACACGGCGACAGCATCAATGCCACGGGGTGAGAGTTCGCCAAGGGTCGTCACTGCTCGGGTGATTCGATCAAAGATCTTAAGTAGCTCGGCCCATTCACGATACAGTTCCTCACGTTCCCATTCATCGTTGATCAGCTTTTCGGCCAGGGCGCGATGGCGGCCCCATAATTCGCGTCGCGCATATTCGATTGGGCCATCACGATGTTCTGCTGCGGCGCGGGCGGCCTCGATCAGTGCATCGGTGATGCCAGCCAATGCACTACACACAACCACAACCGCATAGCCCTCATCGCGGCCATCCTTGACAACCCGTGCCAGATCGCGCAATCGTGCGGCCTCATTGATCGCTGCTGCGCCAAACTTCATGATCAGCATTGCACCCTCGACATTGCACTACTCCGTGGGTGGAGCAGGTGGCCGTGGATATAATCCAGCCTGCTGAACAACCTGTGGAATCGCTTTGGTCCAGCCAACTGACATGAGGTGAATGCCGCGCAC
>Ga0163154_10010301_pt1 | contig 10439 bp, 13 predicted proteins | sample OliLakLV19MP9P1_FD_148649 | JGI IMG/M metagenome (GOLD analysis project Ga0163154, IMG submission 148649) | Freshwater microbial mat bacterial communities from Lake Vanda, McMurdo Dry Valleys, Antarctica - Oligotrophic Lake LV.19.MP9.P1 | ecosystem: Environmental > Aquatic > Freshwater > Lake >...
GGCGGGGAGTGCCAAAAAGCCGGGTTCGCAAACGCTGTCACGCGGAATCGTGCCGACAGGAAGCGGTGCGCCAATTCCGATAACGCAGGTCGAGACGATTGCCCTCAAGCGGCTGTCGAGCGGCATCGGCGAATTTGATCGCGTCTTGGGCGGCGGAATCGTGCCGGGCGGCTTGATTCTTGTGGGCGGCGATCCCGGCATTGGCAAATCTACCCTGCTCACCCAATCCGCCGCACTCATTGCCGCACAGAATCCCGATAAAAGCGTTCTCTATATCTCCGGTGAAGAAAGCGCACAGCAGATCAAACTCCGCAGTGGACGCCTTTCCGCCGAGTCTCCGAATTTTCTGATCGGCGTCGAAACCGAGATCGGCATTATTCTGCACCATCTCGAAGCACTGCGCCCGTCTCTTGCTATCATTGACAGCATTCAAACCATGTCCGACTCGTCTTTGGAGAGTGCGGCGGGCAGTGTCACTCAAGTGCGAACCTGCGCGGCGCATTTGGCACGGTTTGCCAAAGGTTCGGGCGTGCCGATTGTTCTGATTGGTCATGTCACCAAAGAGGGAAGTATCGCCGGACCTCGCGTTTTGGAGCATATCGTAGACACCGTTCTGAGTTTCGAGGGCGACAGGCATCATGCGTACCGTCTGCTGCGGGCGGTCAAAAATCGCTTCGGTTCGACAGATGAACTGGGCATTTTCGAGATGCACGAGAATGGGCTTGTGGGTGTAGATAACCCGTCTGCCGTTTTGCTTGCCGAGCGGGATGCAAGCGGCAACGGGTCTGCGGTGGCGTCGTCTTTGGAAGGGTCGCGGGCGTTGCTGGTGGAGGTTCAGGCGTTGGTGTCGCGTTCCAATCTCGCCAGTCCGCGCCGCACCGTAACAGGAATGGATCACAACCGCGTCAGTATGATTCTCGCGGTTTTGGAGAAACGCGCCGGACTGAAAATCGCCGAGCAGGATGTTTTTGTCAATGTGGCGGGCGGCATCAAAGTCATCGAACCCGCCGCCGACCTCGCCACTGCGCTGGCAGTCGCCTCCAATTTCCGCGAACAACCCGTTGAGCCATTCACCATTTTGATTGGAGAAGTTGGGCTTGCGGGAGAGATTCGCGCTGTCTCACAAATTGAGAAACGTCTGCGGGAAGCGGCACGACAGGGCTTCAACAAGGCGGTTATCTCGAAGCACAATTCAGGGCGTCTGCCCAAAATCAACGGCTTGGCGATTGTCGGCGTAGCAAGCATTCATGACGCACTGCGTTCTGCCCTGCTGCCAGCGAAAGACTCTTGATCTGCATTATTCAGCAGCCTCGGCGGGAATTGCCGAAAGCGTGGTCAGGCGGCGCGAAGAATGAACCACTCTGATAATCTCGACTGTCTCCGGTTGGACGCAATAGTAAAGAACATAATTGCCGACAGGCAGACTGCGGCAATCGCTTTGGAATTCAGGACGAACACGCCCGATAGTGGGAAATTCCGCCAGTATATCAAATTTATTGCCGATGTCATCAATGACTTTGTCTGCGACGGCAATACTCTGCATACCATGATACACCCAAATTTCGTCGATGTCGGCTTGTGCGGAACGAGAGACAACAATCTCTTTCACGGAGTTTTGCTGCCTTGCAGTCGCAGCTTTCCTGCCGCTTTGACCTGCTCTGCCATCTCCTTGCCGGAGCGATAAGTGATCGATTCGCCGCGTGATAACTCTTGTGCGCCGACCTCAAGCAGCCGGCGCAGTGATTCGAATTCGGCTTGTTCCTGAGCCTCTTGTTCTTGGAGTAGACGCGCCCCTGCTTCAATCGCCTCTTGAATGGAGGCATATCTGCCGGAATCGACGCGAGCTTGAAAGACCTGATAGGTTTGGGGTTCAAGTGTAATTGTCATAATTTGGTTCTTTGCTCATCTCATACGTCGTCGTACATTGTACTGCTGGCATTTGTATATTATACCTCTGCGGGGGGCGGCACGAGAGGGCTTCAACAAATCAGTCATCTCGAAGCACAACTCAAGCCGCCTACCCAAGATTGACGGCTTCGCGACTATTCACGACGCACTGCATTCCGCCTTGCTTCCTGCAAAAAATGCCTGATGTCCTCCCAGTCTCCCCGACCGTTGCAGACGTATTGTCCGTTCCGTTGAACAGATATACCGACCTCCCCCGCAGGAGAGTAGTCGTACACCAGAATAGATATAGAAGCAAAGCGTAGTACTCCGTCAACGTCTCGTTTAGATAGGTTCATTTCGTGGTTGAAAACGGCTCTCAAGCCTCGAAATCTATGTAACTATTCTACCTTGACCGAGTAGTAGTATGTAATGAAACTCAAGATTGTTTTCGTAAACTCAAGAGTAGTTGATACGTAAAACCCGGCATACATCCCCAATCCAACAGTAGAGGAACCCACCATAGGTAACACAAACCTAAATTTGGTATTACGAACAAAGCAAAAGTTCCTGACAGACCACCGAGCAAGGGTATCCATGAAGAAGTTTCCTTTTTCCTAATCAGTCCATTCCAAAAAACCAAACCGTTAAGCAGTGTTATCCACAGAGAGACTGAAAATAAGGCTCCTCCAAGAACCCATTTAATCCAAAACATTTAGATTTCTCCCGATTGCCAAGGGGCATGAATGCGTTATCCCTATAACCCTCTCATTCTCATGCAGAAAATCTATAGCACACCCTTACGAAACTGGGAGTAAGAAGAATCATAGCCCTCTGCAAAGGGCTTCGCATTGTCAGAACGGGGATAAATCCCCGTTTCTCCTCCGAAGAACCATTCTAATTGAAGTCCTGCAGCTGAATACTCCAAAACTCCAAATCCACCGACGGATCATAACCGCTGAAAACATCCTCATAAGCAGGTTCATTGGCATTGAACTGCTGCGGGTCGTCACTGCGATAAATCCGGCTGACAGTTCGCAAATCCAGCGTCAGGAAACTCTGCACGCCCTCGCCAAAACTGAATGGGTTGCCTTGTCCCGCTGTCTCCCCGAACGCATCCACCAATTTCGGCAGATTGTCATCCGTTGCAGGAACCCGATCCGTCGCAAGAATATTGACCTGCAAAAACTGAATCTGCCGCGCTATCGCACTCGCCTCATCATCGGGCAGTCGCTGTCCGTTGCTGTCCCGTGGCAATTGTGACAAGTCTATCTCGAACCGCAACGTTCGAGAAGCCGGATTGCTCAAATCGCGGTTGATCTGGACATTCAGCGTGCCGCCCGTGAAGTCGTAAGTCTCCGCTTGCCCCGTTGTCCGCAGCACGTGATAGAGATTGGGAATGCCGTTCTGCTCGAAACTGCTGTAGCGCACAAAGTCCGTAAACCCCACCTGCCCGCCACCCGAACCCGTCGCGAACCCATTCCCATATGGCGCAATATAAACCCCAACTGGACCCGGCGCGTTGAGATTGCCCGCCACGCCCGTACTGGTGTCATAATTGATGAGGAAATAATAGAAAACTCGCGGATCAACGGGACCCTTGAATCGCATTTCGACGATGAGCCGCCGCCCCGACTGCGAATTCTGGTTTGGCGGCAGACGCGCACACCCCGCGTTCAGCCACAAAACTCCACATAACAACACACTCAACCACTTCATTATTCGCGACATGGCGCAGACTTCCCGTCTCTTGCAGTAGAATATAAGAGTGAACCACTCTGACCGCATTATAGCCGACTCACCACCGATTACGCAAACCCCGCAACGCTCTCGTCTGCGATTGCCGGGAATACGCCTCGCCATTCTCGCCGGAATCCTGCTCTGGCTCTCACACCCGCCGATAGGAGTCTTTCCGCTGGCATGGTTCGCCCTCATTCCGCTGTGCATCAGCATCTCACGGGCGCGAAATTTCCGCCAAGCCCTATGGCGCGGCTATCTGTTCGCATGGGCATTTTTGGGATTTACTTGGTATTGGATCGGTCTAACGATTGTGGCGTGGACAGGTTCGAGTATCGGCTGGGTCGCGTGGTTCCTGCTGACTCTCGTTCTCGCCGGATTTTATTCCCTCTGGGCAGGTTTCGCCTATCTGCTTTATCACCGCACTCAGGGCAAAATCCGTCTGATTGCCCTCGCCGCCTCATGGGTTGTTATGGAGTGGACGCGAACGCTTGGCTCGCTCTCCATGCCGTGGGCGCAGTTGAGTTATTCGCAATATCCCGCCGCCGCCCTTTTTCGCTTTGTAGACATCACCGGCGCGTATGGCGTCAGTTTCCTTATCGCTCTCGTTAATGCCGCCCTCGCCGAACGCATTATCAATCCAACCGACAAGGCAAACTCTCTCGCGTCACTGCGCTTCGCCGGAGCAATCGCCGCTGTTTTTTTCCTCATCGGCGTTCTGCATCCCATTCCAACCAAACACGTGCGAACCGTCGTCGTCGCCGCTATGCAGGGCAATTTCCCTCCCACGACAAAGCCGGAAGACATTCCCAACGTCATCGCGATTTTCCAAAACCTAACTCAGCAAGCATACGAACGCGCCGCCGTCAAGCCGGAACTCTACGTCTGGTCGGAGTCCGCCGCTCCCAACGACGCGGTCAACGATTTCGCCACGCGCCAACTGCTCCAATCCCTGAGCGATAATTACAACGCCGCCATTTTGACCGGAACCCGCAGCGTCGATCCCTCAAGCCGCGCCCAAACCAATACGTCCGCGCTCTTCGTCCCGAATACAGGGACGCCCCTGCGCTATGACAAAGTTCAGCTTGTTCCGTTTGGCGAATTCATTCCGTTTCGCTCGCTGTTTCCGCCCGCCGTTTCCCGCTCGTTCGGGTTTTTCGAGGAAGATGTCGTTTCCGGCAGGATAGGGGACACGCTCAAAGTCGGCGATATAACCCTCGGCGCGTTCATCTGCTATGAATCCATGTATCCCGTCTATGCGCGGCGAATGTCGGAGGCGGGCGCAAATCTCCTCGTCACGCAGAGCAACGACGCTTGGTTCCAGAGCCGCGCCGCCATGGAACAGCACCTTGCCGCCGTCGTTTTCCGCGCCGCCGAAAACCGCAAAGCCGTCGTTCGCTCAACAACAACCGGCATCACCGCATTCATCGCCGCAGACGGCAGACTCATCGCCCGACTTCCTGCTAACAAACCCGACGCACTCATCGCCAGCATTCCGCTCCGCGAAGGCGTCACAATTTATGCCCGCTACGGCGATTGGTTCGTCGTGGTCTGCGGAACTATCGCCCTGTTACCCTTCCTCAAACGAAAGCATACCGAACCCAATGAAACTGGAACGTCTCCAAATTCCGAGCGGCGATAACACACTTTCCGCCCTCCACTATAAACCCGATACAACCTCGCGCTCCGTCCATCTCATCCATACGCACGGCTTCACAGCAGGGAAATACAGCATGGACAGCCTCGCTTCGTATCTCGCCGGAAAGGGTTTTGAGGGACTTACCTTCGATATGATCGGACATAAGAGCGGCGCAAGCACAGGGAAATTGGAGCGTATTATCCAAGCCCCCGAATGCCTCCGCGATGTTCTGCGCTTCTCAGAAAATAGACTCGACTGGACAAATATCGTCCTTGTAGGTCATTCGCTCGGCGCAGCATCGTCTCTGCAAGTCGCCGCTTGGGAGCAAGAATCAGGAGCAAAATCACTCTCCGGCGTTATCGCGCTGTGCATGGGTGACGAACCGGCACGCGGCTTCGAAACGCCCGTTGGCAAGGCAATGCTATCTCAACGCGAAGCCTATATTGACGGCGCACCCGCCCTCCGACTCCTTCTTGAACTCTCCGACCTCGTCCATTCTCTCCCCAAACTCGAACCGTTCCCAACCCTCTTCGTCGCCGCCAAACAAGACGTTCTTGTCACTCCGAACCGAGTCAAAGCCTTCGCTGACCGAATTGCCCCGCACGCCGACCTTGCCGAGATCGAATCCTCGCACCTCGAAGCCCCCGACAAAGCCCGCACCACGCTCTTACGCTGGCTGGAAAAGAACCACGGAGGACACGGAGAAAAACAAACAACGATCCACGAAACACACGAAAGAACACGAAAATAATCCAGTATTTTGATTTTGCTCTTGAATTGCCTCCGTGTTCTCTGTGTCTCCGTGGTTCTCTCTTAGAGTGTGTTGAAAAAGTGTTCGGATGTGGAAAAGCATAATGGCTCCAAGAATTCAGACACGCAATCGGACAAAAATACGTTAGACTCAAAGAGCCATGAGAAAACAACACACGTCCGCTTTCAAAGCCAAGATCGTCCAAGAGGCGATCAAGGAAGAAAAAACGATTGCCCAAATTGCTTCCGAAAACGGCCTCCATCCCAATCAGATCAGCCAGTGGAAATCGCTGGCACTGGCAGGACTGCCGACCCTCTTTGAGCGGCAAAGTAAGGCACTCACCGATCAAGTCGCTCATGAAGCACAGACCGAAGAACTCTATGCCCAAATCGGCAAACTCACCACGCAGGTCGCGTGGTTGAAAAAAAAATCTGGTCTCAACCCACAGTAGAGGCGAGCGTCTGGCATTGGTGGAGCGGGGCGAAGCGGACTTTTCCCTCAAGGAACAAGCCGATTTGCTCTCGCTCTCGCGGAGCAGTCTGTATTATACGCCGCGCTCTCCGTCGCCGCAGGAAGTCGAAGTCAAGCACCGGATTGATACGATTTACACGGAGTGTCCGTTTTATGGGTCACGCCGGATTGCCGTGACCCTGCGAAACGAAGGCAGGAACATCGGACGCAATACCGTGCGGGCTTATATGCAGGAGATGGGCATCGAAGCGGTGTATCCCAAGCCCAATCTCTCGGCTCCCAATCTCGAAAACCGGATTTATCCGTATTTGCTGCGCGGAGTGAAGGCGGCTCTCCCCAATCACATTTGGGGCATTGACATCACCTATATCCGACTGGCACAAGGCTGGATGTATTTGGTCGCCATTCTGGACTGGTATTCCCGCTACATTGTGAGTTGGGAACTCGACCAAACTTTGGAGATGCCGTTCGTGCTGTCCTGTGTGGACAACGCGCTGGCAGGGGCTGCGCCTGCCCTTTTCAATAGCGACCAAGGCAGCCACTTCACCAGTCCGCAGTATACGAAGCGGCTTTTGGTCAAAGACGTTGCTATCAGTATGGATGGGCGTGGACGCGCCCTCGACAATATCTTTACGGAACGGCTGTGGCGCACGGTCAAATATGAGGAAGTTTATCTTCATGAATACCAGACGCCTAAAGAAGCCCGACGGGAATTGACCCGTTATCTGACCTTCTATAATGAGAAGCGACCTCACCAGTCGCTGGCGTATCGCACTCCTGCTGCCGTCTATTTTGGCGCGGCGGAACACCCATCCCAAAAGGAAAGGAACCTAACTTAAAAAAAGTCCTTTTCGTGTCTTGACAAATGGAGCCACTATAATGCCCTCACTGTCGCAGTGTAGAATTATGGGCTTGACACAGCATCGAGCATACATTATAATCGTTATAGTCAAGAATGCGATATGATCGGATGCGCCTCATGAGTGAGTTGTAGGCTTGGCTTCATATATTTGAGAGTAGCCATGCCATATACAAATAAGCAAAATCTGCCAGTGCATTTTTATAAGTACCGCTCTCTGCAAGGTGGTAATTGTTCGTCAAAAGATTCAAATTGTGTGTTGAGAGGTTTCCATTCACCTCGTTATTGGACAATGCGAACAATTGTTGAGCATGAAATGTATTTTGCGCCACCAAGTAGACTAAACGACCCGTTCGATGCGAGGGCATACTATACTGCTGAGGCTGATATTGAGCAGATAGACAGATTCCTGAAGCAATGGATAGGGAAAATGATGCCCGATGCATCTCTTCAAGAGAAAAGGAGAACTTATGACGATTACTTGATAGGTCTTGCTTCGATGTCGAACGAGGAACACGAAGAAAGAATGAACCAGATTGCACTAGAGGCAATGGATCAGGTTCTTGGCGTTTACTGTATGACTGAGAAGAATGACAATCTGCTCATGTGGACTCACTACGCCGACAATCATAGCGGTATTTGCCTACAATTTGATTCGGAAGAAAGACCTTTTAAAAGATATCCTCAAAAAGTGATTTATAGCAAAGAATTGCCTCAATCTCAGTTCTTCGATATAAAGGATGAAGAAAGAACGGTATTCTACACAAAGTCTATCGATTGGGCTTACGAAGAAGAGTGGCGACTTGGACGAGAACATTTGAGTCCAGGAGTCGAGCAGTTTTCTCAGAAAGCACTCACTGGTGTGATATTTGGTTTAAGGATCAACGACGAGGACGAAGCAGAAGTGAGGAAATGGGTGAAACAAAGCAAGACGAAAGCCAAACTTTATCGCGCTGTAAGAAAAAAGAAAGAATATGGTTTAGATATCGTCGAGATTAAGTAGTAGACTGGGTCGATAAGCAGATTATGAAATCAAACAACGAACGAGATTGGGCAACGCTTCATTTTCGAGCGGCAAGCGGTGAGATTTTGACAGAAGATGAAGCCACATATTATCGCGAAGGATTGGAGCAACGGCACAAAGAAGAAAGACTCTCTTTCGATATGGAAGCGTTGCGGCAAGTTCGCAACAATATCCTTGTATTGGAAGCCGAACGCGCCCAGTTGGAAAAAGAGCGACTCCTCTTGCAAACCAAAATCGCGCATCTCGAACCCAATCTCAGCAATTTGTGAGGAAAAAATCATGTATCAGACAGTCGAAGCCACGTTTGACGGAACCGTTCTACTTCCCGATGAACCGATCACGCTGGAAGCCAATACACGGGTGCGCGTTACAATTGAGACGTTGTCCGTTGAGGGAAAAACACCGCGTTCGTTTCTTCGTACCGCTCGCTCCCTGAAATTGGAAGGACCGCCGGACTGGTCAGCCAATCTGGACCATTCTCTATAGAGACGTGGCGACAGGTTAGAGTATACTATCACCATGAAAATCTACATGGATACCTGCAGTCTGCAACGCCCTTTAGATGATAAATTGCAACCGCGTATCGCATTGGAAGCCGAAGCAGTTTTGGCAGTGCTGGCTCTGTTCGATACGGGAGCGTTGACGCTGGTCTCCTCAGATGTTCTGAATTATGAAGTGAATCGCAATCCGCACCCGCAACGTCATGCGTTCGTCTCTGAGATTTTGGCGCGAACAACAGAGGCGATTCTTTTGTCTGATACGATTGAAGAGCGTGCCATTGAATTTCAGCGGCGCGGATTCAAGACGTATGACGCACTTCACCTCGCTTCAGCAGAATCGGAAACTGTGGACTATTTTTGCACCTGTGATGACCGCTTTCTGAGACGAGCCAAAGCACAAACTGACATCACACTCAAAATTGTATCCCCTCTCGAACTGATACAGGAGATTATCCCATGACAACTGCACCCGCACCGCTTGCCGAGATTACCCAATCTGCCATTCGTTTGCTGTGTCGTGAGTATGGACTTGTCAACACCGCTCGCTTTCTGAATCAATTCTCTCATGGTTATGGTAACTACACAGAAGAGCGTGATGAGATACTCGGAGATCAAACGGTGGAAGATGTAATCGTTGAGATCAAACGGCTTCGCAAATAAAGGGGAAAAGCGTCTCACAAACCGTGAGACGCCTTGATTTTTTCGCTCGAAGTTTGTATACTTATTGTACTATGAACGACACCGAAACCCCCACGCCAAGCAAACCGATTTCCGAACTACCGCCCGACTATCCCGGCGCGACTCCGCTTCTCAAACAGTACTTTTCGACCCGCTTGGAGCATCCGGGCATTCTGCTGCTGATGCGCGTCGGGGACTTCTTCGAGGCTTATGGCGACGATGCCGTTACTCTCGCAACGGAACTCCATATCACTCTCACCGGACGCGCTGACGGTGAAATGCGGGTGGCAATGGCAGGAGTGCCGCACCATGCCCTTGAACGCTATGTCGCTCGCCTTATCAAGCGCGGGCGGCGCGTGGCGATTATGGATCAGATCGAAGACGCCAAGTTCGCTAAAGGTCTCGTCAAGCGCAAAGTCACCCGCGTGATGACGCCCGGAACCCTCCTCGAAGATAATCTCCTTGACGCCAAAAGCAACAACTATCTTGTCGCGGCAATTGTCGGCGATCCGGTTGCCGGTGTCGGCGTCGTGGACATTTCGACAGGCGAATTTCTCACCACCGAAATCTGCGGTGACACCCGGCGCGAACGCCTCCTCGATGAAATCATGCGTCTCGAACCGGCTGAAATTCTTGTCTCCGATGACTGCGACCCCGAATGGATCGAAGCGATTCGGGCGTCCTGTTCAGGAGCCGTCACTCCTTTCACGCCGCGTGACAATGTGCGCCCCAAACCGAGTCGCGATCTTCTGCTCGGTCACTTTCAGACTCAATCCTTACGCGGTTATGGATGCGAGGACTATACATCAGGCTTGGATGCGTGCGCCCTTGTTTTGCGCTATCTACAGGAAACGCAGGGCAACGCACTTCAGCATATTCGCGCCCTCAGCACCTAC
>Ga0163154_10010302_pt1 | contig 10438 bp, 11 predicted proteins | sample OliLakLV19MP9P1_FD_148649 | JGI IMG/M metagenome (GOLD analysis project Ga0163154, IMG submission 148649) | Freshwater microbial mat bacterial communities from Lake Vanda, McMurdo Dry Valleys, Antarctica - Oligotrophic Lake LV.19.MP9.P1 | ecosystem: Environmental > Aquatic > Freshwater > Lake >...
TGGAAATGGATGTCGGCTCGCTGGGACGGGGTCCCGTCAGCTCTGGCCTCTGGCGCGGTCACCGTGACCACAGGCGCGACCACTACAAGCCTTCCCGTGGCCCAATCCCTGCCCACCGGCAGCGGCACGGACTGCACTGGGGCCTTTCTCTATCGTCCGTCAACTGGGGAATCCCGGCGAATCGCCAGCAATACCGCGTCGATCATCACCACCGCCGCGTTCAGCACGGCAGGCAGCAATGGCGAAGAGTTTTGGATCGGCCCTATTGACGCCCAGGTCATTGAGCGATGGCTGCCGGCCAGCGATGATTGGGATGAAAGCCGCCCGTCCTATGCCGTGGTATCGCACGTTGCCGATGCCGGCGTCATCTACTCCATGTCCTTGTACCTGGACTTCTCGGCCAGTGCGGTCGGGGTCGGCACCTTGTCCTTGAGTGGGGCGAACCCACGCGGCGTCACCCCGGTATCGTCAAACAACAGCCTGACCCTAGATGGCCAATTCCCGTCCTTGGCCGTCCCTTCGCCGTCCGACTGGAACGACTGCATCCGCTGGGGCATCGTGCAGCGCAAGCCTGCCGGGACGATGAAGCTCCTGGACGTGGTCTGGCAGATGCCGCCACGGGACAAACCTCGTGTGGACAGCCAGGAATGAGAGCGAGCAATTCCCAGTTCGACGAAGTCGGCTTTTCGGAACTGATCCGTGCCGTGGAAGATTTGTTCCTACGGCAATTGGGCGGGTCTAATGATCTGAATAAGTCGGGGGACGCTTATAATCAGACGACGGAACAGGGGGTAGCCACGGAGTCGGCGGGGGCATTCACCGGGGCTGCCGCAGGCGGCGACCTACGAGGCACATACCCAGACCCATATGTCAAGCAGATGACGGGGTTCGACTATCTCGGGGTCAACATGGGGAGCGTGTTGTTAACTCACCAGGGGGCATCGGGCGTCAGCCAAGTTTCTAACGTCCAGGCGAGAACGAAAAGCAGCGCGCTATCGCTTGCAGAATTTGAGCCGTTTTCGTCGCTGGAAACAACCTACGGCGCGACATCTGACGCCTCCACGACAAAGGCGTTTTTTGGGCTAACGAAGCCTCTCGACGCGTTCGACTTCCTTCGCCCAGTTTCTTTTCTGTTCGGGGCCTCTGTAAACCATTACGGGCTCTCAGTCCAGAGACCCGCCGGTGGGTCCACCGTGGCCGTTGGCCTCTACGGTGGGGATATCGAGATTCGCGGGAAAAACTTCAATGCACCGATGGTGGGGGACGTTACTCTTACTACAAGCGCCTTCGGGAAGACCGCGATATTTGGGTACGCAGGGGCGAACGCGGCCACGATTACCGCGAGCAACAACGGGTTCTCGTTCTATTCCAACGGGCACATGGACTTCAACACCAGCATTACCACTGGGCGCGTGCGCATCTACTCTCCGCTTCTGTTTTCGCCGCAATTAGCCTCTGACATGTATGGGGACTATAAAAACATAAGTGCCGTATTGACGTTGACGGCAACTACTGTGAATGCAGATCAAGTGGCGTCGAACAGAGTCACTGCCAACGGCGACTTCTACGCAGGCGCTGATGTAGGGCTAACGGGGACCATTGACTATAAGAATCACTCGTCTGCCAACCGAACCATAACCGTCACAAAAGGCATCATTACGGCATGGACTTCGTAACGGCATTGCCGGGGCCACTTGGCGACGGGTGCTATGTGCTCGCCGCACATCGGCCCGATGTCGTGTCTTGGGCGCACCCACTGGCCCCTGACATTTGCAAGCGTATCGGCGTCCCCTTGGTTGGCCGCCACTCGGCCCCACGCTGGGACGCATACCGGCTTCAAGTTCCGCCTATTGCCAGCATCCCCTATGTGGGAGGGCCGGTCATCGGCTTCCCTAACGCCAGCGTCCCCGGCAAGGAATGGCCGCACTGGACTGCGCTGGGGATCCCGCTGGTAGGGTCTTGGCATCCCGATCTGGTGGGGGCTATCGCCAACGCCGGGCTTGTGATCGCCAATCATAGCGGGCCGGCGCATCTGGCATGCCTCCTGGGAAAGCCGTGCATCACTATCGCCAACGAAACGCATTGGCCATGGAACCCACTGGGCGCGCATATGATTGGCGGCGAGACATGGCCGTCCCTGGCAGACGTACAGGCCCTGATCGCTGATTGTATCAACCGCAAAAAAGCATAGGATTCCCCCATGGCCAAATCACGCAAGCCCATTGATCCCGTCGCGGACCTCCAGGCCCGGTACGATTCGGCCCGGGTCGCCAGCAGCCAGGCGATGCAGCGCAACAACTCTGGCTATGGCGGCAACGGCCAAGATGCCAGCATGGCGGCGATGAATAACCTTAACAACCTCTCGACGCAGCTTGCCCAGGCCAAGCAGCAGGCAGCGCAGGCCGCCAGCGCAGCCAAGTCCCAGGCCGCCGCCCAGGCCGCCGCCCAGCGGGCACAGGCCAACCGGGACGAGCTATTCACCTCGTCCCGTGCCCGTGAGCAGCAGTTGCGGCAGGACCCGGTGGACATGGCCATTCAGCAGGAACTGGCGGCCCGTCAAGGCCCGTACACCCCGGATACCGTGTCCCGCTTCCGTAGCGACCCCGACATCGCCGCGGCCCTGGCGCAGCTCCGGACCGGCGCGTCCGGCCAGGGCGGTCCCTTCGATGCGACCACCCGCAACTCCATGTTCTCCCAAGCGTCGGACAACGCCGCAGCAGCGGAAGCCGGGGCCAATGACCGGATCACCCAGCAATGGCTTTCCCGTGGCGGCAACATGAACGACCCGGCCCTGCAAGCGGCCCTGTCGCGGAACCAGGCCGACCGCTCAGCGTCGAACCAGGCATCGCGCATGGGCATCGATCTGACCGCTGGCCGCGCCAACTATGATGCGCAGCAGTCGTCCATCAATCGCCTCGCCCAATTGGCGCAGAGCCAGAATGCCACCGAAGGCGACATGCTGGCGCAGAACTTCGCGGGCCGTGGGCAAGCGCTTGGCCAGGGCGCCGCCTTGAACGCCAGCCGCAACAACGCCATCACCGACGCCAGCCGCAATACGGGCAACCTCCTGGCTGCCGAGCAGTTCACCGACCGCGCCGCTGGGCCTGTGACCGGGGCCGTCCGCGCGCCGCTCGCGTCATCGTCCATGACCACTGCGATTCCCGGTGCCCCACGCCCTGCGCCTACTGCGTTCTCGTCCGCGCCGCCGATCCAGACCGCAGGGCGAGGGTCTGACTACAGCCTCAAGCCGAACAACCCTGCCCCGGTCGGCACTGCCCCATTGCGCGGGTCGCAGAACGGCGTCCCGGTTGTGCGCCCGACAAATCGCCCGACAAATCGCCCCAACCTGACCCTCCCCTCCTTCGACCAATACAAGGCCGGTAGTCAGCCGCCAAACACCTATCGCCGCACCCAGGAATAACCCATGCCCGAAACCCGCTATTCCGCTCTCAATACTGGTGGGTCCCGCGTGGACAACGCAGACGACACTGACCGGCGCATTGCTCAGGACTACATGTTCAGGGCAGCCCTCACCGGGCAGGATGCCGCCCTTCGTGCTCGCGCCCTGGACCTGCAACAGCGTGGCCAGGACTCTAATGAGCGCATGTTTAATGTGGGCGAGGCTGGGCAGAACACTCGCCAGGAGTCGGCGCTGCGGAGCGCTGTTACCTTGGGCGGCACTTTCGGGGAAAAGGCTGAGCTGGAGCGGGACATCAATACAGGCAGGAATCAGAACAACCTCGACCTCGCTGCCGAGGCGAATAAGGTTGGGATGGGCCAGCTAGCGGATTCGCGCCGCGCCTATGATGACACCCGCAATGACCGCATCAACAGCCCTGAATACATCATCGGGCAACGGGTGGCGGGCGCGTTCAAGGGCGGCGGGGCAGGCGGCATGCCGGGGGCTGCTGGCGGCATGGATGACAAGCTGATCAGTGGGTACATTCGCAAAACGTTTGGCCAAGACCCTGACGAAGCGCGCAAGAACCAGCGCGAAGACATGCTATTTAACCATCTGCTTACGTCGGCCGGTGGCGGGCGCTCTGAGGCCATCGCACAGATTGAAAAGATGCTGCCCGGCATGGGGGCGGGCTTCTCCGCCAACCCACTCGGCAAGCTCCAAAAGGAGAACGATACCTACGCCGCGGTTATGGAATCGCCGCGCATCAAGAATGAGATGGATGCCATCGTCGAGATTGCCAAGGGGCGTACCGCCACCGCGCCGGAAGCCGTCAAGGCCCGCATCGAATCCCTCGCGCAATCCTTGGTCGCGATGGGTATCCCCGCCGATTCAGTGCGGCAGGCTATCTCGGATCGCGTTGGCGCCGAAGTCCCAGCATCCGGCTGGTTCGATAACATCCTCCGAGCGGCCAAGGTCGGCGTCAACCTTATCACGCCTGGCGCCTCTGGCCTGACTGGCTCCGTCAGCGGGATGGCTGCACCGTTCCAGCAAGACCAGATCCGCACCGCTGCCGGCGTCCGCTAACCCATGGCCGGACTAGGCCCACAGCGCGGAGCCTTTGAGTCTGCCCTGCATTGGCTAGGGCGGCCGGGCTTTGCCGTGCGCGACATACTTACCGGCAACCTAGAAGGGGCGGCGCGTCAGGGCGCGGACTTTATCGGGGACGCTGTCGACTCCGTCCTGCCGGGCGACTGGGTCCCCGAGTTCTCCCGCGAGCAGGACAACGCAGAGTTCAGCGACGTATTGCGCTCCTATGGCGTGGCAGACCTCAAGCCAGGCTGGGGCAAGACCCTCACTGACATTGGCGGCGGCATTGCTACCGACCCGCTAACCTTCGTCGGGCTTGGCCCTGTTACAGCGGGGATCAAGGCTGCGGGCAAGGTTGGCGTGGAGGGGGTTAAGATGCTCCCACGTGGGGCAGAAGCCGTTGCCGTTGGCAGCAAGATGGCGGAGGATGCCGGCAGATATGTCCGCAAGGTAGCAGGTGCACAGCGCATCGACCCAGCCCTGGCCCCGATCATCAATAATGCGCAACGGGCTGGCAACGTTAGCGCCGCGGCGAACGAGGCAGCGCTAAAAAACCTTCTCGGCGGCGTTGGTGAGGCAGATCGCCAGACGTTGACCAACGCCATTCGCGGGCGGCATCAGGTGGACGGTACGTGGAAAAGCCTTGAGCCAACGACCATCACCAACCCACGGGTCACTGGCGCCCAGGATGTGATTGCACGCACGGGCACCGGCGACGATGCGGCCCTGGCCATGAACCAAAACGCAGCGCTCCCTGACAGCCTGCCAGGGGACACGTTGAGCTATGGCGACGTTTACCGCATGCTGGGCGCGGTCAACCGTACCCCAGCCAGCCGCATTGGAGGCGACCTAGCCAAGCCTCTGGACGTGGCGGGCATGAAGCAGGGCGGCATCGTTGCCCCGCTTGAGCATGTCGGTGCCGCGGATCTGCCGCAGCGCGCCCTGACCTTCCAGAAGTTCGACGACCAAATGGCCGACATCACGCGCAACCTAGACGCGATGGGGACCGACGCCGCCACGAAAGCGCGCATCCTGCCGATTGCAGAGCAATGGGTGCGGCAGTATTCCTCCGGCCAATTCCGCGAAGCCGTGGAAAAGGGCGCGTTCCGCAACCCGATTGGCGAGGACATGCTGACCTCGTCCCCGCGTTATGTGCAAGATAGCTACAGCGGGTTTGGATCTGTTCTGGACGAGACGTTGACTGGCATGCCGTCGACCCTCAAGGAGAAGACCCTGCGTGAGGCCGGGGACCAGGTCGACTTCCTCAATAATAACCCTGGCATCACAGTTGAGAATGACCTTGCTAAGCTGGCCAGCGACCGCGCCGGGCAGCAGTCGCGCATCCTCACCCGCACCGCGGCGGGCAAGGGGCTGATCGACCGTGAGGTAGCACTGGCCGAAGGGAAATTGAAAGCCGCGGCGAGGGCGACCGAGGGGTGGGAAGCCATGCCGGAGGTGCACCGCTTCGCCGCGGCCAAGCTGAGCAAGAGTGAGCAGCTGGCGCTCTCCGCCAAGTATTCCGCCCTGGTAGACCCCGAGTTCCGCGCCGCAACCAGCGCAGCTATCAAGCAGATCGCCGTCAAGGATCCAGAGACAGCGCAGGTCCTGACGGATCTTTGGTCCGGCCTGCCCCCACGCGGCGGGTTCACCGGCGCGCTTGCCAAGGTCAACTCGTTCTTCAAGCCATACGCTACCGCTGGCGCGTTCATCCCGCGCATCAACTTCACGGTGCGCAACGTACTGACGGGCGGCATAGGCCAGGCGCTCAGCCACCCTGAGGCACGCAAGTACGCTGTGCGGCAGGCGATGAACGTCCCCCAGTTACTGATCCAATCAGTTGATGACGGCATTGAGCACGTCCTTGGCCGTCGCGTGTTCGGCAAGAGCGACATGGCCGACCTCAACAACGCCTTGGCCCAAAGCAACGGACGGGTCGACGATGCGATCCGCTTGGTGCAGGATCCGACCCTCAAGGAAGCCTTGGGCGCAGGCGTCATCACCAATGGGTTCATCCGCGTTGAACAGTTGGTGGACTCCGTAGCGCGCACCGGCTGGTCCAAGCGCTGGCGCGACATGCGGGACTGGCCGTCATCCATCGCTGCCGGCAGTGAACAGCGGATGCGCTTTGGGCTATTCAAGGCGATGCGCCAGGACGGCAAGAGCGTCGAGGATGCGTCTCGCGTGGTGAAGGAAACATACTTCGACTACAACATCGCGTCACAGGAGAACCGCGCCGCCCGTGACGTGATCCCCTTCTTCCAGTTTAGCGCCAAGGCCATTCCCCAGGCCACTAAATTGTTCATGGAAAGCGGCCCAGCCGGGGCTCTAGCACGGGGCATTGTGCGGCCATTGTATGGGCAGGACAGCGAAACGAATCCCATCTATCCCTATATGCAGAATGGGATCAATATCCCGCTAGGCGAAGGGGACGACGGCCAGCAACAGTACATCACCAGCCTTGGCCTGCCCCTTGAGGCACTGGCGACGCTGCCCAATCTATCAGACAGCCCGATGACCGCCCTGCGCCAGGTGCGTCAGGGCGTCCTGGGGCAGGGGAATCCGCTATTGAAGACCGGGTTTTCCGCCTTGGCTGGCGTTGACCCCTACTTCGGTACCCCGTTCGCGAGCTACGACAAGACGCCCGAAGCCCTCCAGGCCCTGGGTGCGCCAGAACGCAGCGAGTTTGGCCGGGCCTACAATCTGCTCAAGGGGACCGGCGTCATCCAGCAGGCCACCACCCCGTTCGACATGGTCGGGACCGCGGCGGGCAGCGATGATAGCATGTCCAAGCTCCTCAACCTGCTCACCGGCGTCAAGGTCCGCTCTGTGGACGAGGACCTGGCACTGCGGCAGCAGGTTGACCAGCTATTGAAGGAGCGCCCCGATGTCCAGCGGGCGACTTCCTTCTACAGCAACAGCGAGGACCCAGAGAGCGCTGCCTTGCTGGACCAACTCCGCACGATCAAGAGTAGGATGCGACAGCAGAAGAAGATGGACGCTCTGCAAGCTGCACCTGCACTGAACCTGTAAGCGTCAGCGGCATGGTGGCCAGGAGTTCGTCGCATCGCTGATTGTCGTTGACCGAAGCCAAGAACATGACCCTGGTCAATTCGTCAAGCATGTCCTCTTTGCCGCTGTCGTTGACCACAACCCCGTCGATGAGCGCGCTCGCCACTCCGGCCTCACTGGCGTGCGCTTCCACCTTGGCGCCGCCGCTGCGTTCGATCCGGTACACCTTGCCTCCCATCCTGTGGATTAGCCTTGCCTCATTGTCCATGCGCACATCGTCGATCACGACCTTGCCCGTGGCATTCGCCAGCCGCATCTTCATTGCCCGTAGCCACAGATCTGGGTGCGCGCCTCGGCCGCCTTCGGTGCCGATGAACTGCATGAGCCGCCGGCTACTGACGCCAAGCCCTGGGATTATCTCTTCCTTGCGACTGCCGTACAGGCGCGCCTCAGTCTCTTCAATGCTGATGTGGCAGGAGTAAAGCAGCGTTCGCAACATGTTCTTGAGCGGTTCGGCAAAGCTCATCCATCGCCAGCCGTGATCGTCGAGGAGCTGGGCGAGGGTGCTTTTGCCACTGTGGGCGCGGCCGGTTAGGCCGATGATGACTAGCATAGATGGTTCCTTTGGTTGTTGAGTTTCATCTAGCAGACGTTTGGCGCGAACTGGAACAGTGACGACTGCGCCAGCCTATCGACGGCCGCCTTGCAATACGCCTCTTCCCGCTCTATCCCGATGCATCGCTTCCCCTTGTTCTTGGCCGCTACCAAGGTGGTCCCGCTTCCCATGAATGGATCGAGGATGGTTTCGACGTTGTCGCCGGCCTGTTCAATGCACCATGTCATGATGGCGCATGGCTTCTGTGTCGGGTGATAGCGGTCCTCATTGCCGACACGGCAAAACCCATTCCACAGGTGCCGCTTTATCCTCATCGCGCGCGGCATGTTAGTCCATGCCATTTCTCCATCGGCAAAGTCGCATGCACCATTTTCCTTATCCCATATCAGCCAGCAGCTAGAAGGGGGCAAAGGGTAGTAATTGCCGCCGAATATGATGGCTGTCTTTGCCTTGTTTATGCATGCGGTTATCAGCCCGTAATCTATCGGGGCCTTGTCCCAATCATATTCCCCATAATCACTTGGTTTTGCATTTCCCCATTTCGCAGTTGCTCTTGCTCTTGTCGCATTCTTCTTGCTCGACTCGCCAATCCCATACGGCGGATCAGTCAACAGCAGGTCGACAGGATCAAGGAACGGCAAGATCTGCGCGCAGTCACCATGGTAGATGGTGATTCCGTTGGCTTCATAATATGGCGTCGGCAGCATAGGGATCATTTCTTCCCCTTGCGGCTGAAGACGAATCCAATCCGCTCCCGCCATGTCATATTTTTAATGCTCGCCAGTAACGCCTGTGCCTCATTGGCAGCATTCTCTAGCGCAGCCTTAAGCGTGGCAACCTCCTGCCTATGCGCTGCCTCGGCCTTCGCGATGATAAGCACCTGCTGGTGCAGCTTTAGGTGGAGGAAGTTGCGTTCAATGCGCTCGGCAGACCAGCCGGCAAAAGTGCCCGGCGGCAGGCTTCTGATATGCGCTTCCTCAGAGTAGGTCCAGGGGGTAGGTTCGGTATTCATGGCTGATTGTCCTGCGTTGTGGTCTGTGTGGGTTTGCTGTGCTGCTGACGAATTTCGATTATTGACCGCTCAAAGCTGATCCGCATTGGGTCGTCGCCGTGCAGCATCTGGCACGTTTCTAGCGCTCCGTTCAAACTGCACATAAGCTGCTCAAACTTTTCCCGCCAGTATCTAGCCTCAGCATCTTCCGCGCGCTGTTGGGTGATGCGCGTGGTCTTCCCGCAGTGAAAGCACGGGACATCAACCACGCGCGTCGGGGCCGGTGCCCAGGGGGTTGGCGAATCACTCAGTGCGGCGAGAGTCATTTCTTCCCCTCCCCCGGCCACGGGTGCCACAGGTCGGTTGGCGACATCGCCATGAGGACCCCATTTGCATCATAGTAAACTACCCAATAGCCATTTCCAAAAGAGATGGATGCTTGGACGTGCACCACCGCACGACGCCCGTTGATGGCCTCAACGCACACCTGCTGCCCATCACCCGGCCGCGCCTCCGCCAGCGTCTGCCACCGCGGCCCAGGGTTGTCCATTTCGTAGACCTGGTGTATGAAACATTTTTTGCATATTCCGTCGTCGCTGTCAACCAGCGGTGCGCCGCATTTGCAGGCCGTGATCATGTCAAACGTCCTTATTCTGGCCAGTGGCGACCGTGCAAAGCATAGCGATAGTGGCGAGGGTGATGCTGGCCCACGGCATTTCATACGCCACGGCCATGCCCGCGACGGCAGCCGGGGCGATTGCCAAAAGATAGAGGCCCAGGAGGATGACGGCGGATCTCATGGCTTCTCCTGCCCCGTGGGCATCGTCGGTATCGGTTCCTTCCGCTCCCTGCCGTAGTATTCCGCCGCCGTTTTCGGGCACCATCCGATGGCTATGCCGATTTCGTCCCAGGCACACCCCTCGGCCAGCATCGTTTCGACTGTTGGGAGGTGGCCTTGAGCACGAAGCCCGAACACCAGGCGAAGGTCAGCAACTTCCTTTTCCTGCCCCGTGGGCATCGTCGGTTTCTGCTCCGCCCACCTGAACCGCTCATGCCCCACCGGCACAAGCCGCCCGATCTTGACCAGGTGCCGGCATAGCGCCTCTTCGGTGCTCATGAACGAATGATGTACCGTGCCATCATCATCGCTCATCAGGAATTGCCCGGCACAGTCCTCAAGCAGGGCGTTGGCCTGGTCGCGTTCCTGCGCCGTAGCTTTCACTGCGTCCGCGTAGTTGTGTCGCCAGTAGTTCGCCTCGGCCAGCTCAGTTCGCAGCCTGCGCACTTCGGCAGCCAGGTCTGATTTGAGATGGTTGGCCGCGCCCTTGTGGAC
>Ga0163154_10010303_pt1 | contig 10438 bp, 6 predicted proteins | sample OliLakLV19MP9P1_FD_148649 | JGI IMG/M metagenome (GOLD analysis project Ga0163154, IMG submission 148649) | Freshwater microbial mat bacterial communities from Lake Vanda, McMurdo Dry Valleys, Antarctica - Oligotrophic Lake LV.19.MP9.P1 | ecosystem: Environmental > Aquatic > Freshwater > Lake >...
CACCAGTACCACCACCAATACCAGGTAGCCCAAGATCACCACCTAGGCCGCCATTGGCATTACTAACCAGCAATCCACTGTTGCCACCAGCACCACCAATACCGGCACTACCATTATTGCCGTTACCACCAAAGCCGCCGCCGCCGCCGCCGCCTCGACTCACCGCAAGGCCACCATCACCACCCATACCACCGCCGCCACGACCGCCATCTAGGCCAACGTCGCCGTTGATGCCATTACCACCGATCGCCTGGCTTTCGCTAATCGTAATGGAAGTAGCTGTAACATTGCCGTTGAAGATAAAGATGGCACCGCCCATGCCTGCACCGCCACCGCCACCGTCGCCGCCCTCGGCACGCCCCTTGGTCAGGGTCAAGTTGTTGAGCGCAACGGTACCGCTTTGAATAAACAGCAGCCGGAACGCACCATCTCCATCCAGGGTAAAGTTACCGCCATTAATAGTGAGACTATTTGTTTCGTTAATGAATGGTAATGCAGAGGTGAGAACAATGTTCCCTGTAATGTTGAAGATGTCTGCTTGGCCGTTGCTATTGGACTGGTTAATTGCAGCCTGAAGCTCAGCGAAGGTATCAATACTATTAAAAACTGCCATGAGTTTTGAGGTTCCTAAACATAAAATGGGAGGGGTTTGAACGCGATAAAAGCACCGATATCTCTAGCTGGAAGCTCGTTGATAACGCTTAAACACTTAATATTTTTTTGGCCTTCACATAGCGCATAGCGAGGCAGTGTATAAACGAGAGCCAACGCATCCTCGCGCTTGGCTTAGATCTAAAGCAGCGCTGAACTGTGTATAAAAGCACAAGTTACTTCTTTGTCTGAGTATGGATGAGGCGATCGCTCTTTAACGAGTTCAATATCCAGAATTCATCAATCTTTTAGAATTGGTGACGTTAATTAATGTTTTGTCTAACATTAGGAATAGATACGGAATCAAAGGTTTTTTTTGATATGCCTAAGTGCCTCAATTCCTCACAAAATTTATAATGTATTTATCAAACCCTCACTAAATAGAGTCAAATAAATCATTTAATCTTGCTATTTTAGAGACAATATTTCTCGATAGACAAATTATTGCCATCTCAACCCGGTACCTGTAGAGCCACAGTTAATTGCGGCTCTATAGAAAGATGTAGTAATGATCCGACCAGCGTTGTTTTTGTTCACGATCGCAGTCTAGAAAAGCTGCTGCACAACAAAACAGGGCATCTCCGATGGAAGATACCCTGCTCTAGGGGGCGCTAATTCGATTCCAAGCTCTAGATCTCCAGACTAGATCTAGAGTTTAGAGTCGGATTAACTATGTGGATGTAACTAGCCGCTTCCGCAAAGACTCGGCGCGCCTGAGAGCAGCGCCATTTTTTGGCTCAATGACTAAAACCTGTTCATAAATCTCCAGCGCCTGAGTAATTAGCTGCTTTTTCTCATAGGCAAAACCAAGGTTATTCATCGCCGTTACATAACCGGGCTGCCGATCGAGCGCCTCTTTATATTGACGAATTGCCAAATCATATTGCTCTTGAGCCGCGTGGGCAAAGCCCAAGGCATTATAAAGTAGCGCGGTGTTTTCAGCACCCTCTAAATCTTTTGCTTTGAGCGCCTTCTGAAATTGGGCAATCGACTGAGAATAAAGCTTTTTGTCTAGATAGATGGTGCCTAGTTCGTAGTAGTCCTGAGACATGCCACTTTCTTTGGACAACTTTTCTTGTAGCCGATTTAGGGCTGTCTCTACTCGACGAGTTTTGAGAATTTGCCGGAACAATATAAATCCGGAGCCAGCTAACAGAACTAGCAAAACACTGAGATATACAACCGGAAGTAGACTATCGTCCATAGATCCAAGATTGTGCAAACGCTGTAATGAACGTTCTTCCAGCCTACAACAGAATGGGATCTAGAGGTGATTACGTTTCAACCGTCTTCTGAAGATGGTTAAAACCAGCTCAGTCGCATTAAAGTGTCCCCTGTGTCTAGACGTTGCGGCTATCAACGCAGAGGCTGCTGCTATAGGGAACCCTTCACTTTACCGATAGGGCGACTAGGGCGGCGCACCATCCGAACCGTATGAGGTAAGACGCCCACTAACAACGCAAACGATTCATCTGGAATCCGGGCAATGGTGTCGGCCTCAAAATAGGTTTCAAACTGATTCAGAATTTTTTGTGCCCGCTGCACTGATTCTGAGGTGTCGGTAAATTGTTGAGTTAACCGAATCCATTGTCGCCGAATCAGATATGCCTCCTGGCGCTCTTCGTGGGTTTTTGGTGAGAGCAGTGACAGGTTATCCACTGGAATCACCTTTTGACAATCTTGATCAAACAACCCGCCTACGGCTGCCCCAGGACCCGCAAATTCTGCATGAAAATGTTTATAGAGCACCAGCCCATTGCGGCGGCGCTTATTGACCACTAATAAGTGACCTGCTCGAATGTGGTGGAGAATCTCGTCTGCATTTAAGCTATCGAGCACCTGCAACGGCGCACCAAGTTCTTTGCCGCCATTGCTGGAGCCATTGCCATTAGACTGCAATGCGTCGCCATTCACTGCCGCAACTTGCCTCGATGTCATCTCAAGCGTAAGGTCTTCATGGGAGCTGGGGTGGTAGCGCTGGTCGCTTTCGCTATCCATTTCTGAGTCTCCTGGCTATTTTCCTGGAGGCTGAACGCGTAAGCTGTTGGGTCACAAGTGATATTTCAGTCTACCGCTTCAACTCAACTGTTTCGGGAATAAATTTTAATAAACTTTAGAGGAGCCATAAACTTGAACTCCAGCATAAATCGATCTGCGAGCGATGGTTTCCTCAGGTTTTAGAGCGTCATTTCCATCTAGAAACAGCCCTAACAAAGTCCATTCTAGGGTACATAGCCTAGCGCTGAGGGAGCATAAGCGCCAAAAGTTCTGAAGTTCAGATGAAGATTGGCGATCGCTTTTAAAGCCTCCGTAAAGTTCCCCTGTTATTACCACCCCTACGATGTCAAATTTATGGCCTGTTCTTGGCGGCCAAAGGGCTGAGTGATTTGTGTAAAAAAAGCTGTTGGGGCTGTCCTAGTACCCATGCGGTTGGACTCCATTCCGACGCTTTCACCGCGTACCCCAGCTTGGTGTAAAGCTGACGAGCCGCTATGTTGTTTTCCAGCACATGCAAATATAAATCCTGAAAGCCCTGGGCTAGAGCGACACGCTCACACGCTAGCAGCAATTGGTGAGCGATGCCCTGCCGCCGATGGTGTTTGGAAACGGCCAAATTAGAAATATACATTTGACGAGCGCTCATAACTTGCCAAAAGTAGGGATGGCGCAAATTCATCTCGATTGTCCCCACCAAGGCATGGCTGGTTGAGGCATGAGGAGTAGAAGCAGCCAGTTGGGTTCTCGAATCTTCGCTGACAGGGATTCGATCTACAGTGACCAAACAAACATGGTGAGGCGAAAATGAGCGGAAGCGGGTACGTAAATCTTCTAAAATACCCATGCGGAATAGAGGATATGCCCAGCCCATTAGCCCATCTTGGGCATGAAAACCGGATGCTAGCAGTTCTGCTAGGTTAGGTAAATCTGACGAGCGCGCTGCTCTTACCAAAACAGTACCTGGCTCAACCGGGTAATCGGTAGATAGATCAGGGGATGTCGAACTACAGAAAAGCTGATCGAAATGCGAACCGGACATGAGGGGCTATGGGGTAAGTACTTGACTGTGACATGGCTAGTAGTCTGAGGCGTAAATCTGCCTACCGTTCGTAGTGCAGGCTTCCAGCCTGTGCGGGCAAGATGCCCACCCTACGGTAGCTAAACTTGCGCTCGTTCAACTCAGGGCGTTCAACCCAATTGCCCACCTGGATGAGACGGTTGTACCTAGCTAAACATTAGCTCACCTAATGTTCAATGGCACTGCTGACTTTTTGACAGGTAGGAGGCAAATCTTAGTGTAATCATACGGATGGGGTTCAAGATATACTGTATAGGTTAGGAAGTGCGCGCTGGACTAATTTTTGTGAGTAGTGCCAATTAAACTTAGCCGGATGGCGCTGCGAATCAGTAGCATCTCTGACCTTAAATGGTCTGGCGGAAAGCTTTTGTGAAAAGGATCCGTTTCTAGCCTCATCAAGACTGAACCAATTTTGGGTGCATGTTCAGGAAATAAATTCTTTGATTCTGAGGCAGCTAGAGCAATCGGGACGGTATTTGGAGGATGGGCAACGTAAACCAGTGGGCGATCGCCATTTCAGTCAACGGGTTAACCTCCTAGGACATGCCTTAAAGCTGCTTGAGACGCTTGACGTTGAGCACAAGGTTTGTGCGAAACATCAAGCTTTGGGGCATAATTTAGCGTCTAGTCCTGACTCCGCTAGCCATTCCTACCGGGATCATCTACCGTTGTATCTTCTAACCTTTGACCATCGACGGCAGGGCAGACCCAGATCTGTCCAGCCTACTGACAGCCCCCTATTTCAACCCTTCCCTTTAGCTAACTGCCCCGGTCGCAGGAGAGCGGTGCATGATATCCCAACCCCTCATTAAGCCAAAAATTCTGGTCGTGGATGACGAACCAGACAACTTAGATTTGCTCTTCCGCACCTTCCATCGTGACTACAAGGTGCTGAGGGCAGAGAGTGGGCATGAAGCCCTAGAGATTTTGGCGCGTGAGGGCGAGGTCGCCGTGATCATTTCCGATCAGCGGATGCCTTTTATGAGTGGGACTGAGTTCCTCAGCATGACGGCAACCCGCTACCCAGACATCATCCGCATTATCCTCACCGGCTACACCGATGTGGAAGACTTGGTGGAAGCGATCAATTCGGGTAAGGTGTTCAAATATGTCACAAAGCCCTGGGATGATGAAGAGCTAAAAGTCGTGGTGCGTCAGGCTGTAGACACGCACAATGTCTTGAGGACGCGCACCCAAGAATTGCGGCGAACGCTGCGTCAAGAGTCGTTATTGAATGCTGTCACGAATACGATTCGAGGCGCGCTTGACTACCGCCAGATTCTCCAAACCATTGTGGAGACGGTGGGGCACATGTTTGAGGTAGATTGCTGCATCCTTCGCCCTTTTCAAGATAGCCGGATGGATGATCAGATATTTGTCTATCAATCGGGGCGAGGGCGATTGGGGCAGGCAGACGCTGCCGGGGGGCGCAGGCTAGACGATAAAAACAGCTTGGCGGACACGGTTTGGGAAACACGCCGGGTGCAAGTGATTGATCATGTGCAGGCCAATTTAGACTCCAGTGGGGATATACTGCCCCTAGTCTGCCGGCAAGCGTACCAAGATGCCAATATCCGTTCCAGCTTAATAGTGCCGCTGATCTGTCAGCAAGATCTAATGGCGGTATTGGCCTTGCACCAGTGCGACCAACCTCGGGTTTGGCAAGAGGATGAAGTGCAGTTGGTGAGTATGGTGGCCGATCAGGCCGCCCTGGCGCTGTCTCAAGCGCGAGCCTATGAACAAGTGCGAGCGCTGGCAACGCGAGAATCATTGGTCAATACGATTACGACGGCCATTCGATCTACGCTTGATCCGCAAGAAATATTTGCAGCCATTACCCAAAAACTAGGGCAGGCATTGCAGGCAGATGGGTGTGCCCTATCGCTATGGACGGAGGGGAATGAGTTTGTCCAGTGCGTGGGGTTGTATGACGCCGCCCATGATGGGATAGCTGTGCTGGAGGAGGATGCCGCTGGATTAGTGGAGGTGGCAGATAATCCCTTTGACGCGGGTCTATTGGCCAATCGTTATCAGCTGCCTCTGTCTCAAGTGCCGATCGCCGGAAATCCTGTTTTACAACAGGTTTTGACTACCCAGGCGGCGGTCGTGATCCATGACCTAGCCGATCATCTAGAGATGAACATACTGGATTTGCCCGTGCGATCGCCGGCTCGTGCCCTACTGGTGGTGCCGCTGCTCACCGATGGCAACATCATTGGCAGCATTTCGCTGCGCCAGATGTATCAACCTCGCCAGTGGAAGCCAGAAGAGATTGATTTAGTTCAAGCGGTAGGAGCACAGGCCGCGATCGCCGTTCAACAATCGCGGTTATATCAAAAAACGCGCCAGCAAGCCGAGCAGCTGCTGGAGTTAGATCGACAAAAAACTGAATTTTTTCAAAATGTTTCGCATGAATTTCGCACGCCCCTAACGCTGACTTTAGGGCCATTAGAGTCGGCAGTGGCGCAGCAGCAGGGGTTGTCGCTGGCTCAGTCGGTGACTGCCCTGCGCAACTCTCGGCGACTCTTGCGGCTGGTCAACCAACTACTTGACCTGCAACGGCTAGATGCCGGACGCATGCAGCCCAGTTTTCGTCCGTGCAATCTGCTGAATTTTGTGATTCCGATCGTCGATTCATTTCGCCATTATTGCGAGAAAAAGCAGATTAACCTGGTTACCCGGCTCACGGAATGCCCACTGGTCTATCTGGATGTAGAGAAATTTGACAAGGTGCTCTACAACCTCTTGTCTAATGCCATGAAATTTACGCCAACGGGGGGCAGTATTACCGTCAGCGTCAGTCCCGCAGGCGACCATTGCTCAATTAAGGTGCAAGATACTGGGGTCGGCATTCGCCATGATCAAATCCCCCATTTGTTTGAGCGGTTCCGGCAGGCAGACGGTTCGGCTAACCGCAGCTATGAAGGCAGCGGCCTAGGGCTAGCGCTGGTGCGAGAGCTGGTAGAACTGCATCAGGGCACGGTATCGGTAGACTCTACCGTTGGCAAAGGGACGAGTTTTACCGTTTGGCTGCAAGCGGGCAGTACCCATCTGCCCGCCGACCAGGTGATTGAAATTCCGGCTGAGAGTGAGCACAGTCGTGCCCTAGTGGAATTGGCCGATATTGATGTTGATATAGCTGAGTTGCCTAATCTGAAGGAGCCAATACGCGCTCTACGCGGGCAAGCCAACGCCCCCGATTCCGGCCTCACCGAGATTGAGGAGATCTTAGAATCGGTGATCCCCGCCGATCCAGAGACCGCCGCTGCCACCCTGTTGGTGGTAGACGACAACGCCGACCTGCGCCTGTACATTTCCGAGATCTTGCAGCAGGCTGGGTACCAGGTTTTGACCGCTGACAATGGCCGTGAAGGGTTTCAGATCGCGCAAGAGCGCTCTCCCCAACTGATCTTGACAGACTTGATGATGCCCCTAGTGTCGGGGATGGAACTGATCAAACTCATCCGGCAGGATGAAGGGTTGAAGGGAACGCCCATCGTGTTAATTACCGCTAAAGCAGACGCAGAAACCCGGATTGAAGGCACAGAACAGGGAGCGGATGGCTATCTATCTAAGCCGTTTAATTCCCGTGAACTGCTGGCCGAGGTGCGCAACTTGCTTGCCCTCAAACAAAGCGAACGCCGGGTGGCCGAGTTGAATACCTACTTGACCGAATCGGTGCTGAAGCGATTCTTGCCGCCTTCACTGGTGCGTAAGGCCGCTAGGGGCGAACTGGCGCTCGATCTGCGCCCCGAACCTCGGATGATTACGATTTTATTTAGCGACATTATTGGCTTTACTCAACTTTCCAATACGCTGCGATCGCGCCGAGTAGCCGAGCTGTTGAACGAATATTTGACCGAGATGACCCACGCCATCTTCCAAAACGGTGGCACGGTCGATAAATTTATGGGCGATGCGATTTTGGCGATTTTTGGCGCACCCGAAGAAATTAGCCCGAATGAGCAGGTGAAACGGGCGATCGCCACCGCTCGGCAAATGTACCACACCCTCGATAAACTCAACGAACGGTGGCAGCAGCAGGGGATCAGTCGGGTCGAGTTCCGCTGCGGCATTCACCAGGGCACAGCGGTAGTGGGCATGTTTGGCGGGTCAGAGCGCGCCGACTACACCGCCATTGGGCCTAGCGTCAACATTGCAGCCCGGATTCAAGAAGCGGCTGAACCCAATACCATTCTGGTGTCTGCGGCAGTGGCCGACTACCTAGAGCAAGATATTATTACCAAGTGTCGCCCGCTAGAACTCAGAGGGGTAGATGAAACAGTGCTGACGTTCTCGATTACCGTCGATCATCTAATCTGAGCGGTTGTGTCTGAGCGATCGCAGACAAATCTTGGCAATCGACGGCGCAATAGCCTTTGCCCTGTTAGAATACGGAATCGCGGCGTCCGCTTCCAGTCTTCGCACCGCGTCTCTATCTGCTAGTTCACTTTCTATCCGTCTGCCTAAGGATCGCGAATTACTATAAACTGCTTGCCAACGGGGTCGCTCAGCTTTCCCCCTGAGCAAATGATAAGCAATACGTTCGCACCCCATCCTAAGACTGGTGCCAATTATGGCGACAGACCGATGATATTTTTGGAGTCTTATGTCCTTTTCCGCTCTCGGTCTGTCTCATGAAATTGTGCGCGCTGTTACGGCACGGGGCTACACCGAGCCTACCCCGATCCAGCTTCAGGCCATTCCTACTATTCTCAAAGGCAATGATATATTAGCAGGTGCCCAAACTGGGACAGGCAAAACGGCTGGCTTCACGCTGCCCATTTTGCAACTGCTCTCCAAACAAACGGTTAAGTCTGCCCCCCATCGGCTGCCGATTCGGGCATTGATTTTGACCCCGACCCGAGAATTGGCCGCGCAGGTAGAAGAAAGCGTCAAAGACTATGGCAAATACCTCAACTTGAGTTCGATGACGATGTTTGGCGGTGTCAACATTAATCGCCAAATTCAGCGGTTGAAAGGCGGCGTCGATATTTTGGTGGCCACGCCCGGTCGCTTATTAGATCATGTCCAGCAGCGAACGGTGGATCTGTCCCAGGTGCAAATTCTGGTACTAGATGAAGCCGATCGGATGCTAGATATGGGTTTTATTCGCGATATTCGGCGGATTTTGGCTCTATTGCCGCAACAGCGGCAAAATCTGCTGTTTTCCGCCACTTTTTCCCCTGAAATTAAAGAATTGGCTCAGGGGATGCTGAAGCAGCCCGTGTTGATTGAGGTAGCGCGCCAGCAGGACACTGCCGAGCTGATTGCGCAAAAGATCTATAAGGTATCACGCGATCGCAAGCATCCACTGCTGACCCATCTAATCAAGCAGCACAACTGGTTTCAGGTGCTGGTCTTCACCCGCACCAAGCATGGTGCCGATCGCCTGTCCAAACAGCTGACCCACGATGGCATTCCATCGCTGGCGCTGCACGGCAACAAAAGCCAGATGGTGCGGACGCGGACGCTAGCCAAGTTTAAAGACGGCAGTCTGCAAGTGCTGGTCGCCACAGACATTGCTGCGCGCGGCATTGACATTAGCGATCTGCCGCATGTGGTCAATTTTGATTTGCCCCATGTGCCCGAAGATTATGTGCACCGAATTGGCCGCACCGGGCGGGCTGGGGCTGAAGGCGAGGCGGTGTCTCTGGTGTGTGTGGATGAGCACAAGATGCTAGCCGATATTGAAAAGCTAATGAAGCGATCGCTGCCCCAGGAAATCGTCAGTGGGTTTGAACCAGATCCCAATGCCAAAGCTACCGTAATTCCCCAAAAAGGTCAGCAGCAGCGACGCTCGCCCGGTCAGAACCAAGCCCGCTCAGGGCGAACTTCTGCCAAGCCATCGGCTCGACCAGACACGGGCGGCGGCGGGCAGCCCCGTTCGCAGTCGGCTAATTCGAATAATCCGAACCGTCCGCCATCGGCAGGTCGTCGCCCACGTTAACCCCAGAAATTCGGTAGAGACGCGATTCATCGCGTCTCTACGGGGTGGTTGTGTTTCTGCCGATTTCTTTGCCTTTGGCGGTTGCCGATTGGTGGGCGTCCAGGTATTCTTTTCCACCCAGCATCACGTCGCCGTAATATTCGTAGGGTTGTGTGCCGTAAACGGGCAAGGGTGGGTCGTCGGGATAATCTTCTTGCGCTTCTTCCACGGCGGCTTTGAGTTGCTTGAGGCTGAGCCGTTGCACAGGAAAGTAATAGAGTTCGGGCGCTATTTTTTTGAGATGCGGCAGGGTGGGATCAACGATTTGCGCCTCTAGTTCCAGCCAGCCGTGTTCGAGTACCTGAACGGGCTGACTTGCCAGCACCACAAACCCCTGCACATAGGTAGAGCCTGGGGTGGCGATCGCCGCTCGATGGGCATTGTCAAACGGGGTGGCGGCTTTGGCCTTGATCTGCTGGCAGAGTTCAACAGAGCGGGTTTCATTGAGTGGCTGGTTCATGCTGTGTTTGGGTTTGAGCTAATCCTATTGTCTGCCAATTCTGGCCGGGTTGCCAAAAAAAACAGCGCCGCATCACCTTGAGTTGAGCCGATATCAGCGCTGATTTTTGAGCGTCAAGGCCAAAAACCGCTCGGTGTAATACAGCGTCAGTTGGTTGCTGACGCCGTGGAAAATGGTATCAAAGGCATGTTCTGCCCAGGGAATTTCTAGATACACCACCGGACTGCCGACGCGCTGCAACTGGGTGGCAAGGCGGCGACCG
>Ga0163154_10010311_pt1 | contig 10432 bp, 11 predicted proteins | sample OliLakLV19MP9P1_FD_148649 | JGI IMG/M metagenome (GOLD analysis project Ga0163154, IMG submission 148649) | Freshwater microbial mat bacterial communities from Lake Vanda, McMurdo Dry Valleys, Antarctica - Oligotrophic Lake LV.19.MP9.P1 | ecosystem: Environmental > Aquatic > Freshwater > Lake >...
GAAGTGACCCCACCATCCCAGTCCCCGGCGCCCGACTTTCCGCACACCCTCCTTGCCCCGCTCCGCAGAAACCGCTAACGGATTTGCCGAATGAAAACCGCGATCACCTCCCCCGACGCCCCCGCCGCCCTCGGTCCCTACTCGCAAGGCATCCGCAAAGCCCCATTTGTCTACTTCGCAGGCCAGATCCCACTTGACCCGAAGTCGGGCAATCTCATCGAAGGCGACGCCGCAGCCCAGACCCGCCAGGCCTTGGAAAATCTCTCGGCCCTGCTCCATGCCGCCGGGCTCGGATTCGAGCACGTCGTGAAGACCACGGTGTTCCTTGCCGACCTTGCCGATTTTGCGGCCATGAACGGTGTGTATGCGGAATACTTCGCAGCCCCCTACCCGGCCCGCTCGACCATCCAGGTCGCCGCGCTGCCGAAAGCCGCCCGAGTCGAGATCGAGGCGGTGGCCATCGCGGATTGATACGCCCCCATCGAATGGACATCGATCTGCTGCAGGAATTCCGCCGGACCGGTGCGCTGCTGGACGGGCATTTCGTGCTCCGCTCGGGTCTGCACAGCCGCCAGTTCTTCCAGTGCGCCCTGCTGCTGGCCGACACCCCAACCGCCGTGAAGGTGTGCGGACACTTGGCGGAGCAGTTGCGCGACTTCACGTTCGACTCGGTGATCTCGCCCGCTCTGGGCGGCATCGTGGTGGGGCATGAACTCGCCCGCCAATTCGGGGTGCGTCACATTTTTGCCGAGAAGGAGGAGGGGCGACTGGTGGTGCGCCGGGGATTCACCATCCGCGAAGGCGAACGATTCCTCATCGCCGAGGACGTCGTCACCCGGGGCGGACGCGTCCAGGAAACCGTGGACATTGTCCGGGCACACGGCGGGGTGCCGGTGGCGGTCGGGGTGCTGGTGGATCGCAGTGGCGGCAACGCACCCGACTTCGGGTGTCCATTCGTGAGCCTGCTTCGGATTGACGTCGAGACGTTCCCGTCCGACCAACTTCCGCCCGACCTCTTGGCAACCGCGGCCGTGAAACCCGGAAGCAAATAGGCGGCAGCGCACCGCCCTGCACATCCCGGGGTGAGTCGGCCAACTTCGTTGTAGCCGCTACAGCGGAAGCCGCCCTATCAGCGGAAGCGATCCGGCCTCAGTATTTCACGCTGCAGCCGTAGGGCTTGGTCGTTCCGTTGGAAACGGGCTTGCCGGCTGCCAGTTCGCCGAGGGCGGTGCGCACGTAGTTCGTCGCACCGGCAAGGTCGTCCTTGCTGGCGGAACTGTTGCTGTCAATCGCACCCTGGTAAACCAACTTGCCCGCGGGATCGATGATGTAAAGATGCGGCGTGGTCTTGGCCGCATAGAGCTTGCCGACTTTGCCATCCGCATCCAGCAGCACGGCCGTTTCACCGGTCCCTTTGGCAGCCGTCTCTTTCTTCCAATCCTCGGGGGACATGTGGCCTTGCTTGCCGGCGGCGGACGAGCAGATGGTGAGCCAGACCGTTCCCGCCTTGGTGGCTTCCTTCTGCAGACCCTGCATGTTGCCGGACTCGTAGTGCTTCTTCACGAACGGGCATCCGTGATTGACCCATTCGAGGACGACCGTCTTGCCCTTGAAAGAGGAGAGTGCGTGCGGCTTGCCTTCGATATCGGTGAGGGTGAACTCGGGCGCAGCATCGCCGGTTTTCACTTCCGCACGAGCGGGGGCAACGGTGACGGCAATGAAGGCGGCAATGGCGATGGCAGACGTTCGAAGGAGCGATTTCATTTAGGGTTCAGTTTGGGTGGTTGGAGAGTGTTTCAAGTGAATCGAGCACAACTTTTCGAGTAAGCAACTCCGGCAACACCACCGGCTCATCCCGGCCCCCGGCCGGATAGAACAAATAGAAGGGCACGCCGGCCCTTCCGTGGCGGCGAAGAATCGACGTGATCGCCGGGTCGCCGCTTGTCCAATCGGCCACCACGAACTCGACGCCCTTGCGGGCGAACGCATCCTGCACCTCACGGCTCTTCAGCACGGTGCGCTCGTTGACCTTGCAGTTGATGCACCAGTCCGCCGTGAAATCGACAAAGACCGGCCTCCCGGTCGCAAGCGCCTCGCGAAGCCGGGCGGGGAAATCGACCGGCTTCGCCGTGAGCTGACTCCACAAGATCGAGCCAAACCAGAGCGCCGTCGCCAGAACCAGCACCCCCATCGCCTGCTTCATCCGCACCATCCACGGGCCGGGCCGGGGAAGGAACCGCATCCAGGCGGGATTGGCGCTGAGCAGAAAATAAGGGAGCGCCATCCCGGCCGCCGCAGCGCCGAAAATCGAGAACACCACCGGCGCCGGCTGCGAAAGCGCGAACCCAATGGCAGGTGCAAGCAACGGAGCCGTGCACGCCGATCCCAACAACGTCGCGAAAAGCCCGTGTACGAACGCCCCCCCGGCTCCACCATGGCCCGTAACCCGCCCCAGCCAGGAATTCGCGCGCGTCGGCAACCACACCTCGAACAACCCGAGCAGATTAAGCCCGAACAACAGGCAGATCACCAGCATCGCCGCCACGAAGGGCGGATGCTGAAACTGAAACGACCAATTCAATGAGCTTCCAGCCGCCTGGAAACCCACGACCAGCGCGGCAAGCCCGAGAAACCAGGCAAACACCCCGCCCGTGAACGCCAACCCCAACTCGAAGACCTTGGCCCGGGACTGACCCGCCTGCTCAAGAAATCCGTAAACCTTCAGCGCGAGCACCGGCAACACGCACGGCATCACGTTCATCAACAGCCCGCCCAGAAATCCGTAGAGGAGATTGCGCAACAACCCGGACCGCGACGACGGGGCTGGAGCCGCAATCCCTTCTCGGGGGGAAAGCTTCTCCCCACCAATCATCCACGCGGTCGATTCCCCGGCCGAGGGCGTCGCAGTCAGCACCTTCAACAATCCATCCATCCGATCCCCTTGAAACCCCGGTTCGACCGGAATTCGAATCACCCGGGCCAAGCCGTCGCCACTCACCACCGGATGCGCAGGCAACACCCGATCGCCCGGAAGCGGAAAGAACTCGACGCCATCCCCGGCTGCAACTCCCGTCACACGAAGGATCAAGGCGTCCGCCTCGCGCGACCATGCAAGCGCAAACGGAATGGGGCCGGCCCGGGGCTGTCTCGCGGCAAAACGGGCGAATAGTTCACCCTCGGTTTGTGCAGTCGGCCCGGACTGCGGAAAGACGAGCTCCAACTTGGCGCTGCCCGGAATACACAACGCCTCGCAGACCAACCAACTGACCTCCGCCCGCAACCGGAAGGGTCCGCTCGGAATCACGTCCGGCAACCGAATCTCAGAGACGAGCAACACCTCATCCTTGTAGCCGTAGACCTCCAGGTCACCCGGCTCCACGATCCGCTGCGGCACCGGCCATTCGATCTCGCCAGCCTGAAAGCCGGGAGGCAGGTCCCACCGAATCCGCGTGGGCATGCCCGAGTCGCCGGGGTTGCGCCAATAGGTGTGCCACCCAGACGCCTGGCGCAGATGAACCCCCACCCTGAGATTGCCCCCGGGTGTCAGCACCGCAGTGTCCGCAACCAACCGGGCTTGCACAAGCTCGCGCCCCTCATACTCCTGAGCCTGCAATGAAACCCCCGTCACCAGCAGCAGCAAAACGATCAGACAACGCATGGACATTACTATCATGCTCAGTGCCCCGGCTCAAACCGATCCCGCACCCGAACCCAGTCCTCCTCGGTGTCGACATCCTCAAGCCGATCCAGCAAGCGGGCCGCCAACCCCTGCTCACGGACCCGCTCCAGGGTCGTCGCGAGCACGCTCGATTCGCCCCACGGGATCCCCTCAAACAACGCGGGCAGCGGACGGGCCAGCGCGACCAAATAGTATCCCCCATCCGCGCTGGGACCCAGCACCACGTCCGCGCCCTCCGCAAGCCCAGCCCACGCCTCTGCGAACGTGGCCGCAGCCACATCGGGACAATCCCCACCAATCGCCGCCACGGGCCCATGGCCGGATTCGAACGCGAACGCAAATGCCGCAATCAGCCGCTCGCCAAGGTCGCCTGCGCGCTGCGGTAAAAACCGGGTTCCGCGCGGAACCAGCTCGCCAAGCCACTCCCTCGACGCCCCCTCGCGACCAGGCGGATCAAACCAAACCTGTAGTGAGATCCCCGCCGGGATCCGACGCAACACCTCGGTCACGAGCACCCGATGAATTCGAGCCGCCTCCTCAAACCCCATCGTGGCCGCAAGGCGAGTCTTCACCCGCCCCGCATCGGGATATTTGACGAACAGCAGCAACGTCGGAACACTCATTCCCGCAAGACTCTCACGATGCGCGGTGAACGCCATGCATTCCTGCCAGCCCGGACCAACTGCTCGTGGCGTGTTCATCCGGCACTTGGACCCGCCGGACATGAAGTATGAGACGACCGTCAACCGTGCTTGTCGTTGGCGAGCTCATGCACCCACGGCACTCAAATCGTTCAAATCATTATACAGTGCAACCGGTTAGACGGACTACCCTAGCCTCCCGGAATTGGGAGGGCGGGTGGTGTTGCCGGAATCGACACGGGATCGAGCCGCAACGCCCGCAACGAATAGAGGACCTCGCCCAATTCACGCACCCGACGGGCGCCATCCCTCCGCTTCTCGCCAAACCGATCCCGGAGCGCCTCGAACACCCCATCAACAAACCGTCGGCTTCCCAATACCGCACCATCCGTGAAATATCGCACCCGGCAGCGGAGAAAATCGGCGGACCCCAACCGTCCCCCGCGGACGAGTTCGGCCCGCACGCGCTCCGCATCGAATCCAAGCCGGATCGGACTACCATCCTCCCGCACACCTTCCTCCCCCCCAATGCCAAATAGCAACGCGCGGTAGGCCGCAAGCACCGCCTCTTTCCCCGCTGTTGTGAGAGGCAGGCGGGGCGCGGGATCCAAATCACCCTTCGAGTTGCGCGCCCTTTGACGCACCTGACCCACCGGCCTGGGTACGCCATCACGCATCAGGCTGGCGAAGGCGGCCTGGGCGACTTTGCCGCCGCCAACCGCCTCACCGTAGCCACTCCATCGATAGTCTTTGGGATCGTCGCAAATCCCGGCCCGCACCGGGTTCAGGTCGATATAGGCCGACACCATGTGAAGCGCCTGCCCGCTCCCCTCGACCAGACTGCTCCGAAAGCGTTCCTCCCAGAGGGTTCCCTTTCGCTTGTGGCGTTTGTTGAACCACTGGGTGAAGCGCTGCTTGAGCGTCTTCATGAACTGCGAAATGTCCCACATGCGCCCCGTCCATCGATCCAGCAACTCCCGGGCCGTTGCGTCCCCCGCCATTGCTCGGACCTGGTGAAGTTCCGCCGCCAACGCATCCGCCCGTTTCGAGCCGTGAGCCTGGCGAACGATAGATAAAACGTCCTGCTCCGTGGGGGGAGATTCCGGGGGGCGCGGCACTGCGATCAGCAAATGGAAGTGGTTGGAAAGGATGCAGTAGGTCAACACCTGCACCCCGCAGAGCCGTTCATACATCCGCATAAATCCGATGAATTGTTCGCGTTCCTCCGGTCCGAGGACGAATGCGCGATCCACCACGCGGGAAACGACATGGTAATGCGAGATCCCCCAATCGGCGGGAGCTTTCAGTCGGGCCTGGCGCATGCCCGACATTCCAGCAAACCCAGGGGGCCGATGCAACCATATTCCTACTAAGGGACAGACACATTGTTGTAGACATATTGTATTCCATGCGAGACATATTCCATGCGAGCACCGGGCTCACCGCGCCCGGCTACAACAGACCGCCGCCCGACCGATCCTGCCCTCCGCTGTAGCCGGGGGCGCTGACCCCGTTCCGTTCTGCGATCCCCGACCCACGTCACGCGACCACCGGGCTCACCGTGCCCGGCTACAACAGAACAGCGCGACCACCGGGCTCACCTCGCCCGGCTACAACAGATAGCCGCCCAAGCGATCTCGCCCTCCGCTGTGGACGGGGGCGCTGACCCCGTTCTGAGGTCCCTTCGCCATCCCGGGCAACCCGAGCACCGGGCTCGACCCCGACAAGCCAGGCCGGGCTGTGCCACGGTTGCAACGAACCGCGGTCCGGGTCGTTGGTTCCAAAGGGGAAGCATCCCCTGCCGAACGCGGCGGTTACGACCGCCGACGGCGGGCCACCAAGAGACCGACCCCTCCGAACGCGAGCAGCGCGGAGGAGGGCTCGGGGACGACCGTGACGGTGATGCTCAGGTCGTCAATGGCCATGGCCACTTCGGTGCCCGAGAGAAAATCGATGTCGAGCCAGCGGAACATGATGGTCTCGTTCGGCTGGAGAAAGATGAGTTGCAGGTTTGCCTTGAGATCAAACTCCACCGCCGTGCGATTGCCGGCCAGGTTGCCGTCGTTGCCGTCCAACTGGGCACCGATTCCCGACACCGGGGCGGTAAACGTCAGCCCGGGAACCTGGGTCCAGCCGACGTCCGTGGTCGGCGTGAGGTTCGTGATTGCCACGAACGACTTCTGGTAGCTGAACGTGAGGGTTTGGTTGGCCACCCCGTTGCGCCACTGTTCGCCGGTGTAGGAGATCAATTCGAACTGCATGTTCGCGCTGCCGTTGTTGGTGAACGTCACGCCGTAGGCGAGGTTGCCGGTGGTCGAGGTATTGAAGCTGCCCAGGGCGCCGTAGCTGTAAATGTCGCCGCTGGTCAGGGTCCCGTTGTTCGCGATGTAGTTACTTCCAAACGTGCCCCCGGCTTGGGCGAACCACCCGATGATGCTGCCTGGGTTGCTGGAATTGTCGGCCCAGACGTTGGTCGTCCCTGTGGAATTCAACGTGTTAAAATCCTGGGTATACGTCTGGTTCGTCGAAATATTGATGGCCCGGAGTGGCGCCACGACGCCCACCGCAAGACCCAGCAGGAGCAGGAGGAAAGCGACGCGGAAACGGTTCATGGGGCCAATGGGGGAAACCACTACCCATTTCTGGTGGCATCGCCGGGAAATGTCAACCTACATTCCTCCACCTACATTCCTCCATACGATACGGATTCGACGGCGTGATTCGAAGTGCGTGAGAGTCGAGGCTACTTTCCGCTTCAGACGGGGTCAGCCCGCCCCGACCTGTCGGGGGTGCCCCCGTTACGCGCCGCGAGCACCGGGCTGATCCAGCCCGGCCACACCAGAGGACTCACCCACATCTAGTCACGCCTGGGCAAATCTGCGTGATTCAACGAGGTTGGGAGCCTCTCGGGCCCATGGGCTCATCGATGGGCCGGGGGCGGTGCTTTGGTGGGTGCCATGCAGGCCGGGCGTGCAGCTCCGGAGAACTGCGCGCCCAGTGGCAAAGGCAAGCGGGGAGCTGATTGGGCGGAAGAGCCGGGTCGTCGGAAAAGGACGAGGTCGTCGCCCAGTTTGGGTTGGAACCAGGCGGTCGGCCGGGCTAGCTTGAGGTCTTGAGGTTGTGAAACAGTATCGGCTCAATGTGGAACGCCAGAAGCGGCGCTATTCCATGATGAAATCCCGGGCGTTGCTCCGCCGCTGGCAGGGAAAACCGGAGGGAAATTCCGCCGTCGCCGCCGGCCGGAAACAGATTCCGGACAATTCCGAACCGTGGCTGCCCGGCGGGGTGCGATCGGTGGCGGATGCGCTGTGGATTTCGGATCGGATCAAGGAGACGCTTGAACAGTGGAGAATCCCCTCACCACCGCAGAACTGACACGGCGGTTGGCCGGCGTGCATCGGGTCCTCGTGTTGGGTGGACTTGCAGTAATATCGCATGGGCACACGCGCCCCACCTACGACGCCGACGCGTGGCTCGACCCGACTCTCCCCCCACAAGCGTGGGCAGACGCAGTCCTCCGCATTCTGACCCCCCACCCTCAACTTGGCATCGTCAGCATCGGGGATTGGCAGCCGATCTCATCCGCTGGCCTCGCTGCGGTTGTTGAGCGGGATGGCGTGATTCGCGTAACGGGATCCAACCAACCGCTCGACATCTTCCGCGTCCCGAACGAATTCGAGGCAACCGATTTCGACACCGTGTGGGAACGGGCGTCGCCGTTGGATGACGGCACGCGGGTGCCGGACACCATTGATCTTCTGGTGACCAAGCAGGACACGGGGCGCGTGAAAGATGCCCAGGACATCGCGTTCCTCGAAGCCAAAGCGGAGCAGGAATATCTCGCCCAGCTCCCGACCGCCCCGGCCGCGCATGCCACGGCCATGCTCGCGCGCTTTCTCACACCCGCGGTTGCCGAATGCGCGACCCGGCACCCGGATGAATCGGTCCGCAGCCTCGGCCACCGATTTCTCGTGGAACTCGCCGAAGAGGGCGACCCGTTCGCGCAGGAGATCCTGCGGAAACTGGGTTGACGCGCCCGACCGATCCCGCCCTCCGCTGTAGACGGGGGCGATGACCCCCGGTGTTGACTCCCTCGCCTCCCGGCTCGGTCGCCCTTCGGGCTGCCCGTCCATCTCCGCGCTCCCCGGCGCTTCGATTCTGCATTCCCCGCCCGACGCACGCACCACGAGCACCGGGCTCACCGCGCCCGGCTACAACAGACTGCCGACCGACCGCCTTCGGCCTTTCGCCCTCCGCTGTAGACGGGCGATGACCCCGGGTGTTGACTCCCTCACCTCCCGGCTCGGTCGCCCTTCGGGCTGCCCGTCCATCTCCGCGCTCCCCGGCGCTTCGATTCTGCATTCCCCGCCCGACGCACGCCCCATGAGCACCGGGCTCACCGCGCCCGGCTACAACAGACGGCCGACCGCGATCCCGGCGCGTAGCCCGCGCGCGGGCGCGGCGCTGGAGGGCGCGGCTACCGACGCGCCTCCGTGGATCGGCCGCTCCGCGGACAATCGGAGGCGCGCCATGGAGCCTTTCCGTTTTGGCGATGGCTCTGTTCCAAGGGGAGCCTTGAGACACCTGGAACGTGCCACCCGCCACAGACCGGAAGTCGCGAGCGCTGAAGACGTGGTCCGAACAATCGACGCGGCAGCGGCGAATAGTGGAGGATCGTGCTCCGGCTTCCTCGCCCGCATTGCGCTTGAGTCTGGGCAGCCACGATGCGGAGGATGGCCTTGAAGCCGTGTGCGGGCCCGAAACGATGCTCGCCCAGGTGCGGAACATCACCTCAACGCCTTCCGCTACAACTACAGCGACCTCCCCGAAACGATGCTCGCCCAGGTGCGGAACATCACCTATGTTTCCGCCGTGCTGCCTTCCCTGACGCGAAAGGAAAAGAGAATCTACCGGCTTTTGCGGGGTACCCGCGGGATTTCTGCGGATGAACTTGTCCAGCACACGATCTTTTTTGCGAAAACCCCGACGGAACGATGCCGAATCAGCCTCCAGTCAGCCCGTGTGTCGAGTTCCTTCAAGCACTCGAGCTCGAAGGCATCCATAGCATCCTGATCGGCATGATGGCTGCCGTCGAACAGGGTGCTCCGTGTTCGACCCCCGACTATGATTTTTGGGTGGATCTTCCGAAGCGCCAAGTGGTGCGCTTATACACGCTCATCCGGGGCATCGGAGGCACACTCAGAGCCCCCACGGTCTACGAATTGAGGGATGGCACGCAGTTCAACGTGGTTTTTGAGCCTGTCGGCTTGCGTTCGTTCTCCGCCGAACTCAAGAGCTGTCGGGTGAGCTGCGTCGAGGGTCATCCCATCCGGGTCCTGCCGCTCTCGAGGATCATCGCCAGCAAACGGGCGGCAAACCGGGACAAAGATATCACCGTGCTGCCTGTTCTCGAGCGAACCCTGCGGCTTTCAAAGAAACTGAAGAAGCCGAAGTGAGATTCGGTCCAGAGCGCCGCACCACAGAGCGCGCCTCCCTCGCCGATTTCCGCTGTTGCCGGGGTCGGCGACCCCGGAGGCAGGCGACGTCCGCTCTCCCACAAACCATCCAACCCCGGCACTCGCCATCCCACACCCGTCGCGCTGCGACGCTCGAACGTTCCACGCAACCACCGGGCTCACCGCGCCCGGCTACAACAGACCGCCGCACGACCGCTTCCGCTTTCCGCTGTAGACGGGGGCGGTGACCCCGTTCTGCATTCCCCGCCCGCCGCACGCCCCACGAGCACCGGGCTCACCGCGCCCGGCTACAACAGACTGCCGACCGACCGCCTTCGGCCTTTCGCCCTCCGCTGTAGACGGGCGGTGACCCCGGGTGTTGACTCCCTCGTCTCCCGGCTCGGTCGCCCTTCGGGCTGCCCGTCCATCTCCGCGCTCCCCGGCGCTTCGATTCTGTGATCCCGGCCCAACCCACGCCCCACGAGCACCGGGCTCACCGCGCCCGGCTACAACAGACGGCCGCCCGACCGCCTTCGGCCTCCGCTTTCCGCTGTAGACGGGGGCGATGACCCCGTTCTGCATTCCCCGCCCGACGCACGCCCCACGAGCACCGGGCTCACCGCGCCCGGCTACAACAGACGGCCGCACGACCGCCT
>Ga0163154_10010315_pt1 | contig 10429 bp, 12 predicted proteins | sample OliLakLV19MP9P1_FD_148649 | JGI IMG/M metagenome (GOLD analysis project Ga0163154, IMG submission 148649) | Freshwater microbial mat bacterial communities from Lake Vanda, McMurdo Dry Valleys, Antarctica - Oligotrophic Lake LV.19.MP9.P1 | ecosystem: Environmental > Aquatic > Freshwater > Lake >...
AAAACACCTTGCCTGCGTCCAGCACATAGGCAAGGTGTTTTTAGCTTTTGTGGGGTGCTAAAGCGACAAGAGATGCTTACACAGCATGCCTAATTTGAGTACATTTCCCACAATAACTTTTTAAGAATCTTAAAATTTATGAAGCCATTCGATAAAAATCAAAAAAAGTACTTAATTTTGCAAAATTTTTATTGAATCGATGTTCTCACGTATCCAAACCATCTTCTTGTTCTTAGTTGCTATTTTTATGTTTGCGAGCTTATTATTTCCTATTTGGGTAAAAAAAAGCAGTAGCAATAAGGTTAGCGCACAGATGAACGCTTTTACATTGCGTTATGAAAAGCCGAATGAAAAGCCCCAGACTACCCCCGTATTTTATATTGCAATAGCTGCTATAGGCGCAGGCGCAATGGCTTTGTATGCCGTTTTGCGCTACCGCAACCAAGATAAAGACACCAAAACTGCCTTGTATCATCAAATTCGGTTTAGCATGATTATCTCATTGCTTATCATGGTTACCATAAGCCTGATGATATTTTTCAGTGTGCAAGGTGATAAATGGTCTTCTGGCTCCACACGTGGCGCATATCAAATCGGCTTTTTTTGTACCACACTTGCCTTGCTTGCCAATTTTTTAGCGAGTCGTTTTATCAGGCGAGATTACAACCTTATCAAGTCTATGGACAGACTTCGATAGTTTTTTTAGAAAATAAATTACTTTCTGCTACTTTGGCAAAAAGATTGCGTTATAGCTATATGACCTTTCTTGAGAATTTGATGAACATGAACAACATTAAGCTACACAAAAGCATTACTGTAGAAGCAGGCAAGCGCAGCGATAAGCCATGCATAAGAGGATTGCGGATAACGGTTTATGACATTGCAGGCTGGCTGAAGGCAGGCATGACTGGCGAACAAATTATTGCCGATTTTCCAGAATTGAACACACGAGATATTCAAAGTTGTATGCAACTCATGAAAGAGCTGAATCTCAGGCGTGTGCCAATCGTAGCATCACAAACAGTAGAAGCGTGAATATGAAACTCTTGCTTGACCAAAACATCTCTTATAAATTACTTAAGCCCCTTTCCAAACTATATACTGATGTAGCACAAATCAGTAGATTAGGAATGGGGCAAACGAGCGATTCTATGGTTTGGCAATACGCGCTTACCCACGACTATGCTATAGTTACATTTGACGCATACTTTATAGAGCGAAATGCCCTTACAGGCTATCCGATTAAAGTTATTTGGTTGCGTTGCGAAGACAATTCCACCAATAATATATTACAACTCTTGAGCGAAAACCAAGCACTCATACTCCAATTTAACCTTGATAAAGACAAAAGTTGCTTAGAATTAATAGATTAACCATGATGACATTCTTATTTTTACATGTTTGGGCAGCATCTCTATTTCCAGCACACGACTATCACTCCAGCATAACAGAAGTGCGCTACATGCCTAAAAAACAAAGTATAGAGGTCGTTTTGCGCGTATTTACAGATGATTTGGAAGTTGTTTTAAAAAAACGTTTGGGGCTAAAATCTATTCAATTAGAGAATACCAAACAACATGACGGAGAGATTGGCGTATATGCCCTTGCCTGCCTAAAAATCCAAAACACTAAAAAGCAAGCCATAAAAGGCGCGTACATAGGTAAGGAGAAAGACGGCGAGGCGATGCTACTCTACATGGAGTTTCCTGCCAAAAGCTATCCTACCAAATGGCAGTTACAGAATACTATCTTGACTGAAATTTACCACGACCAAAATAATATCGTCAATTTTTTTGTGGGCGACGCGAGCCAAAGTAGCAAAACAGTTCTTTTTAGACGCGATTCGAGTTGGGAGAGTTTTCCTCAATAGGCACAGTAAAATAGAACTTGCTGCCAACGCCTATTGTGCTTTCCACCCATATTTTTCCACCATTTTTTTGCACAAAATCATGGCAGAGTGTTAAGCCTAAGCCTGTCCCTTTCTCGCCTGCCGTACCAAGCACAGAGCCGTGCCCTTCACCAAAAAGGGTAGGCAAGATAGCATTGTCAATGCCCACGCCTGTATCTTTGACGCAAAGTGTTACAAAAGTGTTGCTGTTTGAGGTCGAAAAGATGATACTACTATCCGCTTTGCAAAACTTCAATGCATTGCTCAACAAATTGCGCACCACAAGGTCAATCATATCCATGTCAGCCCAAACCATTGTTTTAGGTATAAGGTTGTTTTCTACTATGATTTTCTTGTGTTCGGCTGCTTGTTCATAAAGTTCTAAGTTATTTGCTACAACTTGGTGTAAATCAAAATGTATAGGATTCACTGTTTCCCCTCCGAGTTGCGATGCCGCCCATTCGAAAAGATTGTCCAGTAATTCCGAAGCATGGTAAAGGTTTTGTTTGATACCGCCCGATATATGTTTGAACTCCTCCATCGTGATATCACCACTTTCCATGATAGACAATATGCCTTTGATTTGGTTTAAGGGCGATTTTAAATCATGTCCTATGATAGAAAAAAGTCTGTCTTTCAGTGCATTGATATCCCTCAAATGCTCTGCTTGTGCTTCGAGTTCTGCGTTTTGGTTTTCTATTTCTACTTTTTGCTCTGATATAGTATGATTTTTACGCACTACATGCTGCTGATTGCGATACAAAAAAAACATAAATACAATAGCAAAAGTGAATGCTATAATAAATGAAAAGGTATAAATGCGTTGCCCTGTCAATCTTTTATCTTGTTCTATTTTCCAAATAGTTTCTTTTTTTTCGTATTCATATTGCAACTGCAGTTGTTGCATTTTGTTCATGGTTTCGTTGTTCACAAGGCTGTCTTGATGTATTTTAGAAAGTTTATAGCTTTCCAACGCCTTTTGATAATCGCCTAAAACTTCATAGACTTTGCTTAGGGTTTCGTAATTATTGCGGATTCCTTCCTTTTGATTAAGTTCGTAGGCAAGTTTTAAACCTTTTTTTGAAAATAAGAGGGCTTTTTCAAAATCTTTTAGCTGTATATATACTTCTGCCAAATTGAGTAGTATTTCGCTTGTTATATCTTTGTCGCCTATTTTTTCGGCGAGTTTGTATGCTTTATCCAAGTATAGCAAGGCTTCGTCGGGTAGTTTAAGCCATCTATATTGCGAGCCGATGTTGGTATAATTGTAGGCTAATCCTTGCCTGTCTTGTATTTTCTCATTGATTTTAAGCGACTCGAAATGGTTTTCTAAGGCTTTATAATGCCGCTTCAGTTCGCCATATATGTGCCCTATGTTGTTGTAGGCACTCGCTTCTCCCGTTTTATTTTTATTGCTTTTGCTTAACTCTAAGGCTTTAAAATGGTATTGAAGTGCTTTTTCGTTTTTGTTTTGGCTTTGATATATGAGGGCTATATTGTTGTAACAAGAGCCTATATTCTTAGAGTCTTGGATTATTTCTGCTATTCGTAAGCCTTCCAACAGCAGCTCGAGGGCTTTGGTATAGTTGCCATTGCCATAATAATACAGCCCCAAATCTTGCAAAGCGCGTGAGGTTCCTTTTTTATACGCTATTTTTTCTGATAGTTCTTTAAATTTAAGGGCTACAATGCGCATAGAATCAAGGTTGGTAGCATAATAGGCGTATCCGAGTTCATGCAGCGTATTTAAATAGATGGTATCTTTTTCATAACCTGTATTTTTTTTCATTTTTAACACAACTTTTTGCAAGCTATCCAACAACTGTTGTTGAGCCTGACTGTGTTCCACAAAAAAAATAGTTATGGCTATAAAAAAAATAAATTTTTTCATTACGTTGAAAGTTATGGTACTCTGACAAATTTTGTGTTGAACCACATAGAAATATAGAGAACATAGCCCGAAACACTTTGTGCTGTATCTTTCTAGGTAGTTTATACCTTGCTCCGATAAAATTGTCGGAGCACCAAAGTTATGAAGCAAAAATAGCACAAATTCTTGTAATAACAAGCGTTTGTGCTACAGAATTAATGTTATAATTTCTTAAATGAAGAAATCATTTTTTATTTTTTTTACCCTTTCTATATCTATCGGCTTCATGATGTGTCCTATGACTTCAGCATATTCGCTGTGTTTAGGTATTTCTCGCTCATTTGGTGTGCTTGACGTTACCACTATTTGTATTTTAGTGGGGTTTGTTTGGGCATTTGCCATGATGTTTTGAAACTCCTTTAAAAACTGCCAGCCGTCTATGAGTGGCATATACAAATCTAAAAAAATTAAATCAGGTAATTTATTACCAGCTTGTACTGTTTTTTGTTTGAGTAAATTAAGTGCTTCTGTTGGCTTAGTAAAACTATGCACGATGATGGTACTATCATAGCGTTCCACCGTTTTTGTGCCGATCAGTACATCGATGTCATTATCATCGATTATCCAAATTTCCTGTAATGTGGTGAGTGTCTGCGTATCCATAAAATTTAGGTAAACATTGTGGCGTTTTATTACACAAAGGTAGACAAAAATCGTGAGTTTTTTTCTAATTTTTGTAAATATTTAAAATATTATAGTTTTTCATAGCCTAAAACGCCTCTAAAACCTCTTTAAGGCTGTTTTTTAAAGCACTATTTTTTAAAAACTATATTTCTTGAAAATACCTACAAGGTGTTGGGCTTTTCAAGAAATACATTTTTGGGAAAATAAACATGGTAACCTGACAAATTTTGTGTTATTTTTCTTTGCTCGCTATCTCAGTGAGCAAAGAAGCAAATTTTGTCAAAGAAGCATAAATACTTTAAAAATAATTTTGATACTTATTCTCCGTCTTCTTCTTCCTCTTCTTCCTCTTCGCCTGCGGCTGCGGCTGCGGCTGCTGCTGCGGCTTTTGCTTTTTTAGAGCCTTTGACTGCTGGCGCGGCGGCTATTTCGGCTATTTTAGCTTTTATTTGTTTTTCAAGTTCTTCAGCAAGTTCAGGATTGTCTAACAGTACACTTTTTACACCTTCGCGTCCTTGTGCGAGGCGTGTTTCTTTGTAAGAGAACCAAGAACCCGATTTTTTGATAACTTCCGTTTCTACACCGAGGTCAATGATTTCACCTATTTTTGAGATGCCTTCGCCATACATGATGTCAAACTCTACTTGTTTGAACGGCGGCGCAACTTTGTTTTTCACTACCTTCACGCGGGTACGGTTGCCGAGAATATTCTCTGCATTTTCTTTGATTTGCCCTATACGGCGAATATCCAAACGCACTGAAGCATAGAATTTGAGCGCGTTACCGCCTGTGGTAGTTTCTGGACTTCCAAACATTACCCCGATTTTATCACGCAACTGGTTGATAAACACACACACACAACCCGTTTTGTTGATTGCGCCTGTGAGTTTGCGAAGTGCTTGCGACATCAAACGTGCTTGTAAGCCCATTTTGCTTTCGCCCATTTCGCCTTCGAGTTCCGCTTTCGGAACGAGTGCCGCGACAGAGTCAATCACGATGATGTCAATCGCGCCAGAGCGGATTAAATGCTCTGTGATTTCGAGTGCTTGTTCGCCATTATCGGGCTGAGAGATGAGGAGGTTTTCAGTATCGATGCCGAGTTTTTCGGCATACACTTTGTCAAAAGCATGTTCGGCATCTATGAATGCCGCGATGCCCCCCATTTTTTGTGCCTCTGCGATGCAGTGCATAGCCATGGTAGTTTTGCCCGACGATTCTGGTCCGTATATTTCAATTACACGACCTCGGGGCAGTCCGCCTACACCCAATGCTATGTCCAAACCAAGTGAGCCTGTAGGGATAGCCGAGATGCCTTCTACACGTGTGTCATTGAGGCGCATTACTGTGCCTTTGCCGTATATTTTGTCTATCTTCTCGATAGTGCCTTGCAGAACTTTAAGTTTCTCTGCGGTGTTGTTGTCCGTAGCCATACGTAAATCTTAATAAAAGAGTGAATTATAAAAAGGGTTGTAAGTTTAAAATAACGCTTATAATATACAAAGACCTCTATTTGTCTAATTTTTGTGCTAAATTAGCGTTTGTTTTTTATATATGCAAATTTTTAACCAAAAAAAATCCAAATATTTTTACAAAAAAATATTATTGCTCATAATATTAGCAATCGCACCTCTTCTCTTGCCTGCCCAAGTCGATAATACGCCACTGTTCGAACCATTACAATTCGAAAAAGACACGGCAAAAAAACTCTATTTGTGTATAACCAACCTGAATTTTATGCGCAACAATGAGTATTTTACGCCCATAGTCGCAGGGCAAACCTATTTCGGTTATCAATTTGCCCCTTCATTGGTGTATTATCCTACAAAACGTATCCGAATAGAGGCGGGAGCATTTGTCCGCAAAGACTTTGGTAACCCCGACTATACACAAATAGCTCCCATTTTTAGCTTTAGATACCAAAAAGACTCCACCTCCATCACTGTAGGCAACCTGGAAGGAAATGTCCAACATCAACTTATTGAGCCTTTGTATGCTTTTGAGCGTTTATTGACCAATCATTTGGAAAATGGCTTCCAATTCAAACACCAAAAACGCCGTATTCGTCTTGATGCTTGGGTGGATTGGCAACAAGCGACTTATCCGCAAGCTGCCAAACAAGAATTTATATGGGCAGGCATAAATACCGAAATACCCTTGCTCAAAACGACTAAAAAAAACAAGTTATTAGCTTGCCTACAAGCCACTACTTTTCATAATGGCGGGCAAGATCTGAACGTAAATCTTCCAGCCACTAATTCATTTCAACTAGCAGGCGGACTAAAATATACACGCCAAAAATGGCATGCCGAAGCCTATTATGTGCGTGCTGTGCGTGAAACTTACCAAGACACAAACCTTGTTGTCCGTACAGGAAACGCCTTCTATGCACAAGTGGGAGGCAAGTTTAAATGGTTTGATGCCGTGATAAGTTTTTGGCAAGGAGAAGGTATAGACAATGCGCTGGGAAGCGACTTATACAAATCGTACCCTACACATCAGCGCGGATACGCACAAGCAAAACGCCAACTGATTATTTTTCGATTTGCCAAAACATGGAAACTTGCACCCAGCATTTACCTTACTGCACGACTAGAACCTTATTATGACATAGTGAATAAACGCCTCGAGCAGTCGCAAATGTTGTTCATTAGTTTTCGACCTACATTCGGATTGAGATAAGGGACACACTAAAAAATAGACCGCCGTAAATTTTCTTGCAAAAATATTTCTTAAGATTTTAGAGAAAAAAAGCGCATTTACAACCTGTAAATGCGCTTTTTGTGGGCCTGGTAGGATTTGAACCTACTGCCACCTGATTATGAGTCAGGTGCTCTAACCAATTGAGCTACAAGCCCTTTTTAATTATGCTGCAAAGTTATATCTTTGCATTTTAATTTCCAAATATTTACGCATAAAAATATGAAAAATTTAATTTTTGACCTGGGTGGAGTCATTATTCCATTGGATACAGCCCTTGTAAATCAAACGCTTAAGCGTATAAACCCCGAAATGAACACAGTTACGTTGTACGCACCTTTGTTTCTCGAATATGAATTAGGCAACATATCTTCAGCAGAATTCAGGCAAGGTCTTCGCGAATTTGTGAACTTGCCTGCCCTTACTGATGAACAAGTTGATGAAGTTTGGAACAGCCTGCTCTTGCCTATTCCTATAGAACGCATACACTTTTTGCAAAAATTATCAGCAACACATAAGCTGTTTTTGTTGAGCAATACAAACGAAATACACCTCACAAAAGTCCAACAAATCTTGCAAACCTGCACAGGTATAGCCGTGTTAGAAAGTTTGTTTGAAAAAAACTATTATTCACACATATTGAATATGCGCAAGCCTGACAAAGAGATATACGAAGCAGTCTTATATGATGCAGGAATTTCAGCTACCGAAACTTGCTTTATTGATGACAACAAAGCAAACGCAGAAGCCGCGACGAGCGTGGGAATAAAAGGGGTTTGGTTGAATCTTGAACAAGAAACCGTCTTGGATTTGGTCTTCTAACCTAATCGCGCTTGGGTTTGTAAAGCAAAGCCGCGAACTGCATCATGAAGCCTGCGAACACAACCACAGGACCAAGCGTTAGCCCTAAAAAGCCAAAGCCAAATGTAGTATTATCGAGGCTCATCAGAATGAAGCCTAAAAATAAAACTGCCAATCCCGCTAACATCAGGTAGTAGTTTTGTTTTGCAAAGGGCAAATTGGGGTTATTTTGTGCCATAGCAGCTAAAAGAAAAGACTTTTTGTAAATCAGGTTGCAAAGATATCAAAAAAGATTTAGTTTTGCAAAAAACAACTTTGGAAAATGACTATACTTGGTAAATATGTGCTTTTTATATATAGTTTGTTTATTAATCGAGAGCGGTTCACAGTTTATGTGCGCCTCGTGATAGATGAATGTTACTCTATAGGTGTGAGTTCGGTCTTTATTGTGGCTATAGTTTCTACTTTTATAGGCGCGGTGAGCGCGTTGCAAACGGCATTCAACCTTATCAGTCCGCTTATTCCTCTCTATGTGATAGGGCAAATAGTCCGCGACATGACAGTGCTGGAGCTTGCACCTACAGTTACATGTATCGTTTTGGCAGGCAAGGTAGGCTCGAATATAGCAGGGCATTTGGGTACTATGCGCATCACAGAGCAGATAGACGCTTTGGAAGTAATGGGCATCAACTCCATATCGTACCTTGTCTTGCCCAAAATTCTCGGCGCAATGATCACAATCCCTATGCTGGTCGTTATGGCAGGCTTCTTGTCTATTTGGGGCGGTTTTTTGGCAGGTACGCTTTCAGGACAATTGACGGAAGTGGAATATATCAGAGGCATTCGCGCCGACTTTAACCCGTTTACAGTCCAGTTTATGGTGGTAAAAGCCTTCGTATTTGCTTTTCTGATTTCCTCCATTTCTGCATTCAAAGGCTATTTTACACACGGCGGCGCGCTTGAAGTAGGGCAATCCAGCACACAAGCCGTAACAAGCAGTTGCATCGCTATTCTGTTTGCCGATTTCGCACTCGCCCAATTATTGATGAGCTAAACCTTCGGCTTTTCCTTTGGCGTAGGCAGGCAAGTCTGTAATATCATAATCGATTGTGATGGGCATAGAAGATACTTGGTTTAGGGTTTCTTTGGTTAATTTTCGCCTTTTCGGATGTTCGAAAAAAGTTTCGGCGAAGTTTTTTCACTTCGCCGAAGCTAATTTTGCTGAACAGCTACTTTTTTGGTAGGTTATTTTGTATGTTGAGTACATACGTCATAGGTATTTCGAGTATATCCGCAATTTGCTCAGGGCTAAATCCTTTGAGGAGCATTTTTGTGATAGCCTCGGCTTTTCCTTTCGCCTCGCCTTCGGCTTTTCCTTTTGCTTCGCCTTCGGCTTTTCCTTCGGCTTTTCCTTTTGCTTCGCCTATGGCGTAGGCAGGCAAGTCTGTAATATCATAATCGATTGTGATGGGCATAGAAGATACTTGGTTTAGGGTTTCTTTGGTTAATTTTCGTCTTTTCGGATGTTCGAAAAAAGCTTCGGCGAAGTTTTTTCACTTCGCCGAAGCTAATTTTGCTGAACAGCTACTTTTTGGGTAGGTTATTTTGTATGTTGAGTACATACGTCATAGGTATTTCGAGTATGTCCGCAATTTGCTCAGGGCTAAATCCTTTGAGGAGCATTTTTGTGATAGCCTCGGCTTTTCCTTTCGCCTCGCCTTCGGCTTTTCCTTCGGCTTTTCCTTTCGCCTCGCCTTCGGCTTTTCCTTCGGCTTTTCCTTTCGCCTCGCCTTCGGCTTTTCCTTTTGCTTCGCCTATGGCGTAGGCAGGCAAGTCTGTAATATCATAATCGATTGTGATGGGCATAGAAGATACTTGGTTTAGGGTTTCTCTGGTTAATTTTCGCCTTTTCGGATGTTCGAAAAAAGCTTCGCCGAAGTTTTTTCACTTCGCCGAAGCTGATTTTGCTGAACAGCTACTTTTTGGGTAGGTTATTTTGTATGTTGAGTACATACGTCATAGGTATTTCGAGTATATCCGCAATTTGCTCAGGGCTAAATCCTTTGAGGAGCATTTTTGTGATAACCTCGGCTTTTCCTTTCGCCTCGCCTTCGGCTTTTCCTTCGGCTTTTCCTTCGGCTTTTCCTTCGGCTTTTCCTTCGGCTTTTCCTTCGGCTTTTCCTTTTGCTTCGCCTTCGGCTTTTCCTTTTGCTTCGCCTATGGCGTAGGCAGGCAAGTCTGTAATATCATAATCGATTGTGATGGGCATAGAAGATACTTGGTTTAGGGTTTCTTTGGTTAATTTTCGTAATTTTGAAATGACACTTAATTGTGTGGCGTATTTGCCCAAGGCGAGTTGTGTGGGACTCAAAGCGCGCAGACGAAGCAAGATTTTCTCGATAATAGCTTCGGGCTTTTCGCCCTTGAAATCGCCTAGAATAGCCAGTACCACTTCTTCGGGAGTTTGGGCTTGCAAAAACGTTTCATAA
>Ga0163154_10010317_pt1 | contig 10426 bp, 8 predicted proteins | sample OliLakLV19MP9P1_FD_148649 | JGI IMG/M metagenome (GOLD analysis project Ga0163154, IMG submission 148649) | Freshwater microbial mat bacterial communities from Lake Vanda, McMurdo Dry Valleys, Antarctica - Oligotrophic Lake LV.19.MP9.P1 | ecosystem: Environmental > Aquatic > Freshwater > Lake >...
AAGTCGAGCCGATCGCCGTTCTCGTAAATGGCCAACCGGTCACTGAGCTCGCGAGCGCCGGGGGGGAGGAGGGGTAGAACAGCGGTCAGCATCGCAAGCCTTTCGGTTGCATGCTTACGGGTCAGCTCTCGCCTGAGATCAACCGATTAGGCGCGAAATCGGAGCGTATGTCAGGAGCCCTGCAATGGGAACGGATCAGCTGAACGCCTGTGTCAGCAGGTGCTCGCGTCCGTCCGTCAACGCGCGCCACGGGACGTGCTCGCGCTCCGAGCATTGGTCGCGGATGACCGCGTGGCGGTGCCTGAACGCGCCACGGACCGAGTCAGCGGTGGCGATTGTCCGGGCTCGGTACCGTCACGGGTTCGCGTCGCGATACCAGGCCTGGAACGACCAAGTCTCACCGGATAGAGCGGCCCTGGGACCCGCCGGCGTCGGCAGGCTCGACACGTCGACGCGGAACGCGAATCGGCCGGTAGCGCCCGAGTTCAGCACTTGATTCGAGAATCGCCCTAGCGCGCCGCCCAGGCACAGCGTGCCCTGTCCACCGCCTGCGAGGGGCACGGTCGCGGTCTGTTGCGAGCAGAGGAAGTAGCCCGCGCTTTGCTGCGGGAGGCCCGTCGCGTGCAGGACGAGGTCCGCGTGCGCCACCGCGGTCGAGCCCGCGGCATGTACCTCTGCCGGACTGCCGCTCGAGTTCGGCACAGCCGGCGTACAGGTCACCGAGCCGATCACCGCCGGTCGATAGAGCCACACACCACGGAACGCGCTCGTGTGGGAGAGGGCGACGCTCGCGGCGGCGTCGAAGGTGCCATCGAAGACCGGGTACTGGGCGCTGACCGAGGCTGTCCCCGCGAGGCCCTGCGCCTGGTCAATACGCGACCTGAGCCGCTGCGACCTGGCCCGCCGCCAGCGCTGCGCAGGAGAGGACGACTGCACGGGGGAGTGAGGGGGTGTTCGGCATGTCGATGCGGAGTCCGGGGAGACGGAGTCCGGGGGGACGGGGGCGAGCGAGTGAGGCTCGCACACGCCCGAGCGACCGGCAAGTGCCGTGCCGTGGGCCGGACACCAGCGCTTGCGATGCGCCGGGCGGAAGCGTCCAGGTTGTGGACGGAGCCAGCCGAGCGCGCCCGTGCCGAGGACCGCAGCAGACGGGGCGCCGCTGGCCAGCGCGGTGCCGATTCGCACGGCCTCGGCTCCGCAGGACGGTGTAGAAACGTCGCGGTTCCTCGATGGAGCGCGCGCGCCGTGCGCTGTAGCGTGGGCCCTTCGACTCGCCCCGGCCCCAGCTATGCAGAAAGCTCCGCTCGGACCGACCCCCTTAGCCACCTTCCTCGCCACGCCTTCGACCACCAGTCGAGTCGCCAGGAACTAGGGCCGTGCGACGAGCCCGCCACCGCGGCCCGGCAGAACTCCTCGAAGCCGCCCAGGCGCTCCCGCAAGATGGAGAGGAGGATCGGACGGCTCAGTCGCGTGTAGTCGTGAACCGCGACGTTCCGGAAGCCCACCATGCGCTTCATGCGGTCGGCGAGTGACTCCTCGATGACTCCTGCGCGCTGGAGCATCTCGAACGCGCCCCGCGATTCCTGCGGCACGCCCAGCCGTCGCATCGACACGATACGCATCGCGAGCTCGATCGAGGCCTCACATGCGCGCTGCAGATTGAACACCACCGAGTCCTCGACCGTTAGCGAGTCCAACCGTGCTGGGTCGTCGAGGTACTCCTCTCGGACGCGAGCGATACAGCGCTCGATCGTCGCCACCTTGTTGGCGATCACGTCATCCAGCACGATAACGCTCCAGGAAGGCCTCGAGCACGGGTTTGCGCTCCTCGTTGAGTCGCGCGTAGTCGCTCAAGACGTACATCTCGAATTCTCCGACGCGGAGTGGGTCGGATTCGTGGAGTAGTCGTCCGTTGCCGATGACTTGCGCGCGGAGCACCGTGCTCGCCGTCGCGAGGTCGACGAGGTCCACATCCCGGCCCAGCACCGAGGCGAGTGCCTGCGCCGTGTCGAACACCACCTCGGGCGCGACCGCGAGGTCTGCGAGAAATGCGAGGTCGATGTCACTGTCCGGCCTCGCGCGCCCTTCCGCCTCGGAGCCGAAGAGGTACAGAGCAAGCAACGAACCGCCGCCGACGGAGAGGCGGTGTGTGAGCAGGTCCAGAATCGCGCGCACGTCCACGTCCGCGAGTGTAACCACACGATCGCTGGCGCCTGCGCAACACCTGGTGCTTCGGCAACGATTGCTCCCGGACCCCAACGCGGGGCCAGGCGGAGTGGTTCCGGGGCTAGAGGCACGTCGGGAGACGTTGGTGAGCGTGCACGCGATCGACCGACGCCCCAGCGCCGTCCGCGCCGCGCTCATTGCTCGGGCGTAGACTTACTCGGGATGCGCCGCTTACTTCTCGCGCTAGTCGTCTGCCTCCTCCTCGTTCTTGCCGTGCAGTGAGCGGCGAATCTGCCTCGAGCTGGCGCGAGCGCCCTGAGCAGCGACGAGATTGCACCGGTGGCGGAGCCCCAGCGCGCCGAACTCGCGCCACCCAGCATCGACCGCGTGCCAGCCAGCGATCTGGTGTCGGCTTCGACGCTCCCCGAGCCGCGATTCGACGATAGTCGGAAGTCATGGGTCGTGGGCGTGGTCACGCGCTATCGATACGCGAAGAGCGGCCTGTACACGTCAATGGGCTGGAGCGTGATCGTCACGCGCGAGCCTGTGCACACTCCGCATTGGCAGGACCTGCCGCGGCCAGGCTATCGCTTCGGCTCGGCGACATGGACGAGTGAGCATGGTCCCAACGGAGAGCTGTGCGTGCTCGGCGACCCGCCTCTGTACGCAACGCTGCTCCACGGCCATGTCGTCTGCGGCACACTACCAATCGTGCCTGATACCGGGACAATCGAATTCGTGCTCGAGGACGGAGCATTCACGACAGAGCTCGGCACGTTCGACTTCCGGGTCGTTGACGCGCAGTCCAAGGTCCCCGTCGAGCATGCGTACTACAGGGTCCTTCCGGTGACCAACGTTGACAATGGCCGCTACGCCTGGTTCGAGGTGGGAGCGCACTGGGATCCCGACCGTCACCGGCTGGTCGCAGGGCGCTATGTGCTCCGCGTATCCAGCCGCACTCAGTTCGCCTTCGGTGCTGTCACGTTCGATGTCACACCCGGGCTCGTCACGGACCTCGGCGACATTGCTGTTGCAGACTCTGGTTTCATCGTCGGCGAGACTCGCGGGCCTGGCAGTGAATTGCTCGATGTGGACATCTTCGTCCGCGACGCTGCAACGGGCGCACGCGTGGGCCAGGTGGACCGAAGGAACTTCAAGCCGGGATTCGCATTCGGTGAGCTGCCGCCCATCGAGGAGATCGATGTTGCAGTCGACGATCCCGCATGGGCCGCGGCGCCGCGCAGGGTTGTCTCTCCGACTAATGGCATCCAACGGGATTTTGTTCTGGTCGCCGAGCACGGCACTCCGACGACCTTTGCCCGCAGCGGCATCGACATCGGCCTCGTCGAACTGCGAGGTGATGATCGGCCACAGGCGCAGGCGCGCACAGTCGAGCGCCGAGTCCATCCCCGATGCGCCGCGCTCGCGCGTCTTCGGAATAGCTACGCCACGCGCTCGAGGTCCGAGACGTCGTTGCTCCGGTGAACAACGCGACCCTCTGCTCGAGTCTCATGTCTGGGTTCCTTGCACGTGGTGCTCGTTCGGTTCGGCAGGACAACTGGTGCCTCGTGCATCGATCTCACCGAAGCCATCTCCGGGCACCACGCCCTCGCGCCGCGCTCACCCCCGCGCCGCCGTCCGGTGTGTCAGCGTGAAGGCGACAGGGATAACCAGGAGCGTGAACACCGTGCTGGCGGCGACGCCGAAGACGAACGACCACGCGAGGCCCGAGAAAATCGGATCGAACACGATCACCCACGCCCCCATCACCGCCGCGCCGGCGGTCAGGAGGATCGGGCGCAGGCGCACGGCGCCTGCCTCGATACAGGCTTCCTTCAGAGGTCGGCCCTGCGCCAAGCCCTGCTGGATGAAGTCCACCAGGATGATCGAGTTGCGCACGACGATGCCCGCCAGCGCGATCATCCCGATCATGCCCGTCGCGGTGAAATAGATCGGGTTCGGCGTGCCGGCCACCTCCCCCGCGAACAGCGCGTTCAGCGCCCAGAAGCCTGGGAACACGCCGATCATCGTCAACGGGATCGCCAGCATCATCAGTGCCGAGATCCCGAACGAGCGTGTCTGCGCCACGAGCAGCACGTAGATCGCCGCCATCGCCGCCGCGAACGCGAGGCCGAGGTCGCGGAAGACGTCGAGCGTGACCTGCCACTCACCCTCGCCGGCGAGCTCGAGCTCGAACGTCGAAGTCGGGTCGACGCTGCGCGCCAGGGCCAGTGGATGGGCGCGGAGGCTCTTCTGCAGCGCGAACACAGCCTCGACGGGCGTCAGACCCACAGGCTCTGCCGTCACATACTGCACGTCGCGCATGTCTTTGCGGTAGAGCGTCGGCGGCACGGGCTCCGTGCGGCGCGCGACGAGGTCCTGCAGCGGCACGAGGTCACCTCTCGCGCTCTGCACGGCGAGGCTCGCGAGTGCATCCTCCGACGCCCGCGCCGCGCGCGGCAGCTCCAGCCGCACCCTGAGCGGTGCGCGCTCCCCCGCGACGTGCAGGACGCCTACGTCGAGGCCCGACAGCGCGAAACGCAGCGTCTCCGCCACCGCTGTCGGCACGACCTCGCGCACGGCAGCGCGCGCGAGGTCGACATCGAGGCGCGTACGCTCCCTCTCGGCCGTGAGGTAAGTGTCGATATCGGCGAGGCCGTCGAGCGCCCCGAAACGCGCCTCGACGTCGCGCGTGGCATCGGCGAGGTCCGCGGTGCTGGCGCCCAGCGGCGGATAGACCTCCGCGACGATGCCCGCGAGCACGGGCGGCCCCGGGGGCGTCTCGACGACGCCGATGCGCACGCCGTGGCGCTCGGCGACTGCCTGGAGCGCGGGCCGCGCAGCCAGCACGATCGCGTGCGCCTGCCGCCCGCGCTCGTGGCGCGGCAAGAGGTTGACACGCAAGTCTGCCTGGTGGCTCGCGCGCCGCAGGAAGTGGTGCCGCACGAGGCCGTTGAAGTCGTGTGGCGAGGCGTGGCCAGTGTACGCGACGACGTCTGTGACCTCGTCGATCCGCAGGAGCTCGCGTGTCAGGTCGAGCACGGCGCGGTCGGTCATCTCGAGCGACGTGCCCTCCGGCGCCTCGACCGTCACCTGGAACTCGCTCTTGTTGTCGAACGGCAGCATCTTCAGCGGGACCAGCCCGAAGCCCGCCAGCGCGACCGATCCGATGAACAGCGCGGCGATAGCGGCCAGGAGTGTCACGCTGCGCGACCTCCGCGCCAGGAAGTACCGCGCGAGCGAGCGATAACCCCGCACGACGAAGCCGAGCACGCCGCTCTCCGCCTCTTCGTCCATATCCCGCGTGGAGTGCGCGCCACCGCCGCCGTACGTCGACTCGCGGCGCAGGAGGTGGTAGCTCGCCCAAGGTGTCACCGTGAACGCGGTGACGAGCGACAGCAGCATCGCGACCGGCACGTTGAACGGCATCGGCCGCATGTACGGCCCCATCATGCCAGACACGAAGAACATCGGGACGAACGAGAGCATCACCGCGAGCGTCGCCAGGATCACCGGCGGGCGGACCTCGTCGACCGCGAAGAGCGTGGCGTCGCGCGGCGGCAGCTTCCCTCGCCGCATGTGGCGGTGGATGTTCTCGACGTCGACGATCGGGTCATCGACGAGCAGGCCCAGCGACAGGATCAGCGCGAACAGCGTCACACGGTTGATCGTGAAACCCACGACCATGCCTGCGAAGAGCGTCACAGCGAGCGTTAGCGGCACTGCCAGCGCTACGATCAGCGCGGCGCGTGCGCCCAGGCTGGCGCCGATCAGCACGACGATCGTACCGACAGCGATGAGGAGGTGCCCGACGAGCTCGTTGACCTTCTCGTTGGCGGTCTCGCCGTGGTTGCGCGTGACGAGCGTGCGCACGTGCGCGGGCAGGACCTCGCGCTGCAAGCGCTCGAGCTCGGCGAGGGTCTCTTCGGCGACGACGACTGCGTTCGTACCCTTCCGCTTTGCGATCGAGATCGTGACCGCGTCGCGCGGCACGCCGTCGATGAGCTCGGGCAACACGGCATCGCCCCGCACGACAGATGTCGCGGCCGGGCCGAACGCGACGCGTGTGTAGTCGGAGGGCTCTTCTGGGCCGTCGACGATCTCGGCGATCTCGCGCAGCAGGACGGCGCGGCCGTCCTGGACGACGACCACGAGGGCCGCGAGCTCCGCGACACGCGCGAACTTCGGCCCGACGCGCAGCTCGCGAATGGCGCCTTCGTGGGCGAGGGCGCCCGCGCGCACGTCGAGGTCGCTGGAGCCGATCGCGCGCGCGACGTCCTGGTGGCCGATCCCGCGTGCCCGCAGCGCCAATGGATCCAGCAGCACACGCACGACCCGGCGCTCGCCGCCGTGCACGTCGACCCGTGAGACGTCGTCCACGGACTGCAGCCGCGCGGCGAGCTCGTCAGCGAGGCGTACGAGCTCGCCCGGCGACGCGGCGCCGGCCGCCGTTCGGTCGGCGATGCCGACCGCCAACGCGGAGTAGAGCGTCACGGTCAGGATCGGCACGTCGTCGATCTCGACCGGCACGACGCGCCAGCTGGTAACCTGCGGCGGCACACGATCGGTGTTCGCGCGGATCTTCGCGTCGACGTCGACCAGCGCCTTCTCGCGGTCTTCACCGACCGCAAAGCGCACGGTGACGAGCGCACGGTCTTCGGCGATCATCGAGTACACATGTTCCACGCCGTGGATCTCGAGCAAGAGGCGCTCGAGAGGCTCGGCCGCGAGCTGCTTGACCTCCTCCGGACTGGCGCCGGGCACCTCGACGAAGACGTCGATGAAAGGCACGATGACCTGCGGGTCCTCCTCGCGCGGCGTCGCGAGCAGCGCCGCGGCCCCCATCGCCAGCGCGATGAGGATCAACAGGATCGAGAAGTTGCTGTCGAGGAACGCGGCGACGATGCGAGTCGTCAACGAAGGCGCGGCAACGCTGGGGCCCACGTCGTGGGAGGCGCGCGTGCGGGTCATCGGACAAGGACCGTGTCCCCTTCCACGAGGCCGGAGAGGACCTCGACGAGGCCGCCCTCCGCGGGCACTGTGCGTACGTTGACTGCTCGGGCGTGGCCTTCACGCACGAGCCATGTGCGCTCGACCTGACCGATGTGTTCGATCGCGCCCGCGGGAACGACGAGGCGCGCGCGAATCCCCGAGGGCACGCCGACGCGCCCCAGGGCGCCGGGGCGCAACGTCGTGGAGAAGGCCTCGCGCTCGCTGGGCGACGCCAGCGCCGCGAGGTCCACGTGTACGGTCACCGTGCCCGTCGCGGCGTCCGACATCGGAAATACGCGTGTCACCGCAGACACCATCGGCGCGAGGCCTGCGAACTCGAGCGATAACGGGGCCCCGGCCTGGAGTTCCCCCACGTGGCGCTCGGGCAGCGCCGCGACGACCCGCAGGGCGTCGGCGCGATAGAGCGACACGAGCACGCGCCCGGGCTGTGCGAGGTCCCCGCGCTCGACCTCGCGCGACAGGACGCGCCCCGTGAAAGGCGCTCTGATTTGATGCCAGGCGAGAGCGTTCTCGGCCTCGGCCAGCGACTCGCGCACGGCGTCTCCGGTCGCGCGCGCGGCGTCACGCTCGGCTCGGGCGCTCTCGAACGCTTGGGCGGTGAGGCTGCCGCTCCCGTGGAGGCGCTCGGCGCGGTCGAACGCGAGGTCAGCCGCGGTGATCCGCGCCGTCGCGGCCTCCAGCGTGGCACGCGCCTGTGCGCGACGCGCAACGGCGTCGGTGTCGTCCAGCAGGACGAGCGTCGCGCCTTCCGTGACCTCGTCCCCTTCGCGCACCTTGACGTCGCGCACGACGGCCATGACTAGAGCCGCGATGCGGGCGGGGTCGATCGCCTCGACGCGCGCGGGGTGCAGATGTAGGACGGGCGCCTCGACGCGCAGCACAGGCGTCTCAACGCCGACGCGCCGCGGGCCGCCGGCGGCACCGGCGACCGGCAACCCGCCGTCGGGCACCGCATGCAGGTCGTGCTCGGGCCGCCCCAGGATCCCCTGGAACCAGAGGAGGGCGAGGACCAGGGCGACGAGGAGCACGCCGTAGGCGGCGAACGTGGCAGCGCGGCGTGCGGCGGTCATACCAGGAGGATAGATGGGATGAGGAGGCCAGCCCCCAACACGGGGTCCCCTCGGAGGGTCCCCAACTGACCAACGGGCTCGAGGTCCAACAGGTCGGCTGACCTAGACCCGAGACTACCACGACCACCGCGACGAAGACCCAAGTCCATCTCGACCATCGGCATCGACCTTGGAGACCTCGAGAGTCACATCTGCGTGCTCGACGAGGCCGGTCAGATCCTCGAGGAGGGGACCGTGGCGACGACGGCTGCAGGGCTATGCGCGCGCTTCCAGCGCTGCGAACCGACCCGGATCGCCATCGAGGCGGGCGGGCAGTCGGGCCAGTATTACGACCTGCTGAACGACCTGCTGAGCGAGCTCCAAGAACCACGCCATCGAGGGCCGCACGGAGACCCGCGTGGACCCCGACGTGCTGTCGCTGCAAGGCGCGGCGCGCTACACAGCGATGAGCGACACGACCATCAAGAAGCTCGTCGACGCGGGTGTCTTGCCGACGCGCCAGTGTGCGCCGTACGCACCCCGGGAGATCCAGCGCAGCGACCTCGAGAGCCCGCGCCTGCGCCAGATCTTCGAGACCCTCCGCCAGTCCGGACAGGTCCGGCTGGGGGTCAAGTTGGAGGCCCAATCAGTATTTCTCCCGATTGATCAACCCGCAGCAAAGAAGTCATGATGCCAGGTATCGTGCACGGTCCTTCAGGTTGGCGGCGGAGCCACAGTGCTGGATCCGGGTGACTACGTCGCTGTCGGCCTGCCCGGCCGTCAGACCTGCATGGTCGAGCAGAAAGCGCGTGGTCACGCGGTGACACGACCTCGCAGCACCGGCGTCACTAGCAGCGGTCGCACGGCCAGCAGCAGGCGCAGTGGGATGTGCAGTGACGGCACCCATTGTCGCACCGGCGCATGAGGAATCACATGCTCGACAAGGTGCGCCGAGGTCTGCGACATGCGCCTCGTCCCGCGCGAGAGAGAAAAACCAGACGAGACTCTCGGGCTCGCCACGTCAGTCAGCGGCGCTGCTTTTGAATCCGCTAATCGGCTTGCGACATGACGTGAGCGCCGCATACCATCGGAAACTCCGGTTTGGAGGAGGCAGGGACTGGCCATGAGCGAACCGGGAACGCGAGCCCGAGCGGCAGCGGCGCAGCTCGCATCGGGCGGCGCCGACGGGCTGCGCGTGGCCGAGGCCGCCACGGCGGCGTGGCATCAGGTGTACGCCGCGTTGACCCCGATCGTCGGCACACGCGGCGTCGAGGCGCTGTTCAAGCGCAGCTTGAGCCTGACGCGCGAGGCGCATGCCTGCCTGGGGGACGTCGGCGACCCGTCGCCCGCGCACGACCACGCAGCCTCGCTGCGAGCGGTGCTCGCGCGCCAGGCCGGCGCCGACGCGGCGGCGGCGCACGCCGCGCTGCTACAGATCTTCATCGACCTTCTGTCCGCGCTGATCGGTGAGTCCCTCACCGCGCGGCTGCTCCATCCGTTGCTGGACCAACCCTCGAGCGGCGACGCCGCGCAGGACACGCCATGAACCACGGCAAAGCCACCATTCATCGCCTGCAGACAGGCGTGCCCGGCCTCGACGACGTGCTGGGCGGCGGTCTGCCCGAGTTCTCGTTCAACCTCATTGCCGGCAAGCCTGGCTGCGGCAAGACCACGCTGGCGCACCAGATCATGTTCGCGCTCGCCACACCCGAGCGGCCCGCGCTGTACTTCACGGTGCTGGGCGAGCCGCCCCTGAAGATGCTGCGCTACCAGCAGCAGTTCGACTTCTTCGACCTCGACAAGCTCAACCGCTCGGTGCGCTTCGTCAACCTGACCGAAGACGCCGCCTCCGGTGACCTGGACAAGGTGCTGGCTCGCATCGTCGCCGAGGTCGAGCAGCGTGCGCCGGGCCTGGTCTTCATCGATTCGTTCCGCTCGGTGATGCTCGCCGGCCAGAGCGCGAGCGGCAGCGTCTTCAGCCAGCAGCAGTTCGTACAGAACCTCGGTGTGCTGATGACGAGCTGGCAGGCCACGACCTTCCTGCTCGGCGAGTACTTCGGCGATAACGACTCCAATCCGATCTTCACCGTGGCCGATGGCCTGATTTGGCTGCGCCAGAGCGTCGACCGCAACTCGATGGTGCGCAAGATGGAGGTGATGAAGATGCGCGGGCAGCCCACGCTGCCGGGGCTGCACAC
>Ga0163154_10010320_pt1 | contig 10424 bp, 13 predicted proteins | sample OliLakLV19MP9P1_FD_148649 | JGI IMG/M metagenome (GOLD analysis project Ga0163154, IMG submission 148649) | Freshwater microbial mat bacterial communities from Lake Vanda, McMurdo Dry Valleys, Antarctica - Oligotrophic Lake LV.19.MP9.P1 | ecosystem: Environmental > Aquatic > Freshwater > Lake >...
ATGCCAAAAGTATCTACGACGAAGCTGTGAAAAATATGAATCAAAAAATAATTATTTAATTCGCCTACGATAAATCCAAGGCTTTATTTGCTCTGATTGCCATACTCCAAGTTTATTTGCGATCGCACTTTTCTGGACGTTTTGTAAAACAGTCCTCTGGGTGGGGCAGGTGCCATAGGTATAAGCTAATCCAAACCTAATAAGCTCGGCATTGATAAAGCGATTTTTTATCCATACTTCAGCTAGGATTCTGCCGTAGATGTCGGTGCCTGTTATGACTAGGCGGACGTTCTTATTTAAGGTGAGTTGAGTGAGCTTAGCGGTGGCTGCTGCCCCGTAGGGTTGGGATTTTTCTGGTGCGTCCGCCCCGCACAGTCTGATTTTGAGTTTGTCACATTCTAGGGTATCTCCATCGATCACGCGGTTAACATGGCATATTCCTGTGGTTGGAGGTACGAAATAAGGTGTCATTCATCCTCAGTTGATTCATCATTTAGGGGTTCTTTTGTGCCTTTTTCATCGGTGTAAGGGTTGACATTTCCAGTAGCTGTGTAGTTATCGGATTCAGTATCATTGGCTTCAGTACGGAAGTGATTCTTAACCTCGATGCCGTCTTTGCGGGTATATTTTTTGATGTAGGTATCTTTGTTCATTTTCTATGCTCCAATTGTCTTTCAAGGTTACTTAGTCGGCGTTCTAGTTGTTGATCGTACTGCTCGGTAATTGCTTTGAAGGCGGCAAATTCTTTTGAGACCACCAAATTACTCATCTGGTCGCGGAGAAGGGCTACGTCTTGGCGTAGTTGTAGGACTGTTCCTGTTAATGCCATTAGTAGGGCGATCATACAGGCTTGGGCGATCGCACTGGGGTCTATTCTGAGATTATTTGGTAAGTTATTATTCATTTCGTTTTATCTCCTGTGGAGTGGGGAGCCAATAGCCTAGAATTCCAGATAGGGTTGACCAGAATGCGGCTTCGGTTCTACCCGCCATGATGTTGACAATGCAAAAGATGACTATAATCAAGCTGAGGATGACTTGCATCTTGAAGCGTTTATCCATGTGATTTACGATATAAAGTGAATCCATAAATCTCCGTCTATTCCGCAGCGTTCTTTCATCAGATCGTAGCTGTAGGTTAAACCTGCTCCACTGGCATTGTTATCGTATCCATCCTTCCAGAATTCACCGTAGGGGTCGTTAACGATGAAGCCTTTTTCATTAAAGCCACGAATGACGATGATATGTCCGAAGTTGGTAAAGTAGCCGTGGACTACGATTGGCTTCTTCTGCATGAGCCAATCTTTCACAGATTGCCATGTTGCCGCAGGATTGAAGTTATCTTTTTTGCGAAATTGTCTGACTAATTGGGCGAGGTCGTAGGGAGAATGGCGGCTTAATCCCATGCTTTCCATCTGGCGATAGAGTTGGTCTTCTAACTGTCCGTTCCCATTGCCGCGAATGCCTAAGAAATAAAGGCACATCGCTATACTGGTGACGTTGCAGGAACCGTAGGGATTGAGGGTGTTGTCAAGTTGGCTGAAATAGGGAATATTGAGATTAATCATTAGGTTTCTACCAGTTTGATTCTGATTCCAACTGTGCCTTGGGGGTGAAGCATGACTAGGATTAGTTCGTGGGTATAGCGTTTGGCTTTAATTGGGTAATGCCAAGCTGTAACAGAACAGTTATTTTTGATGAAGGTGTAAAGTGCTTGCCATCTGTCAGCTATAAATGCTCGTTCCACATTTTCAGATTGTTGATCGTCAGGGTTTGCGAATCGCAAGAAATTGGGGAATACTCGATCTAAAGTTCGGACTTCAATACCTTTGATGGGTGGTATTTTACTACTGAATCCTTTGGTTAGGATTTCTAAGGGGAAATCAGATTCACTAGGATAGAGTAAACCTCTGGTAAGTGCAGTTAACTGCTTTACAAAGTCTGGAAGGGTTAATTTAGAGGTCAAATCACAGTAGCAAGCTTCGGCGGGAGCCGTAACAGGAGCAACTGGTTCAGGCATAACTGGGGTCGAAACTGGTTCAACTATTGGCGGTAATGGAACAGGTTCTATTACCGAATCTCATATTTCGACCATTACCGATACGATTATTCTGCTGCAATATGTAGAAATTAGAGGCGAGATGGCAAGGGCAGTAAATGTGTTAAAAATGCGCGGATCGTGGCATGGCAGTAAGATTCGTGAATATATAATTACCGATCGAGTCGCACAAATTCAAGACTCGTTTAAGGGTTACGAACGGATTCTCAGTGGTTCTCCTTCTCGTAGTTCTATTGATGAGAAAAGTGAACTCTCAAGGATTATCAGAGGGGTTCAGCCCGAATAATTTAGGGAGGAATTTAAGATGATATTCATAAATTTGAAACAAGCTTTTTGAATCGGCTTTTTGATAAATTAGTCCGCTTTTATCCATATTTTGGGCTGCAATGCACATAATTAAACATAAGTAAAACCGAAATCATATAAATAACTTATGTTTGAGGGAATTTAGATCGCAGTCAATTACACCAAATATTGATGTTTGTATGCTGATTTATACTTATCCAAATTATTATCTTTGTTGACATACATTTGTTTCAGAATTATTAGGAATTGTCAAGCCTCCAAATAATGACTGTTTTAAGGTATTAGTTTTTCCAATCATTGCTGATTTGATTAGAGAAGTCATGTTAGGGTAATTGAAGTTGAAAGCTGCATATCCAATTTATCCATTAGTAAAAGTAGAAGCAAGTTCCTCAGAGTCTTTTACAACTCACCTAACATCTCACACGGTTGACCTATGATTCAAAAAACATGGAGATGCCTTTTATCGGCTCTCATTGTACTATGTCCATTAACTGTAGTTCCTTTCAATACTGCGGTTCAAGCAGATCCTAATCCACAAAATCAAGAATTAGATAGCTATCCCCCTTTATCTTCTACTTTGAAAGTTGGAGAAACTCGATCGCAAGCCCTTAGTCGTTCTCAACCTGAGGCGATCGCCAAGATTCATCCTTACCAAATTGGTGGTAAATCGGCAGCTACACTATATGTCCGTAATATCCCAATCTTAACTTTTGTAGATACCAAGCTCGATCCTAAAGTTAAATATCCTAGCCTCAACATAAGCTCTAAGATTTCCCTTAAGCTTCCATCCAAAGAAAATTCTAAGGTGGAAATCTATAGCTCTAATGACCCTGTAGAGCGTGCTACGTCTGTGGCAGCTTTATTAAATCAGTTAGCTCGCGATGGCTTTGATGCGAACGGTATTGTTCCCGTCTGGCAATCTGGATCGTATGCGCTAATGTTGGGAGACTCAGTAAGATTGAACATTGATAATAGTTTGATTGTCCCTAACTCCAGTAAAAATGGTGCTAAAGACGCTCTTACAACTGCAAATATGCTGCGGCGATTGATAGGTAAAGCTCAACCTTTGACTAATATAGTTGGGCTTCCTATAGCTACAATGCCTAAAACTGCGGTGCCTAAACTAGAACGAGTAGCTAAAAAAATTAAGCCTTCTTATCGTCTCTCCATAGCTTTAGTCACTCAAATTATATCGGGAATGGCATCTTGGTACGGACCTGGATTTCACGGTGGCACTACTGCTAATGGGGAAAGATTTAATCAATATACTTTGACGGCGGCTCATCCTAATTTACCCTTTGGTACTCCTGTGCGGGTAACTAATAAATACAACGGGAGGTCGGTTGTAGTGCGCATCAACGATCGCGGTCCATATTCAGGAGGACGAGTAATCGATCTTTCTAAGGGTGCGGCACAGGTAATTGGGCTAGTTTCTTCTGGAGTTGCTCCTGTAAGGCTTGAGATAATGAGAAGATAGGGTCTTAAGTAAAGTAGATATTATGAATTAATTATGAGCATAGTTTTCTCGACTGTAGAAACCTTAAGAGACTCCTTACGCGGCATTAAATCTAGCAATAGATCTATCGGTTTGGTGCCGACGATGGGAGCTTTACACGAAGGGCATCTAAGTTTAATAAATCGGGCAAAACGAGAAAACAGTTGCGTAGTAGTTAGTATTTTTGTAAATCCTTTGCAATTTGGAGAAGGTGAGGACTTTTCGCGCTATCCCCGTGATTTTGAGAGAGATCGCCAATTCTGTCAAAAAGCTGGAGTAGATTTAATTTTTGCGCCCTCGTCCGCACAAATTTACCCCAATCAAATCATCGAAGAAACTACCAAAGTGTTTCCACCAGTCGCTATGACCTCGGTAATGTGTGGGCGATCGCGGGTCGGACATTTTACGGGTGTAGCCACTGTAGTCACAAAACTATTAAATATTGTGCAGCCCCATAGAGCTTATTTTGGGCAAAAAGACGGACAACAGTTAGCCATAATTCTCCAATTAGTGCAGGATTTAAATTTTTCAACTGAGGTTGTAACTTGTCCGACTTTAAGAATAGAGAGCGGTTTGGCGTTGAGCTCCCGAAATCAATATTTAAATTCCGCTCAGTTAATTGTTGCCTCAAGTTTATACAAATCGCTAAAGTTGGCAGAAGTGGTGTGTCAAGCAGGTGAGAAGGAGGGCAAAATTTTAATTTCTGTAGTTAAAAATCATTTATCTCAGCAAGTAGATTTAGAATATGTGGAATTAGTAGACGCTGAAACTTTACAATCTGTAGCTAAGGTCGAGAAAACATCGATGTTGGCGATCGCGGGTCGAGTAGGAAATACGCGTTTGATTGACAATATACTACTTGAATAATTTAATTTACTTGAATAGTTTAAAAGTGAATAAGCCAGTGATTAAATCAGCACGTAAGCCAATTATTGCCATTGATGGTCCAGCTGGGGCGGGTAAATCGACGATCGCTAGACTGCTGGCGCAGCAACTAAATTTAATTTACTTAGACACAGGGGCAATGTATAGAGCCGTAACTTGGGCAGTATTGCAGGCAAATCTAAGTTTTGAAAATGAGGCAGCGATCGCCGATCTAGCTGAAACTGCTAAGATCGAACTTTTTTCTACTAATTCTTGCAATTTTACAACTCAGGTCAAACTCAATGGCATTGATATTACTCGTCAAATTAGAGAGAGTGCTGTAACTAAAAATGTATCGGCGATCGCTTCCCAAGCAAGAGTCAGAAAAGCTCTGGTTTGGCAGCAACAGGAACTGGGTAAATCTGGGGGTATCGTCATGGAAGGTAGAGACATAGGTACGACTGTTTTCCCTGATGCCGAAATTAAAATCTTTTTAACTGCCTCGGTACGAGAACGGGCAAATCGCCGTCAACAGGATTTAATCGCTCAAGGTCTTGCTGTAACTGAGTTATCAAATCTTGAAATCGAAATAAGCGATCGCGATCGGGCGGATAGTACGCGCAAAATTTCTCCTTTACGTCAAGCTGAAAATGCGATCATACTTAATACAGATGGATTAACTATTGAGATGGTTGTCCAAAAAATAATAAAACTCTATCTTAAATCTGTCTAAACTTTAGATTTGAACTATGTTATTTATAGGCGTAAATTATGACTAATTATTCGACTAAATCATCTATAAAACTTTGTTTAGGAGTAACTTTGGGATTTTCCCTTGCGACTTTCCTAGCAACTTCAAATACAGAAAGAATTGCAATAGCCCAGCCAGTCAACACAGCACTGACTATTCGGGCAGATATTCAAGAGGCAGACTCTAAAAACGGCATTATTACTGCTAGAGGTAATGTCAAAATGAATTATCCCGCGCGGCAAATTGATGCTACCTCTGCCCAAGCTCAATATTTTTCTAAGGAGCGGCGTATAGTCCTATCGGGTAATGTGATTGTCAACCAGTTAGGTAGTGTAATTAGGGCTGAAATCATTACATATCTGATCGATCAGGCTAAGTTTGAAGCGATACCCGAAGCCAACAAACAAGTGGAATCCGTGTATATAGTGCCAGATAATAGTTTGCCCCAAAGTCCAGCTACTACCCCTGTTACAGAAATCAAACCTTCATTTAAAAATCGCGTCAGCCCAATTACGCCAATTGCTCCGCCTGTAACTCCGATTACACCAAAGTCATAAAGTAAAGAACTTGTCCAAAATAGTTGGTTTTGTCATAATCTCGATCGCCTTCAGAGAGATTCAAAGCGACAATGACGATGTTTTAAGTGACAACGATCGCATTTTAGACTACATTTTATCAGTACAAACTTACACCTAAAATTATTGAAAGCCTTATTAAGAATACTTAAAAATATATGGATGCCAATCAAATACTTAAAACTGCCTCGGATCTAATCGTTCAAGCGGGATTAAAGATAGTTGCAGCAATTATTTTATGGTTTATAGGGCGAAAATTAATTAGTTTAGCGGTTAAAGTTACATCGGTGGCACTAAACAAAAGCCGAACTGAGCCTACTATTGTCAACTATCTTAGTTCGACTATTTCGGTAGTTCTAAATATTATTTTAGTTGTAGCTCTGTTGGGCTATTTTGGCGTTGAAACTACATCATTTGCAGCTTTACTGGCGGCGGCGGGTGTGGCGATCGGGGCAGCATGGAGTGGCATCTTAGCTAATTTTGCGGCGGGGGCATTTTTAATTGTTTTCCGTCCCTTTAGAGTTGGCGATTTTATATCTGTGGCGGGGTTATTGGGGACAGTTAGAGAAATTGGTATATTTTTTACCATCATCGACACGCCCGATAACGTGCAAACTATTGTTGGGAATAACAAAATTCTGTCTGATAATATCCAAAACTTCACAGCTAATGCCTATCGCCGCGTTGACTTAACAGTCACAGTTCATCATAGTGTGAACTCTAGCCAAGCCATTCAAATTTTACGAGAAGCTTTGGATGATATTCCTAATATTTTGTCAACTCCTGCACCAGATGTCGAAATTTTAGAATTTAGTTTAGCGGGAATGGTTTTAGCAGTTCGACCCTATTGCAAACCTACTAACTATTGGCAAATATATTTTGATACGAATCGTCTGATTCGGGAGTTATTTGTTGAAGCTGGATATCCTGCTCCACAGCAAAGCTACGCAGTTCAGCAAGTCAGTAATCTAACAACAAGCACAACAAGCGGATAATTAACATGGTTTTCAGATATCTATCATTCTTTGCCACTGGATTTGCACTACTCTCTTCGGTGCCAGTTTTAGCTCAAACATCTAGCCCTGCTTTAAAGTCATCGATTAAAACAGAATTAAAAACAGAAGAATGCAATATTTTAATAGCGGGTGGAGGTTTAGCTGGATCGGCGGCAGCATATGAAAGCTTGTTAGCGGGTAAAACCGTGTGCGTAACCGAAATTACAGATTGGGTCGGCGGTCAGATATCTGCCCAAGGTACATCGGCATTGGATGAGCGTAAAACCCAGAGATCGCTTTTATTTTTTAATCGCGGCTACCTAGAATTGCGGGAAAGATTGCAGAAACGCTATGGCATTCTAAATCCAGGGGGTTGCTGGGTAAGTTCTTCATGTTTTATGCCTAAAGACGGACACGAGTTATTATTTTTAATCCTCCAAGATGCGGCAAAGTCTGGGAAAGGAACGCTGAAATGGTATCCCAACACCGTAATTAAAGATTTAGATATTCAAAATGGGATTATTAATAATGCGATCGCTATTACCCACAAGCCCGCTCCTAATGCTCCCGCCTTAAATACGCTACCCTTGTCTAAGACAATTTTGGATGCTTATAGTTATCAAGATTCTAAATTATTTACCAAATCTGTAACTAAGTTTGTTCCGACTTCTAGAGTCATTAAAACTAACGATCTAGCTAATCCTGTTCCGAATTCGCCTCTTAATAATTCCCCCCAATGGTATGTAATTGATGCCACGGAAACAGGAGAATTAATTGGTTTAGCTGATATCCCTTTTCGGTTGGGTATCGATCCAATATCTTATTTAGAACCATCTTCTTCTAGCCTCAAGCCCGATCCATATTGTACTCAAGGATTTACCTATACTTTTGCGATGCAAGCAGTTGCGGAAACCCAAAAATATGAAATTCCTAGTTTCTATGCACGTTATGCCCCTTACTACAGCTATGAGTTACCGAATTTAGCAAGCTTCCCCTTTGTGTTTACCTATCGGCGAATTTTTACGCCTACTCCTGCCAAATTTGATGATGTTGATATTAGTTTTTATAAAAAGGATGAAGCGGTCGTAGTCGGTGATATCTCCATGCAGAACTGGACTTGGGGTAATGACTATCGCCCTGGGACTGAAACCGATAATTTGATTTATACTCGCGATCAACTAAAAGCGATAGGGCAGTTAGAAAAAGGAGGTTGGCTGGGAGGACTCAGGGCAACTACCCTAGAGCAGGCGGAACTTTTGGCAAAAGGTTATTTTTATTGGCTGGTGGCAGGAACTACCGATTCTCAGCTTAAAAATATTCCGAAACTTCCTAATCCTAAACATATTTTTCTGTCAGGTTTGAATTCACCAATGGGAACGGGGCATGGATTATCTAAGTATCCCTACATGCGCGAAGGCAGGAGGATTATTGGCAGACCGAGTTGGGGACATCCCACAGGTTTTACGATCGCAGAAATCGATATCTCTCGCCGCAATTACAATGATGAATATTATAAAAAGACGCTTTCCCCAAAAGTTTATGCCAGCCTTAGAGTGGCTTTAGCAGGTTTAGAAAGTGCCGCCGCGATCGTGGGAGGAACTCCTAGTGGTGAAATTCCCTTACGAACTCGCTCTACGATTTATCCCGATGCGGTGGGGATTGGACACTATGCCATAGACTTCCATCCTTGTATGACCCTTAGTCCTGTAGAAACTGTCGGTAATACCGAACGCAAAGGTGAACGACGGGGACAAGGACAGGCTTATCCGTTTCAAATCCCATTAAGAGCATTGATTCCGCAAAAAATTGATAATTTATTAATCGCAGGAAAAAGTATTGCCACCAGTCATATTGCGGCGGCGGCATATCGGGTGCATTCCTTTGAGTGGTCATCGGGAGTAGCGGCGGGGATTACTGCCAGTTTTGCTTTAGAGCAAGCGATCGCACCGTATCAATTAGTTAACGATCTACCCCGTCCTGAGCCTAAATTAACCGAATTACAACAACGTATTGAGAAGTCAGGGAATCCGATCGCTTTTCCCGATACTTCTATTTTTAATCAAGATTGGAGCAAGTGGGAATAAATGAATAAGATCTGGAATTTGGCTTTGGGAATTGTATTTCTAATGAGCCTGCCTGTAGTAATTGAAGCAAAATCTTTAATAAGAACTTCGCAAATTGAAGCAACTGGGATTGTAGATGATCTATTTGAAAGCGATCGCTCTTCTCTTTTAGGGGCAATAGATTATAGCTTGAAATATATTCGTACTCCTTCAGCCGCCAGACGTTATCCTGTGGATGGGATCTCGCGCGATCGCATGGAAAAGAGTCTAATCAGATTTCGCTATCTAGTTCAAACTTCGCTTACAGCCCAAGATTTAGATAATACAGTCAAAAAAGAATTTAACTTTTACAAATCCATCGGACTAGATCGTAAAGGAACAGTGCAGTTTACAGGCTACTACGAGGCAGTTTATCCCGCCAGTCGCAGCCAAACCGAAGTCTTTAAATATCCCATCTACAAACTTCCCAATGATTTTAACGTATGGGCAAGCCCTAATCCTAGTCGGGCAGAACTGGAAAACGGCGATCGCCTCCAAGGTCTAGAATTAGCATGGTTGAGCGATCGCTTTCAGGCATTTTTAATTCACGTCCAAGGATCGGCAAGATTGCAACTAACCGATGGCACAATTTTAAGCGTGGGCTATGCTGCAAAAACCGATCTCCCCTATGTTTCCGTAGGCAAAGAGATTGTAAAAGATGGCATTATGAAGCTTAAAGAAGTCACGTTACCCCGCTTAATCAGCTATTTTCAAGCTAACCCCCAAGATTTACAGAAATATTTACAGCGTAATCCTAGTTTTGTGTTTTTCCGAGAAACTTTCATGCGCCCTGCCACAGGGAGTATTGGTGTACCTGTAACTGCGGAGCGATCGATTGCTACTGATAAATCTCTAATGCCACCCGGAGCGATCGCCCTCATCAATACCACAATTCCCATAGTTGAGGATGGAAAGCTAGTAACCCGCTCCATTCGCCGATTTGTCCTAGATCAAGATACAGGCGGAGCAATTAAAGGCGCGGGCAGAGTCGATATTTTTATGGGAACGGGACAAGTCGCTAAAGATCGAGCGGGACTGATGAATAATGATGGAGAATTATATTATCTAGTTTTGAAATAAGTGTTTAGTCGCAGCGATCGCCACAGAGTGGAGTTAATTAAAGATGTTAAGGAAGCCCAGCAGGAGTTTGTGGCGACAGTAGAAAAAAATAGAAGAACTGAAACCCAGAGAGAGGCTGGTATTTTATGATGAATTTGCAGTCTATGATAGACCGAGTTTGTATTACGCTTGGGCAGAAAAGAACAGCAAACCACAAGT
>Ga0163154_10010321_pt1 | contig 10422 bp, 7 predicted proteins | sample OliLakLV19MP9P1_FD_148649 | JGI IMG/M metagenome (GOLD analysis project Ga0163154, IMG submission 148649) | Freshwater microbial mat bacterial communities from Lake Vanda, McMurdo Dry Valleys, Antarctica - Oligotrophic Lake LV.19.MP9.P1 | ecosystem: Environmental > Aquatic > Freshwater > Lake >...
CTCGACGCCCGAGCCACTGGCGACTCCCAGAAACGCTCGGGCCTTCTGCTCGAGTGCCATGGCCGCCCCGGCGGGCTCGCCTGAGACAAGCTCCGACACCGCGGCCGGCACGAGGGCCTCGAGCTCGTCCTGTTCCAAAGCGACCGTGAACGGCCGTCGCACACGGTCGGCAACACTCGCCAGTCGCACGCCCCACTGCCTTTCGAGCGCGTCGAGCCGCGTGATGAGATCGCCTGCCGTGTCGCCGGTTTCATCGCGCATTCGGCTCCGCCACGCCACCGCCGCGTCTGATGCCCCGCGCCGCGCCAGCACGCGGTGGGCCATGTCGACGGGGCGGAGCGTCCAGGCGATCCGGTCGTATTCAGCCTTCAGGCGGAGGTGATCGAGGAGGATGTGGAGGTGTTCGCCACGGTCTGATTGCGATGTCGTTGAGTTCCAATCGCGGTACTCCGCATGGTTCTCGGCGATGCTCTCGAGCACGAGCCGCAGCCGCGAGGCGGCCTGCTTGAGCGGCAGCTCGCCCGACGCCAGATCGGTGGCCAGCCGCGCGGGCCAGCGGTCCCGCCCCGTGCCGTCGTCTGGCTCCGATTCCAGCCGGCTCACGAGCCGCTCGAGATAGTTCCGGATGCCTCCTCGCAGAATGCCCCGCAAGGCCATGGGCGCGAGGAGATGCTGGGTGAAGAGCCCCATGCCGTACCGCTCGACGAACTCCCGCGTGGCCGCAAACGCCTTGTCGTCGCGGAGCCTTTCGAGCACCGACAGCCGCAACTGCCGGGCATGGGTGAGCCAGGTCTCGAGGAGACGCGGCACGAGCTGCGACAGCCCATCAAGGATTCGCGTAGTCGCCTCGAGCGTCGCGGTGCCGTCGGTGACCGCACTTTCGACGATGCGTTCCACGAGCGCCGTCGTGGCCGCCTCAAAGACGCGATCGAACTCGCTGACGCTCGCCGCGCCGACGGGCCGACGGCTCTCGAGCGCCTTGGCCAGTCGAACGATCTCGATCGTCTCCTCGACGAGACCCAGACGCGGCAGCACGGTCGCGAGCCGCTCGAGAAGCCGCTCACGGCACCGCGCTCGAACGACGCGGTCGGCGCGACCGCCTCGGGAGAGCGGGACATACAAGACCGGCTTGCCCGCCAGCCGCTCACGCACGATCGGGAGGATGGTTTTCACGGTGACCGCATCTCCTCGCACAGCAGCGGCAAGCAACTGGCCAACCGCGGCCCGAGGCGTCGCTGGATCTCGCGGTGGGTGGCGGCGCACAAGATGGAGCCACGCCGAGACGGCGCAGCGGGTCTCCTCGGCCTGCACCGCTGCGTCGATGAGCCGCTCGGCCGCCGCGTCGCGCTGCCAGCGGAGCTTGTCGAATTCAGATGGAGACACGCCTGGAGGTGCGTCTGGGTCTTGGCCAGAGACCGCAAGCGCCGCCCGCACGAGAGTTCGCTCGAGCCGTCGGATCGAATGTCGCCAGCCCACGGCGGCGTCGATGGCCTCGCGGGTGACAGCTTCCCGGCCGCGGGCATCATCGCGACACCAGGCGCACATGCTCGTGCGATAGAGCCTCAAGACGCCGGCGAGGAACTCGGCAGCGTCCTCGATGGCACCGATTCCCGAAGTGGTTGATGTCCCCGGGAGGTCGACGTCCAGCATCCCGCCATCGACGCCGTCATCGGTCGAGTCCTGCCAGACCATCGACTCGTATGCCGCCGCCACCCGCTCCTCCGCGTCGTCGTGGTCGTCGTCGTCCTCGTCATCGACGCGGAGCTCCGAGGCCCGGCTCCCCGGCCCCCGGCCGGCGGCGGCTGCTTCCAGCAGATCGACAACACCGCTCGTGTTGGCCTCGACGAGCTCGAGGAACCGGCGCACGCGACCTCGACCTGCAGGCGTCGTTTCAGCTGTCGCGCGGGTGAGCCACTGCGTCGCTGCGGTGAGCCACACCGGCCCCGTCCGCTCGATGGCAGGCCCTTCGAGGAGCGAGGCCCAGTGAACGAGAAGACCGGCGGCTCCGTCGAGATCACCTTCCTCGAGGAGAGCCTCGGCAGCCTGCGCGTGGCTTCGAGGTGATGTGAACGCCGCGACCGCCTGCCGCCAGAAGCCGGGCGGCGCTGCGGCCGGCGCCAAGGCCCTCCGGCTCGCCAGCGCGTCGATCACCTCCCGAGCCGACTCGATGCACTCGCGGCCAGAGAGATGAGGCACGCTCGAGACGGTCGTTGTGGCATGGCGATCCCACCAGCCGGCGAGCTTCTCGAGCGCCGCGCGGGCCGATGCGGCCACGGGGGCATCACCGGCGAGCGAGGCCTTTCGCCAGGCGTCGGCATATCCATCGAGGATCGCCCCGGTCACGCTCACGAGATCATCCACCCGAGGGTCGGCAAGGCTTTCTCCGCTTGGCTCGTGGAGCGGGAACTGACCGGACAGGCCGAGGATGTTCCAGGGATCGACAGCCGCGCCACAGCCGACGGCGCGGAAAAGCAGATCGACCGACGCGTCGAGCGCGGCGATCGCTTCCCGCGGATCACCGCGGCGCCAGAGCGTCTGCCTGGCCGCAACCACGCGGCCCGTGATCCGCGAGAAGAGCCGCGCCGATGCCGCGGGCACCTCGGCCGCCAAGGACTCGGCCGACTCGTCACGGCCGAGCCTCGCCATCACCGCCGAGAGCGCGACATGCTCGACCTGCCTGGCGCGGCGACGGGCCAGCGTGGCATTGATGTGCCGCCGCACGCCACCAAAAGGCTGCCGAAGACGGGCCGCTTCCTCCTCGAGTCGCTGGTGGTGGGCCGAAGGAGCACGCGAGAGCAGCCAGCGATAGAAGTCGTCGCGGTAGCCAGCAATGCGCGGAAGAAGATCGCCGAGAGCAAGTGACGCCTGGGCTGCTCCGGGGCCGTGCCCCGAGAGCCCCGCGGCCATGAGGATGACGCCGGCAAGGACCGCTGCTGACTCCCACGCGAGCTCCGCCGCGCGAGTCGGGTCTGTCGCGCAGGCTTGATCAGCGTCCCTCCAGGAGAGGATGCCGTCGAGCGTTGCCTGCTGCACCACGAGCCGGCGGTAGCGGCCCTGCTCGTCGATCCGCGACGGATCCCAGAGGCCGAAGAGATAGTTGGGGCGGCTGGCTGCCGGATGCATGAAGTCGAAGGCGCGAGGGTCGAAGGCCAGCTCCTCGAGGGCATCGAGGTCGAAGTCGGCCTGACTGAGGAGGGGCGGTGGCGTGACCGCGAGGATCTCGATGGCGTCGGCAACCAGGGCGTGATAGCGGCCGTGTGCCGCTCCGGCACCCGCGACAAAGAGAGGTACCGGCCGCACTCGCTCATGGGAGTAGGGGGCGGACAGGCGGCCATTCTCGAGAACGGCGACGGGCCTCCAGCCGACGTAGTCGTTGATGCGATCAATGGCCTTGGCGATGACCGTGCTGTCGATGGCACCGGTCGGCGATTCGGCATCCGCAGCCTCGGCCAGCACGGCGGAGGCCGCGGCCATGACGAAGTATGGTCGCTCGATTGCGCCCGGTGGCTGATGTTCGAGGAGGTCCACGTGATAGCGACGGTACGCCGGCAGGCATTCATCGAACACCGCGGCGAGGATGCGCTTCGCCTGCCGTGCATCACGAAAGGCCGGCTGGGTGGCCTCGAGCTCGTCGAGGCGTCGCCTGAGGAGCGTGGCCACATGCCCGGCTGTGTCGGGCTGCTCCACGACTCCCCTCGGACCGCCGGGCTCGACATCGGCGTAGAGCTCGTCGAGCGCACGCCAGGCCGCCGGATCGAAGGCACCCGACGAGAAATTGAGGTAGCCGGCGACCACGGCCGCGGGATCGCTCTGGCGGGGGCTCGGGGTGTTGCGGTTCATCATCCGCCGTGATCGCCTTAGCCCGCACCGGTCGCGAGCCTGGCCGCTGGAAAGCGGGAAATCCTACCATCTTTGCCGGGCAGCACATTGCGAACTAGGCTTGCCGCGATGGATGGAATCCCCGTGATTCCCGGTTTTTTGGTCCTGGACTTCCCTGGAAAGTGCCACCCATGCTCGCTCTCGCTTCCGCCGCCCATCGGTCGGCGCGCCCACTCGGCCTGGTCATCCTTTCCACGGTCACGGCATGCCTCGCCGCCGCCGGTGCTCACGGCCAGTCGTGTCTCTGCGGCACCGCAGCCGATGAGTTGGTTGCTGCCCGGGCTGGCCTCGACCGAGAGTGGGTTGTCCAGGTGCCCTTCGACTCCGACGCGTGGCGGCTCGAGCATGTGGTCGTCGGCGAGCTCGTCGTGGTGGCCCAGAGTGGTGATGGCACCGTGGCCGCCATCCGTACCGACACACGGCCCGGCGGCCCGCGCCGCGGCGCGGTCGCATGGTCGCACCAGGTAGACGGCACAGGCCCGATCGAGGCCGCCGGCATCAGCCCGAATAGCGTGACGGTGGCCCGCGGACGCGGCATCACGGCGTTTCACACCGACAGCGGTCGCATGGCGTGGACACGATCCCTCAGCGGCATCGCCTCAGCTGGCGCCCTCGCTTCCGAAGGGCAGGTCTATATACCCCTTGATGGCGGCGGCGTTGAGCGGATGCCAGAATCCACTTGGATCACGGTGCCCGTGGAGGGAGAATCCGCCGGTGTGGCAGATGGCGAGACCGCGAGGGTCGGAATCGACAGCAAGGGTGAGGTCGATTTCAAGCCGGTGGCTTTCGGCAACGGCGTCCTGTGGTGCTCGACGCGCGGGCTCATCGTGGCCCTCGTCACCGACGATGATCTGTCCGAGCGGATCGAGTTTGACCTTGGCAGCCCGGCCAGTGGTCCGCCGGTTGTTCGCGGCCAGGACGTGTTTGTGGCCACGCTGGCAGGAGATTTGGCCCGCCTCGCCACGATCCCGGCAGGCCTAACCGCCAACTCCGGTGTCATCAAGGATTCGCGAGGGGCGGAGGCGCCCTACTTCGGATGGCACACGGTGCTCGAGGGCGTGCCGGAGGGGAGCCCAATCGTGGGCCGCGACACGGTGGTGGTTTCACTCGGGCCGTGGGGCCTCGCTGCATTCGACGCATCGAGCGGCGAGCGTCGCTGGCAGGTGCGGCAGGGCGGTCGGCCGCTGGCGATCACCGATACGCGAGTCTGGTGCCTGGACGACACCGGCTTCCTCGTGGCGCGTGACCTCATGTCGGGCGGCCGTCGTGAGCAACTCTGCCTCGGGAGCTTCACGCTGCCGGTCGTGAACACCGTCTCCGAGCGGCTCGTCCTGGCAAGTCCTTCTGGGCTGGTCGTCTCACTTGCGCCGTGGCGATTGACCACGGCCGCGCCTGTGGTGCCGCCGCCGGCGGAGCAGCCCGAGGCAGCCGAGGTGCCAGCCGACGAGGCCGAACCAGCGGCGGAAGGCGACGGCACCTGAACGAGGGACGCGGCTTATCCGCGTACGACCCGGATGGGTACGCGGGCGAGCGGGTCTTGACGGTACGCTTCGGCAAGCAGGTCGTAGATCACGCGGTCGTATCGGACGAGCCGGTGCGGGTCTTGGAAGAAGCATTCGCTGGCCACGGCAAAAAACTCGACGGCGCTCTCGGCGGCGTAGTCGTCGAGGGGCAGATTCCGCCCCTCATCGAGCAGCAGGTCAAACTGCTCTCGGCACGTGGCGATGGCAGCCTCCCATCGGCGGCGGGCGGCGGTTGAAACAAGCGGTGGCACACCATCGATGTCACCGTCGAGAAGGTCGACGAGATGTGCCACCTCATGGATCACGACGCTCCTCGCACCGTCACGCATCCGCGCGCCATCCCTCGCGCCAGACCATGAGAGCACCATGCTGCCCCCGCTCCAGGTCTCGCCGATCCGCGCCTCTTCCCACGCGATCTCTCCACCGCCCGCCAGCGGCGTGACCTGCGGCACGAGGTATTCACTGGGGTAGACGAGGACCGATCGCAGGCTGTCGAGCCACTGGCCAGGCAGTCCAAGCAAGACGAGCCCAGCCTGGGCTGCGATCACGACACGAACCTCGTCGGTAATCTCAAAACCCTGGCAGCCCTCGAACCGCTTCTCAGCCAGAAAGACGGCGATCCAACCCCGCAACCGCGTGACCTCGTCGTCGCCGAGCCAGGCCGCCTGCCGCACGGTTCGGCGGAGGATCTCTTCCCAGGCCGAGGGAAAAGGCTGCTCGATGATCGCCCGGCGCCGGCGGGAACGCAGCCACGAAAACATGGCCAGCGGCCTACACGGGCGGGGGAGGTCCGAGCGGCAGACGTCGCTGAAACAGGTCGATAGCCAGAATAAGGCAGCCGATTGCCAGGGCGGCAAACGAGATCAAGAGCATCGCCGTGTCCACGTTCATCGGGTACCGTCGGCCTCTGCCAGGACCGTCATCGCTCATGCGTCGTTCCTGTCTCTCAGGCCTTCAATCGCGTTGTGACCCGGTCGCCCCGTTGGACGACACCGCGGGCATACTCTTTGACAAGCCGGGCGACGGCTCGGTCGGGCTTCACGCTCGTGACCACCGCACGGCCAACATACTGCCCCTGGCGGTAGACCTCAAGGACATGATCGACCTGGAGACCGTCATCGCTGCCGAGGGAAACCTCGATCGACCCTGTGGCCACGGCCACTACCTGGCCGTCGAGCGCGGGCACGCGGTCCTGCGGCAGGCTGTCGATGTCGAGGCCGCTTTGCTGGAGGAGCAGCCGAGCATTGACGAGCTGTTGCTCAAGCTGGCCCTTCCGCTCCTCGGCGATCTCGAGAAATGATTTCGATTCGGCGAGCTGCGCCGAAAGGTCAGCCGAACGGTTTACCTGGCCGTCAACCTTGGCCTGCTGGTCGGCCACCTGCTTCGTGAGCGTGTCGACTTCCTGCCGGGCCTGGCGGAGATCGTCGGCCGTTTTCTCGATAAGGGCGACCTGCTGCTTCTGCTCCTCCTGGAGCTTTTCGCGGTCGATGCGAAGCTTGGAGAGCTCGTCATTCTTTTCGATGAGCGCCGACTGCAACTTGGCGACGACTTCGTCACGAGACTTTTCGGATTCGGCCACCTGGGTCTGGAGCCGCGAGATCTGGGCTTCGAGCGACTCGCGCTCCTTCTCGGCCTGCTCGAGTTGGAACTTGTATCCGGGCGCCTGTCCTGGGAGGCATTCCTCTTGCGTGCGGAGCACCTCCGCCTTCCAGTCGCGGTGGGAGATGGCGATGGCACCAGCGAGCGTCATGAGCACCAAGCTCATGATGAACACTGCAAAGAGAAAGATCTTGCCAATGATGTTCATAGTGCATCCCTCGTCGGGCCCGATAGCGACGGCCGCCGGGCTCCCGAACTGATCCCTCGATGTCTCATTGTCGGTCCGAGGCCCACCGCGGGGCAAGCCGCGTCCCGACGAGCCATTCCAGCCCCAGCATCGCGACGACCGCCAAGGTCGACGCCAGCGGCAGGGTTCCCGCCATTCGCCACGGGCTCTGCCGGCCATCGGGGCTGACGGCCACCCGCAGGGTTGCCGTGGCCCGGCGAGGACCGCGGGCGAGGAGCCGGCCCGAGCCGTCGATCGCCGCGGAAAACCCAGTGTTGGCGGCCACGAGGATGGGCGTTCGCACCTCGACCGCCCGGAAGATGGCCGCCACCAAATGCATGTCGAGCTCGCTCGACCCCCAGAACCAGCCGTCGTTGGTGAGATTGACGATCACGTCGGGGCGGCGGGCGGTGGCGGTCAGGGTGCGGACGATAGACCTGATGGCTCGCGGGAGGGCCGTCTCATAACAGATCGTCGGGGCCACGCGAAAGCCCGCGATATCGACGGCGACGGGCGTCGTGCCTGCGGTGAGTCCTCCGGGCAGGGGCGAGAGTCGGTAGAGAATCGGGAAGCGATCAGCCAGCGGCACATACTCGCCGAACATGACCGGATACATCTTGTCGTAGCAGGCGATTGGGCGGCCGTCGGGGTTGAGGACAAGCGCGGAATTGAATGACTGATAGCCCGCCGGCACCGCAGGCGTGATCCGTTGCCGATCGAGGCCCACGATCCATGCCGTGCCGTAGCGGCGGGCGTAGATGGCAAGCGCGTTGAGCCGTTGGGCGGTGATGGCCTCCCGTCCGCGCGCCTGCCGCGCCTGCCGCGCGGCCGCCGGCTCGCCTGCATCGCCGGGCCCGAGCATCTCATCCAGGACCGCTGCGGGGAGCACCTCCGCCGGATCTATCTCCATGAGCCCGTATCGCCACATCGTCTCGGGCCAGACGATGAGGTCAGGGAGGGCGGCCTCGGCGGCGAGCCCAGCGATCGTGAGCTCGTCGTAATGGGCAAGGACATCGGCGGCCGCGGCCGGATCGTGTTTCATCTCCGTGTCGATGGAGCCCTGCACGATGAGCACATCGAGTGGCTTTTGCGTTGGCGCCGGGGCAGTGGCCAGCCGCATGCTGCCATACGCCAGCGTCAGTGAGACGAGGATCGCGGCCGGCAGTGTCTCGCAGACAATCGCTCGCGTGCTGAAGCGGCCCGTCGCCGTCGCGAGGATCGCTGCGGCGCCGGCCATCACGATGCCGCCGACGCCGACGGCGCCCACGGCATCGGCCACTTGAATGAGTGTCGTCCATCGCCACTGGGTATGACCGAGCCCCGCGAATGTAAATCCACCGAACAGCTCGCTCCGCACGAGATCCGTCGCGATCCACGCGACGGCTGCGGATGGAACGAGTGGCCACTTCCAGTGATGGACAAGCCGCCGCGCGGACACCACGAAGAGCGGCAGATAGCAGGCGAGGTAGGCCGAGAGGAGCACCCAGCCGATTGCCGTTGCCGGCGGATGCGGCAGCCGCAGCCAGTGAATCGCCAGGAGCCAGTAAAGAAAACCTCCGCACCAGACGGCAGCCCATGCCCGCCACCCTGAGATTCGGGGCTGCGTCACGAGCAGAAGCCACGGAATCGGCGCGAGCCACGCGAGCGGCCAGAGATCTCCTGGTGGCTGCACGACGAACATCGCCAACGCACCACTGACTGCGAGGGGGAGCCCGTGCCACGGAGCCGGGCTTGCGGGCAAGCGAAGCCAGGATGCCGAAGCGCAGGCCGCATGCAGTGAGCATAGGCCATGGATGGCTGTAGCGAACGTCCGGCGATGTGGCACGGGCTCTCCCTCGCTTGAGCCAGCGAGCACGTTCGTGTCGAACGAGGCTTTCATTCGGCGACCTCAAACTCGGCGAGGATTCTGCCGACCGACACGACCTCGTCCTCATCGGCATGCTGGGTTACGAGCCTGCCGGTCACGGGTGCCTCGAGATCGATCGTGACCCCTCCGGCCACGAGCTCCACCACGCGATCGCCGGCGAGTACCGCCGCGCCGCGGGGCACCAGCCAGAGCGATACGATTACCGCGCCGTCGCGGATGCCCAGACCAGGAACGATGAGGGGAACGCGGGTGACGGCTCGTGCGGGCATGGCATCACCGCTGTTCGCGAAGCCACGCGAGGACGACGCGACCGACGGTTTCGAGCGACGTGGCGGAGCAGGCCGCGGGGAGATCCTGGGTGGTGTGCCACTCGAGCTCGGTATAGCCAAAGTCGATGATCTCGCACGACGGTATGCCGCCGATATTCCTCAGCGGCACGTGGTCATCCAGGACGTCGTACTTGGCTCGTGGGATGAACTCCTTCGCACCGAGCCGCGCGGCCACGCCCCAGACCGAGTCGACGAGCGGACGGCTCTCGGGCCAGGACATGTTGTTTTTTTCCTGCCATATCTCGAGATGGCGGCCGGCCACCATGTCGACCACGATCGCGGCACGGTAGGCAGGGCCGCGACCCGCCCTCTGATCGGTCTTGTACTGGCGGGCGAAATATTCCGAACCGATGCAGTATTTGTCTCGGTTGCCGAAGACATACTCCTCAGCATCAAACAGCACAAAGTCTACGCCGACCGGACCGGCCAGCTCGGGCATGAAGCGGCCGAGCTCCATGAGAAGGGCGACACCGCTGGCCCCGTCATTGGCCCCGATGAATCGCCCTCGCGGATTGACCGGGTCGCGATCGGGAAACGGCCGCGTGTCGTAGTGGGCTGCGACGAGGATCCTTTCGCGGCGATCCGGATGCCATGACACGACGACGTTTTCGACATGCACGGGCTTGCCGGTGTATCGATCGCGGATCTGAAATGCCTGGCCCGATACGTGGCCGCCGGCTTTCTGGAAGTGCTCGGCGAGCATCACCCGCTGCTGCCGCATCGCCTCTGAACCGGTCGGCCGCGGGCCAAGCTCACAGATGGCCTCGAGGTGCTTGAACGCCCGGTCGCCGGAGAACGCCTGCGGCTCCGCCTCGGCGGCTGCGGCAACGAGCGGAGCGACGAGGAGGAGGGTGGCGATGCGGGTGGTCATGATGCACCGGAAGAATATTTCGGACCGACACGGAGTCTATGCCATGAGGATTGAATGTGCCGCCGCGGCTCGGAGTTTCCTGTGCCATGTCGTCGGGCGAAGCCCGACTCCCAGGCGACTGCTTTCGC
>Ga0163154_10010322_pt1 | contig 10422 bp, 8 predicted proteins | sample OliLakLV19MP9P1_FD_148649 | JGI IMG/M metagenome (GOLD analysis project Ga0163154, IMG submission 148649) | Freshwater microbial mat bacterial communities from Lake Vanda, McMurdo Dry Valleys, Antarctica - Oligotrophic Lake LV.19.MP9.P1 | ecosystem: Environmental > Aquatic > Freshwater > Lake >...
GATTAGCGGTCTGGGCTTTCTGTTGCGTCGCGATGGGGGCTGGCTGGGGGCGGCTGATCCACGGCGGGATGGGGTTGCGGAAGGACGCTAGTCTGCCGATCAACCAGAGAGCAACAGGAGACGACGGTTTCCCAAAGCGATACCAGCGGTGCCAAGTCAGCATCTGGTTGTGTTGCGTCTGAGCAGGGTGCCGCTATCCATCATCACGCTGCTGTTCGCCATCGCCGCCACGAAGCAGCGATTTCAACCGCCGGGAAAATAGCGGGATGATTGCTGACGCCCTATCTGGCGTGGGTGTCGTTTGCGACACTGCTTCACATTTCGTTGCTGGCACTGAATGTGAAGTTTGAATGGTAGGTTGAATCGGTGCCGTCGCCGCCGCTATTTAATGGTGTTAGCCGAGAATATATTTGGATTTTTTGCTCCCGCAATGAGGATATTAGTCGTGGTTAGTTACGCTGGAAACATCAACTGGTAGTAGTATCATGACCAGAGACTTTCTTTGCCCAGCGCTTGCCGCCCAGACCGCTTCGCGCCCCTCAAATGAGGCGCAATGGGGTGCTTGGCATTGCAAGAGCTCGAGATTGGATGGGCAACACAGGAAATTGTCTTCACCATGCTTAGGCGTGCGTGAACGACCACAATAACTGTCGAGGAGACTGACCTGTGACAAGGGGAGCAAACGCAAGTTTGGCTGTAAGTAAATACAATGAACTTCATGCATTGCATCGGTGGACGCCAGAAACAGCATGGAAAGGGATCGCGATACTTCTGTTGACCTGCAAAACATGGCAGTCTAATCGCTGGAAGGCCTTCCATAACGTGATCGTCTATCGCGAGGCAAACGATTTCAAGATCTTGCCAAGCGGTCCAAACAGCACGATTGTGAAAGGTCAGAAGCTCACGTCGTTTCTCGAGTCAGAGTTGGCGTTATCGCCCGGTTCAGGTTGCGACTCCATTGGGCAATATTGGAGGCTTTCGCAAGTCAAACGCCTTCAGCCCAATAACCTGGTGGGACATGCGTTTCGATCAATAATCGCTCGAATTCTTGAGTTACATGGCGATTCTTCAGTTTCGTTTGAAGAGGAAGTGGATCCGAATTTACTGTTTCCTGGACAGCAGTTCCAAACTCGTTCCAAAGACCCGCGAATCGACATTGTTGCCTACAAGGATGGCAATCCCGTCGCCCTAATTTCAGTCCGTTGGCGTTTTCGACATGATCGCGTAGACGTGATCGACGAAGCCCTTGCCTATAAAGCGGCGGCCCGGCGCAACAATCCCAACTGCAGGTTTTATGCTGTGCTTGGCGAGTTTAGTGGGGCGCGGCTCGATAAGGTTCTGCAGCATTGCGCACCGACGCATGCAAACCCATCAATTGATGGCGCTGTGCACTTCAATCCCGAGGCAGTTACTAACCCGAATTCGCTGCATGAGAACGGGCGCACACAATTTTTAAAATCTCTTGAATGGTTAATACGCGAGACAGCTTGCTGGAAAAAGTGACCAATTGATTGTGGAGTGAGAACACAGCAACGGAGTCCAAACATAGATGTATGTATTTATATACAGTATACTTTTGGCGACGAAGCAATGCTCGCTGAACGTGCGCAGCTCCCTTGCTTGAAATGTTACGCGCACATGTCACGCATGCCAGGAAACAGCGCATCGCGCCGAACACCTAAGTTAACTCTCGATATAGGTAACCAGATATGCTCACATCGGTCGAAATCTGTGCCGGCGCCGGTGGACAAGCGCTTGGATTGGAACAGGCAGGTTTTCATCATCGCGCATTAGTGGAAATCGAAAAGGATTACTGTGGGACGCTGCGTTTGAATCGCCCGCAATGGAATGTGATCAACGGAGATGTCCAGCATTTCCTCGGCAGCGCTCATGCGGGCGCTGATTTGCTCGCGGGTGGCGTTCCATGCCCACCATTTTCAAAGGCGGGCAAGCAGCTCGGTGCAGAGGACGAGCGCAATTTGTTTCCTGAAGCGATTCGTCTGGTCGATGAAATCCGACCACGTGCCGTCATGCTTGAGAACGTGCGTGGACTGATGGACGCCGTGTTCGAAGATTACCGTCGTTACATTGCAGGTGAAGTCGCCAAGCTTGGTTACGATACCGACTGGCGCTTGCTGAATGCCTCTGATTTTGGCGTGCCGCAGTTGCGACCGCGGGTAATTTTTTTGGCGATTCGTAAGGACGTGTCAAGTGATTTCCGCTGGCCTGAACCAGTCGCCGCGAAGCGGGTAACCGTTGGTGATGCGCTGTATGATTTGATGGCGGCGAACGGCTGGCGCGGTGCGGATGCGTGGCGTGAACTGGCCAATGAAGTCGCGCCCACTCTGGTCGGTGGTTCAAAGAAGCATGGTGGCCCTGATCTTGGACCTACGAGGGCAAAGCGCGCATGGGCCTCGCTCGGTGTTGATGGTCTGGGCATTGCCAATGATTTGCCGGCGCAGGACTTTGTCGGAATGCCTCGCCTTACGGTACGCATGGCTGCGCGTATTCAGGGATTCCCCGATGATTGGTTGTTCGCCGGAAAGAAAACAGCCTCCTATCGACAAATTGGCAATGCATTTCCACCGCCAGTTGCTTGCGCGGTAGGGATAGAGATTGCGAAATGTCTCAGAAAAAGAAAATTATTCGCACTGGCAGCTTGAGGGCATTGGTAAGTGCAGGAATGCGAAGCTGTCTTGCTAGGCGGTGGGCCACCAGCAACATCGCTCGCGTCCCACCACATTGCATAATGTAATTCGTAGAACGCCATTTGACGGGCTTTCCCGGCTATTTTCGCCCCCCAATGCTCTAGGGTATTGGAGTTTGCCAATTCGTCGCCATCTGCTGGTAAGCACGAAAATACGCAATCAATCCATTTCAGGAGCACACCATGATCGAGCTCACCGTCAATGACATGACATGCGGCGGCTGCGTCGCCAGTATCACCCGCGTCGTCAAAGGGCTGGACGCCAATGCCACGATAGACGCTGATGTCGCCAGCAAACGCGTGAAAATCAATAGCGTCGCCAGCAGCGATAAAGTCATCGCCGCCATCGCCGAAGCGGGCTACCACCCAGTGATGGCCTAACAGCCTGCCGGCTCAACGTGGGCGAGCGGGCAACGGAAATGGATATTCAAATCACTGGCATGACCTGCGCGTCCTGCGTCACGCGCGTGGAGAAAACTCTCAAGGCAATGACCGGCATCACGTCAGCCACAGTCAACTTGGCGACGGAAACCGCGACGCTCGATGCCGCCGCACCAATCAACGTCGCGAGCGTTATTCAGGCGATTGAAAAATCAGGCTACGGCGTAACTGAGCAAACCATCTCACTTGCCATCACCGGCATGACCTGCGCCTCGTGTGTTGGGCGGGTCGAACAGGCGCTTGCCCGGGTGCCGGGTGTGTTGAAGGCAACCGTCAATCTGGCGACCGAGCGCGCCACGGTACGGGCCGCTGCCGGTGCGGTGACCACCGATTTACTTCTCGACGCCGTCAAGCGTGCAGGCTACGGCGCTGCTGCTGTGGAAGCAGACTCCAGCAAACCCACGCCATTCAGCAATCCGGCGCTGCCGGTCATCATCGCCGCGCTGCTGAGCTTCCCCCTGCTGCTGCCCATGTTGGTCGAGCCATTTGGTGTGCACTGGATGTTGCCTGGATGGTTGCAGTGCTTGCTGGCCACGCCGGTGCAGTTTATTCTCGGCGCGCGTTTCTATCGCGCGGGCTGGAAAGCCTTGCTGGCCAAGTCCGGCAACATGGATTTACTGGTCGCACTGGGCACCAGCGCGGCGTATGGCTTGAGTGTGTATCAATGGCTGACGGCGCCGACAGGTGTAATGCCGCATCTGTACTTCGAGGCCAGTGCAGTGGTCATCACGCTGGTGTTGCTGGGCAAATGGCTGGAGGTGCGCGCCAAACGTCAGACGACCGACGCCATCCGTGCGCTCAATGCGCTGAAGCCGGAGCGTGCGACGCTGCGCAAAGATGGTGCGGATATCGACGTTCCACTGTCGGCCGTGCAAGTGAAAGACATCGTAGTGGTCAAGCCGGGTGAGCGTATTGCCGTGGATGGTGAAGTGGTCGAAGGCGAAAGCCATGTCGATGAATCGCTGATCACCGGCGAAAGTCTGCCGGTGGCCAAGCGCGCAGGAGAGCGCGTGACCGGAGGTGCGGTGAACGGCGAAGGTTTGCTACTGGTGAAGACCTTGGCAGTGGGTGCTGAGAGCACGCTGTCGCGAATTGTGCGCCTGGTCGAATCGGCACAAGCCGGTAAGGCGCCAATACAGCGATTGGTAGATCGCGTCAGCGCGGTATTCGTGCCGGTGGTGCTGGTATGCGCATTGCTGACGCTGTTGATGTGGGGTGGATTGACGGGAAACTGGCAGGCCGGATTGCTCAATGCGGTCGCCGTGCTGGTCATCGCCTGCCCCTGCGCGCTGGGGCTGGCGACGCCAACGGCGATCATGGTTGGCACCGGTGTGGCGGCACGGCACGGGATATTGATCAAGGACGCGCTGGCGCTGGAAGTCGCCCATCGCATCGAGGTGGTTGCCTTCGACAAAACCGGCACGCTGACCATGGGCCAGCCTGCACTGACCGATGCCATCGCTGTCGACGGCGACCGCACAGGGTTACTGCGTCTTACCGCGGGCATACAGCGTGGCAGCGAGCATCCGCTGGCGCGTGCCGTAAATGATGCCGCGATGGCCGATTCCATCGCCGTACCCATAGCCAGCGATGTGAAGGCGATCGCCGGCAAGGGTGTGATCGCGACTATCGACGGTCAGGCCTACGCGATTGCCAGCACCCGCTATGCGCGCGAGCTGCTGCCGGAACTGCCAGCGCCGCTGACGGTTGAGGCCACGCGGCTTCAGGGCGAAGGCCGCACCGTGTCTTGGCTGATGCGGATTGCGACCACCCCGCAGGCCATTGGACTGTTGGCGTTCGGCGATAGCGTGAAGCCGACCGCAAAAGGCGCGATTGAGCGTTTGCATGCGCTGGGCGTGCGTTGCGTGATGCTCAGTGGCGACAATGCAGGTAGTGCGGATGCAGTTGCAAAACAATTGGGCATCGATGACGTCCGCGCCGAGGTGCTACCAGCGGACAAGGCGTGCATCGTCGACGAACTGCGAAGACCCGCTGCATCTGTCAACGGCGCAACGACACTGGCGCAGTCAGATAAACGAACAATCATCGCCATGGTCGGCGACGGCATTAACGACGCCCCGGCACTCGCTGCGGCCGACATCGGCATTGCCATGTCCACCGGCACCGATGTCGCCATGCAGGCCGCAGGCATTACCCTCATGCGCGGCGACCCCGCGCTGGTGGCAGATGCCATCGATATTTCGCGCCGTACCTATGCCAAGATTCGCCAGAACCTGTTCTGGGCTTTCGTCTATAACGTCGTCGGCATTCCGGCAGCCGCGTTTGGTCTGCTAAACCCGATGATCGCAGGTGCGGCAATGGCGCTGAGTAGTGTAAGTGTGGTGTCGAATGCGCTGTTGTTGAAGCGTTGGAAGGCGGAGAAATAAATTTAGTTCTTGCTCGTGCGTATGAAAAGTTGCCGACAGGTTTGTCCGCAATGAAAGTTAAAGTAAGCCGTCGTCCCAGCGAAGGCTGGGACCCAGTCCACCCAATATCACTTTTGCATTATGGTAGTCAGATGAAGGATTGGACTGGGTCCCAGCCTTCGCTGGGACGACGAGTGTATGAGGTCGCGGCTGGTCAACAACGGCTGAACGGCAGTTAAGGTCGTGGCGGCGATCAATCGACCACGTTGAACGCCAACGTCGAACCGGTGTCGGAAACCAGGCTCGGAACCAACTACAACAACTCTCTCCACGATGCTCAAAGAACAGCATCCTCACGAAGATCATCCGCCTGACACCCCGCTCCTCAAGAAGCTGGGCCCCGGTCTGATCACTGGCGCCGCCGAAGCGCTCAGCCGCTCGCGGGCGATTTTGCATTTCCGCTGTTTGCCATGGGCATCATCGGCACCGGCATGTTGGCAATTCCGGTATTGGCTGGATCTGCGGCTTATGTGGTCGCGGAGAGTTTTCGCTGGCCAATTGGCTTGGGGTTGCCGTTGGCCGAGGCGCGCGGTTTCTACGCGATCCTGAGCATCGCCACGCTAATGGGGGTGGGGATCGTCTTTTCCGGTGTGGATCCAATCAAGACCTTGCGCTGGGCGGCCACCTTGAACGGAGTCATCTCGGTGCCGATCATGGCGGTGATGATGTTGCTCGCTGTGAAACCGGCCGTGATGGGTACATTCGTTGTAGGCCGCAAGCTCCGTGTGCTGGGCAGGCTGGCCACGATGGTTATGACCGTGGCGGTAGTCACGATGTTTGCCTTGATGTAGAGTGACCCGCGAACCGTCTTTCGCAGGGGTCATGCAATGCCAACGCAAGGCGCAACAAACGCGATGCCGCTGGACGGCCTGAAAGTGCTGGAGATGGGCACGCTCATCGCCGGCCCTTTCTGCGGGCGCCTGCTCGCCGAATTCGGCGCTGAAGTCATCAAGATCGAATCGCCCGCCGACGCGCGCGGCGAGGGTGGCGACCCGTTGCGCAAATGGCGCAAGCTGCATGAAGGGACGAGCCTCTGGTGGTATGCACAGGCGCGCAACAAGAAATCGGTGACCATCAATCTACGCGAGAAAGAGGGTCAGGATATCGTACGCAAACTGGCACTGGAAGCCGACATCATCGTCGAGAATTTCCGACCCGGCACGCTGGAGAAATGGAACCTTGGCTTTGATTCGCTGAGCCAGGAAAACCCGAAATTGATCATGGTGCGACTGTCGGGCTTCGGCCAGACTGGGCCGTACAAAGATCGCGTCGGCTTTGGTGCCATCGGCGAATCGATGGGTGGCATGCGCTACCTCACCGGCTACCCTGATCGCGCACCGGTGCGGGTGGGTATTTCAATCGGCGATTCGCTGGCCGCGATGTATGGCGCGATGGGTGCATTGATGGCGCTGCATCATCGACACAAAACCGGCAAAGGCCAGATGGTCGACGTGGCTTTATATGAGGCCGTATTCTCGATGATGGAATCGATGCTGCCCGAATTCGGCATGTCCGGCTTTGTACGCGAGCGTACGGGCGCCTCGCTGCCCGGCATCGTGCCGTCGAATACCTATCTGTGTGGCGACGGCCAGTATGTGGTGATTGGCGCCAACGGCGATTCGATCTTCAAACGCATGATGCTGGCCATCGATCGCCCCGATCTGGCAAATGATGCCGCGCTCGCCGACAATGCGGGACGGACCGCGCGTACCGAAGAGCTTGATGCCGCTATTGGCGCATGGACCGGCGCCAACAACTTGACGCAGGTGCTGGCAGTGCTTGAAAAGGCAGATGTACCATCGGGCCGCATCTATTCGATTGCCGATATCGTCGGGGACATGCAGTATCAGGCACGCGGGATGATCGAGAAACACGAACTCGGTGATAATAAAGCCGTGTTGCTGCCGGGTGTTGTGCCGAAATTGTCGGCGACACCGGGCGGGACCAAGTGGATCGGGCCGAAGCTGGGGGCGCATACGGCGGAGGTGTTGAGTGCTATTGGAGTTGATGCTGTTGCGCAGGGGGATTTGAAAGGGCGGGGGATTATTTAGGCGTTATGTCCGCGCACTGCAAGTGATGGAAGCGCCAGCGGCAGAAAGAAAACATGAAACAACGCATCTACATCAACGACGTCGCCGTGCGCGACGGTTTCCAGATCGAGAAAAACATCATCTCGACCGAGACCAAGATCGCGCTCATCGACGCGCTTTCAGAGACTGGCATCGCCAAGATAGAAACCACATCCTTCGTTCACCCCAAGCTGGTGCCGAATATGGCTGATGCGGTCGACGTGCTGGCCAACATCAAGCGCGTCGCCGATGTGACGTACAGCGTGCTGGTGCCGAACCTCAAGGGCATGGAACGCGCCATCGCCACCCACAACGCGCAGGGAAAAATCGACGAAATAAATGTCGTGCTGTCCGCCTCGGAAACGCATAACCGCGCCAACGTGAATCGCACCTGCGATCAATCCTTCGACGACTTCGCGATCATGGTGAACATGGCCAAGGACGCGGGTATCCGCATCAACGGCACCGTGTCAACGTCGTTTGGTTGCCCATTTGAAGGCTATGTGCCTGAAGCGCGCGTGCTCGGTTTTGCGAAGCGCTATGCCGCGCTTGGCTTCGATGGCGTGACGCTCGCCGATACCACCGGCATGGCCAATCCGGCGCAGGTGGAGCGCCTGTCGGCGGCTGCCGTCGCGCAGTTGTCCAATATCCAACTCACGCTGCATTTTCACAATACCCGTGGCATGGGTCTGGCGAATGTGGTTGCGGGCATCAAGGCCGGCATCGTCCATTACGACGGTTCACTTGCAGGGCTTGGCGGTTGCCCATTCGCGCCGGGCGCCACCGGCAATATCTGCACCGAAGACATGGTGAACATGCTCGAAGATATGGATTTTGATACCGGTGTTGATCTCGACAAACTATTGGCTGCCGCCGTGAAAATGCCCGCCATCGTCGGCCACGACGTGACTGGGCAAGTCATGCGCGCAGGCAAGACCATGCACCTGCACGCGGTTCCCGACAAGCTTTACACACAGGCACTCTTGACCAAAACAATTTGCGAATGATCGTATCCTGGACAGCATCTGGAGTCCGTGCAGTTCGTCGATAGGCGCATAGACCGAGTTTCTCCTCTGTGGAATCGCTCTGAGCACGTCGAGACCACAATCGAATACTAACGGCGTGACGTTCGTGTTTTTTATCATGTTCCTCAATGTCTATCGGGGCGTGAAGGAAGTCTCACCTGTCGGGCTGAACAGCGCGCGCATGCTCGGCGCCAATGCCTCTCAATTGCTGCGCTACGTTTACCTGCCTTTGGCAACCTCCTGGGTGTTTTCCAGTTTGCACACCTCGGTGGACATGGTCTTCGTCCGCGCCGTCGTTGGCGAATCGTTGGGGAGCACGAAAAGTGTCGGCTACCTGACCCATCAGGCAGAAGGCTCGTTCGATATCAACACGGTCTTCGCCGGCATTCTGGTGTTGACGGTGTTTGCCTTGCTGCTGGATCTCGCGGTGACGTTTGCCGAAAACAAGTTGCTCAAATCGCAGCTACAGCAAGCGGAGACTGAGACGACGTGAACTTGGCGTTGAAGCATTCCCGCATCAAATAACGTAGAACGCCATTTGGCGGGCGTTTCCGGGCAAAATCGCCTCAATAGCCTCGCCGGTATTGGAGTTTTGGTTTTATGCCGACATTGCGTTCGCGGTGAAATTTGTCGAATATTCCGTATTCCCGAAGGCACAGCCGCGCTATTGTTCAGGCAATCGTGTGAACGCTGAGGCCGCAATGGATACAGGACAGAAATACTGGGCTTTTCTCAGCTACAGCCATCAGGACACCAGGGTGTGTGAATGGCTGCATCAGTCTCTGGAGAGTTTCCGTGTCCCCAAGCGGCTTGTCGGTCGCGAGACGCGGGATGGGAGCATTCCCGGGCGCCTATTCCCGGTGTTTCGCGATCGCGATGAGCTGCCCGGTTCTTCGGAACTGGGCAAGAATCTCACCGAAGCGCTCGCGCAATCGCGCTATCTGATTGTGATTTGTTCGCCGGCCGCCGCGCGTTCGCGCTGGGTGAATCAGGAGATTCGCCAATTCAAGATGATGGGCGGCGAGGGACAGGTTCTCGCGCTGATTGTGGACGGCGAACCCAACGCCGCCGACAAACCAAACAGCGGGCTGCTGGAATGTTTTCCAGAAGCCATGAAGTATCGCGTCGATGCATCCGGCAACCTCACCGGCCAGCGCGTGGAACCGATAGCGGCAGATGTGCGCCGCGGCCGGGAAACGAAATCGATTGCGCTGTTAAGGCTTATCGCCGGGCTGCTGGGCGTGCCTTTTGATGAGCTTCGCCAGCGGGATCGTGAACGCACACGGCGAACTGTCGCGGTTCGCGCAGTCGTCGGGATCGCGCTCATCTCATTGCTTGCGGGCTCACTGTTCTGGCGCTACCGGCAGGATCGCATGGAGCGGCTGGAAGAACTCGGCCGTGAGGCGCTGATGCAAAGCCAGCCCACCCGCGCAGCCGTGTTCCTGGCCGAAACCTACCGCATGGGCAATAACAGCCGCGACGTACGCATCATGCTCGACCAAGCCATGCGCAGCGTCGATATGCTCAGCACCGTGCTCACCGCGCATCCCGATGGCATTGTCGATGCAGCATTTAGTAGTGACGCTACCCGCCTCATCGCCACCAGCGTTCGTGGCGATGTGTCGATCTGGCGCGCGGATAACGGGCGGCGGCTGGTTTCGTTGCCGGCGCTCTCCGGAACACCGGTGCTGCTGGCGCGTTTCATCAACGGTGGCCGTGAAGTTGCGACGATTTTTGATGGCGGTCGCATTGCC
>Ga0163154_10010324_pt1 | contig 10421 bp, 9 predicted proteins | sample OliLakLV19MP9P1_FD_148649 | JGI IMG/M metagenome (GOLD analysis project Ga0163154, IMG submission 148649) | Freshwater microbial mat bacterial communities from Lake Vanda, McMurdo Dry Valleys, Antarctica - Oligotrophic Lake LV.19.MP9.P1 | ecosystem: Environmental > Aquatic > Freshwater > Lake >...
CCACTGGGTCCGATGGCTGTCGATGAACGCGAACCTCATTGGCGCTCCTTCACCCAGAATTCCGCCGCTTTTTTTAAGATCTCCCGCTCCATCTTCAGCACCTCGATCTCACGGCGCATGCGCGCCAGCTCGCCCTCGGCCTGAGTGCGCTGGCCATGGCCGCGGAACGCGTCGGCGCCCTCCGACTCCGCCTTGCGCTTCCAGTCATACAGCAGCGATTCATTGATTCCGAGATCGGCCGCCGCGCGGCCGACACCAACGCTGGCAACCAGGCGAAGGGCCTCCTGCTTGAACTCCTTTTATTGCTGTCGCCGGGGGTTGGGGGGAAGGGCTGACGATGGGGATGGACTCATGGGTTGGGATCCTATCAGACGTTTTGGCCTATCTGGGACTCCACCAATGCGGGAGGGTATCAATGCGGGAGGGTATCAGGGCATCCCTTGGTCGTTGCGGCGTGATGGCGGATCGAGCGCCCGACCACGGGCATCAAGCCAGGAACCAAACGGGGCATTCAGGGAGCTCGATGATGGTTTTTTAGCAGCTTACTAGATACCAGTTGCGCGCATCACTCGCCATCTGTATGCATCCCAGGCAGATCTTACCGCAATAGCATGCGATTCTGCGCCACTCAGAGCCTTTTGGGAAGTAACGTGAATGCAACCCTCTCTCCAGTCCATCGCCGGAGTAGATTCTAGGCTCTTAGCGATGGCCCGAGTGTCGTGGTCCCTGCGCATCGAGCCGTCGGTACATGTGCTTCCAGAGTGGAAAGGCAGCATGCTCCGCGGGGCACTTGGCTGGGCCTTCCAGCGTATCGCCGGCTCAGCCCCGGCCCCGGTGTGGCCTGGACTTGCTCCAGGAACGTCTTTCTCCACCGCCATCCATGAACCGCAGGAATGCTGGCAGAGTCCGACGGCCACCCCGCCCTGGTCATTGGCGTGCGACGACCACCGCCAAGACTTCCGCGCTGGCGGCATCCTGCACGGCAACCTGGTCCTCTTCGGGGATAATCCACCCTGGCAGCTGCTGTTGTGGGAGGAGGCCTTCGCTGACGCGGCACGATACGGACTGGGCGACAGACGCATTTCAGCAACGCTGGATACCTGGGATCATCACGAATCGTCTTGGCCGATGGCGCCGGCTGGTGCGAGCGCGGCCACCCTTCGCTTGGACACTCCGTGCCGCCTCCAGGATCGGGGTGGAGATTGTACCACGTTGTCGCCGCCGGCGATCGCCCGTGCGCTACTCCGGCGCTGGCGCAGCCTGCACCGTCAACTGGTCGGACACGAACCGCCCCTTCCCCTACCGGCCCAGGAACTGGCCCATGCCGCCGATCACCTGACGGCGACCGCTCAGACCGGCCAGTGCGTGGACATCACCCGCTGGTCCAATCGCCAAGAACGGCAAGTGCGCATGCCGGGAATGATTGGCGCGGTGACCATCGCTGGTGATGCATTCCCGCTCTTTGCCCCGCTATTCGCGCTCGCGCCGCTGCTGCATGTGGGCAAGCAGGCGAATTTCGGGCTCGGCCAGGTCGAGGTGACGTGGCAATCCGCTGACGATGGCCACGTCCTGGGATCAGACGATGGATTGGCAAGGCCACTACCGAACAAGGATCGCTGATGAACCCCATTCTCCTCCATGTTAAAGCCGAAGGATGCCCACCGCACCCTTCGGCCACGGCTCTCCTCACATGTCAGGTCGAAGTTGTGACGCCCATGTTCTTGGCGGGGGCAGATCAGGCGAAGATCGCGCGGGAAGGCTTGCGGTCGGCCTCGGTGAAAGCCTCCTTGCGCTGGTGGTGGAGGGCGCTCGAGCCCACCGCCGACCCCGCTGAACTCGCCCAGCGCGAAGGCGCCTTGTTCGGCGACACCACAAGCGGCCAGGGGCTGTCGGTTCGGACAGCGGTAACCAATGGTGGATGGGACATTCAAACGCATTTCAACGCCAATGGATCCCAAGGGTATCTGCTTGGCCAAGGCCTCTTCCATTTCAAAGATGGAGTAACCCGTCCCTCGGTCGCGCCAGGCAGTCGCGCAACCATCGTGATTGACCTAGGAAATCAGCAGCGGAATGAGCAGATCACGCCTGCCCTGGAACTCTTTTGCCTGTTCGGTGGCTTGGGGGCGAGATCGCGTCGCGGTTTCGGGGCACTGAGCCCGTGCGGGGAAACCCAGTCCATCAAGGATAGGGCAGATTATCGCCGACGAATCGACAATGTCCTGAAGACGGCAATGGGGAAGAAGTCGTCGCCGGAGTGGGCGAATCTGGGTAAGAACACCAAGTATGTCCTCATTGACAAGGATTTCCCCGATTGGCCCTCTGCTCTCGATGCACTGGGGAAACCCATGCAGGCGTATCGCCAATCCCTGGGCGGCATGAAGGCCCCGTACGGTCCTGACCACGACTTGGTCAGCGACCATCTCCACAAGAACCACCGACTTGCCAGCGCACCGCTGCGGGCCGCTTTCGGCATTCCCCATAATTATTTCTTCCGTGTATCGAAGAAAAAACTGGATTTCCATTGGGACGACAGCGACCGTCGGGCAAGCCCGTTGCTGCTCCACGTCGCACGGCTGGCCACCGGTAAGTACGCTGCCGTCGCGCTGCTCGTGGATGGACCTTTCCTGCCCCCAGGAAAGTCCTTGATCACCAAGCCGACCAAGATCCGAGTGCCTGCGCCTTCTTACCAGGCTATCCATGCCTATCTCGACCTGCTTGCCAAGGGTCATCAATGACCGATTCCCACTGGGTGGATTGCATCCGCGCCTTCCTCCACGATCCGTTCGACAAGGCGCTGGATGTCCGCGGTCATGAGGGGCGCACCCTGCAGACCCTCAATGCGGCCCTGAACACGCCCGACGGCGAAGCCCGCGGTTCGGCCCAAAAGCGCAGTGATTGGCTGGCATCCGCCATCGAGCGGCTTCCCCTGCCCATGGGCACGCTCTGGGCAGATGGGAAGCCGCTCCCTGATGAGGCGCAACCGTTCAACCGTATCGCTTCCGAATCCCTACGGCGGACGCATCCGTTCAGCGGGATCGAAATTCCGATCGCCCATCAGACCGCCAAATCCCAAGCTGGAGTCGACAAACTCGTCAAAGCGGTTCGCGCTATCGCTGAGCAGAACCCCGACCTGCGCCTGCGTGCCTACGCCCTGTGGCGCGCGCTGCCCGACACTCTGGGTCAGGAAGTGTCCACCCTACCGGCGGATACCCGCCTGACCGACCACAGCATCGTCGACCATGCCGATGCCGCCATGGCCTGCTGCGCGGGGCTCAGGCATACAGCTGACGCCTTAACGGAAACCCCATCCTCGACTTCGCTTCTGGTGTTCAGTCTCGGGCCGGTGCAGTCGTTTATCGTCCAGGGGCGGAGCCTGCGCGATCTCTGGACCGGCAGCTACCTGCTCTCCTGGTTGACGTACCAGGCGATGGTGCCGTTGCTTCAGGCGCTTGGCCCATGGAGCATCCTGTCACCAGGGTTGCGCGGCAATCCGCTGTGCGACTGGTGGTTGCTCAGAGAGGGCGTCAAGGCCGATGCGTTGCCCCAGACGGATCCCAACGATCTCCGCTGGGCTGGCATTCCGAATACCTTCACTGCCCTGGTGCCAGCGGCCGACGCTGAACGGCTGCGACAGGTCGTCATCGCTGCCTGCCAACAGGCTTGGCAAAACATCGCTAATGCGGTGCACACCAAGTTGAGTCTTGCCTGGAAGCACCTCGGCTCGTGGGATTGGCAGTGGAAGGAGCAATGCAGCCAGGTGTGGGATGTCCGCTGCGTGGTCGCCCCCTTCCTCACCGTGACGGATAGCGGCAGCATCGCGACCGGTGCCGAGGAACTCGGCGCCACCTGCCAGCGCGTGATGGGAGAACTGCCTCAACCGGTGGTGGACGCCAAGGCGATCGCTGAAGCGTTGATCACGCACAGGCTGGCGCCGGGCTATGTCACGGCCCACGGCCAGGGACTGTGGATGCTGGCGGCCGGCTTGGCCCATCGGTTGCTCGATGCCGACAAGCGGGCCCGCGCCGTTCCGCCACCGGCCATCGGCGACGATTCGCGGGAGAAGTGCGCCCTGTTCCCCGGATTTGCGGTCATGGGCCCGAATGGGGATACCCGAGCCAACAAGGACTGGTGGCGGCAGGCCCACGCCTGCCCGCCCCGGCTGGTAGGACGATTGCGCAGCGAACGGTTGTCGGCCCCTGGACTGGTGAAGCGCTTCGCCTTTGGTGCCTTCTTCCGCGATCTCTTCGCTGTCGGTTTCCCCGATACCCGCGAAGCGGCCTTCGCGGCGTGGACGGATCGCTTCCGCAAGAAGGTCGCGGACGGCAACCTGCATTGGAGCAACTGGCAACGCACCGTGGACGGGATCAATCGTCGGAGCGAGGACGATCTCGAGCAGGCGTGGGCTGCGCACGAACTACTCGACGAAGGCACCATGGTCGCGGCCAACTGGCCGATGAGTGATGATCAGGAGGGCGAGGTCCATCAGGAGGAGTTGAAGCGGGCGCGGGGCGCGCGCGGAAAGATGATCTCCCAGGCCAAGGACCACGGGCTTCCCGAGCCGAAACCCTACTATGCCATCCTGGTCGCTGATGGTGATCACATGGGCAGGTTTCTCAGGGGTGAGCAGGGTCCAACCTTTTCACAGGCCTACCACCCGCTCATGCTCGCCAAACTGCGTGGGCTCGGCCTATCCCCGGATCTGTTCGGCCGCGTCCGCCCTCCTGGCATGGCTGCCCAGGTGGCCTTCAGTCGCGCCCTGGGCGATTTCACCACGGCGGCGGCCCATACCATCGCCAAGCACCATGGTACCTGCGTGTATGCCGGTGGCGACGATATCCTCGCCGTGCTGCCGGTGCAGACCGCCTTGAGCGCAGCCGCCGAACTGGCCAAGGATTTTTCCACCTGGGTCCCCGGCGCGACCCTGTCGGCCGGCCTCGCGATCGTGCACTGCCACGAGGATCTGCGTGCAGCCATCGAACTGGCGCGCATGGCCGAGCGGCAAGCCAAACAAGGACGCAATGCGTTGGCGATCAGCATCGCTCGGCGCAGCGGCGACACCACCTCGGCCGTGATGGGGTGGCCCTTGGTTGGTGATTGGCAGCGAGCGGCAGAACTGCTTGCCGAGCGCAGCGACCGCTGGGTACATCATCTGGTGGATGAGTGGCAGACCCTGCGGACCTTGCCGCTTGCGGCGGTCTGGGAACGGGTCCGGCACCACCTGCTTCACGGCGAGGAAGGTAGCCGGGAATCCCAGCACCTCGGGGAACTGTTCAGCCAGATCAGTACGACGTGGGGATCCTGGTGTGGAGACAAGGCTTGGAGTTTTCTCACCAGCGAGCAGCGCATCGACCACTTCCTGACCGCCTGCCAGCACGCCGCCTGGTTAGGGAAATTCCAATTCCGCGACGTCGCGGCGAAGAAAGCCTCGGCATGACCATCGCGCTGCTCATCGAACCCCTGGATCTGCTCTTCTGCCGCGACGGCCGGCCGATCGTCGCAGGCGAAGGGGCCGCCGCCGGAACGGCGATCCCCGGTCCCCAGGTGATGGCCGGGGCGTTACGCTCGGCTGTGCTGCGTCGGCGGAATCAGCTTCCGGCCGACGGCAGCCGGCCGGCGCAGGCCGATCTCGACCGGGTACTGACCATTTCCATCCGCGGGCCCCTCCTCGCCGACCTCGATGCGGGGCTACCGTTCATCCCCATGCCTGCCGATGTGGTCGGCGAAAAGGCCAAGCATGGCCGAGCCGGCGATGCGAAGGCGCGGCTTCTTCCGCTGGAGGGTCTTCCTGGGTGGTGCGCGCCAGTCGATGCCCCGCGAGCCCTTCCCCTGTGGCCGCTCGGCACCCCTGGTACTTCCGACAAAGGAGCCGAACGGCATCGCCCGGGGGAACTTGCCCCGCAGAGCGGCTTCCTGACCTGGCGGGGTTTCACCGAGTCGTGGGCGGTCGGCCAGGTGCCCCCCGCCAGCGAAATCTGTGTGGAATCGGACCTATGGACCACCGAAGTGCGGACCCAGGTTGGATTGAAGGCCGACGCCGCCACCGCCGAGGATGGCGTGCTGTTCACCACCCGTTATCTGCGTCTGCACGGTGGCGAACCGATATCGGACCAGCCAGGACGGCGTCACCGTCGGATCGGGCTGTATGTCGAGGTCGACGGCGCCGATGACCTGCCGGCCGAGTTCACCCTCTCCGTCGGTGGCGATCGACGTCTGTGCCGCGCCCGGCGTCTCCCCAAGCCGGTAACCTGGCCGACCGGCGGCAGTGTGGCCATGGCCCTGACCCCGGTCCTGTTGTCCGGCGAGCGTTGCCCAGCGGCATGGCGTGATCACTGTCGCGGTCTTGCCATCCCCGGGGCCGACCCGATTTCGGGCTGGGATCTCGCCGCCAATGGCGGTCTCGGCGGCCCGCGGCCGACCCGTTGGGGCATCCGGGCCGGGTCGGTCTGGCACCTCGCCCACACCCCCCAGCCAACCCGCGCCATCGGATCCGAGACTGCCACCGGTTTCGGATGGGTGGCGTTCGGCACGGCTCCCACCCTCTGACCCCATCATCCCCAAGGATCTGGCGCATGCTCCATCGTCTGCTGACCCTCCACTGCCTCTCGCCCCTGCATTGCGGAACGGGCCAGGGCATTGCCGGCATCGACCTGCCGGTGCAACGTGAAAAACACACCGGCTGGCCGGTGATCCCCGGCTCATCGATCAAGGGGGTCTTGCGCGATGCCGCCCGCCAGGATGTCGGCGGTGATTCCATGCAGGCCAATTACGATCCTGCGGTGATCGCCCTGTTTGGTCCCGAACCGAAGGCGGAACAAACCGGTGAGCTGGGGCTCGGCGCGCTGTCCTTCGGCGATGGAGTGCTGTTCGCGTTCCCCGTCCGGTCGCTGTGTGGGGTGTTCGCCTGGGTCACCTCTCCGATGGCCCTGCAGCGCCTGGCGCGGGTAGCTGGCCTGGCCGGATTTGGCGCGATGCCCAGCGTGAGCCAACCGGGCGCCGAGGAGCTTCTCGGGTCGAAGCACCTGTCCGTCGACAAGGATGGAACGCAAGTCCTGCTCGAAGATCACGCCTTGCAGCGCAAGGATATCCCTGCCGCCTTGCTCGCGGCGCTCAAGCCGGTGTTCCCCGCTTCCGCCCAGTCGCTGGTCGATGACCACTTGGCGGTGGTCCACGACGACCTATTCACCTGGTTCGCCCGGCATGCGACCCAGGTCGAAGCGCGCATCGCCCTCGATCCGGCCACCAAGACCGTGACGGATGGCGCCCTCTTCTACCAAGAGACCGTTCCGCCCGAGGCTGTCTTCATCGCGTTGGTTAGCGCCGAGGACGCCCGTCATCCCAAGATGAGCAAGGAAGCGAAGGCCAAGGCCGGCCCCGCCCTTGATCACCTCAAGCACCTCTGCGCCAGCCCGCGCCAATTCGGCGGGGACGCCACCATTGGCAAAGGGCTGTGCGCCCTGGCCCTGGCGGGGAAGTGATCCATGGCACAGACCCTTGACCAGCGGATCGCCGCCTCGGCGCACACGCAGGTGACCACCTTGATGAAGCGCAATTTCCCGGAGCTTCCTGGCCGCATCAAGAAGACCGCCACCCGAATGCGGGTCAGCGGGCTCGGCGTCACCATCGCCTTCTGCCAGAAGGACGAGGAGCTCAAGGCCATCGCCGGTGCCCTCAGCCAGATCCTGGTAGACCTCAAACTCCCCAAGATCAAGACGGACCAGGGCGCATCCCTTCTGGAGGCGTACCGCACCGGGTCCTCGGCCGAGGTGCGCCGCTTGCAGACGCATGCCGAGCAGGCCCTGGAATGGCTCGCCAAATGGGCGGACTCCTCGAAAAAGAATGAGCAAAAGGCCTGAACCATGCCCAACGGATCGATCGTGAAATGGTTTCCGGACAAGGGATTCGGCTTCATCAAGCCTGCTGGTGGTGGGCCCGACCTGTTCTTCCACCTCAAGGATTGCCTCGGATTCCAGCCGCAGGTGTCTGAGTCCGTGGAATTCACCCCCGGCGTAGGCAAGGACGGGAAGCCTTCTGCGAATCAAGTCAGGACCAAGAACGCCTCCGCCGGTCCCGCATCCGTTGCCACCACCTCTCCTGGGGCGGGCGCTTCATCGGACAAGCTGTGCATCCCGGAGCGCGCGGCGGCTCTCGTCCATGGCCTTGGCGATCGAACGCACATCCATCCCGGCCTGTTACTCGACCGACTGCCGACCGAGCAGCACATCGCAAACCAGGCGGGACAGAAGTCGCACCTCGATGCCGTCACCAAAGCGCGCCCCTGGAAATCCGCCGACTACAAACTGGTGGTCGAGCGCTTGATCGGTCGCGATTATTCCCAGATTTCCGCCCGCAGCCGGATCGCCTTGCATCTGTCGCGGGCGGGAGGCCTCGAAAATGCCAACTGCTGCCTGCACCCCATCCATGGCTTCGCCTACCTGCCCGGATCCGGCCTGAAGGGGTTGGCGGCGGCGTATGCCGGGCACCTGTGGGAAAGCCAAGTCCGCGGCAAGCCTGACGAAGTGGCATTCGTCACCGAGGTGGAAGACATCTTCGGGTGGGCCCCGAACCGGCAACGCCATGGCGAGCCGCGTGCCTGTGACCCGCGCAGCGGCCGCCTTGGGCCCGATGGGCAGGACCTGCACGCCGGCATTTCGGCTCATCGTGGCGAGGTGGTCTTCCACGATGCCTTCGGCTTCGACGAAAACTGGGAACCACCCCGCTTGGAGGTGGACGTCCTCACCTGCCATTATCCGAAGTACTACCAGAGCGGCGCCGCGCCCGGCGACTGGATGAGCCCGAAACCGGTCACCTTCCTGACCATCGCTGCCGGCACCCGTTTCCGCTTTCGGGTCACCCCGGCGCACGCGGGCGTCCCAGCGGAGCGGGTCGAAGCCGCCAAGCGCCTGCTGCTCGGGGGCCTAACCTGGCTCGGCGCGGGGGCCAAGACCTCGGCCGGCTACGGGGCGTTCGAGGATCACATCGAGGAGACAGCCGAACAGAAGGCGGAGAAAACGGCGGCTCAGGCACGACTGGGGCAGGAGCAAGCGGCGCAGGCGCTCGACCGCTGCTGGCAGGCTTTGAAACCTGGCCAAGCCCTGTGGGTGCCGAAGCAGGCGGGCAGCGCCAAGGGTTATCGCCTCAGCCGTCACCCGGATGGTTCCTGGCAGTGGGAGTCTGGGTGGGAATTCAGCAAGAATCCCCAGACGAAGGACATCGACTGCGTCTATCTCGCGAGCGTGAACCCGGCGGTACCCCTGCGTCTGAACAACCCCACGTTGCAAGCCGACGTCCGTCCACCGGCTGGGCGGCCGGCATGAAGCGCCCGCCCGAAGACGCCGGGCGATGATCCTCGCCGTCCCACGCGCGGACGCTGGCGATTGGTTGGCGGACGCGATCGTCCCGTGGCGGTCCGCTGACGCCGGGCGCGCCGCCCACTGGGTCGAGCGGGCCCATGCCGAGCAGGATGAATCGCTGGTGCAGATCATCCCCTATGCGCTGCTGATCGCCGGGGATGGCCGGCCATGGGCGTATCGGCGGATTGGCGGTGACCAGCGCCTGCGCGAGCGGCGGTCGATCGGGGTCGGCGGGCATGTCGAGGCGATCGACGCCCGTGCCGACCTCCGCCAAACCATCCAGGCGGCCCTGGCCCGCGAGCTCGCCGAAGAACTGATCGCGCCGCCAACGATGGCCGACCCCCATCCGCTGGCGTGGATCAACGAACAGGCAACCCCGATCGGGCGGGTCCACCTTGGGCTGATCTTCGTCTGTCGCTGGACGGATCTCGCGGCGCCCCGACCACGCCCTGGCCAGGGACTGGAATCGATCGGCTTCGTGGAACCGGCGGCGGTCGCCCCTGACGCGGGCTACGAAACCTGGAGCATGCTCGCGATCCGTGCGCTCGCCCTGGCCCGCTCGCCGTGAAGTTCGTCTGCACCCTCGGCCTGTCCTGGCAGGTCATTCCCGAGGCCTATGCCCTGCTGGATCCGGCGCATTGTCCGCTGTATCGCCATCAGCCACAGGTTGAACAGCCAGCCATCGCGGAGTCGGCCCCGGATGCGGTGTGGGTGATCACCACGGCCGGCACCGATTCGGGAATCGCCAAGGTCGAAGCCTGGTGGGAACGGATTGGCCGGCCGGTGCCTCTCGTCTGGTATCGCACCGCCTCGGTCGACGGCCGGGCTCAGGCCGAGGTCGATGGCATCCGCGAACTGATCTTCCGCGTCGTTCTGGCGGCCGGTTCCGACGCCGTGCTCTGCCTGTCTGGCGGTCGCAAAACCATGTCGGCCGATCTTCAGCGCGCGGGCATGGTGTTCGGCTGCAGGGCCATGCTGCATGTGCTCGGCCCCGACGACAAGGAGGACCAAGCGCGGTTGAATACGCATGATTTCGCCACGCCCCTGCCCGCCGACCTGCGCATCCAGCCG
>Ga0163154_10010327_pt1 | contig 10419 bp, 10 predicted proteins | sample OliLakLV19MP9P1_FD_148649 | JGI IMG/M metagenome (GOLD analysis project Ga0163154, IMG submission 148649) | Freshwater microbial mat bacterial communities from Lake Vanda, McMurdo Dry Valleys, Antarctica - Oligotrophic Lake LV.19.MP9.P1 | ecosystem: Environmental > Aquatic > Freshwater > Lake >...
CACAGAGGCGAGAAGCCGGGTGCTGCGACGTCGATGAGCATCTGCCGGTCGCTTCGCTCGCGGCTCGTCAGGACGGCCTTTCGCGCGACGACGCGTTTCGATGCGCGACGACGAGCACGACGCGAGCGCGACCACCATCCTCCGGCCTCGGATGCCCCCGCCACTGGCGTCCTTCCTGACTTGGACGGGCGTGCCCTGTCTACCTCCTCGCGCGGTCGAATTGCTGGCGGCGACCACGGCTCGGCTGATCGATGCGAACGTCCCGGTTCTGGAGAGCAATCGTGACAGCCACCAAGTATTGACCGTGGCGCGTGGACTCGCCCCTTGTTGACACGGGTCGGGATGCTGGCGCGTCATCGGGTGACGGGGAGTGGACAGACCCGTGTGACGTCCGTGCTGACGAGCCCGAGCGCAGCGAAGGGACGCAGTTCACCGGCGCGGCGTGCACAGAGGCGAGAAGCCGGGTGCTGCGACGTCGATGAGCATCTGCCGGTCGCTTCGCTCGCGGCTCGTCAGGACGGCCTTTCGCGCGACGACGCGTTTCGATGCGCGACGACGAGCACGACGCGAGCTCGACCACCATCCTCCGGCCTCGGATGCCCCCGCCACTGGCGTCCTCCCGGACTTGGACGTGTTACGGTCAACGGCTCCATGGAGATGACCAGGGAACTGTCGAACGTGTAATCTGGACAGCCCCCGTTATCGCCCTCATTTTCGCCGCGGGCGACCCCCTGAAGCACGCTTCCCTGTCTTCTCACGCTTCTCCCCGTCAACGTCGCTCGCCGTTCGCGGTCGCCCGCGGGGCAGCGCACGCAGGCGCTGGTTCAGCTTCGTCTCGAGCTTCGCCAGCACGGAATCAGTGGCCAGTGGACGTCCTGTTCGCGTGGCCCTACGCAGGCGCTCGACGATGGTCTCGTCGTGCGCCTGCCGCAGCAGCGCCTGCCACGCCTTCGGCAGATATCGCTCCGCCCACTTCGCCGCGTTGAACAGCAACCGGCGCTCGCGCTGCCCCCTCCCCCCTCACACCCACAATGGGCCTCCGCACTCGACCATGGGTAACGCTCCGCCAGTCGGACGATCCGCGCTCGGACGGGATTGCGCTCCACGTAGCGCATCGCCGCAACCAGGTGGCTCTCGTCGAGCGGGCACGAGAAGAGCCGGCCCTGCCAGAGATGGCCGCACCAATGACCCCAATGACACGCTGATGAAGCCGATTGATCGCCTGCGTGTATCGCCAGTGCGTCCGTCCCACGGCGAGCTCGAGTCCGTCGGCCGTCTTCGGCACCAGCACCAGATGCACCTGATTCGCCATCAGGCACCACGCGAGCAGCGAGACTCGATTCTCGCCCATCTGCTCCCGCAGCGTGGCGATGTAGAATCGCCGGTCGTCATCGGTGAAGAAGATGTTCTGGCGGTTGTTCCCCCGTTTGGGTGACGTGATGGGCCATCCTCGCGACGACGACTCTGGCGACTCGAGGCATGCGTACGACTCCAGCGACTTCAATGACTCCGATGACTGCCCTGGCATGGCGACGTCCTGAGCCGCGCCATCGTGAGGCGAGCGTACGCAGGGCGGGCCATAATAGGTGGCTGTCCCGGGTTCTTCCCAGGGGTGCACTGACTGCGAGACATCGGCGCCAGCGTTGGCTCCAAGGGCGCCGCGATCGACCGGGCACCACCGCCGCGCCTGCACGCGACTCCCCGACCGTCCCACGTCCGATCAGTGCGGCCACTGCTCTCTCGGGGCATTCCTGACATCCTTGAATGGTCGGATCAGGGCCGTCCTGCTTTGAATCTGCTCGCGTCGCGTGTGCGTGGATGGCATAATCGACCCGTCGACGCGCGCTGCGACGCACTCCCCATGTCGGATATGGGAGGGTTCTTGCCTACGGCAATCTCGCGTCGATCAGCCCTACGGAGCAACGCCGATGCGCGAGCAGATGGACTAGTCACCAGTGCCCACTCTCCAGGGGAAGTTGTCGGTTGGCGCAGGAGCGTCACGAGACCGTCGCTTGCGCATGTCGGTCGGCGGGATGGCGCTCGCGGCGCTGGCGTTGATGCTTCCGGCGTGGCTCTCCTCCGGGCCGACGGCGCTGGCGGCGGCGCCCGCGCCCGATGGCCTCTCCGCCGCGGACTGGTCGAGCATCCGGGCTGCGTACGAGGCGAACCGTCACGCCGCGGTCGCGGTCGATGGCGGCCATCTGGCCCGCAATCCGGGACAGCGATGGAACATTCACTTCGACGGCCGAGCGTTCGACGCCACGCCGGATGGCGGGGGCTGGTCGTGGGGGCTGGAACTTGTCAGCTACGGTCGCGCCGGTTGGGAGTCGGCGGTCGACGCGCCGGCCCGCGTCGACGCGGTCGGGGGGCGAATCAGCTATGCGTGGGACGCGGCGCTGACCGAGTGGTATGTCAACGACAGCCGTGGGGTTGAGCATGGCTACACCGTGCACCAGCGGCCTGCGGTCGAGTGGTCGGATGGCCTCGGGCGCGACCAGGGCGAAGGCCTGCGGTTCACGCTCGCGGTCCGCGGCGGGCTCAGCCCCCGCGTGAGCGACGACGGCCGCGATGTGACCTTCGTCGATGCGGCTGGCGCCAGCGTGGTCGACTACCGCGGCCTGACGGTCTTCGACGCCGATGGCGTCGCCCTCCCGGCGTCGTTCCGGACGGTCGCCGCGATCACCACTGCGGCTGGGGCGATGGCTGGCAGCCACGCTTCGGACTCCCTGGTGCTCAGGGTCGACGACCGAGGGGCGCGATACCCGCTGACCATCGACCCCATCGCGCAGCAGGCCTACTTCAAGGCGTCGAACACCGACGCCGGCGACTCGTTCGGCGCCGCGGTGGCGGTCTCCGGCGACACCGTGGTGGTCGGGGCCTACGAGGAAGACAGCAGCGCCACCGGCGTGAACGGCAACCAGGCCAACAACAGCCTCGAGGACTCCGGGGCGGCGTTCGTGTTCATCCGCAGCGGCGTGGGCTGGAGCCAGCAGGCGTACCTCAAGGCGTCCAACACCGGCGCAGCCGACCAGTTCGGCCGCGCGGTGGCGATGTCGGGCGACACGGTGGTGGTCGGGGCGTTCTCCGAGGCCAGCAATGCCACGGGTGTGAACGGCAACCAGGCCAACGAGAGCGCCAGCGGCGCCGGCGCCGCGTACGTCTTCGTGCGCAGCGGCGCGTTGTGGAGCCAGCAGGGGTACCTCAAGGCGTCGAACACCGGCGTGGGCGACAGCTTCGGTTGGTCGGTCGCAGTGTCGGGCGACACCGTCGTCGTCGGGGCCCTCGACGAATCCAGCAGCGCCTCGGGGGTGAACGGGGATCAGGCCGACAATCTCGCCTCCGACTCGGGGGCCGCGTACGTCTTTGTGCGAAGCGGGGCGACGTGGACCCAGCAGGCCTACCTCAAGGCGTCGAACACCGGCGCGAACGACAGCTTCGGCCTCGCCGTGGCGGTGTCGGGCGGCACGGTTGTCGTCGGGGCATCCAGCGAGGACGGCAACGCCACCGGCGTCAACGGCGCCCAGGCCAGCAACGGCGCCGCCGGTGCCGGCGCGGCGTATCTCTTCTTCATTCCACCCTCCTTGGACTGCAACGGCAACGGCATCCCCGACGAGCTCGAACTCGAGGGGAACGACTGCAACGGCAACGGCGTTCCCGACGACTGCGAGCCGGGCGTCCCCTGCTGCCCTGGCGACCTCAACGGCGACGGCGTCGTGGACGGCGCCGACCTCGGGATCCTGCTGAGCGCGTGGGGCCTGTGCGGGCCGTAGATGGCGGGCGGTGGTTGACGGCCCCCCGGCCCTGAACCGGGTCAGCCGCCATGTGGTGATCCTCTCCGTGGTCGTGGAGTCCCAGGGGACTCGATCTCCGTGTGCTCGGTGACCTCCGTGTCACTTCGGCTCTTCTCGGAGACGATCCAATGGTCGGTGTTCGCGACGACTGGCGTCGCCGGACGTCGAGTTGGCAGCACTCAGCAGCCCTTGCCGGCCGGCGCGATCAGCCTCGTGGTCACACAGTTGGCCTCGCGGATCGCGCCGTGCTGGAAGTCGATGATGTTCTGGATGGTCGTCTGCGCAATCGCCGTGCACGCCTCGTGCGTGAAGAAGCCCTGGTGGGCGGTGATGAGCACGTTGGGGAAACTCATGAGCCGCACGAAGACGTCGTCCTGCACCACCTCGGCGGAGAGGTCCTTGAAGAACAAGTCGCCCTCCTCCTCATAGACGTCCAGGCCCACCGAGCCGACCCGGCCGCGCTTGAGCGCCGCGATCAGCGCCCGTGTGTCGATCACCGCGCCGCGGCTGGTGTTGATCAACATCACATCGGGCTTCATCGCCGCGAGCGCGGTGGCGTCGATCAGGTGCTTCGTCGGCGGGCTCAGCGGGCAGTGCAGCGTGATGATGTCCGACTGCGCATACAGGTCCGGCAGCGCGACGTACTCCACGCCCATCGACTCGCACGCGGGGTTCTTCACCGGGTCGCTCGCCAGCACGCGGCAGCCGAAGCCGGTGAGAATCGTGCATACGACCTCTCCGATCTTGCCCGTTCCGATCACGCCCGCGGTCTTGCCGTGCATATCGAAGCCCATCAGGCCGCCGAGCGAGAAGTTCTGCTCGCGGACGCGGTTGAAGGCGCGGTGGAACTTGCGGTTGAGCGTCAGCATGAGACCCACGGCGTGCTCGGCCACCGCGTGCGGCGAGTACGCGGGGACGCGCAGCACGGTCAGCCCGAGTCGATCAGCCTCAGCGATGTCCACGTGGTTGAAGCCCGCCGAGCGGAGGGCCAGCACGCGCGTGCCGCCGGCGTGGAGGGCCCGCAGCACAGGGGCGGAGGCGTCATCACCCACGAAGATCGAGACGGCGGGAGAGCCCATGGCGAGGCCCGCCGTCGCCGATGTGAGCGCCGCGTCGAGGTACAGCAACTCATGCCGAGCGTCGGTGTTCGCTGCGTCGAGGAAGGGCTTCTCATAGGGCTTGTTGGAATAGACGGCGACCTTCATGCACGATCCTCTCTGGGTGAGCGTTGCGATGCGCTCACGCACTCCCGATCACAGTATCCACTTCATCGGCGCCGCTGTGGGCGATTCGTCCACGGCCAGTGGGTGCTCGAACCCCTCCGGCTTGACGGCGAGGATCGAGCACTTGGATTCCGCCAGTGCCTTCTCCGCCGTGCTGCCCAGCAGCAGGTCTCGCAGGGTGGTCCGCCCGCGCGTGCCCAGCACGATCAGGTCGGCCCCCGCCTTCCCCGCGTACTCGACGATGCCGGAGCGGTGGCCGTTGTAGTCGTACACGACCGTGTTCATGCGCAACCCCGCGTGCGCTTCAAGCACCGGGCCGCAGTACTCGGCGAGCCGGCGCTCCAGTTCGTCGCGGTACTGCTTCTGCTCGTGCGTCAGATTCAGCGGCGTGGGGGCGCGGTAGTGCAACTGGTGCCACGGGGCCGCAAAGACGTGCAGCAGGTGCAACTCCGCTCCGTCCTTGGCCGCGAACATGGCCGCGCGCTCGACCGCCCGCAGCGAGTTCGGCGAGAAGTCCACCGCCGCGACGATGGTCTTGAAGGGCGCGTTCCCGCTTTCGGGCCGCGTGTCCCGCACCAGCAGCACATCGGTCATGCTCTTGCGCACGCAGGCGGTGGCGACGGTGCCCATGCCCACATCCGGCGCGCAATTCCCGAACGCGCCCATCACGATCAGGTCGGCCTCATCCTCGCGGGCACGCCGCAGGATGCCCACGATGCGGTTGTTGATGGAGACTTTGATCGCCAGCCCCGCCGCGCCGGGAATGTCCTTGGCAAAGTCTGCCCACGCCTTCTCGGCGTCCTTGACGAGGCTGTCGCGGATGCCCTGCTGCGTGGGTGAGAGGGTGGTTTCGAGCTCGATGACCACGATCGTGTCGATGACGTGGACGACGTGGACCTTGGCCTTCGACCAAGCTCCGATGCGGATCGCCTGCCCGAGCGCGACCGCCGAGCAGGGCGTGAAGTCTGTGCCGACCACGATGGAGCAGACGGCGAGTGTGCTGTTCATGGTGGTATCCAGCAAGAGAGAGAGTCAATTCGGTAAGGAGAGGGCAGGCGGCGAGCTTGGCGGGGAGCAGGTTCGAGGCGGCCCCGCCCACGCCGACCTCGGGCCTGATGATGACGTAGACGGCAACGCCCGGCTCACGCACACGCTCCGTCTGGTGGATGAGTCCACACCGACCCGCCGCGCGCGGCCCGCGGGCGTGCTCGGGGCCGAGGTGTGGGTGAAACTCGTGGATGCCGACAAACCCGCGCCCACGAATCCCGCCGCGCTGGTCTTCCTGACCAAGCCGACCAAGCCGACCTTCCGCGCCGAGTTCAAGCCCGGCGAAGGCGGCAAGACCGCCGTCTACATGGCCCGCATGGCCCGCATGGCCCGCATGGCCCGCGTGGCCCGCTGGATCAACACACGCGGGGAGAAGGGGCCATGGTCGGAGATTGCGACGGCGACGGTGGCGGCGTAGGCGAGCCCGCGCGCATGGACGTGCGTACGTGTGTTCGCCGCATTCCCGCGTGCAAGCAGTCCCCGCATGTCCATCGCCCTTGGGTCCATCCGCCGCACGCGGCCCTTGAAGCATGTCCTGATTGCCCGCCTCATCGCGGGCCTTCCGCTGGCGGGGATCAGCGTGATGCACCTTGTTGGCGCGGCCCCGATGACGCCGATCCTCGAAGCCGCGAAGAGCCCGATGCCGGATGTCAACGCGATCCTCGCGCCCGTGCTTGGCGTGCTGGCGGGGCTGATGCTGCTGAGCGGCGCGTTCGCTCGCGTCGGTGCCGCGATCGCGTGCGGGTCGATGGCCGTCGTGCTGTACGCGCACCTGACCGCCGACTGGCCCGATGAGCCGCCAATCGTGCTCCCCATCGCCGTGCTCGCCGCGTCGCTCTATGTGCTCTGGCGTGACGGCGGGGCGTGGAGCGTGGATGGCAGGTCGAGCAAGTAGCGCACGCCCACACGCCGCTACCGGCTGGTCGAGTTCAAGCGCGATGAGTGCCCCGCTTCAATGCCCTTCCCTCACGCCGGGTTGGCTGCGGAAGCTCCGCGCCATGAATCGTTGAGGTTCTGGATCGCCTCTTCGGCGGCGGCGGCGTTGACCACTGGTACCTTGTCCGCGGCCAGATCGGCGACCACGGCGTGGGGAAGGAGCTCGCTCAGGGCCATAATGAGGGGCGGGTATTCCTGTATGTGGCGGAATGTCAGCGCTGCGGTGGCCGAGTCGTCGAGGGCCAGCGCGGTGGTATGGAGCATGGTGGTGCAGGCGGTGACAAAGCTCAGCGCCGTGTAGTCGTCGCGCAGCATGCGGGCGGCCGTCTCGCCGCGCATCTTGCCGTAGAGACCAGCCAATGCCCCGGTCACAGTGCCCAGCATGTCCTTCAGCACCCCGCCCCCGCTGGTCCCGCCCATGGCCTTGACGTGCGCCTCAAGGTCGCCGCGCTGGCGGATGAGGACCGAGTGGAGCTTGTCGATCACGCGCCCGGCATGAGCAATCCGCCGGAAGTCGTCATCGCTGGCCTGTTTGGCGACCGCCTGCGACACATGCTCCAAGACAGAGATCAGGTCACCGAGGTAGCTGCGGACGGTTTCTTCACGGGTTGCGGTCATGGGAGTTTCCTTCTAAAAGATGCGGAGTGAGGGATACAGGCCTTCTGAGCGGAGCATCCTGTTCCAACGGAAGGGGGGAAAGAGGCCGCCCGGCAGCGCACCTCTATGTGTAAGGATCAACTGTCATCATTCAGCGCGCTGAAACAACTGCGAATAGTTCCTCTATTTCGGCCACACATCCGCATCCATGCGTTGCGTGGACGATCACTTACGGCCACGGGCAGCACGTGCGGCCATTGATGACGCCCGTCACCCGTCTGCAAAAATGGGACGACGTCGTCATGACCTGCCCCCATCCTATATGTACCAGGCGCTATGAGAGTCAGTGGTTCAGTCACATTCGCTTGATCCGACTCCGGCCGCTTCGAAGCGAGGGGCGCAGCCGCGAGCGCAGGAGTGGACAGCGTCGCCGTTAATCTGGCTGGTGGCAAGTGTCCCAGTGAGCTGTGCGGCCGATGGCGATCGTAGTCGTGTCGCCACGCCGCGTCCAGCGCCTTCGCGTCGCGCACATCCTTGAAGATCTCGGCGTTCAGGAGCTCGTCGCGCACGCGGCCGGTGAAGCTCTCCGAGAAGCCGCTCTGCCACGGGCTCCCAGGTTCGATGTACAGCGTCTTCACTCCCGTCGCACTCAGGAATGCGCGGATCGCCTTCGCGAAGAACTCCGGTCCGTGGTCGCTCCGGATGTGCCTCGGCGCGCCGCGCTCCTTGAACGCTTCGACCAGCACGTCGATCGCGTCGTCAGATGTCATCGATCCAGCCACCTCCAGCGCAACGCACTCGCGCGTGAACTCGTCGACGAGCGTCAGCCATCTCAGCGGACGCCCGCGCTCGTCGCGGCCGTGCACGAAGTCCCAGCACCAGACATCATTCATGCGACGCGCCGACTCACGCATCATCCCGTTGGCACTGGCCGCCAGACGCTGCCTTCCATGCTGTTTCCGAGGCACGCGAAGGCCCTCGCGCCGCCACAGCCGGTAGACGCGCTTCCTGTTCACACGCCAGCCCTCGAGCCGAAGCGTGCCCCAGATCAAGCGATAGCCGCGCCGTGGATGCAGGCGCACGAGTTCCTGCATGCGCTTGACGAGACGCGCTTCGTCGTCGGCGACGTGCGGCGCGTACCGCTGCGTCGACCGGTGCTGACCGGGCACGCGACACGCTCTCCGTTGCGGGACGTCGAGTTGCCCCTGCGCGTGCATCACGACCGTCCTCCGCCGTGAGGGGCTTGCTGTTTTCCTGGGTAATCACTCGCCTCCGTGAGGATCGAGATGTCGATTGCCTGGTTGGCAATGAGCCGCTTCAGACGGGCGTTCTCGATCTCCAGTTCCTTGAGACGCTTCGCTTCCTCCGACTTCATGCCGCCATACTGGTTCCGCCAGCGGTAGTAGTTTTGCTCGCTGACACCGAGGTGTTGGACCACCTGGGCAAGAGTCTTCCCGCTGGCCAGCATCGCGTCTATCTCACGCACCTTCTCAATGATCTGTTCTGCAATGTGCCGTGTCCGCTTCATCATCGAGAGTCTCCATGGCCCGACCGGGGCTCATCGGGACTCTCATAACGACTGGACCGGTTTGCGGGGGGCAGGTCAACTCGATCTCCGTGTGCTCGGTGACCTCCGTGTCACTTCGGCTCTTCTCGGAGACGATCCAATGGTCGGTGTTCGCGACGACTGGCGTCGCCGGACGTCGAGTTGGGGCTCGACGTTCCGAGGGGGCGCCGAAGCTGGGGCTCGACGTTCCCGGGGGCGCGGTGGAGCTCAGCGGTCCAAGGGCCGAGCTGGAAGCCCGACAGTCCAAGGGACGGCGAGGCCGCGGAACGCTCGGCACGCCGGCGGCTCGGGCGGCGCAATCAGGTGGTTTTGCGCTCCGGGGAGAACCACTGCACGCAGAGGCCGGCAAGGGCGAGGATTCCCCAGGCGATCATCCAGGCGAAGCGCGAGCCGAGAGTCGACTCCGGAGTTCCCGCGAACTGCTGGATCGCCGCGGCGGCGCAGAGCACCACCAGCACGCTTCCACCGAGGGCCGTGATCGTCGCCGCGGTCCAGCGGGACGCGAGGATCCCGATGCACAGGCCGAGGAACCCGCAGGCGGCGGCACACGCCAGCATGAGCGTGCGCACCGGAACTGGCGAGCGTGTCCACTGGTGGCCGAGGAAGGCGATGCCCTCGGCCACAAGATCGCGCAGCACCCCGAGGTGATGATCGACGGCGGGGGTGTAGAGAGGCTGCGAGAGCGCCCCGAGGCGCTGACGGACGCTGCCGCCCACCGAGGCCACCAGTCCGCTGGTTGCCCTGGCCGCGACCTTTGTGGTGAGATCCGCGCCCGCATCATCATGCCCCGCCCGCGGCGGTGGAGCCTTGGTCTGTCGAAGCGAGGCGTCGACTCGGGCAGGCTCGAAGGAGAGCCACCCGTGCCGATCCGCACTTGCCACCGAGAGCCAGCCGACCAGAGCGAGCACCGCGGCGAGCCCCGACGCCGCGGCCAGCCGGGAGCACAGGGCGCCGAGGATCACACCGACTGCACCGCCGATCAACCCCGGGACCCAGGTCGGGACTGCCGCGAGAAAGACCTCGCCGATGGCCCAGCCGAGAATCGTCCCGACAGCCAGGCCGGCGAGTCCGCAGAGAGCCGGGAGCAGCCGATGACCGGAGAAGACCAGCAGAAGGCCGATGACCCCGATCGCCAGGATCAGGAGGCCCACGCCAAGCGGCAGACTGGTTGATCCCTCAGGCACGCGAGCTCCATCCGTCAAGTGGCCGTCAAGTGGCCGTCAAGTGGCCGTCAAGTGGCCGTCAGGTGGCCGTCAGG
>Ga0163154_10010331_pt1 | contig 10418 bp, 6 predicted proteins | sample OliLakLV19MP9P1_FD_148649 | JGI IMG/M metagenome (GOLD analysis project Ga0163154, IMG submission 148649) | Freshwater microbial mat bacterial communities from Lake Vanda, McMurdo Dry Valleys, Antarctica - Oligotrophic Lake LV.19.MP9.P1 | ecosystem: Environmental > Aquatic > Freshwater > Lake >...
GTGCAATTGCGACCCGCTACGACAAGACCTCAAGAAACTTCCTCGCAGCAATCCACCTCGCGGCGGCCCTCATTTGGCTCAATTGAGGACAGGCCCTAGACATCGATCTCACCAATTGTTGATCGCCCTATGGCTTATGGAGCCGCTTCCCAACTGCAATTGAGTATCTTTGGATCGAACACTGCTCCGATCAACAGACGCTTGCCGACACTCGCGCCGACACTGCCCCCGGAAATTTCCTCGCCCGTGTTGTAATAGATGGTTTCGGCAACGAAGCTGCCTTTCCCATCTGCCTTGAGATGCATCACGTGACTGGGAGAAAACCTCTTTGCATCGCCAACATGCGCCAGAAAGTCCAGAATTTTCGAGTGCAGCCCGAGAAGCAAATCGCCGTTCGCGAGCACGTCGATATTGTCGGCAAATCCCGGCACGTCAATCGACGCGCGCGGTGCCAGCGAGTTGGTTTGCAGATCGCGATTGTAGACATACACGCGACGCTCCGACGCAGCCGACACGTAAAGCGAGCGCCCGTCGCCGCTTATGTTAATTCCGTTCGAACCACCAAGACCGGAAAGGGCCGTGGAGAATTCCCGCCCATCAAAGAACTGCACTGTCGATAGTGGAAGCCTTCCAAAATCTTCAAGCGTGCGCATCCAGCCGCTAACGTTTGCGTGATCGTTCGTGACAAAAAACCGATCCGGACCCACACCAACGATATCGTTCGGTGAAACGAGCCCAGCGCCCGTTACGGTTCGGCGGTGCGACAGCAGTGCGCCGTTCACATCGAATATCTCAATGGAGTGCTTTCCCCCGGCATGGTTGATGACGAACAAAGTTTTCTTGCCGTCGCTTCCGCGGAAAAGGCTGATGCCATGCGGCTGAAATCCACCAGGCAATGCAACCACCGTGGCGTCAACCGGCACGTCATTTGAAATATTCATCGCGTAAGTCCAAATTGCTCCACGCACTTTTTGCCCAGCGATTAACGCCCGTCTGTCGTAGCCCGAGAGGTAGGCAAGCCCTGCTTCCCCATCGACGGCAATATCTTCCACCCCAACAACACCACCCCCGCTTATGGGCGAACAGGCGCCAGCTGCTTTCGTGTCGATGCTCAAAAACACGCCTGCCGCAATGAGAAAGAAATAAACCCAGCCCCCCGCGGCAGCGAGAACGAGCAGTAACAGCCATCCCAATATGCGCAGCATGTGCAATTCCTCTACAAAATACCATTGACGACAAAACTCACCACTCACACCCAAACGGGCTGGCATCGCCCTTGACAACCCCTTTTTGTTCCCTATTTGTACAAAATATCATTTCCATCGAGACGGGATGGGCCATAATGGTGGGTGCATCAATCGTTCTAATTGCGCCTCGCACTGAGTCAGCACTGAAAATTTATTGCTGACAATGCCGTAGCTAAAGTGATCATTCAAACGGAAACTGTTCGTGCATAACATAGTACATTTGTGTCACTTACTCTCTCAAAACTGGCGGAGAAAAGCCAATTCCCACAGAATCGAGTGTCATTTTATCCAAGTGTAAAACGAAGAGCCGGAGACAGTGGTAATCGCTGCATTTGAAATTTCGATCAATTGCTTCGCGCAAAAAGGGAAACGCAATGCCATCCATACTCAGCCCAAGCGAAACGGCAGGCCTCGCAGGCGCTTCGTTGGACAGCCGCATTCGCCGCGCCGCCGGCCACGTCAGCGATCATACATTCGACCGCATCTCAAAGCGCCTGCGCGACGACGCACTTGAAAACGAACTAACTTACGAACGCGACGGCAAAATGGAAGCCATTCCCGTCATGCTGCGTCCGTTGTTGGCGATGAAGGAACAACTGGGTTACGTCCAGTATGTCTGCCAGCGCCTCACTGAAGCGCTTAAACGTCTGCCTTCACTATATCTAAACGTCGGCAAAATCCGACAGATCATCGCGATCTCACCCGGCGAAGAAGCCTGGCTCCGTGAAATGTGGACACCGGCCCATGATCGCAACAATACCGTCTACGGCAGGCTCGACGCCGTTTGCGATTTTACCGCGGCAACCTGGCAGGACACACTGCACTTTATGGAAGCCAACCTGTCCGGCGTCGGTGGCATAAATTACTCGCCGCTCGCAGAACACCTCGTCATGCGCGACATCGTCCCAACCCTTCTCGCCCATGACCCCACATTGCGCATAGAGCTGCCGCGCGACCAGCGCGACCTCTTCATTCAAGTGTTGATCGACCATGCCCGCGCCATTGGCCGTGAAACCTGCCGACTCTGCTTCGTGGAACCTAAATACGCGGAAGACGGTATCAACGAACAATCCGTACTCACCGCATACTTCGCCAAGAAACTCGGCCTCACCATTACCCACGCCGACCCTTCCGAACTTCGCGTCAAGGACGGAGAAGTCTACTACGAAGACAATTGCATCGACGTCGTTTATCGCGACTATGAAACGCGCGACCTCATCGAAGCCGAAGCAGAACTGGGTGAACCACTCGACGGCATGCGGGCACTGTTTAAACAAAACCGGGTCGTATCATCCATGGTCGGCGACTTCGATCACAAAAGCTGCTGGGAAATTCTCACCGACACCGACATTGCTGAAACCTATTTCAACGCCGAAGAATGCCGCATCTTCCGCCGCCATGTCTTATGGACACGCGTCATCAATGACCGACGTACGTCGCTGCCGCACAATGCTGAGGGTGATCTGCTTGAATTCACCCGCAGCCACCGCGAACAGCTCATCATGAAGCCCAACCGCTCATATGGTGGCGAAGGCGTCACCATCGGCCCGGCCACCACTCAAGCCGATTGGGACCGCGTCCTCGACGAAGCCGCCGCAAGTGCCGGCGATCCCGACCTCTCTTGGGTCGTGCAATCCATAACCCGCCTTCCGGTCAGTGAATTTCCCATCGTCGCCGCGGACGGCCGCGTCCACAGCGAACCCTTCTATTCCGTCATGGGTTTTGCACCTACAGACAGCGGCCTCGGCATCATGTGCCGCGTGAGCCAGAAACAGGTCGTAAACGTCGCCCAACACGGCGGCATGGCGGCCGTGTTGGTCGGGCAAGCCCCTGCAGAGCTCCGCGTTCCCAAACGCTCACTCAATCGGGTCGAAGGCGCAGAGCTATCATTGCGCAAAAAAATCTCGGACATCATGCATTTTGACAACGCGATCGCCGTCCTTGAGTGGGACGAAGAAACAGTTCTCCCACAAGGATCCCGCGAAGAACGTAGCGAACAACTCGCGGCCCTCGAAGCCGCACGTCATGGCCTCCTGACCTCCGATCACCTCGGCGATCTCATCGAAGAAGTTGCCATCGAGATTGAGCCCGGCAATCGTTGGCAACGGGAAATTCACATTCTACGCGAGCTTCGCCAAACCGAGATGGCATTGCCCGCTGATCTGGTCCGCGCCTTCGCCAGCGCACGCTCACGCTCTGCAGGCGCATGGGAAGAAGCGCGTGAAAAAAATGATTTCACACTTTTGAGCATTTCTTTGGCGGAAACCGTAAACCTGCTGCGCCAAACCGCCAGCGCATTGGACAGCACCGCCGATCCTTATGACGTTTTGCTCGACGAGTATGAGCCCGGCATGACCCGCGCGCGTTTGGACCCCGTGTTGACCGATCTGCGGACACGCCTTGTACCTTGGGTGACGGCTGCCCGTTCGAAAACCGCGTCTTGGCCAACCGGCATCGTCCGCACACGCAAAGCGCCCGACGCGGACATGTGGAAACTTTGCAGGGACATACTCACCAGGATCGGCTTCAACTTCAAGCGCGGACTGCTTGATCGCGCGACCCATCCTGGCACCTCGGCCGTTGGCTTCGACGACGTACGTCTTGCACTGCGCACCCAAGGGGACGACATCGCAAGCACCATCCTGATCACACTTCATGAGGGTGGTCACGGGCTCTACGATCAAGGATTTGCTCGCAAGGATCGCGGCACGCTGCTGGCGCAAGCGCCATCTATGGGGCTGCACGAAGCACAAGCGCGCCTCTGGGAAAACCACGTGGGCCGCAGCCAAGCGTTCTGGAATTTCCTGATTCCGGTCATGAAAAAATCGTTGGGAAGTACCATCGATGGACTCGATGCACAGATGTTCTTTCAAGCCGTCAATCACGTGCAGCCAAGCCAAACCAGGGCCAATGCCGACGAGCTCTCATATCACTTGCACATCCTTCTGCGCTACGAATTGGAGGTCGCCATGATCGCAGGAAATCTCAATGTGGCTGATCTCCCCGGCACGTGGAACGAACGCAGCAAAGCACTAATCGGTGTCAAACCTGCTTCTGATCGCCAAGGCGTGCTCCAAGACGGGCATTGGCCGGCCGGCATGTTCGGCTATTTTCCGACCTACACAATAGGAAGTCTGTACGCGGCACAACTAGCCGAAACCTATGCTCAAAACAACAAGCTGGACGATGAGATAGAACGAGGCAACTTTGCGTCATTGCTGAACTGGTTGCGAAAAACGACCCATGAACCCGGCGATCTTTTCCCCGCTGAAGACCTTATAAAAAACACGACCGGTCAGCCGCTGGATACCGAAGCCTATTTTCGTCACATCGACAGGAAATTCCGTTGACGACTAGCCAATGGACGAATCATCGGCACGGCGGTTAAATCGCCAACGCATCACGATTCTCTCCAGATCAGCCAGCGTGGCCGAATCCTTACCCCACATCTCTGAAAAGAATGTGCCCGCACCTGCGGGCAGTTGCGATGGCTCGAGGCGCGACAAGCGGATACGCATCGGCATGCTGACGCCCTGCCCGATTGCGATGGCTTCTCCATCACCCAGCGATGAAAGAAAGTCCAGCAATCTCGCCGCACAGTCGGCGGAACGCGCACGCACGGCCTGTTGATCTGCGTCATTTGACAAGCGGTAAGCAAATATGGTGCTGCATTGAGACAACAGCGTCGGGTCAAGCTCGGATGGCCGCTGTGTGATAACACCCAACGATATTCCGTATTTCCTCCCCTCCTTGGCAATGCGTGCAATCGACTGCCGGGTCGGTTCAAATCCCAGCGTCCGGTCCAACGGCGCATAGCGATGGGCTTCTTCGCAAATCAGCGTCAATGGCAAATGCCCTTTGCTCCAAACGCCAAGGTCAAATGCCAGCCTGCAAATCACAGAAATCACGACGTTCAAAATTTCCGAGGGGACGGCAGACAAATCAAGAATGGTCACCGGCCTGCCATTTGTCGGAACACGGAATATCCGGCCGATAATTTCAGTCAGTTTGTCTTGCACAGTCAGACTGCCGAACATGAAAGCGTAGCGCGGATCCGCCATCAAAGTTTCAATACGCGCCTTGATGCGACGCAGCGCAATGACACTACGCGTCCGGTCCAACTTGCCCATTTGATCGTCCAGATAAGCGGAAATGTCGGCAAGCCGGAACGGTGTCGGAGAATCGACGCCAGCCGAAATGGTGTCTCCAACACGCCGTAATGGCGCTCCCAGTCGCGCCACCATCCCCTCCCCGGCGCGTTTTTTCGCGTTCATGACGGCTTCATGCAGTATTTCCATGTCTTCAGCCTGGGCGACATCTGACGTTACAAACACGCTCGCCAGTTCGTCAAAACTCAACAGCCAATACGGAAGAAACAGGTTCGCCGGGCTGACAATTTCCGCCTTGCCGCGAAACGCCGCGCTGTACTCGTTGTGCAGGTCCAATACGACAACGCGTGCCGCCGGATACTTATCGATAATCCCGTGCAGCATCGCAGCCACACCACACGACTTACCCGCACCGGTCGATCCCACAACCGCAAAGTGCTTCGATAAAAGATCATCGACCAGAACATGCGCCGGAACCTGAGAGTCTTGATAGAGCGTTCCGATCTGCACCGACGGACGGCCCCGTGACGAATAGACCTCCGCCAGGTCCCGATAGGTTGCAAGACTAAGCGAATCGCCAAGTGTCGGCAAAACGGTGACACCACGTTTGAACCGGCGGTCGCCTGTAAGCGCATCCGCTAAAATCTCGCCGACGAGGTCAAGCTCCACTAAGCGAAGCACGCTCTCGCCGCCGGCCAGCTCTGCGGTTGGAACAGACAGACTGGTAACCACCCCAATGACAATTGACATTGGTGTGTGAATGGAAACCGCGGAACCGATAACAATTCTCTCGTCAAGTTCAATGCCCAGCGGCCGGCGGGCGTCAAAGGCCGCAATGGCCTGCCCGCCCTCAACCGACACGATGTGTGCAAAGCGGTTTCCCGGGACCACCGCCACTGGTTGCTCGGAATTGCTTACGTCGCTGGTGAAAGCTGGCGCGCTCTGCGGCGCAAATTGTGTCGACTGCATGACAATTCTCTCCCTACCCTAAATCCGATCCGGGGTGTTACATTTTCCTGGAAATGTCACGCTTGCGCATGTGCCCTTCCCGGGGCTGCTGCTCAACTCAAACCGGCCACCTTGGGCCTCACACAGTTTTTTCACAATCGTCAACCCTAGACCGGTACCTTCTTGAGCGCGCCTCGATGAGTTTTTGACGCGTCCAAAACGCGATTGCGCAAGCTTGAGCTCTGCCTGGTTCATTCCCGGTCCGTTGTCCGACACCCGAAGCACCACACCACCATCCGCGCTTAGCCTCGCTTCGAGGGAAATTATTCCCCCGAGCGGTGTGAACTTGATGGCATTCGACAACAGATTGATGATGACCTGTTTTATTCGCAGCGTGTCCAGCAGTACCAACGGCAAGCCATTATCCGAGTGCGCGGTCAAAGTTTGGCCCTTGGCATCCGCCATTGCGCTAACAAAAACCGTCGCAGTCCGCACGATCTCAGACACTTCGCAACTTTCAAGTTCTACGACAGGCTGACCACTTTCAAGTCTCGCCAGATCAAGCATGTCGTTGATGATGCCAAGCAAATGATGGCCAGCGCCGCTGATGTCTCTCGCATACTCCTTGGTCTTGACGGCATTGTCTTTCGAAATATCTGTAAGCGCCAACACCTCCGAGAACCCAATTATGGCATTCAGAGGTGTCCGCAAATCGTGGCTCATGTTCGCGACGAAATCGCTTTTGGCGCGGTTGGCCAGTTCCGCGTCAATTCGGGCGGCGTTGAGTCGATTCTCCGACCGCAGCCTTGATATCGCAGCTCCCGCAAACTCGACATAAAGACGCAACAAACTGCGTTTCTTTGGAACATTACTATCGACCACGGCCATGCACACCTCTCATGATCGCACAAGGCTAGGCGGCTGCGGTTAAGCCCACTGCAAAACAAAAACGACAACTGTTTGGATCGGACCCACAAAGAAGTATTAAGCTCAACGCTTCGTTGACGGAGCGGGCTTTACTCGCGGAAAAGGGAAATCGGTCACATCGGTCACGCCGGCGACCGGGCTACCGCGTCGCGCCGCTGTTCATCAGCAAATCCAAACCGCGCAACCCCTTCTTCAGCTGTTCGGTTACCTCGCGCGCCGCAGCCGGGCTGCGGATGATCCGCGGGCGCAAGAAAATCAACAGCTCGGTCCGTTCGCCAGTTTTCGAGGTCGAGGAAAACAGGTGCCCCAGCACCGGAATTTCCTTCAACACCGGCACACCACTGTCGCCGTGCGTATCGCTTTGCCGGATCAAGCCGCCCAATGCGATTGAATCGCCGTCCTGAACGGCAACGGTGCTGGATAATTTTCGTTGTTGGATGGTGGGTGAGTCGATACCCGACGACGTTGTCGGAATGGCAGAGCTGACTTCCTGATTCACATCAACGAACACGGTGCCGCTTTTGCCAATCCGCGGCGTCACGCGCAGCACGATGCCGGTATCGCGAAACTGAACCGAATTGACGATCGTCGGATCGTTGACATCGCGAACGCCGGTCGCCGATTGAGTGATGATCGGAACTTGATCGCCGACTTGCAACGATGCGGCCTTGTTATCAAGCGTCAGAATTTTCGGTGCCGAGATGACTTTGACATCGGTAACTGTCCCCAGCGCGTTCAAGGCGATTTCAACATCGGGAATCGTGTAGGTAAAGTTGAACCCCGGCACCAATGCCGCAGGCGTCAAGGTGCGCCCAAGCGAGAAATTTTGGTTGCCGCCATTCTTGAAGAACCATTCGACGCCAAAGCGCAAAGTGTCGTTCAGCGTCACCTCGGCGATGGTCACCTCGATCAACACCTGATCCGGCGCAATATCGATCTCCTTGAGAAAACGCTCAAGCGCTGCATATTCGCTGGCACTCGCACGAACGATCAGCGCGTTATTCGCACCGTCGAGCGCGATCTGCAAACCCGAACTACGGCTTTCGCCGCTTGCGTTGCTGATTTGCGGACCGGCAGGTGCCGGACTGGCGCCCTGCGAAGCGGTTGCCGCATCTGGCGCAGGGGCATCATCGGCGGCGTTGCTCCCTTGGCCTAAACTCACCGAATTTCCGTATACCGCCGACAAGGAACGCGCCACGTCTTCGGCCTTGGCATTTTGCATTCGATAGTAATACACACCGCGGCCAGGACCGTGCGGTGGCACGTCAAGCCGGTCGACCCATTTCTGCACAGCACTCAGTTGCGCAGAGCGTGGCGAGACCACCAATAAGGTGTTCAGCCTCGCCAATGGCACAAACCGCAGAAGCGACGCACTGGCCCCACCCGTCGTCTGAAACACGCGCGTAAGTTCCTGCGCCAAGGTGGCGGCTTCGACATGCTCGGGCCGGATCAGCGCATAGGACATGCCTTTGAGATAATCGACGTCAAACAGCCGGATTGTGTCCAGCATCGCAGCACGTTCCTGGCCCGTGCCGGCAATGAACAATAAATTGCGTTGCACATCAGCAGACACAACTCCCCCGGCAGGCGCAATAGGCTCCAGTATTTTCTGCATTTCCGTGACGGCGATAAAGCGCATCGGGACGATCTCGATGCCGTAACCCGGGAGGCGCGAACGCCGGCTTCCCGAGAGCTCGAACCCGTCGATGCGCTTCTGCGCTTCCGTTGCAGGTACGACATTGTAAACGTTGTGGGCAAAGACGATAACCGCCCCATTGACTTTCAACGCCGTTTCAAGCGCCGCCACGACATCCTGTTTGCGCAGAGGCGTACTCGTCCTCAGCGTGATCTTCCCCTGCACTTGCGGGTCAACCGAATAGGGAACTTTGAGTATGTCCCCTAAAACCGTTCGCACGACGTCTTTAACATCGGCATCGGCAAAGTCGAGAATAACGTCCCCGCCTTTTTGCCCGTCGCGCTGTCGCGATCCTTGATTCACGAACCGGCTGTCGCCTTCGAATATCTCGGTTTTAGGCAGTTGGGTGTTGTTCGCGCCTTCGCGCTCAATCATGACACTTGCGGGCGGCGGGGCTTCCACGGGCCCCAACGGTTCGCCCATGCCCGGCGCGCGCGACTGGGCGACGAAGTCGTCATCCAGGGTTTCACATCCGCCCAGTCCAATGGACATGCCCAGCACTAAAAGGATTATCCCCGAATTCCGGGAACGCAATGATTTGATACAACGCAACGTTACAGACCTCACCACAAACCAGCCACAAGACGAACAATGGGAAATCTCACCGGTCGCCTAGCGATATAGACTGTCAATTAAGAAATTGTATACCTCAATTAGGTTTCCTTTCCCTTTCTAAGGCGGCGCCGCAGAGTTCCGCGCCTTGGAAATTGTAAGAAGTTCCTGACGCCCGGCACCCGAGACGGCGACTCCAGCCGCGCTAATCCGCCCAATCGTCCAGCCGTCAAAAGTGTCACCGGGTTTCAAAGTCATCACGGTTCCGCCCGCTTTTTGAACCAACGCCAGTTGGTTTTTGCTGTCACCTGTCAGACCCAACAGGCGGTATTGAGACAAATCGCCAAGTGCGGGGGCGGCAATCGCGCCAGATCCGGCGGCAACCGCCACCGCCACAGGATCGGCCCGGCGGTCGGGATTGAAAAGTGGCCTGAGTGTTACCAAATCGTAAAACTCAATAACCGGCACCGGCTGCAGCTTGAGTGGAGGCGGCGCTTTGATCTCCAAGGGTGGCACGGTTTGAAATAGGTCCAGCACGCCAAAAGGCGATGGCACGAATGCCAGGGCCCCAGCGACAAGTCCGGCAACTGCGGCGCCGATCATGACCCGGCCAAATGCGCCGTCTTCACCCAGCGCACTCATGGCGCACGCATATAGGCTGAAACGACAATCTCAACCTGCAGCCGGTTTGGTTGAGCGAGCGGAGTGGTCAGGGCCCAGTCACCGTCGGGATCTCGAATGACCAGCTTTTCGACCGTCAGCAATGGCCGCGCCTTATCAATACGGTGCAGCGCGTTGACAAGTCCCTTGACGTCCGCCTCCACCGTCATTTGCACCGCGATCTTGACCAGGGCCCCGTCGAGCGCTTCCGGCAACACTTGACTGCTCGCCACCGACGATGACGTGGCGACAAACATCTGATTGAGGTGTCCCTGCAAT
>Ga0163154_10010332_pt1 | contig 10417 bp, 11 predicted proteins | sample OliLakLV19MP9P1_FD_148649 | JGI IMG/M metagenome (GOLD analysis project Ga0163154, IMG submission 148649) | Freshwater microbial mat bacterial communities from Lake Vanda, McMurdo Dry Valleys, Antarctica - Oligotrophic Lake LV.19.MP9.P1 | ecosystem: Environmental > Aquatic > Freshwater > Lake >...
CTCCAGGCGCTGGCCCATGCCATTGATGATCTGGGTCAGGGTCTTGACTTCTTCGACCGCGGCAGCGCGGATGCCCGGCGACTCCGGATTGTTGGAGAGCTGCTGGAACACCGAGAAGAGCGAATTCACCGCACCGCTCAGGCTCGATTCACCCGGCTCGTTGAAGACCGCCTGCATCGCGTCGAGGGTCTGGCTGGTCAGACCGAGGCGGCCCTCCTCGGTCGAGGACTTGCGGATCTGCTCGGTCAGCAGGCCATCGGACAGGCGACGGATCGCCACCACATCGACGCCGCGACCGCGTTGGCCAGGACTGCCGTTCTCGGGCACCGGCGAGGAGAGTTCGCTGCGCTGCCGGCTGTAGCCGGGCGTCGCGACGTTGGCGATGTTGTGGCTCGTGACCTCCATCGACCGCTGTTGGGCCTGGAGGGCGCTGAGACCGATAATGAGGGCATCGGGCATGAGCCACCACCTGGCTCATCTACGCGCGCGCTGTGCCAAGAAACCGAGCAGAGCGGCTACCCGCGCAGATCGATCAATCCACCGCCCGAGCGAGGCGTGCTGGGGCCGCGGCGGGTATAGGCGCCAGCGGGACGCGGGGCGCCAGCGACCACGCCAAGCACGCTTTCGACGAGTTCGAGCCCGGTACGCAGCAGCATCTGGGTACGCTCATTGAGCGCCTGCAGGCGCGTGGCGAGGCCGGCGAGGTCGCGTCGGCGATCTTCGCAGCCCGCGCCATCGGCGCCGAGGCGGACGATGATCGCCGCCAGCTTGGGAGTGCCGGTCACGCCGAGGCGCTGGGCGAGGCCCACGACCAGGCGCTCGCGCACCTGACGCAGGCGGCCCGCCTCGTCCGACTGGGGCTCTTCGCGTATAAGGTGCGCGCGCAATGCGGCGATGTCATTGGCGATCACCGTCGCCTGTTTGGCCTCGGCGGTGGCGATCCAGGCGCGCAGCAGAGTGATCTCGGCATCGAGGTGCTCGCGCAGGATGGCGCCGAGCGATCGTTGGGGCTGGGCGGGCACGGTCATGGCTTCTCCGTTCGCGGCTGACGGGGATCGAGTCCAGCCTTCACCGCCAGCTGCTGGAAGATGCTGTCGGCCAGACCGAGGCTACCCGCCGAACGCTCGCTGAGCGCGCCATGCAAGAGCTGCTGGTACTGCGTCTCGGCCGCGCCCTTGGCGAACGGCCCGTCCTCGTCGGCCAGGCTGCCGGCCTGGACGCGCTCGAAGAGCAGCTTAATGAACACGCCTTCGAGCTGGTTGGCGGCCTGGCGCAGGCGCTTGGTCGGATCCTCGGCCTGCAGCCCGCCGTCGCCGATCGCGAGGTTGTTGGGCATGGCTACATCACCACCAGTTCGGCGTGCAGCGCACCCGAACGATGGATGGCCTCGAAGATGGCGACCATGTCGCGCGGCCGGGCGCCGAGCGCATTGAGCGCGTTCGAAATTTCGTCGACGGTGGCACCCTCGATCACCGTCATCGAGCCGGGCACCGCCGTCGGGCGGGTACCGGCCGGCGGGTCGAGGCGACGCTCCTTGGTGATCTGGTCGATGTAAACCGTGCGCTCGGTGCCTTCGCTCTCGCGGCCGCGGGCGGCGATGCTCTGCACGCGTTCGATGCGCGGCTGCACGCGCAGGCTCAAGCCGCCGTGGCTGACCGCGACCGCCGAGATGCGTACCTGGCTGCCGGTGACGACGGTGCCGGTGCGTGAATTGATGACCACCTTGGCCTTCATGTCGGGAGTGACGCGCACGTCCTGCAGCTTGGCGATCGCCTCGACCAGGTCGTGGTCGCTGGGCGTGGCGGCGAAGCCGATGGTGACCATGGTCGAGTCGAGGGCGGTCACGCGCTCGCTGCCGAACAGGTCGGACAGCGCCCGCGCCACGCGGCTGGCGGTGGTGAAGTCGGGATCGCGCAGCACGAGACGCAGGCGGTCGCCGTAGAGCAGGGTCTCGGGCACCTCACGCTCGACCAATGCGCCCTGGGCGAGGATCGCAACCGTGGTCTGGTTCTTGTGGTCGACACCGGTCGGCGCCAGGTTCGGCCCGGCGGTTCCCGTGCCGCCGACCGATACGCTGCCCTGGGCGACGGCGTAGATCTTCTCATCGGCCGCGACCAGCGGCGTCTGCAGGAGGATGCCGCCCGCGAGCGAGGTGGCGTTGCCCAGGCACGAAACCTGGGTGTAGAGGCGCGAACCCTGGCGCGCGAACGCGGGCAGATCGGCGGTGATGGCCACCATCGCCACGCTGTTGGTGCCGAGGTCGGCCTCCGAGAAGCTGAGCTGCTTGGTCGCCAGCATCTGGCGCAGCATGCGCACCGTGGCCGGGCTCTTGTCGCCGGTTCCGCTCAAGCCGACGACGATGCCGATGCCGTGCAGCTGGTTGTCGCGCACGCCATAGATGTCGCAGAGGTCCTTGAGGCGGATGCCGCCGACGATGACCGGCGCCTCGCCGGCGTCCTCGACCGCGACGAGCGCGGCGGACAGGATGGTGATGACGACCAGGAGGAGGAAGGTGCGCATGACAGGGCTCAGAACGGCCAGACCACGTCGAAGAGACGGCCCAGCCAGCCTTCCTGCTGCGAGCGCGAGAGCGGACCTTCGCCCTCGATCGCGACCTGGAAGTTGTGCATCTTCTCGGACAGCACGGTGTTGTCCGAGCGCACGTCGGCGGTGCGGATGATGCCGGTGACGACGATGGTCTTGGAGTCGTCGTTGACGCGAACGATCCTTCGGCCCTCGATCACCAGGTTGCCGTTCTCGAGCACATCGAGCACGCGCCCGGTGATCACCGCGCGCACCTCGCCCTCGGCGGTGTACTTGCCCTCGCCTTCGAACTTCTTGTCGGAGTTGGCCCGCAGCGCGGGCAGACGGCCGACCGTGCTGGCGCCGATCGCCGAGGGCAGGGCGGTGGTCTGCGGCAGCATCGAGATGCTGGCATCGAGGTCGTTCTCGCGCGTGCGCGAGGTCTTCTGCGAATCGGTGACGGTGGTCGATTCCTTGACCATCACCGTGATCAGGTCGCCGGGCTTACGCGCGACCTGGTCGGAATAGAGGTTGCCGTCGGCGAGGGTCTCGGCGGTCCACAGGCTGGCGGCATGCGCGCCAGGGGCCGCAAGGACCAGGGCCAGGACCACATGTGCAAAGCCACGACGCATGGGAGGCTCCTCGCCGCGCGATCCGGGTGCCGGGACCGCGTACGAGGCGTTAACGCAAGGGGCGGGCCAATGGATTGCCACGGTCCGTGGTCCGTGGTCCGTGGTCCGTGGTCCCGCAGCCGGCGGCTTCGGGGCGCCGAGAGCCGGTGGTCCGGAAAACAGGTCGACCGGCCATTGGCAGGTGCTCTAGGTGCTGTCGCGAAGGTCAGCTACGTCTGCGCAAGCCGGACAACGGGACCACCGGCCGCAGTGGGACCACGGACCACGGACCACGGACCACGGACCACGGACCACGGACCACGGACCACGCACCCTCTACTGCGCCGCGGTCGCCGCCTTGGCCGCATCGAGATCGAGATCGAACAACCGATCCAGCTTCAGAACCCGGAAGACGGCCTTCACGTGCTCTGAGAGATTCGCCAATGCGATCTTCCCGCCGCCCGCCAAGACCTTGTTCCGCGCTGCGATGATCGCGGCGATATTGACCGAGTTCAGGAAGGTGATCCCGGACAGGTCGAGGACGAACGAACGCTTGCCTGCGTCCAGATGCGGCTCGATCGTGCGCCACAGCTGACCACACTGGTCCGCCTGCACCGATACCACCACGACCCGATCGCGTTCCTGGACCTGCATGACTCCTTGTTTACCTCCCGGCTGGCCAACCAGCAACCGCCGACGTCGGACCTGCCCCCGGGCATTGATTATTTGTTATCGAATGTTACCTTAAAGCCATGACCCTCCCCGACCCTCCGCGCCGCGGACTGATACCCCACCTCGTCACAGCCATGCCGGCCTCATCACCTCGAGCTCGAATCCGTCGACCGCGTGCCGCACGCTGCCGCATCGCCTGCATCACCTCGGTCGATGACGCCGGCCAGGTCTGCGTGGATGGTGCCCCCGTCGCCATTGGCGCGGCGTTGTCGATCGCCCGCCTCCGTCGCGCCTGCGCTGATCGGCAGCCAGCCATCCTGCTGGAGGGGGCCCAGCCGGTACTGCTCGGTCTTCTGCAAACCACCGCTGGCGAGGACCTCGCGCTTGATGGTCGCCACATCACGGTCACGGCGGGCGACTCGTTCACGATCACCTGCGGCTCAGCGTCGATCAGCCTGACCAAGGCCGGGAAGGTCGTCATTCGCGGGGCCGATGTCCTCTCGCGCTCGTCGGGGATCAACCGCGTCAAAGGCGGCTCGGTCCAGATCAACTGATCGACCGCCATGCGCATCCGGAATGTTTCAGGATTGGAGGCCGCCGCGGTACCGGGCCGGCGCGCTGACGGACGTGAGCTGCTGGTGGTGGTCGCGAAGGCGACCTACACCGTCGCCGCCGACGGCACGCTCGTGCCCGCAGCCGAGCAGGAACCCCTCCAGTACGCCGATCGCTTCGATGGCGAGCCAGGCCTGTGTCCACCGATCGCCGAACAGGACTTCGCGCCCCTCAAGCCGCGCTGCGACGTGATCGTCGTCGGGAAGGCCTACGCATCCGGCGCAGTGCCCAGTACCGCGTTCGACGTCCGCCTGACGGTCGGTCCGATCGACAAGACGATTCGTGTGGTTGGCGATCGCGTCTGGCGCCGGGGCTTGTTTGGGGTGAGCGCCAGTCAGCCGCAGCCCATGACGACAATGCCGTTGGGCTGGGACCGGGCCTGGGGTGGCGCCGACTCCACCCACCCGAAGGCCAAGCACCACGGCTGGGTACCCGAGAACCCGCTGGGACGGGGCTTCCACACCAACCACGCCAAGCTGGCGATCCAGGATAAGCCGCTGCCGAATCTCGAAGCCCCGGGTCACGCGATCACCAAAGCGGATGGCACCTACACCCCGGTCGGCCTGGGCCCGGTGCCCCGCAATGCCCAACCGCGCCTCGCCCTGGCGGGGACCTACGACCAGCACTGGCTGGACGAGGTGGCACCCTTCCCGCCCGACGACTTCCGCGACGACTTCCACCAATACGCCCCATCGGACCAGCAGATGCCCTACCCGCAGGGTGGCGAGCAGGTCACGCTGACCAACTGTACGCCCGAGGGGGAGCTCACCTTCACGTTGCCGAACCTGCCGGTGCCAGTGAACGTCCACCGTCCCAATCGTCGGGATGACGAACTGACCGGGGTCCTCGACACCATCATCGTTCGGCCCGAAAGTCGGACGGTGCTCTGCCTCTGGCGAACGCACGTGGTGCTGGCAACCAACCTCACCGAGGTGACCGAGGTCGTCATCGGACCAATGTCGCCCAGCTACTTCCGCGCCCGCCGTCTCGGCAAGCGGTGGTATCCCTCCGTGGCAGCTCTCATCGAATCCCGCAGAGCATGAGCACCCAACCGGCCTTCATCACCGGCGTGGGCATGGTCTCAGCGGCCGGCTACGATGCCGCCGCTTCGTGCGCCGCGGTGCGTGCCGTGATCGCGAACATCACCGAGACGGGTTTCCTCGTCGACGGCCAGCCGCTCTATGCCGCGCAGATCGCCTTGCCGAACGACCTTCGTGGTCATCGCAAGATCCACACCCTGCTCGGCTGCGCCGCTGCTGAGGCGCTCGGGGAAGCAGGACCGGCAGCTTCACCGCTCATCATGATCGTGGCCGTAGCTGAGCCCGAACGTCCGGGCGCGCTACTCCCTTCCGATGCCGTGCTGCTGCAGGGACTCGCTACCGACCTGGCCGTCCAGCTTGATCACCGTAGCCGCGTGCTCCGCCTTGGGCGTTGGGCCGGTGCTGCAGCGCTGGATGCCGCACGACAGGAACTCGCGGGCGGAGGTGACCGGGTGCTGGTCGTCGCCTACGACTCGCTGCTGACCGGCCCGACCGTGAGCCACTTGGCTGACCAGCGCCGGCTTCTCAGCGAACGTCAACCCGACGGGTACATCCCCGGTGAAGCCGCCGCTGCCATCGTGATCAGTGCCGTCCCGGCGCCTGGGTGCGTTCGCGTGGCAGGGCTGGGTATCGGTACCGAGCCGGTGTTGAGGGGGTCTGAACGTCGCCTGCGGGCGGATGGACTCTGCGCCGCCATCCGGGCAGCCGTGGCCGAGTCCGGGCAGTCCTTGGCGCAGGTCGGCTGGCGCATCGCCGGGGTGCGTGGCGACCAGTATGACTTCACCGAGGACGCATCTGCCATCGGCCGTACCCTCCGCCAAGTTAGGCCACGGTTCGATATATGGACCTCGCTCGACCGCCTGGGCGAGATCGGCGCGGCGGTGCTCCCGGCGCTCATCACGATTGCCGTGCATGCGTTCCGACGGCAGTACGCCCCAGGCCCCAGCGTCCTGGTTCACCTGGGTGGAGACGGTGGCGAGCGCATGGCCCTGATCCTCGAGCACACGGAGTCGGCATGGCCCTGAACGTCTACGCCAACGGGCGCGAGATCGCCGGCAAATCGTCGGACGGCAAGGCCATCGCTGCCTTCCCGGATGTCTGCCTCAGCCCACCACCGTCGCCGGCAGGTCCGATACCGGTGCCCTACCCGAACACCGCCTTCGCGAAGGACACCACCGGCGGCAGCAAGACCGTCACCCTCCATGGCAAGGAGGCGATGCTCAAGAACACCTCGTACTTCAAGACCTCGACCGGCGACGAGCCGGCCACCAAGGGCCTTGGCGGTGGCGTCGTCACCCACCAGATCATGGGCAAGGTCTACTTCACGTCGTGGTCGATGAACGTCTTCATCGAAGGCGAGAACGTCGTCCGTCACCTCGATCTGACGACCCACAACCACGGGAGTGTTCCCGGCAACACCCCGACCTGGCCGTACATCGCCCGGCCTGCCGCCAGCGAGGTGACCGGGCCGTGCGAGAAGGACGCGAAGCGCGAGAAGGACGACTGCGCTGACTACAAGCCGCACAAGAAGGACGGCAAAGACGTCTGCGATGTCGTCGGTGCCAATACCGGGAAGAGCGATCTCAGCAGCGAGCAGGCCGAGCGGATGGAGAAGCAGATTTCCGGCAAGTCTAAGCCGGCGGCGGTCTCGGACGCCGAGTACCAGCAAGGGTCAAAGTGCATGAAGGCGAGGCGGTGCCAGCTGGCCGCGATCGAACCGACCGGCAACCAGGGGCGCTGCTGTCCGAGCCAGACAGCCCACCACATGATCCCCGCGAGCGCCGTCTTCGATCAAGGCCGGGGTGGTACGGCGAAGAAGGGGGACGGCACGCTGACGTCGATCCCGCTTCAGGGCATCGAGGGGTACAACCAAGGGAAGGCGCCCTGCGTCTGCGTGGAAGGCACCAACCAGAACCATGCCTCGCACGGCCGGATGCACACCTTCACCAGCTACCTCGCCGACCGGACGGCCGGCCCGTCGGAGTGGATCGACCTGGATCAGCCGACCATCGCCGCGATCCGCAAGATGGAGCGCGAGATCCAACCCGAGGACCGCGGCAACCTGCCGATCCGGAAGAACGGGAACTCCTGCCAACTGGAAACCCGTACGCTGAACTACAAGCAGGCGCGGGACCAAGCGGTTGAGTCGTTCCAGACGGCATTCGGGGAGCATTGTGATTCCGACTGCCTCAAGGCCCAGTTGGACGCCTATCACAAGGACGAGTGCAAGATCGACGACAAGACGAAGATCAAGACGGTCGTCGAGGGGCGCTGCAAACCAGCGGACGTCAAGAAGGCAGGCGGACAGAAGCTGATTGATAAATACGAACACCCGGGAGAGAGCAAGTAATGAGCGCGAAATGTCTAGGCGACCACACTGCCATCTGTGGAGCAGTGCGTTCTAAAGTGATTGGCCACGTACTCACAACCGCTGACGAACTCAATGCCATTGAGACGCCACATGGGTATGCCCAGATGTACGACGCTGAAGATGCAATCTGGTTTAAAACCACCGGATCCAGCGGAAACGTGGCATGGCTGCCGGTCTCGGCCACCGTGTGCGAGCACCCTGTCTGTCAGATGGTCACCATCGGTGGGTGGGGCCACGTCCTCGTCGACGGCAAGGGCGACTTCCACGAGGAGCTCATCCGCGATCAGGACCGGGCCCCAGTCGAGCGGAAGGGCAAGCTGCTGCGTGTGCGCGGCATCGGCAAGCGCGCCTACGCCGTCGGCATGGGTCGACAGGTCTACCGCCGCGATGACGTGAAGAAGTGGACGCCGATCGACGATGGCGTCCTGGTGCCGGCGTTCGACATGCGCCTGCTCGGCTTCAACACGATCGATGGGTTCAGCGAGACCGACATCTACGCCGCCGGGTTGAAGGGTGAGATCTGGCACCACGACGGCGCGCGCTGGCAGCAGCTCGACAGCCCGACGAACCGCATCCTCAACGACACCGTCTGCGCGGGTGACGGCAACGTCTACGCGTGCGGCGACGAGGGTTTCCTGCTGCGCGGCCGGGGCGATCACTGGTCGGTAATCACCGATCGCGCGTTCACTGAGGACATCTGGAATCTGTGCTGGTTCGCTGATCGCCTCTTCATCGCCACCACCCGGGGCCTGTTCTTCCTCGACGGCGACACCGTCCGCCCGGTCGACTTTGGGAAGGACACGCCGGCCACCACCTACCACCTCAGCGCACGCGATGGCATTCTGTGGTCGATCGGCGCCAAGGACATCATGCAGTACGATGGAGCGACATGGACGCGCATCGACTGAGGGCCCGGCTGCCCACCCACCATCCGACCATCGTGGGCATCCATGCCGAAGAGGCGGCGATCCTGTTTGCGAATCGCCCGGCGGCGGTTCGGGCGCCAAATCGGCGCCTCGAAGACCTCGCTACCGTCGATGGACGGCTGGCCGCCCACCTGGATGGCTTGGCCATCGCTGGCCCCCATGGGGCACGCGCCGCCATCGTCGCGTGGGAGGCGGCCCAGGAATCCGGAGAAGTTGCGGTGCTGGTTGCCACGCACCTGCAGGCGTCCCCTGATCCCGCGACGGTCTCGGCGTTCCCCGAGAGCTTGGCCGACAGCGAGCGTGGCCCAGCACGGCAGCGTGCGGTCGTTGCCGCGTGCGCCTGGAACAACGCCACCCTACCGGGCTGGATCAACGCCGCCTTGCCTTCACCGATCGCCGAGCGGCTCCGGATCGGCGTGTTGGCTTGCCTGCGGGTGCCAAACGCCCTGCACGCAGACGACCTCGCGATCGCCGCACCCCATCCGCTCGCCCGGGCGATCGCGGCCGTTGGTGAACTCGGTCGGCTCGACCTGCTCGAACGCTGTCGCGCCTTCCTGACGGCGGAGGACGACGACCTGCGATTCCAGGCCGCCTGGACGATGGCGCTTCGTCAGGGCGATGCAGCGGCGTGTCGCGCCCTGCAGGGGGTCGCGACCAGCAGATCCCGGTACGCCTCCACCGCTGCTCAACTCGTGGCCCGTCGGCTTCCGCTCGACGAGGTGAACACGTGGATCGAGGAGTTGGCAACGAGCCATCCCCGCATCGCCATCCAGGTCGCCGGGGCCGCCGGTGACCCAGGCCGCCTGCCCTGGCTACTCGAGCAGATGTCTTCGCCGGATCTTGCCCGCGTGGCCGGCGAGGCGGTGTCGATGATCAGCGGGTGCGACCTCGCCTACCTCGACCTGGATGGCGACCCAGAGTCCCTCGACGAGGAAGCCGAGAGGTTTGACCCGATCGCGGCCCAGGCCGACTCCCAGCTACCTTGGCCGGACCGGTTGAAGCTCTCCGCCTGGCTGAGGGCACAATCCTTCCCCGCGAGCAACCGCCTCCTCTGCGGCCGGCCCATCGACGTGGCTCAGTGCCTGCAGGTGTTGGCGAGCGGTTTCCAACGGCAGCGGGGTTCGGCCGCCATCGAACTCGCGATCCTGCAGCCAGCCACCGGCCTCTTCAACGTAGCCGCGCCGGCACGCGCGCAGTTGAAAGCATTGTCGGCACTGGTGCAGGCCCAGCAGACGGTGAATTGATAGCTCGTAGCTCGACGCTCAATTTCGGCACCGCCATACTCTCTCCACAAGGAGAGTGAGTCTCTCTACAAGCCACCGGCACCACGCACGTAGGTTCATCGGTCTTGGAGGCGTACCCGTGGGCGCCGGGCCTCCTGAGGCCAAGGGAAGCAACGCGCGCCCACTGGGTGTCGCTGTCGACGACCAGCGCCTACCTGTCCAGCGGATCTAGCTAAATCGCCTCGCTCCTACCGCCCGGGTTGATCTCAATCGCTAATAGATCTTCGTTCTGCGAAAGAGTCATCCTTCGGGCCTCGTCGCGTTCCCGACCGGCGACTGGCAGGCCAAGATGGTGGCCGAACACCAAGAAGTCGCGCTCGCCGCGATGGAGGGACGTTTCGAGAGCGGGCCGATGGCGGAGATCACGATCATCGGGCAA
>Ga0163154_10010333_pt1 | contig 10416 bp, 9 predicted proteins | sample OliLakLV19MP9P1_FD_148649 | JGI IMG/M metagenome (GOLD analysis project Ga0163154, IMG submission 148649) | Freshwater microbial mat bacterial communities from Lake Vanda, McMurdo Dry Valleys, Antarctica - Oligotrophic Lake LV.19.MP9.P1 | ecosystem: Environmental > Aquatic > Freshwater > Lake >...
ATCCAGGGGCACGCCAACCGCCACAACCTGATCCGTATAAAGGCGAATTTTAAGCGTCGCCGCCCGCTGATGGCTCAACAGGACATGAGGAGAGCCGCCCGCCCACTGCGCCATGGCCACAAACACAGGCTCGCTCGCCAGTTCCGCCGCCGCAATCAGCGAAGGCGCACCTTTTTCCGGAACCATCACCACCGGCAAGCCCCGCCGGAGGTCGCCCGCCGCGCGCTCGACCGCCAGGCCCGCGCCCTGTAAGACCGCGCGCAGCTGCAAACGCTTTCCCCTGCGCGCTATCAATTTCATGCCACTCTCGCACTCCAATTTTGCCCGGCTTTGGCGTACACATCATCCCGGACGATCATTTGGCACTTAGAACCCGCAGGCAACAACAGATATGACATCCCCCAGGCGCGTGCTTCTGGTTGACGACGACAACGCTCTGCGCGAGTCGTTGACGGAACAGCTTAACCTTCAGGCCGAGTTCATCGTTACAGAAGCGGCGACCGGCGCCGGCGGGCTTGAAAAGGCTAAAACCGAAAGCCCCGACGTGGTTATCCTGGACGTCGGGCTGCCCGACCTCGACGGCCGCGAAGTCTGCCGCCTCATGCGCAAGGCCAACGTCCGCTGCCCCATCATCATGTTAACCGGACAGGACGGCGAGGCCGACCAGATCCTGGGGCTCGACGCCGGCGCCAACGACTACCTGACGAAACCCTTCAGATTCAACGTGCTTCTGGCTCGCATCCGCGCCCATTTACGCAGCCATGCCCAAAGCGAAGACGCCGTGTTCAAGATCGGCCAGTACTCGTTCCGCCCCTCGGCAAAGCTGCTCACCGGCGCCAACAACACCAAAGTCCGCCTCACCGAAAAAGAGACCTCAATACTCAAGTTTCTCTTCCGCTCTGGCGACAAAGTCGTCGGCCGCGACATCCTTTTGCATGAAGTTTGGGGCTACAACCCCGCCGTTACCACCCACACCCTCGAGACCCACATCTACCGTCTGCGCCAAAAAATCGAACAAGACCCCGCCCACGCCAAGCTTTTGGTCACCGAAAGCGGCGGCTACCGCCTCGTCCCCTGACATCCTTGATACGTCATTAAATTTTTAATCACAGCCACTTGAACTTGGCTGTCTCATCTAGTATAGACTTCACAGTACAATCTAATTCGCTATGGAGCGGAGATATGACAAGCGCTTTCGCCAAAGTGGCATTGGCCACCGCCCTAACCGTAGTCTCAGCTTTAGGCCTGATCGGCTTGTCGGGCATGATCATTTTTGCGGACCTCAAGGCGCTGCAACCGGCAACATTGGCAAGTGACGCTTTATCGGGTAGCGGCACCCCGGCAACACTGACGGGAACTGGTCGATGAGCATGTTAGTTAAACTCGGCGTCGTCGCCGTCACTGCAGGTCTTGCAGGTCTCGTGACCGTCGGCCAACTACGACCAGCATTCGGCGGCTTTGAAATGCAAGCCCTCGCCAGCCTTGCAAGTTTAACCAACCTCAGTGCTTCAGCGCCTGCAGGTGCCGGCGGCCCCCTCGACAAGACCTTTTCAGTACGCCGCGTCCACATTGACAAAATGGTAGCTCAGGTCGAGTTGGTAACCGCACATCAACAAGGCCCAATTCGTGTTCAAGCAAACGGCGCGCCCGGCACGTTGAAGGAACTTCAGGTTCGCATCGTTGGTGACGAAGTATTTCTGCGCCTCGACAAGGATGAAGAAGAAGCCTGGTTCCCCTGGAACTTGTTCAATATGTGGTCCCGGGAACGCAAAGCCCAGGATTTAAAGTTACGCATCACAGCGCCAGCTGGCACACCCTACGACATCGAAGACATGATCGGTTCTGTCATCGCCGGAGATTTGGACGCGCCTCTGAGTTTGGAGGGCCATGCGCTCACCGCCCGATTCGGGCGCGTACAAAACGCAAAAGTCTCTATCGCGGGATCAGGCCGGATTGCTTTGGGGGCAATCAAAGAAACCCTCGACCTCGAGGTCGCCGGCAGCGGCCACTTTACAGCCGTCTCTGCTGCCGCCGCGCAGATAGAAATTGCCGGAGCTGGCGAAGTTAATTTAGGTCCGCTTGCCGGTGGGCTGAGTGCCGAGGTCGCGGGTTCAGGCGATATTCGCGTTGCGCGCGTCAATGGTCCTGTCGATATTGAAATCGCAGGCTCGGGAAGTGTCGCTATCGACGGCGGACAGGCAACCCCTTTCCAGGTTGAAATCGCCGGCTCCGGGGACGTCTTGTTCAAAGGGCACGCGGTTGACCCAAACGTGCAGGTGTTTGGCTCAGGCGACGTGACCGTGGGTTCTTATTCCGGGCGGCTGACACAAGAAGTAGCGGGCTCAGGTGATTTCAAAGTCTTGAATCAAGGTCAGCAACCATCGAATCCCGTGCCGCCAGCACCTCCGGCAAAGCAATAAACCTACTCGTAGCGAAGCGCATCAATCGGGTCGAGGCTGGCCGCTCTTCGTGCCGGAAAGAATCCGAATACGATCCCGACGGCGGCCGAGAAGGCGAACGCCACCACAACAACCCACGGACTGAATACGAACGGCACTCCGATCGCGTAGGCAATGGCGGCAGAACCGGCAAGGCCAAGCGCCGCGCCGATCAGCCCGCCCAAACACGACAACAACACCGCTTCGATCAGAAACTGCAGCAGCACATCGCGCTCCAGGGCGCCAATCGCCAGGCGAATGCCGATCTCACGCGTCCGCTCCGTCACCGACACCAGCATAATGTTCATAATACCAATCCCGCCGACCAGCAGGCTGATGGCAGCAACCGCCGAAAGTCCCGCTGTCAGCAATGCGGTCGTTGATTGCACCAGCGTCGCCACCGACTGCAAGTCGCGAATGAGAAAATTGTCCTGCTCGCCGGGGCGGATCCTGCGGCGTTCCCGCATCAAGCCTGCCAGCGAGTCCTGCACGGGTTTCACGCGCTCAGCCGTCGTCGCCGAAAGCCAGATTTGCTGCACATCGTCGTTGCCGGTCATGCGGCGCTGCACGGCATTGATCGGCATCAGGACAATGTCGTCTTGATCCTGGCCAAAGGTGGACTGCCCCTTCATCGCCAAAACACCGATCACTTCGCACGACGTCGTTTGACCCAATCGAATGGAAGCCCCCAAAGGCGTCTGGTGTCCGAACAGCTCTTTGCGTGGCGTCTCGCCCAAAATACAAACTGTGCGGCCTCCACGTTCTTCGCTTTCGCTGAACTGGCGCCCCAGGGCGATCGGCCAGTCACGCACAATCAAATAGGCGTTCGTGGTTCCATTCACCGCCACAAACCAATTGTTCGACCCATAGACGGCTTGTGTCTGGCGGATCGTCGATGGCGCAACAGCGGCAACGCTTTGGATTTCACGCCCGATCGCAATCGCATCATCGACTTTAAAAGGCGTCTGCGGGGTGGCGGGCCCGGCGCGCTGCGGCGTGAATGGCAGAACGAAAAGCAAATTACGCCCCATCGACGCAATATCGGCGGTGACCTTGAGTGTAAGCCCCTGTCCCAGCGTCACAACCGTAACCACGGCAGCAACGCCGACGATAATGCCAAGCGTCGTCAGCAACGAGCGCAGCAGATTTGCCCTCAATTCACGGAACGCAAGTTGCAGCGTGGTCCACAGCATCACGCCGCTCCCTTCGACGTGGCGGCATCCGAGGCGATGTGCCCATCCCTGAACCTGATCTGCCGGTGCGCATAGGCTGCGATATCTTCCTCATGGGTGACAAGCACGATGGTAATGTTACGCGTTCGATTGAGTTCGACGAGCAATTTCATAATCTCGTGGCTGCGCGCAGAATCCAGATTGCCTGTCGGCTCATCGGCGAAGATCACTGCCGGTTCCGTCACCAGCGCCCGCGCAATGGCCACGCGTTGCTGTTGTCCGCCGGACAGCTGCGACGACGTATGATCGGCGCGATCGCTCAGCCCCACCATCTCAAGCGCCCGCAAAGCCTGCGTCCGCCGTTGCGCTGCCGAGTCGCGACGGTAGATGAGCGGCAATTCCAGGTTCTCCCGGGCTGTCGTGCGCTTTAACAAATTAAAGCCCTGGAACACGAACCCGATATAGTGACGCCGCAACAGCGCGCGCTGTGACCGGGTCAAAGTGCCCACGTCGGTGTCACGAAAGAAATACCTGCCGCTTGTCGGCGTATCGAGGCAGCCCAGAATATTCATGGCTGTCGATTTTCCCGAACCCGAAGGGCCCATAATGGCCACGAACTCTCCATCATTGATCGCAAGGTTCACACTTTCGAGCGCTCGCACTTCGGTTTCGCCTGAACCATAGAACTTTGACACACCATCAAATCGAATGAGCGAAGCGCCGGCCATGCAGCAATCACTTCCCTTCGCGGCCGGGCTGGGCAATGTCTAAAATGAACTCCTCACCGGCAGTGACGTTTGAACCCGTGATTTGCGTGCGTTGCCCGTCCGTAATGCCAAGCGTGACGTCGCGCGATTGCGGTTTGCTGCCGTCCGTCGAAGTCCAGAGCTTCCCTTTTCCGGACGAAATGGGGTCAATAGGTGCGACCGTTGCCACGGGGATCATGCCGGTAGCTTCGTCCGCTTGCGGTGTGAAACGCAGCGCACCATTGGGCACGCTCATGACGTCAACGGCGACCTTGACTGCAATATCTGCCGTCGCTGTCATCCCGGGCTTCAGCAACCCTTTGCTGTTTTCCACACTCAGAACCCCTTGATAGGTCACCACATTCTGAATGGTGCGCGCGGCATTGCGAAGTTCGGAGACTTTGGCTTTGAATGTTTGGGCGGGAAAGGCATCGACCGTAAATGTTGCCTCCTGGCCGAGGGCAACCAGGCCAATATCGGCTTCATCGATATCAATGGTGAGTTCCAGTTGGCGCAGATCAGATGCAATCACAAATAATTCTGGCGTCTGAAATCCCGCCGCCACGGTCTGTCCAGGTTCGATTTTCCGGTCCAGAACAATGCCGTCGATGGGCGAGCGGACGGCAGCCTTTGCAAGGTTTGCCTCGGACTGAACCGCCTGTGCGCGGGCGCTATTCAAATTCGCCAACGCCGTATTGCGTGCGGCCACCGCCCCGTCATACGCGGCATGCGAAACAAACCCTTTGTCTTGCAGCGCAATGGAGCGCTTGAGATCATTCTCGGCTTTGACCAGTGCGGCCGTAAACTGCGCCACTGTCGCGCGTGTTTGCACGGCGCGGGCTTTGAGCTCGTCGGTATTGATCCGGGCAATAATCTGCCCCTTTGAGACACGGCCGTTGAAATCAGCCAGCACTTCATCAATACGGCCTGAAACTTCTGCCCCAACCGTGATTTTGTCGATGGGTTGCAACGTCCCGGTTGCCGTAACAATCGAGCGCAGTGTAGCCACCTCTGCCTTGCCCCGGATGTACTCTACCGGCTTGGCAGGTGTCAGCAGCACCCAGGCCATCGATCCAGTGCCCAGTACAGCAATCGTGATCACCCACCAGCGCCGCCACCACGGCACAACTTTCCGGCCAATGCCCAAAATTTCCCGAATGTCGCTGGGTGCTGCCCGCGATGAAGAAACATCATTCATTGATCTCGCCCAGCATCCCCAGTTCGTGCCCCTCCTATATAGGAAAGCAGTCACACGGCTTCAAACAATTGTTGCGCACGAGGGTCGCGCATCCCGATGATGTGAACATTGTGAAGTTTCTTTGCTTAATGGCTATAGGGGTCGACCGCATCGCGCAGGCCATCACCCAGAACATTGAACGCCAAAACAACCAGCACGACAGGCGCAAGCGGGGCCAGTAACCATGGATAGAGTTCAACGGCGCTGATGTTTTGCGCCTCGCTCAGCAAAACACCCCAGCTCACCACCGGCGGCCGCAGTCCTAAACCCAGGAATGAGAGTGCCGTTTCACCCAGGATCATGCTGGGGACAGCCAGGGTGACACTGGCAATCAAATGTCCCGAAAAATTTGGCAGCATATGCCGGAAAAGCACACGCGTGCGGCTGGCGCCCAACAACTCCGCCGCTACGACATAATCTTCCTCTCGCAAGGATAAGACCTTTGCGCGCACCGCGCGCGCCAGCCCTGGCCAGTCAAGCAAACCCAAAATCAGGGTAATACCGAAATAAATCCAGATCGGTGACCAGTTGGCAGGCAGTGCCGCCGACAGCGCCATCCACAGCGGAAGCTCAGGCATTGCGCGCAACAACTCGATCAGCCGCAACACGCTGGCATCGACCCAGCCGCCAAGATATCCGGCAAGGCCACCCAAAAGACAGCCCAGCACAAAACTCAGGGCGACACCGAACAAGCCGATCGTCAATGAGATGCGGGCCCCGTACATGACGCGGCTGAAAATGTCCCGCCCCAGCCGGTCCGCGCCAAAGATGTACAGCCCGCCACCATCAGGCGGACACACGACATGCCATCGCGCCGCGAACAGGCCCCAAAGAGAATACGCATCGCCTTCACACAAAAAGCGCAGCTTGAGCACCTTGGACGTGTCAGGTTTGAACGACCGCTGAAATGTTGTGAGATCCAGCGTCGAAGTTGTTGCGTATACAAAGGGTCCGATGAATGCGCCGTCGTGAAACCAATTGACATCGGTTGGTGGCATGAAGATCGCGTCGTTGCTGCGCGTTTCAGATCCATAAGGTGCGATAACTTCGACAAACGGCAGGGACGCATAAAGCGCCGTCAAAAAAACCAGGGCAAAAAACGAACCTTTGCGCCGCCACAGCCTGTCCAGAAATGTGGGGGTTTCAAACTTTGCCAGCTTGATATCTTCAATGGCGCTCATCGCTCAAGTCCCTGTCCCAGGCGCACGCGCGGATCAATCAGCCCCAACAGCAAATCCGAAACCAGAGTTCCCACCAGCGTCAGCAGTGCAGCAAACATCAACACGAAACCTGCCAGAAACTGATCCTGGGACTGAAGCGCCCGCACCAGAATCGGCCCCACAGTCGGCAGGCTCAAGACAACGGAAACAATCACCGACCCCGACACCAGAGACGGCAACAGGTTTCCAATATCGGCAATGAAGGGAATGAGCGCCATCCGCACAGGATAGCGCAACAGCAATCGCGTCTCACTGACACCGCGCGCCCGGGCGGCAATCACATAGGGCTTGCGCAGTTCGTCCAAAAGGTTGGCACGCAAGCGCCGGATCATCGCCCCGGCCCCGGAAAACGCAATGATGATAACCGCAATAAACAAATGAGCGCCGAGCGACTTCGCCTTTTCAAAGCTCCATGGCTGGTCGGCATATTGCGGGTCAATCAATCCACCGATCGAAACGCCAAACCACGCATGCGCATAGGTCAGCACCACAAGGGCGAGTAAAAAACCAGGCGTGGCCATGGCAACATAGGCCACCCCGGCGATGGTGTAATCACGAAGACTGTACTGTTTGACGGCTGCCAGTATCCCCAGCGGCAAAGAAATCAGATAGATCGCAAGCACCGCCAGCACATTGACCAATATGGTCGGTCCCAGCGCATAACCAACGACATCGGCGACGGGTTTTTTGAACTCAAATGACATGCCCCAGTCGCCCTGCAGCAAGCCGGAATAGCCGCGCGGACCGGGCCACGCCCCGATCCAGATCCCGAACTGCTCGAGGATCGGCCGGTCGAGCGCATATTCTTTCCGGAGGTACTCAGCCTTTGCGGCAGCACCTGCGTCGCCCTGCGCTCTCAACTCTGCGATCTCGTTTGAAAGATAGTCGCCGGGCGGCAACTGAATAACGAGAAACACAAGTGCCGCGATCGCAATCAGCGCAGGCACCATCAAAATCAGTCGTTCGGCCGCATAGCGCAGCATTATGCTGATGCACTCCGTATCATTGGCTCAGCCACATCTCATCCATGCGATACATGCCAAATTGGGCTCCCGGATCCCATGAGTAAATGCCACGCTCAGGAACATTGTTGAGCGTATCGCGCACAACAACTGGCTGCATCACACCCGAAACAGTGCCGATGATAAATTGCTGGTCTGCATGAATGGCAAGCATTTTGCCCCACAGCGTTTGCCGCTCTGATTGCGATTTCGCAACATTCCATTGCGCGTTCAGCGCCAGCAACTCTTTTGCCGAAGCCATGTCTGGCGCTTCACCGGATTTGCCGTTCGTTTCGAAATAATTGCCCCATTTTGGCCACGCCAGAGTGTCCTGCCGTGTCGGCGCAAGCTCGTCGGGGCTCATGTCGGCGGTAGGAATTCCCGTGTCCCATCCCGACCATGCCGTCATCACGGCATCCCCGGAAAATGCACGATTGCGCATCACCGTACGGTCCGATGGCTTGATCACAAGCTTCACGCCGATCATTTTGAAATGTTGCGAGACAAGCTGCAAAATGTCGCTTTCTTCTTTGGCTTCCCCGGCGATTTCGACCACCAGCTCAAGCGGACGTTTGTCCCCCATCAAGCGCGTGCCGTCGCCATTGCGGACTTTCAAGCCCATCTGATCGAGCAACAGATTGGCGGCTTTTGGATCGAAACGCGCATGCGCTGTCAGATAATCGGCCTTGAACAAGGGCGACCCCTTCAACACGGCATTGTTGCCTTCAACGGCCAGGCCAAAGAACAAGGCCCGGTTGATGTCACCTCGATTGATGCCCAGGGACAGTGCGCGCCTGAATCGCGGATCGCGTAACAGTTTGCGCCAGCCGGCATCGGCCGCGTTCAGATTCGGATAAAGCGCAAAGTGCGAGCCCTTGGCGATCGGCCACAGGCGCACCTTGTACCGGCCACCGCCTTCATTTGCTTTCAGCACTGTGACGTCGGCGAATGACAGGCCGCGCGCCTGCAGATCGCTGTCCCCGGCGGCGGCTTTAACCGGAATGAGGCCGCCATCGACGATACTGACTTCAATCGTGTCGATATAAGGCAGCTGTACACCTCCGCTATCGACACGATGGAAAAATGGATTGCGCCGGAACACAAAACGGTTGGCGGGCATGACCGTTGTCGCCACCCAGGGCTGCAAACTTGGCATCTTGGGATTGTCGTTGTCGTCCATACTGTCCATGCGGTTGTGAAGCTGCGCCCAGTTGCGTGACTTGGACTGGGCTGCCAGCTGCGCGAGTGCGGACGCCTTCGCGTAGCGTGCATGAAACTGCTTCAGGTAATGGGCCGGCCGGTAAATATACGGCTCGCGCGCTTGCGCCAGTGACGCCATGAAACGCGAATTGGTTTTTGTCCAGCTATAGCGGACGGTTGTTGCGTCAATGATTTCCACTTTCGGCTTTTCGCCGTCGTTCAACACATCCGATGGCGGTCCGCTGGGCGACAGATCAATATTGCTGGCCACATCTTCCCAATAATATCTGAAATCCTCTGACGTAAAGGGATGGCCATCAGACCATTTGTGCCCCGCGCGCAAATGCATTGTAAAAACGCGCCCGTCCTTGATGTCGATTGATTTCAGCAAATCCGGTTTGAGCTGCAATTGCGGCGTCCACGCAATCAGCCGCGCATAACCCCACGTGTTGAGGAGCCGGACATCTTTCTCCTTGCTCATCATCGTACGCAGCACGCCGCCGGGCCGGCCGGGCTTGCGTCCTGCCGAAGCCAGATCGACAATCAACACATCGGCCGGAACCCGCAGCGCTACCACCGGAAGGGATTTGGCGGCCACCGCCCGCGCGAGCGAAGGCGTCTCTTTGAGTGGAACCGTTTGCACCACACCAGCCGCGCGTTTCGGCGGGGCCGCCGCACCGGTCACCACAATCATCGTCAAGGCCAAAAACGCGGCGCTCATCAGGCGCATGGTACAAATCCTCAAACTCAAGTATCGCCTACGCCACAGCCACGAAATGACCGTCACCCACTCTTTCATAGCGTGCCTTCGCACCGCGCGTCAGCCTATAAGGTTTCGGCCACGCCGCAGGGTCCGAAGCCCGCCCTTGCATCAAGGCGCCAAGGTCAAGCTTTCGCTCAGGATCCGGTTCGGGATTAGCCGCCAGCAACGCAATGGTATAGGGGTGCCGGGCGTTCGCGAAAAGCTCGGAAGTTGGCGCATATTCAACAATTCTGCCGCCGCACATGACATAGACCCTGCTGGCAACGGCGCGCACCACGGCCAAGTTGTGGCTAACGAAAAGACTAGCAATTCCAAGGTCCTGCCTCAGTCCTTCCAAAAGGCTCAAAATCTGCGCCTGAACCGAAACATCCAGAGCCGAAACCGGCTCGTCGCAAACCAGCAAATCCGGCCCCAGTGCAATAGCGCGCGCAATGCCAATTCGCTGCCGCTGTCCGCCGGAAAATGCATTGGGGTGGCGCACCAGCATCGCCCGGTCAAGTCCGACCAGCTCAAAGAGAGCGGCCGCCCAACGCAAGCGCTGATTTTTTGTGCCCATGCTGTGAATGACAAAAGGTTCGGAAACGATTTCTTCCGCGCTGAGCCGGGGGTTCAGCGACGCAAACGGATCCTGAAATACAT
>Ga0163154_10010338_pt1 | contig 10409 bp, 5 predicted proteins | sample OliLakLV19MP9P1_FD_148649 | JGI IMG/M metagenome (GOLD analysis project Ga0163154, IMG submission 148649) | Freshwater microbial mat bacterial communities from Lake Vanda, McMurdo Dry Valleys, Antarctica - Oligotrophic Lake LV.19.MP9.P1 | ecosystem: Environmental > Aquatic > Freshwater > Lake >...
CTCCGACCCCATGGAAGGCCCAAAAAACACAAAAACGGTTCCTGACACCTTTGTTTTCCCACTTCGAAATTCGATAAACATGACTATCGTACTTCCAAAATTTTATTCGTTGATCATACGCGTGTTCGGTGTGGTTTTTATCGCGAGTTCATTTGCGTACGCCGATCAGAGTTCGGACTTACAAAAGTATCTCGACCAAAAATTCTCGAGCGAGATCACTTCCGTTTATGTAGGTTCTACAACGATCAAGATTTCGGGCCATTTGGAAAAAGCGAATGGTCGTCTATCTATAGGAAGCCTTCCTATGGATGCACCAACGGCTTCGATTCCTGACAAAGATTCGGTTGTTCTCGTTAGTCTCGATCAAGACGACAAATTTGCGATTGAATTTCCACGATTCGTCAAGCGTGGTGATCGCGACTACGATCAACTCACTTCGCGGTGGCAACTCTACCGCCGTGAGGGTGAAGTTCTTCGACCAGCTTCCTGTGCACGTTATTCTGATGAAGTTGTTTGTCGAGCACCCGATCGTCCGCTCGTTAAACCTAGATCTAAAAAAGGGTTAGGCGGTTGGTCGACGAGGAATCAATTAAGCGATGAACTTGACGAGCTTGGTATCGCATCGGTAACCGTAAACGTGATGGTCAGCAATCTCGTTTCGACGACTCCAAAGTTGAACCATACGCCGTTTCAATGGCAAGGAAAAACGTATTACGCCAACGAGCTTGCGTTGGCTCAATACGACAAGACATTCCAAGAAGCTAGCAAAAGAGGCGTCGTCGTTTCCGCAATTTTGTTGGTTGCGAATCCCATCAAATCGTCGAACGTAGATTACCAGCTTCTCGCGCACCCCGATTGTGAAGAGAAAGCCCACTACGCGATGCCGAACGTCCTATCCGCTGGTGGAATTGATTTGTACGGCGCGATTCTAAATCTGATAGCCGAGAGATGGTCGCGGGCGGACGGTGTGCATGGCCGCGTTCATCACTGGATCATGCACAACGAAGTCGACGTTGGGAGGGTTTGGACAAACGCTGGAGAAAAGACCGATATCGAATATGTCGATCTGTATGCAAGGTCGATGCGTTTAATGGATCTGATTGTAAAGCAGTACGATCCCCATGCTCGCGTCTTCATTTCGTTGACACATTACTGGGCTGAGAAAGGTAAAGAAGAATATTACGGCTCAAAGCGTGTACTGCAACTGCTTAGCGAGTTCTGCCGCACGGAAGGCGATTTCTCCTGGGGCCTCGCTTACCATCCGTATCCGCAGAGTCTGTTAAATCCTAGAACGTGGGAAGACAAACAAGCAACCTTTGACTTCAACACCAAAAAAATCACACCGAAGAATCTTGAAGTCCTCGATGCTTATATGAAACTTCCGGAACTTCGATATCGAGGAGAAGTGAGAAAAGTTCATTTATCCGAGAATGGTTTCAATTCCAAAGATTACTCGCCAAAAATTCTCGAAGACCAAGCCGCTGGTATGGCACTCGCTTGGAAGAAGCTTTCGTCGCTCTCATCTATTGAGACTTGGCATTACCACAACTGGATCGACAATCGCAAAGAAGATGGGCTACGCATCGGTCTACGGAAGTTTCCTGATGACGAAGACGATCCAGTCGGAAAGAAACCGATCTGGTATCTTTATCAGTCACTCGCAACGCCGAATGAACCCTCGGTCATCGATCCATATTTGAAGACAATTGGAGCGAAAGACTGGCCGTCGTTGATGCACCAAGGGCAGGTTGCGGCAAAACCTAACCTGCTAATCATTCTCACTGAAGATCAGGGAGCTCACATGGGAGCTCTCGGCACACCCGGTATCAAAACACCGAACATGGATATGATCGCGAAGTCCGGTACGCTCTTTCGAAACGCCTTTGTGGCCTACCCCGTTTGCTCAGCATCGAAGGCCGCTCTTTACACCAGCCTCCACAATCATACAAACGGCATATTGAATAACACGCTCAATTTACACAAACCTGCCAGTGCGGTTACTCCGGGCGAACTGAAGAATCCACTCTATCTCTCCAATCGTATCCACGGTGAGATTCCTACACTTGTCGAACGACTGAAAGATGCCGGATACTATCAGGGAGTAACTCATAAACTCCACGTCTTACCTAACACAAAATTCCCTTACGATGAATTCATTGTTCACAACAGCCGTAAATCCATCGATAACTTCATCGCGAAGGCAAATCAAGAAAACAAACCTTGGCATCTTTTTTACAATGTTCCCAACTCACATCGCCCGTTTCCAAACAGCGACAACGTAAAAATTCGAGTCAATCCTCAAGAAGTAAAATTACCGAGTTTCCTCCCCGATACGCCAGTGATTCGTCAAGATTGGGCTGAGTATTTGGCAGCCATTGAAGAAGCCGATCGTTTTGTTGGCGAGGCTCTCACGGCTCTCCAGGAAGCAGGCCAACTTGCGAATACTTATGTCGTCTTCCTAGGCGATCATGGCCCCTGCTTCGTTCATGGCAAGATGACGCTCTATGATCTCGGATTGCGAGTTCCTTTCGCAATAAGTGGACCGAACATCGCTGCCAATAAAATTCATGATGGACTAGTAAACGAGCTCGATATTTTCCCGACCATATTAGATGTCTTGAAGTTGCCACCGCTCGAAAAATCGCACGGTTTTTCGATGAGACCAATGCTTGACGGCAACAACAAGCCAAGCGCCCGTGAGTACTCGTTTGGGGAAATCTCGAATCTCGGTCCGCTACCAAACGATGGCATGCAAGAGCGAAGCGTTTTTGACGGAAGGTGGCATCTAATTTATCGAGAGAAAGTGGAAACAAGATGGCGTCAAGTCCAGGCTGATAGCAAAGACTGGAAACCGTGGGGAAACCGCAGCTACACTGAAACGATCCGTGTGAAAGACCAATTTCCAGAAGCCTATCGAATGCTTACCGAACTCGATCCGCAGTCGCTCGATGGAAATGTCCCCAACATCGAGCTCTATGATCTGACGAACGATCCCGACGAAGTTCGCGATCTTGCCAACGAACAAGCTCATCGCGAAACAACCGACCGACTTCTCGTCGCTTTGAGAAATTGGGTCCAGGAAACCTCTGATCCCGCCGTTCATCCCTAACATAATCAGTTGAGATTTACTAAATGACAACTTCTTCAAATTGGACGTTTCTCCATCCACGGCAACGTGAAAGCTATCATCTGATTATGAGATTCTCCCTCTTATGCCTCTGGAGCTTTATTGCCTTCACTTCGACCGGTCTCCATGCGGCGGAGGCTCCACGTCAAAACGTGATAGTCATCCTGGCCGATGATCTCGGTTGGAGCGACACAACTCTTTACGGTACGACAAAGTACTATCAAACGCCCAATGTAGAGCGGCTCGCGAAACGCGGGATGACATTCACACGAGCCTACTCGGCGAGTCCGCTCTGTTCACCGACACGCTCGGCAATTCTGACGGGCCTGAGTCCTGCTCGAACAGGCATTACCACTCCCAACTGTCACTTACCACAAGTCGTATTACAAGCAACCACTGGCAAGTCAGCTCCACCCGACCAAAAGGCAACTCAACCGCAAACGGTGACTCGTCTGAAAACGGAGTATCGAACACTTTCGGAGTCGTTCAAGGACGCAGGCTATGCGACCGGCCATTTCGGGAAATGGCATCTTGGCCCCGAACCGTATTCTGCTTTACAACACGGCTTTGATGTCGATGTTCCACACTACTCGGGGCCCGGTCCAGCCGGTAGTTTCGTTGCACCCTGGAAGTTCAAGGACTTCGATCACGATCCAGCCATACCGGATCAGCACCTCGAAGATCGTATGGCCAAGGAAGCAACTGCTTTCCTCGAACAGCATCAGAATGAGCCGTTCTACATGAACTACTGGATGTTCAGCGTACATGCTCCTTTCGACGCCAAGCAGGCTTTGATCGAGAAGCATCGAGCTCGTGTTGATCCCTCGGACCCACAACGCAGCCCGACTTACGCTGCCATGGTCGAGAGCATGGACGATGCGATTGGTACGCTCCTTGATACGCTGGACCGACTGAAAATCGCGGATCGAACGATCATCATTTTCACCTCCGACAATGGAGGAAACATGTACAACGAAATCGACGACACGACCCCAACAAGCAACCTACCGCTACGAGGCGGAAAGGCCACCATGTTTGAAGGGGGAACACGCGTCCCCGGCGTTGTCGTTTGGCCTGGCGTCACAGTCGCGGGAAGTCGCAGTAACGTCGTCGTTCAAAGCGAAGACTACTATCCAACGCTGCTTGACGGTCTAAAAATGCCAAAGCAAGCGGATCAACAATTTGATGGCGTAAGTATTCTTCCGGCATTGAAAGGCGAAGCTTTCCAGCGCGGGGCCGTGTTTCAATACTTCCCGCATTCGCCAGGCGTTCCAGACTGGCTTCCTCCTTGCGTGTCGGTCCACCTGGACGATTGGAAACTCATACGAATTTTTTACGGAGGCGAGCATGGCTTACATCGATATATGCTTTTCAATCTAAAGGATGACATCGGAGAACAAAACAACCTTGCCGCAACCAAGCCCGAACTCGTAGTCGGACTTGATAATCTGATGGAACGCTTCCTTGCAAAAACGAATGCCGTTGTCCCTGTGCCCAACCCAGATTTCAACCCATCGAAATATAAACCAGAATTTGAAGGGAAGCAGACGCCGAAAGAAGACAAGAAGGCGAAGAAAAAACCCGCTCCCGGCGTCAAGCCTGAGGAGTCCGATACGTCGTCCATTTGGCGATTTAGCAAAGATGTCGCATTGACGGCAAAAGAGAATCTTCTGACGTTAAAATCGACTGGCGGTGATCCGTCGATAAGCACGCGTTTCATACCGCAAGCACAGGGGCCGTTCTTATTTATCCTCCGAATGAGTAGTACTGCCAAAGGCACGGGCGTCATTTTCTTTACGTCCGAGAACGATAAAGGTTTCCACAAAGATCGCAGCGTTGGTTTTCCGTTGATACACGACGGTACATTCCACGATTACGAGGTCCAGATTTCCGCAAAGGATCTCACTGCCCTAAGACTCGATCCTGGCAGTGCGCCAGGCGATATCTCAGTCGATAGATTTGACCTTCGCGATGCAACCGGAAAAAAAGTCTCTCTCTTAAAGTGAACCAGCTATGAAATCCATTGCCGTTTTGACGCTCTTCGCACTGATCTGCTGCGATGTGGTACTTGCACAAGTCTCGCCGAATATCATTGTGTTTTATAGCGATGATCACGGACACGCTGACTTAGGTGCATACGGTGCAGTCAAGGATATCAAGACCCCGCATCTCGACGCTCTCGCAAGGAGTGGCGTTATTGCAACGAATGGTTATAGCACGGCACCGCAATGTGTACCGTCACGTGGTGGATTGATGACAGGCAAGTTTCAAGGTCGATTCAATCTCGACAACAATGGCTCTACGTTGGACGGCTTCAATAGAGAAACGACCATTGCGACGCGACTCCAGAAGGCGGGCTATGTTACTGCTCAGTTTGGCAAATGGCATCTTGGCCCAACGGCAGAGATTACGCGACACGGATTCAAACATGTGTTCTCGCAGAATGCACAACGTCCGTTCTCGGCAAACATAGCTCTGGATGGTAAGGATATGCCGATGAAGGATCTTCCCCCGACGCTTTATCATATCGATGGTTGCAGTCAAGCTGCGGCATCGGTGATTGAACGCTACAAAGATCAACCGTTTTTTCTGTATGTCGCCTATCGCGCTCCGCATACTCCACTCGATGCACCCAAAAAGTACTCCGATCGCTTTCCCGGCGAAATGCCCGAACGCCGACGACAAGCTCTCGCCATGATTTCCGCGATGGACAATGGAGTTGGACTTATTACCGAGACGCTCAAGAAGCACGACCTGACAAAGCGAACGCTGATCTTTTTCATAGGTGACAATGGTGCTCCACTGAAGATCCATAAAATGGACTTGCCGCTGAACGGCGATGCGGGAGGTTGGGATGGCAGCTTGAATACGCCCCTTAACGGAGAAAAAGGAATGTTGTCTGAAGGTGGAATGTCGACACCATTTGTTGTCGCTTGGCCTGGTACGATTCCAAGCGGTCAAACCTACGATCACCCAGTAACTGCGTTGGATGTCGCGGCAACAGCCGCTGCCCTTGCGAAGGTCCAGATAAACCAAGGCGACTTAGACGGAGTCAACCTGATTCCACATCTCAATGGTGAAACAAAATCACCTCCACACGATTCGCTTTACTGGCGCTGGACGGCGCAGAGCACCATTCGCGAAAGCAATTGGAAGCTATTGCGAGGCGGTGATCGTGAGTATCTCTATGATTTAAGCACCGATCGCGAAGAGAAAAACAATCTCGCCGCGAAGCACCCTGACATCGCGAATCGCTTGCGGGGGAAGCTGAAGACATGGGCCGACTCACTCAATCCGCCTGGCCTTGCGTTAAGCCCGATGGCACCGACCTGGAATACCTATTTCGATCATTACCTTGAAGGAAAAACGATCCCCATACCATCGGCGAAAGATTTAAAGACCAAAAATTCCAGCGAGGAAACTCAGGGTTGGCAAGCTCGAAACGGAATACTCGTGTCCAAAGATGGAATCATGGAGCTTCAGTCCGAAAAGGGGAATGCTCCATTCATCACGCACAGCCTTCTTACACTGAAAAGTCCTGCGATCGTCAAAGTAACTCTGAAGAACGCAACCGGTGGACAAGCGGCGATTGCTTGGCGAGTCCAGGGCGAGAAAGACTTCCTACCCGACAATCGTGCGACCTTCGCTGTGAACGCTTCCGATGATTGGCAAACACACGAAATCAAGCTCCAGGCCACAGCGACCATCATCCACGTTCGTATCCATCTGCCAAACGGTGTAACTCAGCTTGAACCCATTCAATTAAATCCCTAGTGCTTCAACTCCATTTGATTTAAGGGGTTCGCTCGTAGAAGAAGTCGTAGGACTTCTGCAGAAAACAAAGGTGTCAGGCAGAAAACAAAGGTGTCAGAGAAAACAAAGGTGTCAGGAACCGTTTATTGACATTTTGGGATAGCTTTGGTATTTTTCATGGATCATGGGACGACCAAAGAGAGCGGCAGATGGTGGGTTGATTTATCACGTGCTCAATCGAGCTAACGCGAGACTTCCCATTTTTGAAAAGGATGCTGATTACGAAGCATTCGAGCGAATTCTGGAGTTGGCAGTCCAGCGGACCGGTACGCGATTGCTGTCTTACTGCTTGATGCCCAATCATTGGCATCTGGTTGTCAACCCTGTCCACGATGGAGAACTGTCGAAGTTTACCGGCTGGTTGACACTGACGCATACCCAGCGGTGGCACGCTCATCGGCATTCAACGGGTCAAGGGCATGTTTACCAGGGGAGATTCAAATCATTTCCAATCCAAGATGATCAGCACTTCATCAACGTATGCCGCTATGTCGAGCGAAACGCACTTCGTGCTAATCTAGTTGCCAATGCTCAAGATTGGCGATGGAGTAGTCTCTGGAGGTGGCATCAGGGAACGAGCAAGGAAAAACAGATTCTTTCTCCGTGGCCAGTTCGTCGAAGTCCAAGTTGGGTAGACTATGTCAACGAGCCGCAAAGTGAATCAGAACTCAATGCGATTCGAAAAAGTATAAAGCGAGGTAGTCCACTCGGAGATGAGAAATGGTCATCGAATATTGTCGCCCGTCTTGGCCTGGAAAGCACTCTCCGACCCCATGGAAGGCCCAAAAAACACAAAAACGGTTCCTGAAACTTTTTTTCCCAAAATTCCCGCAGAGAAGGGGATATTTGCTCTAACTGAAGGGGAGACCTTTCTTTACTTGAGCCATACAGACAAGCTAGATAGGTCTTTTGAAATGCAGCGGAACGAATCTACGTTATCAATTTTTCGAAGCATTTATTGGCAACCGAAGGATCCATTTCAGTTTCGATACGTTGCCTTGCCAAAAACTAAAGGCTTGAAAAGTATTGAGGTTGCAATGGTTCTTAAATTGCATCCGCTGTTTAATGTTCCACGGTCTCATGCAGCGTGAATTCGAGGCGTCGATCACAGCACAGAAGCAACCAACAAAGTGTCCGGAATATTTCGATCTAGCTTTACCAACCCATATTTAACGGAAAGTCGATTGAATCATCCTTGAGAAATTGATTCGGAATGAATCCAGCTTACCTGACATTTCCTGGCTTTTTCACAAATAGCAATATCCCCCGATACTCGACGAAAACATTGCCAACGTGGACTATTCGGCGGCGTTGTCACCGATCATGCACGGGAGGAATCACCGGCGATGGAGCGGCATTGATCTCGTCGATCACCAAGCGTTTTCCCAAGCCACGGGGGAGGTATTCTATGCTCGTGTGGCTTCCTGCCTATCTACACTTTTTGAACAGAGCCCGCTCGCCGAGGAAGGTGCCTTTAGCGCTAAACAATAGAGAGGTACATTACGAAGTCCGTAGTCATAAACCGAAAGTACCGCTGGTCAAGCCGGTCAAACCGCAAATATGGCTCAATTCCTGATCAGAATTGACATTGTTGGTGGCTTGCTAGGCTCAACTATGGTTTGGGAAGCGAATATTGGACGCCGTCATTCCGTTAGTGCAAGGACGCTGACGGTCTGGCAAGAGATAAGTCAGGACACGTACCATTGCCTATAGTTTCTCTGATCTAGCTTTGCTTAACTCTCCGTTCACTCGCTCTTGAGCCAAGCAGTTCTGCTGCAAATAGTCTTCAAACTGTCCTTTCATTTCAGTTGGAACGAGAAGAACACCCCGTTTGAGGAACGACCATCTTCCACTCTTTTGAATTAAGAGGGTTGTGCTGGCAGTTCCTGTCCAACCCCAGGATTCAATCTCGTGCCACGGAAGAAACCCGATGTAGTGCCAAATTCCATTGACTCTTACTTGCAGGTGTCCTCGAGAAATCGCGAAGAAGTAGAGAGATATCGGAAGGAATATCGCGATTGCGGCGATGACGTAAATCAGCTTAATGTCCCTGGTGCCGTTGCTCAGGAAGATGATACCTGCGAACATCAAAACCGAAATGAAAAACGTCAGGAACGCACCAGTTTTAAGCTTGCCGCAATCCATCAATACGGGACCCGCGTTTCGAAGATCTCGAATCGCACGATAGAGAACGCAAGCAAAACCAATCGTTGAGAAGAGGTATGCGATAACCATAGATGAGATCAAAAAGTGAACTTGTGAAAAGGCGAGAAGGGCAAACGTTCCAATGGCAATCAACACACTAATGGCCATAGCGGATAGCATTAGATTGTTATTAGAACGACGCCATTTGGCGGTCGTCTTTTCAACATCCTCTGTGGCTTGCAAAAATCGCTGCATCGATTCTCCTGGAATGGAACGCGTGCGAACATGATTCATTATGGACTTGAAACTCTCAGGCATTTCGTTTTCCCAATCTCGTTGATTTTGGTTCATTGATCGTTCTCCGACATTGTGATGGTCATGGATTCGCGTAACTTGGCTCGGGCCTTATGAAGTGCCAAAGCGACAGCGTTCATGGTGATATCTAGAGCGGTTGCAATTTCTTCATGAGTAAGTTCTTCAAAATGTGAAAGACAAAAAACAGCTGCCTGTCGCGAGGGAAGTTGGGCAACGAAAGTTCTCAATCGGATTAGTTCTTCCCTTTCGATAAGTTGCTCCAATGGTCCAAGCGAATCATCCAACAAGATCGAAGAATCGACGTCACCGTGCGGTTTCCGTCTGCGCAGTGCATCCAATGCTCGGTAAGTTACTAGTCGAAAAAGAAAAGCCTTAGGGTGCTTGATCTTTCCGGCGGAGAAAAACTTATAGAACTCCATAAATGCATCTTGAAGAACGTCCTCACAATCTTGCGCCTGACCAAGGATTCGCCAGGCAGCCGTATAAGCGGTTAAACCATGCTCTTTTACAATCTTTTGCCAACTAGACACTTCAACTCCTGGATTCGTGAGGAACACCTAATCTATAAGTAAGTCGTAAAATGACGGTCTGAGATTTCCTTCACGAGCGGAAAAAGACCAAAATTTCCTTGGACTGGCAATTCTGGCCTGATTTGCTTCAAATGGACAGTGCCATTCGTGCCTGGCACCTGTCGCTCCTTCGTGCTAATCTGGTTGCCAATGCTCAAGATTGGCGATGGAGTAGTCTCTGGAGGTGGCATCAGGGAAAGAGCAAGGAAAAACAGATTCTTTCTCCGTGGCCAGTTCGTCGAAGTCCAAGTTGGGTAGACTATGTCAACGAGCCGCAAAGTGAATCAGAACTCAATGCGATTCGAAAAAGTGTAAAGCGAGGTTGTCCACTCGGAGATGAGAAATGGTCATCGAATATTGTCGCCCGTCTTGGCCTGGAAAGCACTCTCCGACCCCATGGAAGGCCCAAAAAACACAAAAACGGTTCCTGACACCTTTTT
>Ga0163154_10010339_pt1 | contig 10409 bp, 8 predicted proteins | sample OliLakLV19MP9P1_FD_148649 | JGI IMG/M metagenome (GOLD analysis project Ga0163154, IMG submission 148649) | Freshwater microbial mat bacterial communities from Lake Vanda, McMurdo Dry Valleys, Antarctica - Oligotrophic Lake LV.19.MP9.P1 | ecosystem: Environmental > Aquatic > Freshwater > Lake >...
GCGCTGCTGCTCGCAGCCATGGGCTTACCCACGATGTTGCTGCGACCGACCACGACTGCGCGGGCGCCATCGAGCAAGGTGTGCGCCTCTTTCAAGAGGCGCATGCAGCCTTGCGGCGTGCATGGCACCAGGTGCGGCCTGCCCGAAGACAACAGGCCAGCGTTCACCGGGTGAAAGCCATCCACGTCTTTGGCGGGGTCTACCGCGTCGAGCACTGCCTCGGCGCGAATGTGCTTCGGCAAAGGCAGCTGCACCAGGATACCGTCGACCGAGTCGTCTTCGTTGAGCCGACGGATGGTGGCGAGCAGCTCGGCCTCGCTGATGTCGGCTGCCAGTCGATGAAGCTTGCCGCGGACTGAAGCCTCGAGCGCCGCTTTCTCTTTGTTGCGCGTGTAGACGACGCTCGCCGGGTCTTCACCGACCAGCACCACCTCGAGCCCAGGGCTGCGACCGTGCTGCTCGGCGAAGCGTTTCGCGCTGACCGCGACCTCTTCACGAACGAGCTTCGCGATCGCTTTGCCGTCGATGATGCGAGCCAGAGGAGAGTCGGCCATGCACGCGTCTAGCGCTGGTCAGCGGGAGCCGCCACATCGAAAAGCCGGCGCACGAGAGACAGATATTTACCGCAGAGACGCGAAGGGAGACGCAAAGGCGCAGAGTATTTTTGGGGTCGCGCCAGTGCGCCGCGCCCGTGCTTGGCCAGCCAGCAAAGCGCGGCGGTGCTTGCATGCCGCTCGCCTGCGCTACAGGTGGTTCTCCGGCAACATGCGGGCATGCAGAATGCGAACGATCTCGACTCCGTCGGACACGCGTCTCAGGTAGACAACGTGACGTTCGCAGCGCCAGCGCAAGAGGTCGGGTCGGCGCGCAACGGGTCGCATGTGCTTTAGATTGTGCGGAATGATGCGCTCGCACGTCTGCTCGAGGAGGTCGAGGTACTTGGCGCACTGTTGTTCACCCCAATGTGTGCGCGTATGGACCGCGATCTCGTCGAAGTCATTTTCTGCTGCTCGCGTGTAGTGAACGCGGAGCCGGGGGCTCATTTGAAGCCGTGTCGCTTGCGCACACGGGCAAAGACACCTGGGCGCGCACGCCCGCTCTCGAGTCCGCGATCGAGCGCATCGAGCACGGCCGCTTCTTTCCGCTTCTCATCTGCGAGCCGGGTGAGCGCTTCACGCACGACTTCGCTGGCTGAGTCGTACGCGCCGCTCTTGACCTGATCGGCTACGAACGCATCGAGCTCGGGACCGATGCTGAAGCTGGTCGTCCTTGGCATGCTGACATTGTACTAGATATTTAGTAGCAAACAACCGATCGCCCGCGGGTTGCTCGGCCATCATCGCGCCGCGCGGAAACCACGGCGTATCGTATCGTAGCGAGCGCCGCTTCGGCTTGATGTCAGCGCAACCGCGGAGCGCCGAGCACGCCAGGCGCCACCGCGAAAAACCGGTCCCAAATGCGCGCTTTGTAGGCCACCAGATTCGGCTGCCCCAGCACGAACTCTTTGAGAGGTGAGGTCGACGGAAAATCGAGCAACGCGCAAAGAAACGCAAATACAGTGGCATCGACGCTGGAAGGCTCGTCGCCGAACAAATAGGGCTTGTCGCCGAGCTCCGAGGCGATCGCGCGGTAGTCGTCGATCGCGATCTGAAACATCTCGTCTTTGCCGTGCCGCGTGGTGCCCTGCACCCACAGCTGCTTCAAATATTGTCTGCGAAACATGCCCAAGATAAGCCCACCGATCACGGGGGGTGCCATCGCACGTAAGACTGGCAAGTAGTGCTGCCAACCAGCATCGTCGCCCCAGCGCAGCCAGACTTGCGTGTAATAGGTGCCCTCTTCGAGCATGCGCCGGAGGGCGTGGCCTCGGTTCACTTGGGCCGCGGTCAGCTTCGCGTCCAGCTTGTCGCCGTACTTCTTGCAGACGTGCGCGATGATGTGATGCGAGTCGGAGACGATCTCGCCTTCGTCGGCGATCCACGGGACCTTCTTGCGCGGGCCTTTGCGAGGGTCGCCGAACTTGATCGAGAAGGGTAGCTCGCTCATGCGCAAGTACGCTTCGACCTTGATACAGAACGGGCTCACGCTGCTCGAGCCCCACGCGCCGTCGAGCTGGTACAGATCGATCACGGCCCTTTTCTAGCAGGTGTATAGTCCTCGCGTGCCGCAATCGAGTGACTGTTTGCCGACGTGAGCAGCGACGGCGCAGACCCCAATGCTGCGACGATCGCCCTGCTAAAAGAGGCGCCGGGCACCAGCGTCCGAGCGTCGACATTGGGAGACGTGAGCCAGCCGTCGCATTTGTCGAGCGGCGCGCTCGATCTCGGCGCAGGCGAAGTGTTCGCTGGCCGCTACGTCGTCGAAAAGCAGCTGGGTCGCGGCGGCATGGGCGTCGTTTACCTGGTGCGCGACAGGCTCGTCGACGAGCGCATCGCGTTGAAGCTGCTCGACGTCTCCTCCAGCTTGCCGGACGCGATCGACATGTTCCGCGCAGAAGTCCGGACCACGCGCAAGATCACGCACCCCAACGTGGTGCGCGTACACGCGCTGGACGAGCACCTCGGACGGCTATTCTTGACGATGGAATACGTCGCCGGCTCCGACCTGCGACGCGAGATGGACGAGGGCGGCGGCAGGCTCGACGTCGCACGAGCCGCGCGCGTCGGCCTCGAGATCGCCGAAGCGCTGTCTGCCGCTCACGCGATCGGCGTAGTGCACCGCGATCTGAAGCCGGAGAACGTGTTGGTCGACCCCACGGGTCGACTCATCCTCACCGATTTCGGCATCTCCCACGCGCTCGATCAAAAGGTCGAGCTCGGCGGACGATCCATCGGTACGCCGACGTACATGGCGCCGGAGCAAGTCACAGGCAGCCAGGTCGGTCCGCGAACGGATCTGTATGCGCTCGGCGTGTTGCTGTTCGAGGCGATCGTCGGTCGCCCGCCTTTCGTCGGCGAGAACGCAGTCGCTGTCGCCGTCGCGCGGCTCGACACGGCGCCACCCGATATTCGCTCGCTGTTTCCGGTGCCGCAGCCGCTCGGAGAGCTGATCATGAGCGCCCTCGAGCTCGACCCGGAGAAGCGTCCGGCATCCGCCGAAGACGTCGCCTCGGTGCTGGACGCCTATCTGCAGACGCTCGGTCCGGACAGCGGCCGAAAGAGCCACGGCGAGGTGCTGCTGACTCGCACTCCAACGCGCACGGCGAAGCCCACGCGCCCCGCAAACTCGATCGCAGTTCCGTTCGCGACAGGCCGCCGCGCGCTGGCGGTGCTGCCGTTCAGCTATCGAGGGGCGGCGGAGCACGACTATCTCGGGGAGGCACTGGCAGGCGAGCTCATCGACGTGCTGAGCCGCACGAAGGGCCTGCGCGTGCTCGCGAGCGGCGCGGTGACTCGTGTCGGCGACAGCCGCGACCCTCAAAAAATCTCCGGCGACCTGGACGTCGACTACATCGTCGATGGTTCGGTTCAGACAGCCGGGTCCAAGCTGCGCGTCAGCGTGCGGCTGGTCGACGCGACGGGGTTGCAGCTCACCAGCGCGCGCTTCGATCTGGGCTTGGCCGATGTGTTCGAGATGCAGGACGAAGCCGGCCGCCGCATCGCCGAAGCCCTGCGCCTCGAGCTCGTCACGCGATCGGCAGGGGTGCACGTGCCCGAAGAGGTCGTGGAGCTCTACTTGCGAGCGCGCACCATCCTGCGTACGCAGCAGTTTTTGCTGGCCTCACAGGCGACCGAGATGCTCGAGAAGGCGCTCCAGTTGAGCCCCGGCTTCGCGCCCGCGGTTGCCTCTCTCGCGCTCGCCACCGTGTATGTGTGGTTCTACCCACAAGGCGCTCCCAAACGAGATTGGCAGGCCGCCGCCGAAACGGCGGTCACCAATGCGCTGGCGGCCGCGCCTGATCTCGCCGAGTCGCAGGTGGCCGCCGCCCGCCTCGCCTCTCATCGCGGCAAGCTCCGCGAAGCCGTCGAGGCCGTGCGTCGGGCCGTCGAGCTGGCGCCGACTTCGCCGGACCCGCAGTATCTGCTCGGCCAGCTCGAGTGCGAGACGGGCCGCGTCGACGAAGGCATCGCGCGCCTGGCGATGGCCTTTCAAATCGAGCCCGCCCTCACCTACCCTTACGAGGCCGCGCGTGCAGCCGCCTTGCGCGGCGACCAGGCTGCGTACGATCGACACATCGCCGCGTGTGTGCGCATCGAGCCAGGCCTGGCCGTGACGCACATGAAGCTCCGCCAAGCCTCGTGGACGCACAACGTCGCGCGTCTGCGAGCGGTCGTCGATGAGGCCGCCACGATGGCCCCGCCCTTCGACCGGGTAGTCGACGTCGTGGCCAAGTGTTACCTGCGCGAAGCCGACCCCGCGCTGGCAGTCTCGGTGATGAGCCCGCTGCTCGGCTTCGTGAACATGCGCTTCGGTGGCCTCTTGCGCCAGGTGCTAGTCGAAGTGCACGCCGACGCAGGCGACATCGAAGGCGCCCTCGAGTGGCTCGAAGAAGCGCACAGCTCGATCTTGTACGACCGCTTCTGGCTCGACCGCTGCCCCCTGCTCGAGCCGCTACGCGCGCAGCCCAAATTCATCAGCATTGCCGCCTCGGTCAGGGCGCGCTGCGACGCTGTGTGGTCTCGGTAAGAGGAGAGAGAGAGAGAGTCAGCACAACCGGATGGGAGGGAGTCCACGCAGTGGACGGAGCCAGCGCGGGCGGCAGCTGTATCGGGACTCGACGTCATGTTCCTTCCAGCCGCGACAGCTGAGAGGCGACGGTCGCCAAGAACTCCTGATAGCGGATCGGCTTGGCGATGTAGCCGTCGCATCCCGCGGCGCGAATGCGCGCCTCGTCACCCTTCATCGCAAGGGCTGTAAGGGCGATCACCGGAATCACGCACGTCGCGTCGTCGTGCTTGAGCAGCCTGATGGCTTCGAGGCCATCCATGCCGGGAAGCTGGATGTCCATCAGGATCAGGTCGGGCCGCTCGGCGTGCGCCAACGTCATGGCGACCTCTGCATCGACCGCGCTGAGCACGGTATGGCCGACCGACTCGAGGAGGAATATCGCCAACTTCATGTTGGCGGGGTTGTCTTCGACGATGAGTACGCGTGCCATTACGCGTCCCCTCGGCGGCCCGCCAAGGCCCGCCGGATTTCGGCCGCGAAGCGCTCAGAATCAAACGTACCTTTCTCGACGATCGCGTTGACATTTCGACTGAGCCTGACGCGATCGTCGGGCGTGATGTCCTTCGCCGTGACCACGACGATCGGAATGCGAGCCGTGTCGGGCTCCCTCTCGAGCGCGGCCGCCACGTCGAAGCCACTCACCTCGGGCATCAGTAGATCGAGCAGGATCAAGTCCGGGAGCTCCAGGCGCGCGGCATCGATCGCCTCGCGACCGCCGTACGCACGTACGATGGAGCTCGCGATGCCCTCGATCCGGACTGCGATCAGTTCCACCGCCTTGGGATCGTCGTCCACCACGAGCACCTTGAGCGCCTTGGTCTGCTCGCGCGGAAATAGACCGAGCGCGACGAGCGTCTCGTAGAGCTCCTGTCGGGATGTCGGTTTTTGCAGGACCGCAGCGGCGCCCAGCGCGAAGCCCTTGTTCCGATCCGCGACGATCGAGATGATCACGACGGGGATGTGCGCGAGCGCCGACACCTGCTTGATGCGACTGAGTAACTCCCAACCGTCCATGTTCGGCAGCAGGATGTCGACGGTGATCAGCGAGAGCCGCTGCTGCGTCGCGAGAACAAGCCCATCCTCGGCGGAGGCGGCGTGGAGTACCTTGAAGCCCTGCGCTTCGAGCTGCATGCGGATCAGCTCCGCGGACTTGGCGTCGTCTTCCACTACGAGCGCCGTGCGCGGTCCCGAGGGCGGCGCGACCGGCGGAGCGGCCAGCGCTTGGGGCGAGATGACCGCTTCCGGTGCACGAAGCGGCAGCCAGACGGTGAAGCACGAGCCTTCGCCGACGGCGCTCTCGACGGCGACCGAACCTCCATGGAGCTCGGCGAGGAGCTTCACCATCGCCAGACCGAGTCCGGTGCCTTCGAACTTTCGCGAGAGACCGCTGTCGATTTGACTGAACGGGAGAAACAGCTGCTCGAGCCCCGCCGACGAGATGCCAATGCCGCTGTCGATGACGCTGAGCTCGAGAAATTCCGCGAATACGCTGTTCATCAACGGAAAGGTCCGGCTCTGCCAAGGGCCGGACAGCTGGCCGACGTTGGCACGCGCAACGAGGCGGGTGCGCAGCGTCACTTGGCCGCTGTCTCCCGTGAACTTGAGCGCGTTCGAGAGCAGGTTGTAAGTGATCTGTTTGACTTTTCGTGTGTCCGCTCGCGTCGAGCCGAGGTCGGCGGCGGCGTCCAGAGTCAGGCGGATCCTTCGCGCCGCGGCCTTCTCCCGAATGATAGCGAGGCTGCTCACGAACAGCGAAGCGACATCCACCAGATCGAGGTCGAGCGTCATCATGCCGGCCTCGATCTTCGAGAGGTCGAGGATGTCGTTGATGAGATCGAGCAGATGCTTGCCGCTGCTGAAGATGTCGCCGATGAACCCCCGCTGCTTCTCGGTCATTTCGCCAAGCAGGCCGTCGCGGAGAACCTCGGAGAAGCCAATGATCGCGTTCAGCGGCGTCCTCAGCTCGTGAGACATGTTCGCGAGGAACTCGGACTTCATGCGGCTCGCGTCTTCGAGCTCGACGTTCTTCTGGAGCAATCTTCGCTCGAAGCGCTTCAGCTCCGTGACGTCGCGGGCGGCGGCAAAGACGCCTTGCAAGACTCGGTCGCGGTCGTGGAAGGTGGTCGCGTTGTAGGAGACAACGGTGAGCGCGCCGTCCCTCGCACGCGCGGTGAGCTCGTAGTTGGTGACTCTGCCCTCGCCCAGCACGCGGTTGATGGCGGCCTCGGCCCGGACCGAGTCGGTGAAGTAGTTCTTGAACGGCGCACCGATCAGCTCATCACGCGTGCAACCGGTCAGCGCCTCGGTCTGTTTGTTGACGTCCGTGATGATGCCGCGTGGGTCGGTAGCCATCAGAGCGTCGATGTTGGATTCGATGAGCGAGCGCGTATAAAAGTGCTGATCGCGGAGCTTCTGATCGAGCTTCGTTCGCTCCTCTTCGACCTGTTTGCGGGCGGTGTTGTCGGTGCCGATGAGCAGGTAGCCGATGATGGCGTCCTGGGCGTCGCGCAGCGCGGTGACGGAGACCACAGCGGGGAACCGGCTCCCGTCCTTGCGGATGTAGGTCAGCTCGTAGATGTCCTCGATCCCACGCGAGGCCTTGAACACCAACGCCTCGAAGCCAGGCGTGATCGGGGTGCTGAGCTCGACGCTGAGCGCTTTGGCGCGCGCGATCACTTCCTGCGGATCGGAGATATCGGCCGGCGTGATCTTGTTCATCACCTCGGCCGCCGTGTAGCCGAGCATTCGCTCGGCGCCGACGTTGAAGATCTGGATGACGCCCTTGGCGTCGGTCGCGATGCTCGAGAAATTGGCGCTGTTGAAGATCGCGCTCTGCAGCGCCCCCGCCTTCAGCAGCGCCGCTTCCGCTTGTTTGCGGGCGGTGTTGTCGGTGCCGATGAGCAGGTAGCCGATGATGACGTCCAGCGCGTTGCGCAGGGCCGTGACGGACACGACGGCGGGGAACCGGCTCCCGTCTTTGCGGATGTAGGTCAGCTCGTAGATGTCCTCGATCCCGCGCGATGCCTTGAACACCAACGCCTCGAAACCGGGCGTGATCGCGGTGCCGAGCTCGACGCTGAGCGCCTGTGCGCGCGCGACTACTTCCTGAGGATCGGAGATATCGGCCGGCGTGATCTTGTTCATCACCTCGGCCGCCGCGTAGCCAAGCATTCGCTCGGCGCCGACGTTGAAGATCTGAATGACGCCACTGGCGTCGGTCGCGATGCTCGAGAAATTGGCGCTGTTGAAGATCGCGTTCTGCAAGGCCTCCGTCTTCAGCAGAGACTCGGCGTGCCGGACTCCTTTGAGCGCCTCGGTCGTCTCAGCAGTGTGGGTCAATGGGTCCTGCTTTCCGCAGCCGTCGATTGCCTGCCCGCGAACGTCGAGGAGCACCAGATCGAATGCGCAGCCGGCGATGGCTTCGAGCGCCTCGCCGGCGTTGCCTGCACCCGTGACAACGGCGTGAGGGGGGGATCTTTCATGCGGTGCGTCGCAACCACAAGGAACTCTGCGCCTGCACCGACCTCGCGCCCAGCCACCACATACGCCAAGATTGCGTAGGTCGGCGGGCGCGTGGCCTGTCCGCATTTGTCCTACGCGCTCAGCCTCACTCGACCAGACCGGATGCAAGCGCATACCGCACGATCTGCGCGGTCGTCCGCATCCTCATTTTTTCGAGGATCCGCGTGCGGTAAGTGCTGATCGTCTTCGCACTAAGCCCGAGCTCAGCGCCGATGTCCTTGACCGTCTTGCCCGCCGCCAGCATCCGCAGGACCTGGAGCTCGCGATCGGAGAGCGCTTCGTGGGGAAGCGTCGCCCCGCCCCCGCCACCGACACTCGTTGCGAGCGCCTCGGCAAGCTCCGGCGTGACGTACTTGCCCCCTGCTAGTGTCTTCTCGACGGCGGCGACGAGGTCCTCCTCCGCCGCGCCCTTCATCACGTACCCCGACGCGCCTGCGCGGAAGGCGCGAACGGCGTACTGCTCTTCCGAGTGCATCGTCATCACGAGGACGGGGAGTTTCGGGCGGGTGGCGTGGATCTCCTTGAGGGCTTCGAGCCCCGACCGTCCCGGCAAGGAAAGATCGAGGATCACCAGCTCCCACGAGTCGTTCGTGGCCATCGCGACGCCCTCGGGGCCGTCCGCCGCCTCGCCAAACGTCACTCCCTCGAACCGCTCGGAAAGGAGACGGCGCAGGCCTCCGCGCACGACCGCGTGATCATCCACGACGAGGATTCTCACTGGGATACATCCCTGCGAAGAGGCAAGCGCGCGACGACGGTGGTACCGATGCCTTCGATGCCCGAGACGTCGACGCTTCCGCCAAGGAGCCCGGCGCGCTCGCGCATGCCAACAAGCCCGAGCGCACCCTCGCGGGCGAGGGTGTCGCGCGGAAGGCCGCGACCGTCGTCAGAAATCAGGAGCGACGCCTCCACCCCGACGGTGTTGAGGCGAATCGTGACCCGCGTGGCGTGCGCGTGGCGCGCGACGTTCGTCAACGCCTCCTGCGCGATCCGGAAAAACGCGGTTGCCTGGTCAGTGCCGATCGATGTCGGCGCCTCTGGGACCTCGATGTCTACGTCGATTCCCGTGCGCCTTTGGAAGTCACCGGCTTGCCATTCGAGCGCAGCCTCGATGCCGAGATCGTCGAGCACCGCGGGTCTCAGCTCGGTAGCAATCCGACGGACCGCGGTGAGCGCGCCGTCGACGAGCTCGACCATCGCGTGGCAGCGCTCCGCAAGGACCTCGGGTGGGGTCGTCTTCCCGCCGCCCGTCACGCGATGTCCAAGCCAGGTGAGGTCGAGCTTGAGACCGGTGAGTGCCTGGCCGAGCACATCGTGTACGTCGCGCGCGATCCTCCGGCCTTCCTCCTCTCGGACGGCGAGCAGCCGGCCGGCGAGCGCGCGAAGCTGTTCTTGCGAGACCGCGTGCTCGCGCGCCGCCGCCTCGGTTTCGTGCGCGCGCTTGCGCTCGGTGAGGTCGCTCACGACGGCGCGACACTCCCGCCCATCGGGAGAGAGCGTCGCATCGATCGTCACGGCGAGCGGCGAGCGGCCTTCTAGAGCCAGCTCGACGTCGCAGGTTCGTTTCGTCTTGGTCGCGAACGCTGCGCCGAGAAAGCGAAAAAACGTGGGCCGGCTCGTCTCGGCCACGAACACCCCGAAGCGCCTGCCGACGAGCTGGGCGCGCTCTGCCCCCAGCAGCTGCGCGCCGGAGAGGTTCAGCTCGCGGATCGCACCGTCGCTCTCGAGCGTGAAATAGCCGACGGGCGCAAAGTCATAGAGGTCGGAATACCGCTGCAGCTGCGCGTCCACCTCCGCCAGCGACTCCTGGAGGGCTTCGTTCTGCAGCCCAAGCTCGATCTGGTGGACCTGCAGCTCGTGAAGGAGCCGCAAAGCGTCGACCTGGGGCTCCCCCTGTCTCCCCTTTTCCTCCGCGAGCTTCGCTTCCGCCAGCCGGCGGCGCTCGACGGCATCGATTGGCGTCTTGGGCGTAGGCATCCGTTCCTTCGACCTGAGTCCTGGTCAGCTTGCCCGTGTGCACCAGGGCGACGAGAAGCGCGCCTCCAGTTTACCCGAACCGCCTTGTCGTTGCGGTTCCATCTCCCGAAGCGCGTGTGCGGCACGGTTGGTCAGCCCCACCGCCGAGGTGGGTGGAAGTTCCTCCGTGCCACGGGCAGGCCAGAGCTGGCGCAGAGCGCGGCAGCATCGGCGGCGCCGAGGTGCGTGAGGCGGTAGCCGAC
>Ga0163154_10010341_pt1 | contig 10407 bp, 9 predicted proteins | sample OliLakLV19MP9P1_FD_148649 | JGI IMG/M metagenome (GOLD analysis project Ga0163154, IMG submission 148649) | Freshwater microbial mat bacterial communities from Lake Vanda, McMurdo Dry Valleys, Antarctica - Oligotrophic Lake LV.19.MP9.P1 | ecosystem: Environmental > Aquatic > Freshwater > Lake >...
TGTAAAACCCCGCTTCGCCGAATGATTGTAAAAACTTCATCTTTTATTAACAAATTCTGGGTTCCAGAACGCTTTTTTGCCGCCAAATAAAAGGCTACCTTTGCGCCTCTTTTTAAAATAGCATGAGAAATATCAGAAATATCGCCATCATTGCTCACGTTGACCACGGGAAGACGACTTTGGTAGACAAGCTTATTCACGCTGCCAAGCTCTTTAAAGACCATGAAGTGTCAGGCGACCTCATTCTCGACAACAATGACCTCGAACGAGAACGAGGTATCACCATTCTGGCCAAGAATGTTTCCATTACTTACAAAGGCTACAAAATCAATGTCATTGATACGCCCGGTCACTCTGACTTCGGTGGGGAAGTAGAACGTGTATTGAACATGGCCGATGGAGTATTGCTCCTGGTAGACGCTTTTGAAGGCCCTATGCCACAAACCCGCTTCGTACTGCAAAAAGCACTCGAAATGGGCAAAAAGGTAATTGTGGTTATTAATAAGGTGGACAAGCCCAACTGCAATCCCGATTGGGCGCATGAACACGTGTTTGACCTGATGTTCGCGCTGGATGCCAATGAAGATCAACTTGACTTCCCCGTTGTATTCGGTTCTGCCAAACAAGGCTGGATGAGCCATGACTGGAAAAATCCGACAGATAACCTGACCGTTCTGCTGGACGACATTATCCAGTACGTTCCCGAGCCTGAAGCTTTGGAAGGCTCGCCACAAATGCTGGTCACCTCCCTTGACTACTCCAACTATATTGGCCGTATCGCGGTGGGGCGCCTGACCCGCGGCATTTTGAAAGCAGGCCAGCAGGTTTCGCTTTGCAAAAAAGAAGGGGTGATTCAAAAGCACCGCATCTCCAAAGTGTTTGTGTTTGAAGGTTTGGGCAAAAAAGAAGTTCCCTTTGTAGAAGCGGGCGACATCTGTGCGATAGTGGGTGTAGAAGGTTTTGAAATCGGCGACACAATTGCTGATTACGACAATCCGGAGCCACTCGACACGATCTCGATTGACGAGCCGACGATGAGCATGTTGTTCACGATCAACGACTCCCCGTTTTTTGGTCAGGAGGGCAAGTTTGTGACAAGCCGCCACGTTCGGGAACGTTTGGAGAAAGAACTGGAGAAAAATCTGGCGATGCGCATGGAAATGACCGACAGCGCTGATTCATTCCTCGTATTTGGTCGCGGTGTGTTGCACCTTGCTATCCTGATCGAGACGATGCGCCGGGAAGGATACGAACTCCAGATTGGTCAGCCTCAGGTGTTGATCAAGCGGATTGATGGAGAAAAATGTGAGCCGATCGAAGAACTCACGATTGACGTACCAGAAGAAACCAGCGGCAAATGTATTGAGTTCGTCACCCGTCGTAAGGGGGTGATGACCAGCATGGAGCCTAAAAACGACCGGTTCCTGCTGAAATTCAGCGTCCCTTCGCGCGGCATCATCGGTTTGCGCAGCAATATTCTGACCGCAACGCAAGGAGAGGCCGTCATGACCCACCGCCTTCTTGGTTATGAACCCTGGAAAGGAGATATTCCTGGCCGTCAAACAGGTTCGCTCATTGTCATGGAAACCGGAACAGCGATCGCCTATTCGCTGGATAACTTGCAGGATCGCGGATTTTTCTTCGTGGATGCAGGGGAAGAAGTTTATGAAGGCCAGGTGATCGGCGAAAACAACCGCGTTGGAGACCTGGTCATCAACGTGACACGTTCCAAAAAATTGACCAACCACCGGGCCTCCGGCTCCGACGACAAGGCTTCACTGCCGCCACCGCGCCGCTTCACCCTCGAAGAAGCGCTGGAATACATCCAAGAAGATGAGTATGTGGAGGTTACGCCTAAAAGTATTCGTCTTCGTAAAGTCTACCTCAAAGATTTTGAGCGCAAGAAGTCACAAAAAGGAATGGCAATGGCTTAAGGGAATTTGAGAGATGGAGTGCCTGAGTACACGGCTTAAATGCTGTTCTCGACATTCCGCATTCGAAAAACCTTTTTTAAAAAATTTCGTTTGCCAAAGAATTTTACTTTTGCAGCCATTTTTGAGGGTAACCCTCGAAAATGGCTGCAAAAGTGATATTCAGGCGCTTGCAGCTTCACTCTGACACCTACGATGCGTACCAAACTATCTCAGTTCAATTTTAACTTACCCAAAGAACTTGTTGCACAGTATCCTGCTGAGGAGCGTGACCAAAGCCGCCTGATGGTGGTGCACCGTGCTACAGGCAAGATCGAGCATAAAATTTTCAAAGACATCCTCGGCTACTTCAATGACGGGGACACGATGATTTTTAACAATACCAAAGTATTTCCGGCAAGACTTTATGGCCAAAAGGAAAAAACGGGTGCGAAAATCGAAGTGTTTCTGCTCCGGGAACTGAACCACGATGCCCGTCTGTGGGATGTGCTGGTGGATCCGGCCCGTAAAATTCGAGTCGGCAACAAGCTCTATTTCGAAGATGAAAACGGCAACGACGCACTGGTGGCTGAAGTGGTGGACAACACGACTTCCCGTGGTCGTACCATCCGATTCCTGTTTGATGGCACAGAAGATGATTTCCAGAACGAACTTATTCGCCTGGGCAACACGCCCCTGCCTAAGTACATTGAAAGGGAATCCGAACCGCTTGACAAAGAGCGTTATCAGACCATTTTTGCCAAAGAAATGGGTGCTGTAGCAGCTCCTACCGCCGGCATGCACTTCAGCCGCGAACTGATGAAGCGCCTTGAACTCAAAGGCATATGCTTTGCAGAATTGACCCTGCACATCGGTCTCGGCACCTTCCGCACCATTGATGTGGAAGACTTGTCGAAGCACAAAATGGAGGCAGAATACTTTAAAATTCCGGAGCGCGCTGCCGAAATCGTGAACAAAAGCATGCGGGCAGACAAAAAAGTATGCGCCGTGGGCACGACTGTAATGCGTTCTATCGAGACAGCAGTGTCAGCAGAAAAATTGCTGAAACAGGTAGAAGGATGGACCAACAAATTCATCTACCCGCCTTATGAATTCAGCATTGCCAATAGCATGGTCACCAATTTTCACCTGCCCAAATCGAGTTTGCTCATTATGGTGGCTGCATTCGGTGGTTTTGAGTTGATTATGGACGCTTACAACGAAGCAGTAAAAGAAGAATACCGCTTTTTCAGTTATGGCGATGCAATGCTGATTTTGTAAAACTTCCGCAGAAAACAAAATAAAAACGGGAGGTAGAATGTTGTGGCCTCCTGATATTCAAAACGACAAACAGACAAACTTCAACCAACGTACTTTTCAACCAGCCGACTAAATACCTATGTACTGGACACTTGAACTGGCATCGCACCTCGAAGAAGCACCCTGGCCCGCTACCAAAGATGAATTAATTGACTACGCTATTCGCTCCGGTGCCCAAGCCGAAGTCATTGATAATCTGGAAGAGCTTGACGATGATGGTGAGCTCTATGAAGGCATTGAAGACATCTGGCCCGATTATCCGAGGCACGATGACTTCTTCTTCAACGAGGACGAGTATTAGGAACGCGGCACCAATAACTTAGTCATTTGATGCCACCCTTTGTTCCATCATACGGCCGCTATTTTTCTTTAAATAGCTCCACTATTCGCAGAAAAATAGTGTTGTCTGATGAAAAAATGGTTGACCTAAAATGACTAAGTTATTGGTGCCGCGTTCCTTAGCAACGACGCCCGACGGGCATTTTTCAAAAAAGTAGGGGGTGGCGTAACAACGCCATCCCCTACTTTTTTGAAAATCCTGATAACACGCGCAAGTATTACGCGGCTTCTACCGCGACCGGATGTTGCTGGTCGAACATCGCCAACAAGTCTCCCATCGTCTCCTTCAAGTCCTTGCGGTTGACAATCAAATCCACAAAACCGTTTTCCAGCAGGTACTCTGCCGTTTGAAAACCTTCGGGCAGGTCGCGCTTGATCGTCTCGCGGATCACGCGGGGACCGGCAAAGCCGATGAGCGCACCCGGTTCAGCCAAATTGATATCCCCCAGCATCGCAAAGGAAGCTGTCACTCCCCCCGTCGTCGGGTCGGTCATGAGCGAGAAATAGGGCAATTTGGCCTTGGCGAGCAAGGTGAGCTTAGCACTGGTTTTAGCCATCTGCATCAGAGAGAAGGCACTTTCCATCATACGCGCTCCACCGGATTTGGAAATGATGCACAGCCCGGCTTTGGTTTCTATGGCCCGGTCAATGGCCAGGGAGATTTTTTCGCCGACCACGGATCCCATCGAGCCGCCAATGAATTTGAAATCCATGGCTGCCACTACCAGTTTGTGGCCGTTTACGGTGCCTTCGCCGATAGCAAGTGCATCTGTCAGCCCTGTTTTTTTGATGGATTCCTCCAAACGGCGGTCATAAGGCTTCAAATCCGTGAATTTCAGGAAATCTACGGAAGCCAGGTTGTCATGCAAAGTCAGGTACTCCGAACCATCGAACAGTACTTCGAAATATTCCTCTGAACCGATGGCGGTATGATAATCGCATTTCGGACACTTATAGTAGTTGTCACGGAGTTCGCGGGTGGTACTGGTTTCCTTGCAACGTTTACATTGAAACCAGATACCTTCCGGTACGTCTTTTTTCGACTTCGTAGCCGTAGAGATGCCCTCTTTTAATCGTTTGAACCAACTCATAACTTATGGGTGATTGGTTGATTTGTGGATTGGTGGATGCGCTAAAACAAACAATTTGATGCCGGGTTCGATGAAATCATCAAATCCACTAATCACCAAATTATCTCTACTGCGCGAGCACCTTCGCCACCAGATCAGCGGCTTCCTGGAATTCTACTGCGCCCATCACCTTAAGTCCGGATTCGTCAATGATCTTTTTGGCGATGTCGGCATTGGTGCCTTGCAAGCGAACAATCACTGGCACAGGGATGTCGCCGATTTTTTTATACGCATCTACCACCCCCTGCGCCACGCGGTCGCAGCGCACGATGCCACCAAAGATGTTGATCAAAATAGCCTTCACATTCGGGTCTTTCAGGATAAAGCGCATCGCATTTTCTACCCGCTGTGCATCAGCCGTGCCACCCACGTCCAGGAAATTGGCCGGTGAGCCGCCAGATAATTGAATCAAATCCATGGTTGCCATTGCCAGGCCTGCGCCGTTCACCATGCAGCCCACATTTCCGTCAAGTTTTACATAGTTGAGGTCGTATTGCTGAGCCTCTACATCTGCGGGGTCTTCCTCGTCCGTGTCGCGGAGCACTTCGAGGTCTTTATGGCGATACAAAGCATTGTCGTCGAGCGTCACTTTCGAATCAACAGCGATGATGCGGTCGTCGGAAGTTTTGAGGCAAGGGTTGATCTCGAACAGGCTGGCATCTGAACCAACAAAGGCCGCGTACAGTTTTTGTACAAAATCCACCATTTCTTTAAACGCCTGACCGCTCAGTCCGAGGTGAAACGCCACTTTTTGTGCCTGGAAAGGGCGCAGGCCGAGCAACGGATCCACGAATTCAAAGAACACCCGCTCCGGCGTTTCATGCGCCACTTTTTCAATATCCATTCCGCCGTCGGGCGAGTACATGATCACATTTCCACCGCGACCCCGGTCTGTCAGAATGCTGACATAGAACTCTTTAGGCTCACTGGCGCCCGGATAGAACACATCTTGTGCCACCAATACCTTGCGCACCAGTTTACCTTCTGCTGAAGTTTGCGGTGTAATGAGGCGCATCCCGATCATGGCAGCGGCAATTTCACCAGCCTGCTCCGGACTCTTGGCGAGTTTTACACCTCCTCCTTTTCCACGCCCACCGGCATGCACCTGTGCTTTGACAACACACCAGCCGGAGTTGTAAAGTTCTTTCATTTTTTTGGCTGCTTCGACGGCTTCTTCCGCAGTGTAAGCCACGATGCCTTCCTGGATTTTAACTCCGTAAGATTTGAGCAGTTCTTTGCCCTGGTATTCGTGCAGATTCATGTGAGAGACGAGAGAGGAATGTGAGAATATGAGAGGTGGTTAGAGGCGCTGGAATGTTTTTGGGCGGCCAAAAGTAAGGCGATTTGTCGAACACAGCAGAGAAGTTGGGCTGGAAAAGTTGCAATTCACAACTGGGCTATTTTTCCCAATAACCAAGTGCGCTCGGCCACTTTGTAGGAACTGCCAGCGACTTTTAGCGTTAAGGAACGCGGCACCAATAACTTGTAAGTTTCAGATAGATTGGTTTTTGCTCAGATGGGCTATCTTTTTGAGCGAATAGTGGGGCTATTTAATCAAAAAGATGGGTCATCTGGGTGAAAAGAAAGCATATCAAATTTACAAGTTATTATTTGCCCGTTCCTAAACACGCAAAAAAAGACCTTTGTGTTCTTAGCGTACTTAGCGGTTATATTCTTTTACTTTGAAAATCGCCGTCAACACCCGCTTTCTCTTACCCGGTCGCCTCGAAGGCTTCGGCTGGTACACCCACGAGATCGTGCGGCGTATGGTGCGGCAGCATCCGGAAGACGAGTTTTTGTTTTTCTTCGACCGCCCGTTCGATCCCAGATTTGTGTATGGGCCCAATGTGACGCCGCTGGTGCTGTTTCCGCCAGCCCGGCATCCGATTCTGTGGTGGCTTTGGTTCGAGCAGGCGGTGCCACGTGTCCTGCGAAAGCACCGCGCGGATGTATTTTTTTCACCCGATTCATATTTGAGCCTGCGCTCGGAAGTGCCGACGGTGATGACCTGCCACGACATCGTACCGCTGCACCAGCCGGAGTCCATCCCGTTCGCTACGCGCAAATATTACCAGCACTACCTCCCAAAATTTCTGCGCCGCGCCGACCATGTGCTGACGGTTTCGGAATATGTTCGGCAAGACATTGTCCAGACGGTCGGGCTTGATCCGGGTAAAATCTCTGTGGCTTACAATGGATGCCGGGAGACTTTTGTGCCCCTGCAAGAGGTAGAGAAACAAAAAATCCGGCAGCAATTCTCCAACGGGCAGGAGTACTTTTTTTATACCGGCGCCATCCACCCGCGCAAGAACATCCCACGCCTGATCCGGGCGTTCGATTTGTTTAAACAGAAAACAGGCGCTCCGGTAAAACTCCTGCTCGCAGGTCGCCTGGCCTGGCAAACATCCGATGTGACGGCCGCCCTCGAACAGTCCCGGTACCGGGCCGACATCCACCTGCTCGGCTATGTCCCGGAAGAAACCCTGCCCAAACTCATGGCTTCCGCGGTGGCGTTGACTTATGTATCGCTGAGCGAAGGTTTTGGCCTGCCGATGCTCGAAGCGATGCACACCGACACGCCGGTACTGGCGGCCAATGCGACTTGCCTCCCGGAAATTGCAGGGGACGCGGCACTGCTGGTAGACCCGATGTCGGAAAACGCCATGGCACAAGGGCTAGAAAAACTGTGGAAGGACCGGGTATTTGGACAAAATCTGGTAGCGCGCGGGAAGGTGCAGCGGGAGCGGTTCAGTTGGGAGGTGGCGGCGGAAAAAGTATATGGTGTGTTAGAGCAAGCTACGTATTGATAAGGAACGCGGCACCAATAACTTAGTCATTTTAGGTCAACCATTTTTCATCAGACAACACTATTTTTCTGCGAATAGTGGGGCTATTTAAAGAAAAATAGCGGCCGTATGATGGAACAAAGGGTGGCATCAAATGACTAAGTTATTGGTGCCGCTTTCCTAAAAACTTTCAACAACATGAATCTAGGTAAAAAGTGGTTTTCGGCAATATTCATTCTAAGCCTTCTGTCATCGTGCGGATCAAAAAACCGGAATCCGAACGTTTATTTTTTTGCAGGCGAACGGATCAATGGTTATTGGAAAGCAACCATTCGATACATGGAAGGCACGACCCGATACTGTATTGACCTTGATTATATGAATGGGGAGTGCGCTTATACGCTATGGATGTAATCTCTGATCCCCCATGCGCGCCCTCCACCTCTTCGACTTCTACTTGCCCTCCACCTTGAGTGCAGTCGTGCAGCCGCTGGATCATCTGAAAGGTGTACAAATAGAAGTCGGCTCGCCCTGGATTGTGCGAAACCAGTTTTACAACCCCGGTTATCTGTACCACGAGTTTCCACTACAGCAACGGCTGTTTCCCAATCTGACATCTGAATTTCAGCATCCGCACTGGAAAAGGTTGTTCATCGCCTCCCAGCGGTATCTGCCCACTTATCCTGCCTGGCTATACCAGCAACTGAAGTATGACCCACCCGATGTGCTGCACGCGCACTTCGGGCAAATTGGCTGTTTGTATTTGCCGTTGGCCAAAAAACTGCGCCGCCCGCTGGTGGTCACCTTTTATGGGGTTGATTATACCAAACTGCCGCGTCGCCACCCGGTGTTCCTTCAAAAATACCAACAACTTTTTCGCGAGGCAGCCTGTGTCATCGCATCCAGCGAGGTGGGATGCGGCCTGCTCGAAGACATGGGCTGTCCGGCTGAAAAACTGGCCGTCGTCCCATTCTGCCCACGACTGGAACAATTCCCGATGCAGCAACGCCAAAAACCTGCCGGGCAACTTCGGCTGGTGCAAGTCTCCACCTTCACCCCCAAAAAAGGACATCTGACCACCCTTGAAGCCTTCCGGCTGGCCCTGGCAGATTGCCCGAACCTTCATCTCACCCTGGCAGGCGAACAACCCGACAAACATCTGGCACAACAGGTCCGGCAATTTATTGAAACATACCACTTGGGCGACCACATCACCTGGCTCGACTTTATTGATCACCGCCAGATGGCCGATTTTCTCCGCCCATTCGATGCTTTCATCCATCCCAGTTGCCACGCCCCCGACGGCGACCATGAAGATACGCCCGTTGTGCTAATCGAAGCACAGGCAACCGGACTTCCTGTGCTGGCCACGACCCATTTTAACATTCCTGCCCAAGTGCTGCACGACCAAACCGGACTACTCGCTCCTGAAAACGATGCCCTCGCCCTCGCCGACTATATCCGGCGATTTTACTGGATGCAAAATGCTGAATACCAGTTTTTTAGCAAAAACGCGCGGCAGCACGTCGAGACACATTTCGACGTAAACAACAGCGCAGCGAAGCTCGGGATGGTGTATAAAAGAGTTGTTAGTTGTTAGTTCTACTTCGTCAGATTAGAAATAAATAAGATGACTGGTTAGCATTATTTTTAATCTGACAAAGTAGAACTAAGAATTAAGAACTAACAACTGACAACCAAGAACTAACAACGAACACCTCCTTTTCATCCTTCCCTCAGCCGCTGCACCCTTCCATTCACCATCGCATCAATGATCGAGAATACGATTTGCGGCTTTTGGGTCCGCCAGTTGATGTCGTTGTATTCTTCTCCAAAGTGAGCGTAGAGTTGTAACCGCGCATCATGCATCTCCTCCTCCACATGTTGGCGGGTGTTCAGGATGACAATCCAGCCGCTTTCGTCGCGCACTTCTTCTGCCCATTCGGCGTAATAATCGTCGTCGGGAGAGGCGTGAAAATTGAGTACATTTTCACAGAAAAACACATATTTCACGATCCCCTTGTTGTAAAGGTGATCCACGACATTGCGTTTAAGGTACATCACATCATTGTGCAGGGTGTCGTTCCACTCGCCGATGAGTTCGATCAGCGCATAGCCTTCATCGTACTCAACGAACAGGATTTTCCCGTATAGTGTGGAAGAGCCAAACTCGTCCCATTGCGGGTGCAGATAAAAGTTGTAGAGCTGATGGGAGTATTCAAATTCGTTGTATTCGCGCCCAAAAAACGGGGAATACTCGTCTTCTGAGGCGATATATTGGTCGCGCCAACTGAAATGCGGTTCGATATAATGCATCGGGAATTGAGAATTAAAAATGAAAACATAGGTTTTCAAGCGGTGAAACACCCCGCTCGCCCCTCCTAAACTGGCACAAACTAAAAGTCAACGGTCAAAAGTCAACGGTCAAAAGTCAAAAGTCAACAGCCAATCCCCCTCTCAATGACATCCCGAATACTGGCATAAACCAACGGATTGCCCGCCAACCATGTTTCCGGGTTGACCCAGCGAATTTCCTCAATGTCCTCTTCTGTTTGGGGGATGACCTCGCGATCAGTGGTTTGCATCCGGTACCACCAAGTTTTTTTCAGGATACGCTCGCCTTTTTGCTCGTAAGTGTGCCAGGTGTGGACAAGAAATTCGCCAAGTGCCACATGGACCAGCCCCGTTTCTTCCTGAACTTCACGCACTGCAGCTTGTTCCGGAGTTTCCCCGGGGTCAATTTTGCCTTTTGGCATGTCCCAGGAGCCGCGTCGAAAAAACACAAGCAATTCGCTGTCAACATTTTGAACATACCCTCCTGCCGCTTCCAGAATGTTGAAACAGGCCTTGAAATCCTCCCACAGCACCGCTGGTTGATCGGAAAAGATGACAACCGCCGTTACTTTTTTATCCTTGCTCAGC
>Ga0163154_10010346_pt1 | contig 10397 bp, 5 predicted proteins | sample OliLakLV19MP9P1_FD_148649 | JGI IMG/M metagenome (GOLD analysis project Ga0163154, IMG submission 148649) | Freshwater microbial mat bacterial communities from Lake Vanda, McMurdo Dry Valleys, Antarctica - Oligotrophic Lake LV.19.MP9.P1 | ecosystem: Environmental > Aquatic > Freshwater > Lake >...
GATGCGCCACGAGCGAGGCCTGGGCGCCGTTGGAAAATTCGAGCATCGCGAGGGCGCTGCCTTCAACCTCGGAGGCGGCCGCGGGCATCCGCGTCAGCGCCACCACGCCGGTGATTTCGGCGTCCAGCAGCCATCGCAGCCGGTCGATCGCGTGGATCATCCCGATCATCGCGATGCCGCCGCCGGCCAGCGCCCGATCGCGATACCAAGCCGGGGCGTGGGCTCCGAGGGCGTTGGCCACCAGCCGATCAACGGCGAGGTCGATCCGCCCCAAGCGGCCGGACGCGATGCAGGATTTGAGTTTGCGCGAAGTGGCCAGGAAGCGGTGCGTGAATCCCGCCATCGCCATCACCCCGCGCTGCGCACACGCGGCACGCAAAGCCCGGGATTCCTCCAACGTGATACAGTGGGGTTTCTCCATCAGGAGCGCGACGTTCTGATCGACCGCCGTCATCGCGGCGTCGAAGTGCAGGCTGTGCGGCAGGCAGATGCTCAGGGCATCGGGTTTCTCGCCGAGGGCCTCGCCCACGGTTCCGAAGGCGGTGCCCCCGGTCGCTGCCGCGAGTTGTCGGGCTAACTCCAGATTGTTGTCCACACAGGCGACAATCTGCGCGCCGCAAGCAAGGAAAGCCTCGGCATGGGCACGTCCCATTTGTCCCGCCCCGGCGATGGCGATGCGCAACGGATTAGACATGGCTCTTGGTTCGCTGCGGCAGACTCGTTGAAATTTCTCCCAACTGGCCCACCAATAGTTTTACCGAGAAAAACGCCAGCAAGGGGAAGACGCTAAAAACCGCGAAGATGTAAGGGTAACCCTGATGGCCCGCAGCCCACGCAATGCAGAATTGGGAAATGATCCCGACGACCCCGCCGAGCGTGCCACCCAAGCCCGTGACAAAAGCGACACTGTGCGAGGGAAAAACCTCTGCCGGAACGGCTAGATTCCCAAAGAATCCGTGGCCAAACGCCAGGAACGCCACGCCGGCAAGCGCCAGCGATGGACTGGAGGTCAAAGCCACCAGTGCTCCCGACCCGAGAACCAGCAAGGATGCACCCAACATCATATTCTTGCGCACCCGGTCCAGTCCGAAGCCACGACCCACGAGCCAGTTCACGAGGGCACCTCCCGAGATCTGGCCGGCCGAGAGGGCGGCGAACGGAATCCAGGCAAACAAGCCGATGTCGCTCAGGGTATAGCCGTGATTGGCCGACAGATATTTCGGCACCCAAAAACTGATGAAATAAATGATGGGATCGGTGAAGACCCGCACCAGAATACAACCCCAAGTCCGCCGGTAGGACAGCAGTTCCCACAAACCAAACGGCTTTTCCCGGATGAGTTCGCCGCTACCCGGGCCTGTCGCCGCGACGTCTTGGCTGGGGTTGGTCATCTCCGGCTTCCAGACCAAAAGCCACGCGATGATCCAGAGAAATCCGACCGCCCCGACGGCCACGAAGGCCGATCGCCAACCGTAGCTCAGCGCCAGCCAAGTCACCAGCGGGAAGGCCACCACCGCCCCCAAGGCACCACCGGAAGCGAAGATGCCCATTCCCAGCGACCGTTCCTTGAGCGGAAACCACTCCGAGACGGCCTTGGCTCCGGCGGGAAAGTTCGAAGACTCAAACATCCCGAGGAAAAACCGGCACACCGACAATTGCGCCACCGTATTGGCGGCGCCATGAAACATGCCGGCCAAGGACCAACCGGCAACCGCCCAAGCCAGACTGCGTCGGGTGCCGAGGAAATCGACCAGGCGACCGCTGACCGCATACATGATCGTGTAACTCAGGAGAAAGTAGGTCGTGATCTTCGCGTAGCCGATATCGTCGATGTCGAGATCCGCCTGGATCGTGGTCGCCAAGATCGAAAGCGTCTGGCGGTCGAGGTAGTTGATGGACGTCGAGAGGCACAGAAGCCCGGCGATAGTCCAGCGAAGCGATGGTCGGGTGGGAGTCATGGTTGCCGGTGATAAAAAGGGGCGCGCCGCCTACGGCGGCACGCCCTGGGTCGATTGTTTACCAAGTCACGGCCTTACCACGACAGGGTGTAATTGAGGCGGTAAATAAGCGGTTCACTGAGAATCGCGTTCTCCGCCACGTATTCCTTATTCAGCAAATTCTCCAGATTGAGGCTGATCGTATGCTTCCTCTTGGCGCTGCCGAACTCATAGGCCACCATGGCCCGGGCTAAAGTGTAGTCATCGCTCAGGCGATAACGGTCGTTCAGTTCAGGGCGGGTGCGGGTTGCGTTGCGATACGTGGCACCCGCTCCCGTGACGAGACCTTGCAACGCACCGGTGGGTGCATACCGAACCCAGAAGTTCCACATCTTTTCCGGACTGCGGACCAGTTGGAAACCCACTTCCTGCGGCGCCTCGGGGTTGCTTTTGACCTCCCCGTTTGAAATCACTCCGGATCCAAATACGGCGAGCGTGGGTGACGGATTCCAATTCAGGGTCATCTCCACGCCTTTCGACTGCTCGATGCCGGACGCCAATTGATAAGCGACAATGACCTGTTCGCTCAACTCGCCCGTCACGTTGCTTTCGCGGACAAAGAACTGGCGGGAAATGTTGGCGCGCTCCTGTTGGTAACCGAGCACCTCGAGGCGGAACTTTCCGTCCGCGCGGGAATACCGGATGCCCGCTTCCTGTCCCTCGCCCGTCTGCGGATCGATGGCATTGGGCTTCACCGTGTTTACATAGGCCCGAAGAGCGGCCACGGTGGGGAATCCCGTAAAATTTTTAGGATCCTGCCTATTGCCGGGCTGGATAAGAAAGCTGGTGGAGGTGTTCGCGAAGACGACCCACTTTCCCGCGTCGGTCGAGCTCAGCAGATAGGTGCCGCCCACCGTATAAGTCGTGTCCTTGCCCTTGGCAATCGCCCGGCCCTGCGTGCGATTATCGGTCGTCAGGTTGTCGCCGTCACCTAGGGCCACACCCCACATGAGGGTCGCGCGTTTTTCCGGAGCGGTGATAAATTGCGTGAATCGCAGATTGGTCCATGACAATTTGTCGGCGGTGCTGGCGGACCAATTTGTATAGAGGCTTTTGGCCGGCGGACGCGGATAATCTGATTCGATCGGTTTGCGCGTGAAGGGAATCGTAATCGTTATAGGTGTCACCGCCGGAACGGTCCGGAGCTGCTCAGCCCGGTCCCGGCCCTCGTTGGATTCGAACCCGAGGATGGTATCAAACTCGAAGTTTTTTTGCGTCGCTTGATGGAGCAAGTCAGCCTTATATCCGGTCACAACCTGACGCAGTGTGGTGTCCTGATAATAACCTGTGGCCGTCGTGTTTGTGCCCAAGCCATATACTCCGTCGATCGAGTTGGCATGCTCGTTTTGGCGGGAGTATATGCCGCCCAAACGCAGGGTAAGCTTGGGACTCAGGCGGGCAGTAAGATAACCCGACGAAATCCAATTATCGCCCTCACGATGCGACCAAGGACCGTGATAATTAAAATTCCGGTCGTTACGCAGCCGGTTGTTAGGATCAGTGACGCGTGCTGTGCCGGAGCCCAAACTGACAAAGGCCTCCGTGCGGGCGGGATGGGTCTTCTTGCTCGTCCGTTCGGCGTTTACCTCAACGGTTACATTGTCCGTGAGATTCGTGCGATAGGCGCCATAAAAGCCGGTCTGACCGGCCCAGAAGAATTGCTGTTCGCGGGTGAATTCCTGGTAGCCGCCGCCGATTCGGAAGCCCGTCCCCGATTTACCGGCAACTTGACCTCCGGTCTCGAATGAGGCGCGATAGCCGTCATTGGTTGACGCGCCCAGCGAAAGAGAAGTCATCGATCCGGAAATGACCGCCCCTTTCGGCACAAAGTTGATGGTGCCACCGGCGGATGACTGGCCGTAGAGAATCGAGTTCGGCCCCTTGGTCACCTCGACGCGGCCAATGCCATCGGTGGTAACATTGAGCAGGCGGGTCTGGAATCCGTTGTAGAGAGGCTGGGATGAAAATCCGCGGACCATGAATTCCGTGCCGGCGCTGAGGTTCGCACCGTCGTTAAGAAACTGATCGCCCGAGCTTCGTGAAACTCCGGCAAACTGCGTCGCAAAATCGGAGGGGTTGTCGAGGCGAAGGTCCGTAATAACCTGGCTTGTCATCACCGAAGTGACGAATGGGATTTCGTCACGTGGTTTGGAAATAATCGTCCCCGTATTCGTCTCGGTGGGACTGTAGACACCATCGGTTTTCCCCCGCACTTCGAAGGGCGAAAGCTGAATTTTTACTTCTTCGGCGCCAAAGGCGTTTCGGAGCAGGAAAAGGCCGATCAGTGAGATCGCCGATACTTTACGGACACTACGCGGTTTAAGGATATGCATGGAGACTGGGGTTGGAAGTTAACTGTGCCGAACGCGGCCTACCTCACCCACCCTAACAAAAAATGCTCGCTGTCGGTAGACGATATCGCGTTTTTAAATTATGATTTTGCGCCACTTCCAACCTGAGGTTGCGCCGCGATCCGGCCGTGCCCAAAACGACCTCGCATGCCCAAGCAGATAAAGCGAAAACGCGTGGCTCTCCTGGTTTCCGCTTGGAACCACTACGGCCGGGGTATCATCGAGGGCGCTTGGAATTACGCGCAGAATAACTTCTGGAACCTCGACATGCAGCCCTCCGGCCCCGACGGCGGGATGCAAATACCCGAGGGCTGGCGGGGGGACGGCATCATCGCCACCATCCACTCCCGTGATCTGGCAGAAACATTGCGCCGTTTTCGCGTGCCCGTGGTGAACGTGTCGGGGGCGCGGTTTGCCGGCAGCAATTTCCCCCGCGTCGCCTCGGATGCCAAGGCGGTCGTGCAACTGGCCGTCGAACACCTTTGGAGCAAGGGACTGCGCAATGTCGCTTTTTGCGGCGACCCGCAGAAGGAGTTTCTCAACTTCTGGGCCCAAGCCTATGAAGCAGCCGCACGGACTCTGGGTTTTGCGCCCCTAAGTTTCCAGCGCTCGCCCAAGCTCACGGCGAATTCGGGGCTGGAGGCCCAGCGGCGTGACCGCGTCCGTTGGCTGCAGAGCCTGCCCAAGCCGGTAGGAATTATAGGATGGGATACGATCACTTGCCGCAGCATCGCCAATGCCTGCGAACTCGCCGCCCTGGAGATCCCCGACGACGTGGCGATCCTCAGCCTCTCCACCGAAGACCTGTTGGGCCAGACTATCCACCCGCCGATCAGCGGCGTGGATATCCCGGTGAAGCGCATCGGCTACGACGCCGCGATGATGCTCGACGGCCTGATGCGCGGCCGGCGGCCGGCCGATCGGGAAAAACTGTTCGCGCCGCTCGGGATCACCACCCGTCAGTCCACCGACATCTTTGAGTGCGAAGATCCTAAAATCCGGCAGGTGATGCGCTTTATCCGGGAAAACGCGACCGCCGGCATCGACATCGGGGACGTGCTGCGCGCCGTGCCGATGGCACGGCGGACTCTGGAGCGACGCTTCAACACGTTGCTCGGCCATAGTCCCGCAGAGGAAATCCGCCGCACCAAGATCGAGCGGGTTCGCCAACTGCTCACCTCGACCGACATGACCGTGCCGGACATCGCCGAAGCATGCGGCTTCGCTTACGCGGAGCACATGATCCCTCTCTTTGCCCGGCATCACAAATCCACCCCGGCGGCGTTTCGGCGCAATCTACGCGGCACCTCCGCCTTGCGCTGAGCACCCTCGCCGCAGCACGACGCAAAGCAGCGCCGCAAAAGGAACAAGCCCTTTGCTCGACTTTTGCGACACCGCGAACGGCTCGAGCTTCATCACGCTGACGGAGCAGACGGATTCGAGCCGCCCCCTTTTGAGAACGAGGGCCGGGGAAAGATGCTAATCGTCCGCAAGCCGGTTGTCGGCGACATTCGCCGCTTCTCCCTATAAGAGGAAAAAACTTACCGAGACTCGGATAGTATCGCCCACCGGCGGGTGCGGCCATACTGACGAGGCGGCGCGGCCTCCGCGCGCTTCTTCGGGCCGTAAGTAAAGCCGCCGGCAGGGGATCCAACGCACGCCATGCGGAGATCGGTTCTCCGCGCGAAGCGACCGCTGATACCAACGTCCCGAGTGTTTTCGACTTTATTTAGCTTGGGTGAGTTGGGGACGCGGCGCCCTCGCCGCGATTCATGCGAGCAACGCGGCGAGGGCGCCGCGTCTCCAGCCTGAATCCACCCTGCACAATAAGTCCGTTTCTCACGGGACGTTGGTAGGTAGAGGAGTGCTTAAAGTCTATTCGGGTATCAACGCACCGTAGGTCGGCGAGCTTGCGCGCGCCCGTTCCGCGAACGGAGCGCGCGCAAGCGCGCTGGCCTACCCGGAACGCATCTTGGATTATTCGGACAGGCTCCTATCGCCGCGTCTGTGCGCCGCTCTGGATGCGGGCGTAGGCGGCTTTGAGCTCCGCCACCTTTTCCGGAAGCGCCAAGGCCAGATTTTTCTTCTCAACGGGATCGTCCGCGAGGTTGTAGAGTTGGCCGGGCGGTTCGTCTTTCGCCGGATAGGTAGCGGCGCCGTGGTTTGCCCAGAGCAGCCGCTCTCGGCCCTCGATCCATTTCCACGGGCCGACCCGCAGGGATTGTCCGACGAGCAAATGCGGGCGCACGGGGTCGCGGTCGCTTTGTTGGCCGAGGAGCACCGGCAGGAAACTAAAACTGTCGGGGCCGGCGTCGGCGGGCAGCGGGCGGTCGACGACGGCGGCGAAGGTGGCGAGCAGATCGGTGAAGCAAATCGTCTGACCGGTGGCTCTGCCCGCCTTGATTTTGGCGGGCCAGCGCGCGATAAATGGCATGCGGTGACCGGCCTCCCAGTTGGACCCTTTCATGCCGCGGAAACCGCCGGTCGAATCGTGGCCGGTGCGTTGCGTATCGGCGGGATACCAGACCGGACCGTTGTCGGAGGTGAAAATCACGAGGGTGTTGTCCGTCATTTTGGCGTCGTCGAGCGCCCGCAACACGCGGCCGATCATCGCGTCGACCATCATCGCGAAATCGCCATAGCGGCCGGCCTTGCTGCGATCTTGGAACTCGGGCGACGGCAACCACGGCGTGTGCGGTCCGGTGGGGGTGAAATAGAGGAAGAAGGGCTGCGTCGCGCGATCGCGCGCGTGTTCCGCGATGGCTGAAACCGCTTCGTCGGTGAAGCGCGGCAGGACGTCCTTCAGCTCCAGGCCGGGTGCGATGCCGCCTCCTTTCCAATAGTCTCCCTGAACGGCGGACCAGCCCAGGCTCGGATGGGAACGGCTTTCGGCGATGGTCGCCGTAGGCGCGGCGACGGCGCGATCGCCCTTGATGTAGAAATAGGGCGCGATGTCGGTGGAAGCGCGAAAGCCAAAAAAGTTCGCGAAGCCGCGATCCACCGGTCCGCCCCGCAGCGGTCCGTCGTAGCGCGGCTCGTCGAACCCGAGATGCCACTTGCCGACCATGGCGGTGTGGTAACCGGCGGCCTTGAGTAACGACGCGATCGTCATCTGGCTTGGTTTGATCAGCGGCTGTTTCGGCCACACCGTGGTATCGGTGCGAAAGGGATGGGCGCCCGTCATAAGGCCGTAGCGGGACGGGTGACACACGGCCCCGGGCGCGTGGGCATCGATGAAGCGCATCCCCTCGCGCGCGAGACGGTCGATGTGGGGCGTCGGGATTTTCGAGTCTGGGTTGAAGCAACCGGGATCGCCGTAGCCCATGTCGTCGACGAGCAAGACGACGATGTTGGGCGGCGGCGCGGCATGGGCTTGAAACGCAAAAACGAAAAGAGCCAAAAACCGCGGATACTTTTTCATTTGGATTGGGGATCGGCGACAGGAAGCGCAGGCGAAGCGGATTTCGCCTCTGGTTCCGATTGCGGCTGGGGCGTGGCGCCGAGGGCGACATCGGCCCGCCAGCGAGCGAGGGCGTCGCGCATCGCGGTCACGCGCTCGGGATGTTGCGCGGCAACGTCGTGCTGCTCGGCGAGATCGCCGGCGAGGTCGAACAATTGGGTCTCATTCTTTGACTCCATCAGTTTCCACTGACCGTCGCGCATCGCGGCGCCGTTCCAGAAGAGTTGCCGCGCGCCGAGCGGGCGTTGGGTGAGCAGCAGCGGGACCAGGCTCACGCCGTCGAGTTTGCGCTCGGGGGCGGCGGATAGGCCCGCCAACGCGAGCGCGGTCGGCATGAGATCGAGGCTGATCGCGAGCTGGTCGGTGACGCCGGGCTTGATCCGTCCGGGCCACCAGGCGATGGCGGGCACGCGGTGGCCTCCTTCCCAGTCGCTGCTCTTGAAGCCGCGGAGGCTGCCGTTGGAGCCGTTCTTCGTGGCGCCGTTGTCGGAGAAGAAGAACACCAGCGTGTTCTCGGCGAGGCCGGTTTCCCGCAGCGTCGCGACGAGGGTGCCGATGCCGCGGTCCAGTTCGGTCATCATGTCGCGGTAAATTTCCTTCACCGGCCGCGTGGGGCTCTTGCCCTTGCCGGCGGTGCCGTCGCGCAACGGCGGATCGTTCGGACCTTGGAAGGGGTCGTGCACGGCCTCGTGGGCGAGATAGAGGAAGAACGGCGCGGTGTGGCGGCGGCGCAAAAATTCATCCGCGTGCCGCGTGATCAGATGCGTGACGTAGCCCGCTTCGGGCTCGAGCTTGCGGCCGTTCCACCAATCGGGCCGGCCTTGGTTGTCGAGGTGGGCGTGGTAGTCGACGTTGCCGCTGAGGTAGCCGCGGAATTCATCGAAGCCGTGCTGCAGCGGATTGTAGCGCGGAAAGTATCCGAGGTGCCATTTGCCGAAGAGGGCCGTGGTGTAGCCGACGGTCTTGAGCAGCTCCGGCAGGGTCGCTTCGACGGCTTGGAGTCCGCTGAAGTAGGCGGGATTGCTTGGCGCAGCCATAACGACCCCGGGCAGGCCGGCGCGCTGCTGGTAGCGGCCCGTCATGAGGCCAGCGCGCGTTGGGCTGCAGACGTTGCCCGAGGAATGAAAGTCCGTGAAACGCACCCCCTCGGCCGCCAAGCGGTCGAGGTGCGGAGTCGCGATCCAGCCGCCATTGGCGCTGGTGTCGCCATAGCCCATGTCGTCGGCGAGGATGATCACGATGTTGGGCCGATTGCCCGCATGGAGGCAGCTGGACGACCCGAGCGCCAACAGCAGCAATGTTCGGATAAATTTCATAGGATTACTTCTTGGTCTTCTTCTTGGAGTTTGCAGCAAACTCCTTGGTGACAGCCTTGTTTCCGAGTGAAAACTCCCGCCTCTGGTCGCGAGTTTCACCTTGGTGCACGCCACCCAGCAGGGCCCGACGCGAACGGCGGCCAAGCTCTCAGGCTATTTGGCGGCATTCTTTTTCTTGGTCTTCTTAGCCGCTCCGGCTTTGCCGCCGTCGGGGGTGCTGGGCGGGGCTTGTTCGGCGCTCCATTTGTCCCAGAGGTCTTGGAGTTCCTTCGCTTTGGCGGGTTGGGTGGCGGCGAGGTCTTTGGTTTCACCGATATCGTTCGCGAGGTCGTAGAGCTCGGGTTGACCGCTGCCGCCGCGCGAGACGACGAGCTTCATGTCGCCGTGGCGCACGGCCCATTGCGGGCCATAGCGCCAGTAGAGCGTTCGGTGCGGGCGGGCGGAGTTGGCGCCGGTGAGAAACGGCATCAAGTCAACGCCGTCGAGCTGCCACGACGCATCGGGTTTGCCGCCGGCAGCGATGGCCGCGGTGGGGAGCACGTCGAGGTTCATGGCGGGGAAGTCGTAGGTTTTGCCGGCGGGGATTTTGCCTTTCCACTGCGCGAGGAACGGAACGCGGGTGCCGCCCTCGAAGGTCGTCATCTTGAAGCCGCGTAGAGAACCGTTACCCGAGGTGATGCTCGCGGTGGGGCCGCCGTTGTCGGAGATGAAGAAGAAGAGCGTGTTTTCCATTTGGCCGAGGGCGCGGATTTTCTCGAGGACGCGGCCCACGGCGTCGTCCATGCCGGAGAGCATCGCGGCGAAGGTTTTTCGTTTCTCGTCGGCGATGTGCGGGAAGCGGTCGAGGTATTTCTTGGTGGCCTGAAGCGGGGCGTGGACGGCGTTGAAAGGGAGGTAGAGGAAGCAGGGTTTTGCTTTGTTCTGCTCGAGCCAGGCGACGGCGTAGTCGGCGTAGGCGTCGGTGGTGTAGAAGGAATCGTCGGGCACGGGGCGGACGTCTTGCGAGAGGCGGGAGTCGACGAAATTCGTGGGGTGGAAAAACGGCGTGTTGTTGAGGGTGCCGAAAAACACGTCGAAGCCGCGTTTCGCGGGACGGTAGTCGGGGCCGGAGCCGAGGTGCCATTTGCCGACGGCGGCGGTGGCGTAGCCGAGATTTTTCAGGCGGGTGGCGAGGGTGGTTTGATCCAGGCGGAGACCGGTGGCGTTGGCGACGCTGTTGAACTCGTGGCCAAAGCGCGTGGGGTAGCGGCCGGTCATGAGGCCGGCCGCTACC
>Ga0163154_10010348_pt1 | contig 10395 bp, 8 predicted proteins | sample OliLakLV19MP9P1_FD_148649 | JGI IMG/M metagenome (GOLD analysis project Ga0163154, IMG submission 148649) | Freshwater microbial mat bacterial communities from Lake Vanda, McMurdo Dry Valleys, Antarctica - Oligotrophic Lake LV.19.MP9.P1 | ecosystem: Environmental > Aquatic > Freshwater > Lake >...
ACTGTTGCAATCAATGTATGAATTAGTTGTGACGTTAAAGCGGTGGGAATTAAGTGACTTTATCAGTCATCCTTCATTAACAAAAAAACAATTATTAGAAATTAAAAGTGATATTAATTACTGGATTGCAGACTATATGTGTCAAGAATCAAGCGGTTTGACTAAATTTTGGTGGTCAATCAGACGCAAATTCCGCATATAACCCAGTTTATAGTATAATAACCCTTGTGCACATATCACTAGTCATAGTTCATTATAATTCCGACAGCGAGACAAGAGCGTGTTTGAAATCGTTGAGTAAAGTCAAAGCTGTAGGTTTTGATTTTAGTGTGATTGTTGTTGATAATGGATCATCAACAGCATTTCAATACAATCCCCGGGGTTTAGATATTACAACACTACGTTCGGAATCAAATTTAGGTTTTACAGGCGGAAATAACTTGGGTATTCAATACGGAATAGAGAAGTACAATTCAGATTATATTTTATTATTAAATAATGACACTGTAGTTGATCCGAATTTCCTCAAGATACTTTGGAAGCGTGCTGAATCAGATTCGGAAATTGGTTTTGTTTCTCCCAAAATTTATTTTGCTCCTGGACACGAATATCATTTACAATCATATACCAAAGAACAACAGGGAAAAGTTGTGTGGTATGCAGGCGGTGGTATTGATTGGCAAAACTTAACAGGGTTTCATCATGGAGTTGACGAGGTAGATTATGGACAATTTGAGGATCAAGTTAAAAGTCAATTCGCTACTGGTTGTTGTGTACTGATTAAGAGAGAAGTTTTAGAAAAAGTTGGTGTCTTTGATGAACGTTTTTTCTTGTATTTTGAAGACGTTGACTTGAGTGTACGAGCGTTTGAAGCTGGTTATGTAATTGCTTTTGAACCAAAGGCTGTTATTTGGCATATAAATGCTGGTTCAAGTGGCGGTTCTGGTTCACCACTACAACAGTATTATCAAACTAGAAACAGATTACTTTTTACGGCCATTCACGGTAAAAAACGCCGATGGCTAACTTTATTAAGATTAATTTCTCAATTAGTATTGAATGGACAACTGGCTGAAAGATTGGCTGTCTGGCATTTTTTCTTACAACGATTTGGAAAACAACCAGTTTTTGAAATAATCGGTTCTCGTAGTTCAAGTTAAGCAATAAATACGCTACTATACTCAATAGACATGACTGAAAGTATTGAGCAACCCTTTTCTATTACCGCGGTGGTTATTGCTAAAAATGAAGCTAGCCTTATTAAAACGTGTCTTCAAACCTTACAATGGTGCAGTGAGATAATTGTCATTGATAATGGTTCTAGTGATGAAACAGCCAAGATTGCTGAAGCAATGGGTGCGAAAGTAGTTTTTTTTCAACACTCTTCATTTGCTCATATTAGAAATAAAGGGTTAAAACTTGCGTCAAGCGACTGGATTTTATATCTAGATTCAGATGAAAGAATTTCTCCTAAATTAGCCAAAGAGATTTCTGTAAACATCGAAACTAAAACAGCTTCTGTATTTTCTTTTCAAAGGAAAAATATTTTTTATGGCAAACACCTTGAATATGGTGGCTGGGCAGATGATAATGTAGAACGTGTTTTTGAAGTCAAAGCACTTGAGAAATGGAGTGGTGATATTCACGAAAGTCCGCAATATCAAGGAAACGCTCAAGTTTTAAAAACGCCATTGATTCATTTGTCACATAGAGATACTCCAAGTGGCTTGATAAAAACAGCTCAGTGGACTGGACAAGAAGCCCAGTTATTATACAAAGCAAATATTTCCCCTGTAACACTTTTAACTATCTTCAGAAAAGGCTTCATGGAGTTTTTTCGTCGGGCAATTTTAAAGCAAGGTTATAAAGATGGAGAAGTTGGGATGATTGAAGCTGTCATTCAAGGTATCAATAAAGCTTTAATTTATATTCAAGTCTGGGAGAGACAACAGAAACCTTCAATTGAAGAGACATATCAAGAAATAGATCAACAAATGAATGAACTATGGCAGAAAACACTCTCACAAAAAAATCAGATTTAAATAGAAAAAAAATAGCATTTTTTTCTCCATATGTACCAAATCATTTTGGAGGTGGAGAAAAACATTTTTTTGATGTTGCAACTGTATTAGCCCAAAAACATGAAGTGGCAATTGGAATTAGTCATTTGCACGTCAGTCAAATTAGTGAAATTAAAAGTACCTACGAAAAATTTTTAGGTTATCCACTCAATAATCTTTCTTTTATAACCACACCACTAGGTACATCAGACTTTATCTTATGGAAATTACTCTGGACTCAACAATTTGATTATGTGTACTATGTAACAGATGGCTCATTATTTTTTAGTTGGGCAAAGCACAACAACTTACATATTCAGATTCCGTTCACAGATAAAAAAAGTTTTTTTGATACATTAAAATTAAAACAATGGCACACCAAAAACTGCAACTCCTTTTTTACTAAATTTCAGATAGAAAAAAACTGGAAGACAGATATTACTCACGTATTACATCCGATGGTTGATGTTAATCAGCTAGCAATGGTAGGGGGAAAACAAAAAATTATTCTCAATGTTGGTAGGTTTTTTAAAACATTGCATTCCAAAAGACAAGATGTATTAATTTCTATTTTTAAAAGCATGATCCTCCAGTATCCGGAACTAATGAAAGATTACACATTAGTTTTAATTGGAACGGTTGAAGATCCTCAATACCTAGCAGAACTTCAGGCAATAAGTGCTGGTTTACCTATTAGATTCAATACCTCTTGCAGCCGAGCAGAATTAATTACCCAATATCAAGCAGCAAATATTTATTGGCATGCAGCTGGTTTTGATGTTAATGAAGACAGCGATCCAATGCTTGTTGAGCATTTTGGGATTTCAACAGTTGAGGCAATGGCCGCAAGTTGTGTGCCATTAGTTGTTGGTAAGGGTGGACAAAAAGAAATCATGGGTGAAGATTTACAATGGTGTTTATGGCAAACTGAAGCAGAATGTGCAGAAAAAACCGCTCTAGTTTTACAAAATCCAGATCAAGCTGATAATATACGTCAGTTAGCGCAAAAACGATCCTCAAGATACAACAAGACAGTTTTTAGCCATGCAGTTGAATCTATGTTTGAAACAGCTTGGTAAACTGAATAATTAGTATATGCAACAAATAAAAACTCAATCAACACATCTTCCTGTTTCTGTAGTCATTCCAACTTATAATGGTCTAGCTTTATTAAAAAAACATCTTCCAAGCGTCATCGATACTATGAGAAATGGTGATGAACTAGTCATAATTGAAGATGCAGGTACAGATCAAAGTAGTGAGTGGCTTAAAAAGTATTTAGTACTGAATAAAATTACTGATACAGAAGAAGCAATAAATCTGAATGGAAAAGTTACCATTAATAATAAACTAATTACAACCTTACTCATTCAAAATAAAATAAATATGAGGTTTACTCAATCTTGTAATAGAGCTGTATCTGAGAGTAAATATGATTTGATTTTTCTGCTCAATAACGATGTCAGTCCAGAAAAAGATGCACTAAATAATTTAGTTTCATATTTTGCGACTGATGAAGATAGTTCTCTCTTTGGCGTTGGCTGCTTTGAGTATGAAGATGAAGCTAAAACTATAATCTCAGGTAAGAACAAATTATGGTTTGATCGTGGATTATTTTCTCATAATAAAGCTGACGATTTTGAGTCGGGATTAACTGCTTGGATTAGCGGTGGCAGTGGACTTTTTTCTAAACCAAAGTGGTTGGAATTACGTGGATTTGATCCAGCATTTTATCCTGCATACTGGGAAGATGTTGACTTGTCATTTAGAGCACAAAAGCTTGGCTGGAAAACAGTATTTGCTGCTGAAGCAAAAGTATTTCATCAACATGAATCTACAAATGCACAAGAATTCAGTGACACAATGACTGAGTTAAGCTGGCAACACGCCGATTATTTTACTCGCAAACATGCAACCTCACTGCAAATGATCAAATATTGTTGGTGGAGACCTTTCTGGTGGTGGCAGCGCATGAAAGCGCGTCAAAAGTGATACAATGAGTAGATAACTGCCGTCTTAATTTATGCGAAAATTAGTTACTTTTTACTGGTTACTTTACGCTATCATAATTACCTTAGCAATTTTTTCCCGATCTCCTTTGGCAAGTTCAGTACCGCCTTCATTGTATTGGGAAGAAGTCGCTTTGGGTTATGATGCTTACTCTTTAGCCATTACAGGTAAAGATCATCATGGAAATGGCTGGCCACTCGTTGCTATAGAATCATTTGGTGATTGGAAACCAGCTGGATATATTTACTGGATAATTCCATTTATTCAATTATTTGGCTTACATGACTGGGCAGTTCGGGCGCCTTCTTTATTGGCAGGAGTAGCTATTGTAGTTGGCGTTGGAGAATTGGCGGTACTTATATATCAATTAGGAAATAAACCGAGCTTACTGAAGTCAATAAAAAATTGGTGGTTTGATTATCATCCAGAAAATTGGTATAGATTGTCAGGAGTTTTTATTGCTGCTATTTCACCATGGGCTATTCATTTTTCTCGTGCAGCCTGGGAAGTAAATCTGGCTACCGCTTATATTTTATGGGCAGTGATTTTATTTTTAAAATCTGGCTTAACAAAAACTAACACCAACGATCAAACTCTATTTCTAAAAAGAATTGATTGGCTGGTTGTTTTTAGCGTGATCTTATTGGTATGTTCAATGTATACCTATCATGCCGCAAGATTAATTGCTCCAATTATGGGTCTGTTGTTATTACTGTGGTGGTTATGGAAAAATGACATGCTTGTTGTCTCCAGATTACAACAAAAATGGCAAGCAAAAACTGTACAGGTAACAACATTAGGAATTATTAGCCTGATGGGTATAGTTGCATTGATGCCATTTATTTTTGCTAATGAAGAAATGGTATCATCGAGATTTTCACAAACAAGTATTTTTTCAGATATTACTATTATTGAGGAAAGTAATGAACTTAAACAAGCATCTGGAGACTCATTTTTAAGCACTATTTTTTATCATCGATATGTATTATTTTTCAGAGAAATACTAACAAACTTTTTAAGTCATTTTAATCTAAACTTTTTATTTATTAGTGGTGAAAGTAATCCGAGACACTCTTTTGGTTACATGGGTCAATTGTATTATTTAGATTTTATATTGATTATAGTGGGCGTGGCGAGTGTGATACGTGGAGGTCAGCAAAGATATATGTTAGGAGCCTGGCTGATTGTCGGTATTTTGCCTGCTGCACTCACACTCGCCACGCCTCACGCACTCAGGATATTACCTGTTCTACCGGTATTTCTTGTGATAATTTCAGTTGGTCTAGTCCAGATTACTCAAAGCCTGATTGACATTGGGAAGAGGATATTCCCAGCTGTTCTAAAAAATAATTTTCCAGTCTATATCACAGCAACTTTAGTATGTTTATACTCTATTCAATTTGGCATTTTTTGGCATTTTTATACTAGAGTGTATGCTCCAGTAGAAGCAGAACATTGGCAATATGGGTATAAACAGATGGTTCAAGCAGTAGATAATTTGAAACAAGAAAATCCAAATTATACTGTTCATATCAGTAGAGCATATGGCAGACCAGCTATGTATTATTGGTATTATTCAAAGTCAGACCCAAGATTAGTGCAAGCTGAAGAAAAAACTGCACTAAAGGATCAAGGGGAATTTCTCCAGTTTGAGAATATTACTTTTGGTGATTATTTTCCAAATGTAGCCAGCCCAGCTATTGTTGTTGGTCCACCTACCGAGATAGAAGAATTAATTGCTAATAATCATTCCGGTAAGAGTATCACGGAAAAACAAAAGATTATGTCTTTAGATACTAAAGATGTTGTCTGGTCAATTAATGTAATCGAATAAAGTATGGTCCAGATATTTAAAAAACATCCAGTTAGATTATTTGCCTTTCTTATTATTGTGCTTGGTGCTGGGTTGCGTCTGTATCAGCTTGGTTCTATTCCAATTGGTTTATATTGGGATGAAATTGCAATGCTAGTTGATGTTAAAGCAATCTTGGCAACTGGAAATGACATGCATGGTAATTCAATTTGGCAAACGTTATTTTTGTCATATGGTGACTATAAATTACCTGTTTATATTTGGTTAGCCACGCTCAGTGGAGCTATTTTTGGAGTCTCTGAATTCAGTTTAAGATTTCCTAGTTTTATTGCCGGAGTATCTACAATTATAATTGCCGGATTATTAGCTCAAGCCTTTTTAGAGACAAATATCACGACAATTTTGCCTAAAAAAAAATCGCAACTCTATATTCTGGGTATTCGTATTGATCAATTACTTGTTTTGGCAACAATGGTAGTTGTTTCAATTTCACCTTGGAGTTTTATGTTTTCACGCACCGGCTTTGAAGGGCATGTCGGACAGTTATTATTAGGTCTGTCAATATGGCTAACATTTAAAGCACAACAGAATTGGCAGTGGTTATGGTTAGCAACGTTGGTAGGAATTTTAAGTGTCTACACGTATTTTTCTATTCGCTTTGTATGGCCAGTTACTTACTTATTAACCGTTTTGCACATCATAGGTTGGCCAAACTTTTCAATAAAAAAATTTGATTTTTCTGCAATCACTATTTCTTGGAAGCATACATTAATTATTATGGGAACATTAGTACTGTTCTTTATAGGTTTAATACCAATGTCCAGAGGACCATACTATGAGCAAAGTAACGCATATCGTTTATCAACTAATTCTATCCTAAAAAATGATGAACAAGTTTTAAAGTCAAATATATATAGAGAATTAGCAGGGAACAGTAGTTTAGATAGAGTTATATTTCACCGTCAATTTCTAACATTTCAGGAGCTAGCTAAGAACTATTCTGATCATGTTAATTTAAAAACTCTTTTCATTTACGGTGATGGCAATCTCCGGCATAGTACAACCAAACACGGCTTGTTTTTGTTGATCTTTTTACCAAACTTTTTATTGGGTTTAGGTTGGTGGTGGAATAAGGATTGGCGCAGCGCCAGTGTTCTTATTATTTGGTGGCTAGTAGCATTGCTGCCAGCGTCAGTACCAGAAGAAACACCGCACGCGCTGCGCTCACTTAATGCCCTCATTCCTGTAAGCATACTTATTGGTGGAGGAGTTGTTGCAATGATGAGCTATCTAACTCAAAACAGCAATTATGTAAAGAAAATAATTCTAAGTGCATGGTTTCTAAGTATATTTGTGACTTCGGTAGAATTCTTTTATTATTACTTTGTTATATATCCAAAAGACTCAAGCTTTGCCTGGCAAGATGGCTTTAAAGATTTAGCTCAAACAGCATATACAGTCAGAGAGCAAAATGACTATAAAATATTAGTTACTACATTTGATGAAAGATTCTTTTTATGGATGATGATGTACGGTCCTTATTCAGGTCAGGAATTCCAAACATGGGAAAAAGATGGGTCACAATTCAAAAATTTCGATGAGGTACTTAGTAATGAAAAAGACTTTGATTTAGTTCTCACCAATATGATCAACAAAACAATTTTAATTGGAACACCCCAAGTAGTTGAGAATTTTGTAAAAAATTATCAATTACATATTTTAGAAACCAAAACAGTACAAAATTCCCAACAAACGTATATAGTGGTCTTAGTTGAAAAAAGTATCCTAGATTAGTTATGACAGAAAATATTAAAAAAAGCCTTTACTTTGGAAATAGGAAGTGGTTGTTATTATTAGCTATTATTATGATGGTTGGATATTTTTTGAGAGTCTGGAATATAGTGTTACCCGAGACAACTATTAATAGAGATGAGGCTGCGTTGGGATATAACGCCTTTTTATTGTCTGAGACTGGAAAAGATGAGTGGGGACAATCATGGCCATTAATGCTTAAGTCCTTTGGAGATTATAAGTTGCCTGGATACCCACTTTTGTTGATTGGTTCATTCTCAGTCTTTGGTGTTAATGATTTTGCTGTGAGATTTCCATCTTTGCTTGCTGGAGTAATAATAATTGGCGCCAGTTACTTGATAGGACAACAATTTGGCTTAACAAAAAAATGGGCGCTTATTTTTGTCACTTTAATTACTATTACGCCTGTTTTTGTTTTTTATTCAAGATTTGCTTATGAAGCAAATGTATCATTGCTGTACAGCTTAGGTGTTGTAATTATATTGTGGAGCCTCAATGATAAGGATACAAAAAAAATATGGTCATTAAAAGTTTTTTGTGCTGCAACAATAGGTTTATTGGCTTTGTTTACATATAATACGCCAATGCTGCAACTGCCACTTTTTTTAGTTGTGTGGGTTTTGACACATAGACATCTTTCATTAAGGAAAAAAATACTTTCCAGTGCTCTTTTTCTGTTACCATATATTTTTTCTGTAATTATTTTATTGCCACTTATTTCACAAAAATCTGGAATAACTATTTTTACTGATGTTGGTATATTGCATCAAATTAATGAGTATCATCAGTCATTTTCTGACCCATTTTTGCAAAAGCTTATAGGCAACAAGTGGATTTTTTATGTTGGAATTATGATGGATAATTTTACTTCTAGCTTTTCAGCAGATTTTTTAGTCTACGGGAAAAGACTTCATCCCTGGCATAATATTCCAGGATTTGGACATATATTTTTAGTTGTATATGCTGCGGCTATGGCAGGAATTGTGTATGCACTCTCAAGAATTGTGTCTGTCCTTATTGGAAACAAAAAAGCTAATTCAGTTCAAGAGTACTTTATACTAATAAAACAGAAGGGTATATCTGTACTAAAATTACCTGAAATATCTTTGCTCTTGCTTGCCTTAACCGGATTGGTTTCATCAATAATTACTGTTGATTCACCACATACTACTAGAAGTTTATTCTTTATATATTGTTTGTCTTTACTAGTAATTTTATTTTTGCGTAGAGGAATGGCTCTATTAGCTAACAGAACACGAATTATTGTTATGATTATTGCTATTGGACTAATCAGTGTTAATTTTACTCACTGGTATAGTTCATTACTGCAAGACTATTCCAAAGCACAAAAGGAATTATATCAATTTGGTTTACAGGAAGCATTAAGTGAAGTCGATAAAACTGACCAACCAATTGCAGTTTTAGATCAAGGTGGTTACTACTATGTTTTGTTTGCCTGGTATTTGAAAATGCCTCCAACAGAATATTTTAAAACAGTTATTAGGCAACAACCGAATGAAATAGGTTTTAGTTATGGTGAACAGGTAGGTAAGTATCATTTTATTGGACAAAAAGTAGATATAAGTGAAAAAGAAAAATTAATGTTTTGGGATGAAGTATCAGATGCGTGGATTTTTTAAAACAACGTCTGGCGATCTTGGGTGGTACAGGGTAAAATAGAAACGTATGTCAAATAAGAATGTTTTCTTATCAGTAGTATTAGCAACTCACAATGAAGAAAAAAATATTGTCAGATGTTTGCAGGCAGTTCAGCCTATAGCTGATGAAATTATAGTTGTAGATGGAGAATCGACTGATCAAACCGTTGCTCTATCTAAAAAATTAGGTGCAACTGTTATTAATACTACAAATAAATCAAATTTTCATATAAATAAACAGTTAGCTATGGATGAAGCTAGAGGTAAGTATGTACTGCAAATGGACGCTGATGAAGTAGCCGATGAAGATTTAGTCTCTTTTATAAAATCTATTAAAAAACAAATAGAAACAGGTGAACTGCAAACTACAAAAGCCTGGTGGATAAATAGAAAAAACTTGTTCCTTGGAACTTGGCTCACAAAAGGTGGTCAATACCCAGATCCAGTTATCAGACTATATGAGAATGGATTTGCTAGTTTGCCACAGAAGGATGTTCATGAACAAATGAAAGTTGATGGGGTGACAGATACCGCTCAAGGTCATCTACTACATTATAGTAACCCAATTTTCAATGATTATTTAAGAAAATTTAACACCTACACTTCATTTGCAGCTGTGCAAATGCATGACAGAAAACAAACTCTTTCAATCTTCACTGCAATTGAATATTGTATATTACAGCCGTTGAAAACATTTTTTTCCTTGTATGTAAGACATCGAGGTTATGTAGATGGAGTAGCAGGTTTTGTATTTGCTTTAATGAGCAGTTTGCATCATCCTGTAGCTTATTTAAAATATTGGGAATTACATAAAAAGGATAATAATTAATACTATGCGTATTTTAATTGACACAAGCCCTCTTTATTCTGGACACGCTCATCGTGGAATAGGTGTATATACCGCAAATCTAGTAAAAGCTTTGCAGCGCAATCCAGAAGTAGAGATTGTCCTAAAAGATAATGCTGACACTAAAGACATTTCCAAGGTAGATATTACTCATTATCCTTATTTTGATTTGTTTTTTTCTACGCTGCCAATCTC